>ERZ1370068.4659-contig-3719_pt1 | contig 50790 bp, 59 predicted proteins | sample MGYA00561227_ERZ1370068 | MGnify/ENA primary metagenome ERZ1370068 (study PRJEB38410, sample SAMEA6850437) | metagenome | study: Metagenomic assessment of the ecological functions of the soil: analysis of the soil microbiota associated with the... | reverse complement strand
GTTACGTATTGCTTTCGCCGCGTCGGTCGGCGTGAACGTCGTCGACAGCGTCTGCGCCGCACCGGCGTGCAGCACCGTGCCCGCCGGCGGCGGTGTAGAGCGAACGTGCCCGGCACGTTCGCGTCGTCGCATTCAGCTGCGTCGCGCTCAGCGCCGTGCCGTAGGTGATGTCCGCGGGCGCCGCCCAGGTGATCGCGGTGCGTCGCCTTCGGTCACGGTGATCGTCAGCCGTCTCGGTCGCGCTCGGTGTAGTTCGCCGCGTCGGTCGGCGTGAAGGTCACCGACAGCGTCTGCGCCGCGCCGGCGGTCAGCACCGTGCCGGCCGGCGGCGTAGTAGACGAACGTGCCCGGCCACGGTCGTCGGTCGCATTCAGCTGCGTCGCGCTCAGCGCCGTGCCGTAGGTGATGTCCGCGGGCGCCGCCCAGGTGATCGTGGCGCTCGCCTTCAGCACGCGTGATCGTCGACCGTCGTCGGTCGCGCCGTCGTGTAGTTCGCCGCGTCGGTCGGCGTGAAGGTCACCGACAGCGTCTGCGCCGCACCCGCGGTCAGCACCGTGCCCGGCCGGCGGCGTGTAGACGAACGTGCCCGGCACGTTCGTCGTCGCGTTCAGCTGCGTCGCGCTCAGCGCCGTGCCGTAGGTGATGTCCGCGGGCGCCGCCCAGGTGATCGCGGCGTCGCCTTCGGCGACGGTGATCGTCGCCGTCTTGGTCGCCGTCGGTGTAGTTCGCCGCGTCGGTCGGCGTGAAGGTCACCGACAGCGTCTGCGCCGCGCCGGCGGTCAGCACCGTGCCCGGCCGGCGGGCGTGTAGACGAACGTGCCCGGCACGCTGGCGTCGTCGCATTCAGCTGCGTCGCGCTCAGCGCCGTGCCGTAGGTGATGTCCGCGGGCGCCGCCCAGGTGATCGCGGTGCGTCGCCTTCAGTCACGGTGATCGTCGACCGTCGCGGTCGCGCCGGTGTAGTTCGCCGCGTCGGTCGGCGTGAAGGTCACCGACAGCGTCTGCGCCGCGCCCGCGTTCAGCACCGTGCCGGCCGGCGGCGTGTAGACGAACGTGCCCGGCACGTTCGCCGTCGCGTTCAGCTGCGTCGCGCTCAGCGCCGTGCCGTAGGTGATGTCCGCGGGCGCCGACCAGGTGATCGACGGCGTCGCCTTCAGTCACGGTGATCGTCGACCGTCTCGGTCGCCGTCGGTGTAGTTCGCCGCGTCGGTCGGCGTGAAGGTCACCGACAGCGTCTGCGCCGCGCCCGCGTGTCAGCACCGTGCCCGGCCAGCGGCGTGTAGACGAACGTGCCCGGCACGTTCGGCGTCGCATTCAGCTGCGTCGCGCTCGAGCGCCGTGCCGTAGGTGATGTCCGCGGGCGCCGCCCAGGTGATCGCGGTGCTGCGCCTTCAGTCACGGTGATCGTCGACCGTCTTGGTCGCGCCGTCGTGTAGTTCGCCGCGTCGGTCGGCGTGAAGGTCACCGACAGCGTCTGCGCCGCACCGGCGTTCAGCACCGTGCCGGCCGGCGGGGTGTAGACGAACGTGCCGGCGACGGTCGTCGTCGCGTTCAGCTGCGTCGCGCTCAGCGCCGTGCCGTAGGTGATGTCCGCGGGCGCCGACCAGGTGATCGTGGCGCTCGCCTTCAGCGTCACGTTGATCGTGGTCGTCTTGGTCGCCGTCGGTGTAGTTCGCCGCGTCGGTCGGCGTGAAGCGTCACCGACAGCGTCTGCGCCGCACCCGCGGTTCAGCACGGTGCCGGCCAGCGGCGAGTAGACGAACGTGCCCGGCACGTTCGGCGGTCGCATTCAGCTGCGTCGCGCTCAGCGCCGTGCCGTAGGTGATGCGCGGCGGGCACCGGCCAGGTAATGATGCGCTGCGGACCTGTTACCACTACTCGCCGCCACCGTCACCGTCACGGCGGTGGCGGGTCGTCGTGTTGTTCGCCGCGTCGCGCGCGATGGCCGTCAGCGTATGGGTGCCATTGGTTGTGGCGTCCGCGTTCCACGTCATCGTGTAGGGCTGGAGGTGTCCTCGGTGCCAAGGTCGGCGCCGTCCAGCTTGAATTGCACGCCGACGACGCCGAGGTCATCCGAGGCGGTCGCCGACACGGCGACGGCCGTCCCCGATTAATGATGGCGCCGTCGGCCGAGGCAGTCATCGACACGGTCGGAGTCGTCGTGTCGGTGTTGAGCGAGGCGGTCACGACGTCGAAGTTCGTGGTGCCCTCGGTCCAGATCAGGCCCACCTGGTTGTTGCCGACGCGTGGAGAACCGAAATGAAGCCGTGGACTGCGCGCCGCTGCCGGCACCCGGAACCGTGGCCCATGGCGCCCACGACGTCCCGTTGAATCTGGTGAACAGAATCGAATCGGCCGCAATCGGCTGACGACGCTGAACAGCCAGATGCGTCGTGCCGTCGGTCGCGCCGAACAGGCCGGCGCCGGGCTTGAACGCCTGCCCGCCGCCAAATGCCGGCGGTTGCGCAGCCATCGCCGGCCACGGCCAGCCGGCGCCGTCGCGCGTACGGACACGCCCTCTCGACAGCGACTCCGTTCTTGCGGAAGGCGTAGATCGTCGCTCGCGTTGACCGGCACGCGAGCGCCCAGTCGTTCTGGTTGATGGTGGCGGCGCTCGAAAACACGTCGCCGGTGCCGCCGCCGGTGCCGGCCGAGATGTTCGTCCAGATGCCCGACGCGCCGGATTTCTGAACCGCAGGTTGGTGAAGTTCTGGTTCGCGCCACCGCGCCGTTGGTGTAGACTGCGAGCATGACGTCAGATGCCAGCGGCGCGAATGCCAACGCCTTGCACTCGTGCGTCATCGTCTTGTCGATGACGGCGGTCGTCCAGGGCGGCGACGTCCCGTCCTGCGCCGGCCGGGCTGGCGTTGCCGTGCCGAATCCGTTCGTCCAGGTAGCGGACGTGTCCGCGTTGGTCGACCGGCCGACCGCGCAGTCGACTTCCCGATCCATCGTGACGCTGAAGTGATGGATGAAGCCGCCGCGCTGGAGATGCCGATCGAATTGCCCCCACGACGTGCGGTGCGCCGCTGCCGCCGGCGGATTGCCGCGAGTTCAGCGGACCCTGCCACTTGGACGCCGTATTGGCGAGCCCGCTGTTCCAGGCGCCCCAGGAGATCGTCGTCGCCCCGAGCGTGGCCCGGGCGTGGCCGTTCGACGAGGTCTGCCCATCGAACGCCGATGAGACGAACACGTGGGCGTAGTCGACGCCGCTGACGCTCCGGACGGCCGACGCCGAGCGATCGCGCCGCCGGCCAGGACTGAACTGGTCGCACCGTTCACGTAGCCGAGCGTGCGGGCTGGCCGCCTTTGGCGGACCAGGTCGCCGTCGCGAGATCCGGCCCGCTGCTGACGTAGCTCTGAACGGCGCGATCGCCGAGCGCGTCGTGCGCAGACGACAGCGTGAACAGCCACCACACGCCGGCATTGGGCGATAGACGAGGTGCGACTGACCTGAGTGGCCTGGTCGCGTCGGCGAAGGTGCCGGCGATCGCGTTCCCGACCTTGACCGGCACCGGCGCCGAAGCCGATCTCCAGCTGAGCTGACGGTGATCGGCACGCTCGTCGTGGCCACGTCGACCAGTTCGCGGTGTCGGCAGGCGTGAAGGTGACCGACAGAAATCTGCGCGGGCGCAATCGGCAGAGTCGTTCCCGCGCCGGCAAATACGAACGTGTGCTGGCACGCTGGCCGTCGCATCTGCGGCTGCGCCGCCGAGCGGGAGTGCCGAACACGATGTCCGCCGGCGTGCCGCCACGCGATCGTGGGCGCCGGCAGCGGCAGGATTTCAACCGCCGCGAAGTTCCAGACGTGATCGGTGGGCGCGGTGTCGTTGAGCGCGATCGCCGTCCCGGCAACGGGAACGGGATCAGTAGAGCCTTGCACCCAGAATGTGTCGTTCAGGGGATTGGAAAACCGTGACCATCGTTCGATTCGCGCCGACGGTCCGCGGGACGTCGCCATTCCAGTCGTTGCCGACTCCGTAGACGAGCGATCCGGCCCTGGTCGTAGTCAGCGATACTGACGGTCCGCCACGCCAGTTGCGACGGGCGCTTGCGCCAGCCTGGCCGCGCCGCTGAGTGACCACGACGAGCGACTGGAAGTAGTTCCCGACGACCCGAGCTGAGGTGACCGTGATCGCCGATCGAGCCGTCGTGGTCCTTCGCGCTCCAGATCTCGGAGACCCCGTTCTGGCCGTTGGCCTGCACCACTCGCGTCCACGTCAGGCCGGCGCCACCGCCTGCGGAGGAGACGTTCATCGTTTCTCCTGGTCCTCCGAGGGCGGTGAAGTCAGGCCCAGAGGACGAGTGAAGGCGACGATCAGATCGCCGGCCTGACGCATTGAAGGGCCTCAGCCGTCTGAGTGTCGTAGCCGTCGGCGTGAACTCCGTTGCCGACAACGAAGGCGCCAACCTGGGTCGTCGTGTCCGCCGCCGTAGCTGTAGTCCTCGAAGAGCGGTGGTCTCCATTGACGAACGTCGACGAGAGCCGAACCCAGATCGTGCCGCCTTCTCTTGGCAGTTCGCTCACGAACGCCGCGAGGTTGGTGACCGGTGAACCTGCATAGATGTCGTTCGCCCCGGCCGCGACGGTACCGATCGGATCCGATAGTTGGCGACACCAACGCCGGTGTTCCAGTTGAAGATCCGACTCGCGGAGCTGAGCGTCGAGCCCGGGGCGGGAGAGCGTGATCTGCGCTCGGCGCGGGTCGGCGCAGTCGTCGACGAGAAGTCCAGCGCCCACCCCGCCCGGGCACGTCAGGTCCGGAAGCTGGATGCCGAGGTTCACGCAACCCTCGAGAGTCGTCCTGATGAACGGAAACAGATAGTCGTAGGCCGCCTGCGCGCCCGGCCAGCCGTTCTGACGCCGTAGATGAGATTCATGCGGGCTTCCGGGCCGAGAGCCGGCGAACGGGCGCTCCTGCCCCGGCGGTATGAGCCCAGATATCCGCGATCGTGGTGTAGAACGCACCGCCGAACACGCCCGGGCGGTCGCGCTTGATCACTGACCGCAATCAGCTTACGCGCCCGCCTCGGCTCGAGGATCAGCCGGGCTCGCTCGTGAACAACTTGAGATGGAACCTGGCGATCGCGTCCCGATGCGCCAGCCCGCCGAGAGCCGTGCCGATTGGCGCGCTCGATGGCGTGGGCCAGATAGGTTTGCTCCCAGAGCGAGATGTGCCGCCCGCCATCCGGTCGCTTGTTGATCCACAGGATCTGAAACGGATTGGTGACTGGATTCTGCGCGTGGGCGTAGTCGTCCAGCCACTTCAGGTTGTTTGACTCACCTTCTGTGCCAGTACGCCTTTCACGGGAGACGAATCGGGGTAGTAGGCAGCCGCGTCCGCGAGGTTTCGCAGCGCCCACGCGTAGCCGCGCGGCTCGTTGCCCTGCAGGATCCCTCTGCGAGCTGCGAAGCCCGTCGCCCGCAGGTCCGTCCGCACCATGCCGTAGTTCGCCCAGAACGCCATCTCCTCGGCGTAATACCGATCGCCGGTCAGCAGGTAGGGCACGTACGCGATCGACGGCTGGTGCGCGTTGTCCGGGAGGAGGGACTCTGCCCGGGACCGGCGATGTCCAGCCCGTATTCACGGATCGGCAGCGGAGTGCCATGGATGAAGTCCCAGTTGTCGCTGCTCTCCGCGCGCCTCGTCGAGCCACAACGTGGGGCGCTGGTCGATCGACACCAGGCGCTCGCTCCCAATCCCGCTGTGCGCCTCCGGCTTCAACCTCGCGCATGTGGATCGGCCACGATCCGGAGAGGTCGCCGTTCGCCAGCACGAACGACCGCTGTGCGGGCTGCTTGTGCACGAGGTATCGCGCCGTCCAATCGGGAAACGGCGCCGAGCTCGGGCCGGCCGCTGTGGTCGGACATGATCGGATCGAGTGCGCCGGATTTCAGGATGCCGAAATTCGCACCCGTGGGCGTGTTGACAAGATTCGTCACGACCGACGGCGAGTACGGCGGGATGGCTTTGGCCTGGTTGAACGGCCCCATATCGGGCGTGACCGAGGCGAGCGCGGTCGGAAGCGATCGTGAATGTTTTCCGCCAGCGCGTCAGGTAGAAGTGCTCGACGTTCGACTGCGTGAAGACGGAGGCGCCGTTGACCGTGATCGCGGCGTTGTAGGTGACGGTTGACTGCGCCAACCTTGTCGAGCGTGTTCTCCACCGTCACGTCGACACGCCCTCCGCCGTCGCTGTAGACGCGGGTGTCGAAGTGCACGCGCAGGAAAGGGTGCGGCGTGCCACTGGATAGTGGGTGCGATGACCGAGCGCCCTTCATACGCGAGGGGCCCGGACAGCCAGAGGTCGCTTGCAGGCAGCGCAGGAAGTGTCGCTGTATACGGCGACGCCGCCGATCGTTCAGGACAGACCAGATGCCGTCGGCAAGGCGGGAGCAAAAGTGCCGGTCGACAGCGCCGCCGCGGTGATCGGGAACGTTCCGGCTGTCGTGGCCTTGACGGTGACGATGGCGAATCGGATCGAGCCGTCGGGCCAGCGGTTCTTGACGTCGGTCTGAGTGGCAAGAGCGCCGACCTGCAGGCCGCAGGTGGCTGCGCCTTGCGGCAGCGCCTCGGCCGAACGTCGCCCAGCCCGGCGTCAAGCCGACGGTGCCAACCTGCCCGGCCTGGGCCTCCACGCTCGTCGCGGCGCACACGTGTAACGCGAGCGCCACGAGGAGCACCACTAAACGTTGGATGGTTCCGCCTCTTTCAGAGACATCTTGCGCGTGGGAAACGGGCCGACGAGAGTGAGCCCCGCGGTCGATTGAGCAATAGGGCTGCCGAACGGCCGGTGCTCAGGAACGGGTGTTGTCGCAGGAATTCAGCGGCTAAAGACGGCGATCACGCAGAAGTCTGCCCCCGCGGCGACAAAGGTCGCGCGCGGCGCACACGTGTCGTTTCCTGCCGTCACAACCACACCGCCAGGCAGGTCATCGCGAGCACCAGAACGATGGCGGCCGCCGGGGCGCCGAGGGCCAGCAGGCGCCGTTTGGCGATCGTCTTCTGCGGGACGAAACGCTCGGGCGATCCGAACCGCGCGTAGCTGCTCCTGACGGCCTGGGACGCTGGCGGATCGCGCGGCGTCCGAGCTGCATCCACCCGTTGGAGAGGAGCAGCACCACCGGCCTGGCAAAGGCGCGCGTCTTCTCGCCGAGCAGCGTCGTCATCGAATAGTCGAAGAAGAACCGGCGCGCGCTCGGTGAAGCGATCGCGCTCGGACGGCTCCGGCATGCTGGGCGGCAAACGCGAACACGTCGGACTTCCGCAACGTCCTGCGCGGCCCAGGTCTCGGTCGGGTACTCGCAGCTTCTCGCGGCGATCGAGATACGGCTCTTCGTGCTGCGCCATCCAGCGCGCATAGTGCAGCAGCGCCGCGCGCGTACGCGCACGACGCGTCCACTTCGCCGAGCTCGGTCTTGTAGTCCAGGAACTTGCCGGCGGCCTGCAGGAACACGGTGTATGGACCACCGCCGCTCCGCGTCGAGCAGCTCCAGGGCGTCGATGTCGTCGGCCGGATGCACGCAGCGCCTGATCAACTGGTCGGCCTTTGCGAGGTAGCGGCGCTCGCCGGTGAGGCGATGCCCCTCGATGCAGCGCCATGATCGAATGCCCGGCCCCGCGCCCCGGACCGTGATAGTCGGGCGACTGCGTCGCGCTGGCGAGCCCGGTGGCACGACGGCGCCAGCCACCGCAGCATCGTCTTCCGCCCGTCGTCCATGTTGATGACCCAGGTCGCCAGGCCGATCGCCGCTTCCCGCGACAACCGATCGCCGGTCATGCAGCCAATGCATCCGCAGGCCTGCGGCGTAGTTGTGCTCGTTGGCCGGTCCGCCTCCACAGACGCCGGCGCGGCGCGGATACGACCGGTGGCTGGACTTGCCGGCGCCGACGTAGTGGAAGGTGTGCCAGAAGCAGACCGTTGCTGAAGGCCGACTTGTCGCGATCGGTGTGATAGATGTCGATGTCGGTGACGTGGACGGCCAGCTCGGTCATCAGCCGCCACCACCGCGCGTCGCCGGTCCGCATGAACTGCGCCGCGAAGCCGTTCACGGCGTCGTACTGGTTGTTGTAGTGCGAGACGATCGGCTCGGCCTCGCCGCTGAACGGGTTCTCGTGATCGGCGTAGGTGTCGCCGAAGTTTCTCCAGCCGTACTCGTCAATCGTCTCGCGCTTGCGCTCGAACGCCTCGTCGCCGGCAATCGCGGCGTCGACCAGCATGCGGTAGCGCGGGTCGACGTCGTCGGACGCCGGCGCCAGATACGGGATCGCCTCGGCGGCGCGCATACCACTCGGGGTCGCGGCGGCGATCGACGGCCGCCCGTCCCCAGAATGCGGCGTCGCGCGCCATCGGATCGCGGCCGAAGGCGAGCGTGACGACGTGCGTCTTCTGCTCGCCGCCCTGGATCTCGTGGGTGTCGGCGAACTGACGCGGCCACAGGCGCAGCGTCAGGCGCCGGCCGTCCGCCTCGATCGCCTTCGGAAAGTTCTGCCAGAAATGCTCGACCGCCATGAGCACCGACCCGGTGGCGTGTGTCGCCGATCACCGACGGCGTCGCGCGCACGTCCGGGCGCACGGTGTCCGCCGGCGCGGAGCCGGTAGCCGCGAAAGGTGCACGGCACCTCGCCGTTCCGGTTGACGTGCGTGACGTGCCGCCAGTGGTCGCCGCCGCTCGAATCCTGGTAGAGCTCGAACGGCACGGCGAGCCGCTGCGGCATCACGCCCAAGCTCCGGCGCGCACTCGAGCGCCGTCGCGTCTCGACGGCAGCGCGACGTGCAGCGACGCGTCGCGCAGGTGGATCGAGCCGCGATCGCCGAGGTCCCAGAAACCTCCCTTGTGGCGCGCCCGCCGGGGGTTGCGGACGCGTGACCGCGACCCGCACCGCCGCGCGACCCGGCGAAGAAATGGACGCGCGCGATGACCTGCAGCAGCGGCCGCCGCCGCGGCCCGACAAAGCGCGTCGAGCCGCACGCTCGATCGCACCGGGCCGCGATCCTCGACCTCGACCTTCGTGATGCGCGCGCGCCAGCTGGTTCCCTTGGCGTCGATGACGACGAAGGCGCTGCTCGCGGCGTCGATCGGGGCCAGGCCGCCGGCGGTCACGTGCTCGAACGGGAAGCCGACGCCCGGTCTGCAGCCGGAACTGCGCGGCGCCAGTGTCCACCACGATCGTGTCGGCCGGCTTCGGTGATCGTCACGCGCGGCGCGTGCAGCGCGGCGCCGCCGCCGTCCAGCGTCAGGTGGTAGCGGCGCTCCGGCGCGAAGGTCGCCGGTGGCCTGAAAATCGAGGAGCGCCCACCGGATGCTGCCGTCCGGCCACAGCTCGGTCGGCAGCGCCTGCACCGGGCACCTGCCCGGTCGTCTTCGACGAGCGCCGATTCGAGCGGCGTCCTTGACCACGCCGCGGGGCAACGGGACGCCAACGGTGATCGGCTCGCCCATCCGCGCGCGGCCGGGGCTCGGCTGGCGAAGAGACGATCAAGGTGCGTGCCTGACGAAGAGACGGCGGACATCGACTTAACGAGCCTCGCGAGGATGCAGCCGATCGGACATCGTGGCGGAGCGCGATGGTAGAGCCGCACGCCAACGCCGACAGCTTTGAGGAGCACGGACAGTGAGGGTCGGGCGGCCGCCCATCAGCAGCACCCGGCCACCTTCGCAGATCGACGAACACGATGCCGGCGCACCCGGCCACGAGCATCGTCTGCAGCCGGACGAAGCGCGGATCGAGGCGCGGGCGGACGAACACGTCCAGCGGCCGCCGCCAGGATCGGCGCCTGGCAGCACATCCGGCGACGCTCGCCGGCCACCGGAACGGCGCTGCGCGACCACTGCGTCGCCGCCAGGAAGGCACGCGTGCGCATCCGTGGTGATGCTGAAACGGCCACCACTCGAAGACGAAGGCGATGCCCACGCGGCGGCGATGATGGCGGCCGCGATCGCACGACGCGCCAGTCGACGCCGACGACCGTCGCCCGGTCGGCGAAGGCTGGCGGCCGCGGATCCGGCCGTCGACCCGCCGAGCGCGGCCAGCAGCTCGGTGCGCGTCGGTCGTGCGCGAGAAGATCGGAATCTGCACCAGCTCCAGCGCCACGAGCGCCAGTCGCCGCGATGAGCGCGCCGCTCGCGACGGAGCGGCGGCGCGAGCCGACGCCGCAGAGCACCGGCCGCGCAGCCCGATCGGGATCGCGGCGGCCGCGATCGTCGCCAGCTCTGGACGGCGTGGCGGCGTCCGGCGACGGGGCGAACGGCAGCAGCAGCCGCTTGTGCAGTAGCTTGTCGCCGATCTCGGCCGGACGCAGCGTGAAGTCGGCGGGCAGCCACCAGGCGATCGCAAACGCCGCGCAGCAGGCCAGCAGGATCCGTTCGACGGGCGTCGAACGTCCGACCATGCGCAGGCCCGCCGCGCAACAGCGCATCGATCTCGGTCGCGGAGGTAGTGCCAGATCGCGATGCCGGACGCCGCGCCAAGGACCTCGGCCGCCACGTCGACGAATCGATGGCGTGCGCCACGACACGAACGCCTGCGCGAACTCGATGGTGCCGCTCAAGGCGATCGCCGCGATCAGCGTGAGGAGCGCGATCCCGAAGCAGGGACATGCACCCTTTCTCCGGCGACGCCTCGAGCGCGGCGGACATGAAGAGGCCGATCGGCAGAAACAGCAGCACGTTCGACACGAGGTCGGTCAGCGGACAGCGATCCGGCGCCGGCCGCGCCGGCTGCCAGAACAGCCGGGCCGCGGTCTCGAGCGGCACCGCGTGAAAGTCGAAGGGAAACAGCGTGCCCCAGACGGCGTAGGCGACGAACGCGGCGGCCGCGGCCGCGTACGCGATGCGGATCGCCGCGCGTCGCCCGACGCCGTCGAACGGTGTCCTCACGCAGCGCAGACGCCGACGGCGCGATGACGCTGCGCGTCGCCCCGGGCTGCTCATCACGGATCGATTTGACGATATGCGGCCCGAGGAAGTTGGTCACCGCGAGCGGGCAGCCGCGTCCACACCGCGATCGCGGCGCGGTACTTGGGATTGGCGGGGCTCAGGTCCGGCAGCTCGCGGCCGCCGCGCATCACGTATTCCCAATAGAGCGGCTCGGGCTTCGCGCCCCACTGTTCCTTGAAATGAAACGTGCCCTCGTTCGGCGTCGATCGGCCGAAGTCGAGCGAGGTCCGGCCGCTGTCGATGGCGTGCTCGATGATGCGCCAGTACAGCAGATTGTTCGGGCACTGGCTGCGGTACTCGCGCAGCGACGACGCCCAGGGCACCTCGAGGACGTCGCGGTGCGCGAGGGTGATGGCGCCGGCGACGGTGCGGTCGCCGTGATCGACGAGGCACACGCTCGCGGTCGCGGGAAACGCCCAGAGGACCTGCTCGAAGAAGCGGCGCGAGTAGACCGGGGTGCCGAGATCGCGCATGTTCTGCGCGAACACGGCGTAGAAGCGATCGAGCAGCTCGACGCCGCCGCGGCGCCACGTCAACCCGCTCTTCTCGGCCTTCCGCACCTGGTTCCGGACCTTCCGATCGAGGCCCTCCCAGGCCTTGGCCGCGTCGGTCGCCGAGCGCCAGGCGCATCGTCACCTTGTGCGTGCGCGCCGGCAGCTGCGGCATCTGGCGGACGGTGTGACGCAGCTCGACGTGCGAGAGCCGGCCGGCCTCCGCGAGCGCGCCGGCCCGGGCGACCAGCGCCTGCGCCACCTCGTCGTCCTCGGCGAGGACGCCGCCGTAGTTCACGAACGGCAGCGACACCGCGAAGTTGCCGAACACACGGCTGCGGAACACGACGAGCGGCAGGATGCCGACAATCGCGCCGTATTCGCGGGCGGCGAGGTAGGCGGTCTCGTGGCCGAACGCGCCCTCGAAGACGCCGCGCCATCCCGACAGGTGATAGCCGCTCGCGTCCGCGTCGAGTGCGGACGAACCGATCCCACTCCGCGTCGGGGACGTCGGAGGTGATGTCGAGCAGGCGCGGGGCGGGCACGGCCGCCGGATAACGTGCGACAGACAGATTCATGACGTTTGGTTTACCAGATGTAGGGCAACGGCCCGGTGCTGTTGTCGGCGCGGGCGGCATGCACCTGCTTGTCGAGCAGCGCGATCATCGTCGAGAAGCTGAAGTCGCGAATCAGCGTGCGCAGCCGCGTCTTCGGTCCGTCCCAGGTTGAAGTAGTGGCGGAAGCGGCTCAGCAGCGGCGCGCGCAGCCGCGGCTGTTCCGGATCGATTTCCCACGGGTGGAGGTAGAAGATGGCCGGCAGTCTGCTCGACCTGGTTCAGCCGCGCGATCCCCCAGCGCGTCCACTGCGTACGGCAGGATGCGGAAATAGCCGCCGCCGCCGATCGGGAGATTCATCGGGCCCCACTCGGACCGTCGAGCCCGGCGCTTCGACGAGCCCGGCGCCGCGGTGCAGCACGATACGGATGGCGCGGCGAGATCGGGATGCCGTAGCTGATCGTGGTGGATCGGAAAGATGCTCGAGTCGTAGAGGAAGCCTTCCTCGATGAGGACGTCGAGCGCCCACAGCGACCGCGGCGTGATCGAGTAGCTCGGCGCGCGGTAGCCCATGCACCGGCGCGGAGGTCGCCGCCTGAATCACGCCTTTCGAGCGCCTGATGTCCTCGCGGAACTGGCGCGGCGTCAGATCGTAGACGAGCCGGTGCGCGTAGCCGTGCGACGCGATCTCGTGCCCTTCGGCGGCGATCGCCTTGACCAGGTGCGGATAGCGCTCGGCGACCCACCCGAGCACGAAGAACGTCGCCCGCACGTCCGACTCGTTGAAGATGGCCAGCAGCCGGTCGGTGTTCGCGCAGACCCGGCTCTCCATGTCGCTCCCAGCGGTGGCGCGGCACGAGCCCGTCGAAGACGCTGACGTGGAAGTAGTCCTCCACGTCGATGGTCATCGCGTTCACGATCGCCGCACGCCCGGCTCGGGCCCGGCCGGCGACGACCGCCGCGTGCGGCCCCCGCCACTCCGTCCCTCGCCTTCATGTGCATTTACTGTCCCCGCCGCAGCACGACTGTCTTGATGGTTTCGAAGATGATGAACAGGTCGAGCGCCGACCGACATGTTCTTGATGTAGAAGAGGTCGTACTGCAGCTTCTCGATCGCGTCCTCGACGGTCGCGCCGTAGGTGTAGCGCACCTGCGCCCATCCGGTCAGGCCGGGCTTGACCACGTGGCGCTGGCCGTAGAACGGAATCTGCTCGATCGAGCTGACTGCACGAACTCGGGCCGCTCCGGGCGCGGGCCCGACCAGGCTCATGTGGCCGCGACAGAATCGTTCCAGAACTGCGGCAGCTCGTCGAGCCGCGTGCGGCGCATGAAGCGGCCGAGCGGCGTGATGCGCGGATCGCCGCCGGCGCGCGTCCACACCGGACCGGTGTCGCGCTCGGCGTCCGCGCACATCGAGCGGAACTTGTGCACGGTGAAGACACGGCCGTCGCGGCCGACCCGCCGCTGCGTGATAGAAGACCGGCCCCGGCGAGGTCAGCTTGATGGCCACCGCGAGCAGCGCCACGATCGGCGCGCTCAGCATCAGCCCGACGGCGCCGCCGAGCGATGTCGATGGCCGCGCTTGACGGCGAGCAGCCGTCCGGTCTTGCGGAAGCCGGCCGAGAAGATCAGCCAGCTCGGACGAAGGTTCTCGACGGCGATCTTCCCGGTGTACTCCTCGTAGACCGACGCGAGGTGGTCGAAGCGCACGCCGTCGCAGCTTCATCTCGAGCAGCTTGTCCATCGGCAGCTTGCCGCGCGCGTCGGCGAGGCTGACCACGACGCGGTCGACCGACCGCGCGCGGACCAGCGCCGGGATGTCGTCGAAGGTGCCGAGGAAGGCCAGCGGCCCCGCCATCACCTGACTGGTCATCTCGGCGTCGACGAAGCCGACAATCTCGACGCCGTCTTCCTCATGGGCCTGGAGCTCGCGCGCCAGGGCGAATGCGGCGGTGCCGGTGCCGACGAGCAGCAGACGCTCGCGCGGACCGACCTGCCGCGCCACCCACGCGAACCCGAGCCGCCAGCCGATCAGCGCGGTGACCGCCATGGTCGCCGCCGGCGCGAGCACGCCGCGCTCGACGATCAACGACGGGAAACAGCGTGTAGAGCGCCGCCAGCAGCAGCAGCGTGATGCCGAGCGCCTGCAGCGTGCGGATGAACAGCTCGGTGCGGCTGCCGCCGGCATGCGGATCGTCGTAGAGATCGCCGTAGTACAGGCACAGCTGGCACACCGAGGTGATGACCAGCGCCTTGGGCAGCGTGTCCGCGAGCACCAGCGGCCACGGTTGCCCGCCGACGCTGAAGTGCGCGCTCCGCGACGACGGCGCCGAGAATCAACGCGGTCTCCGAGACGATCAGCGTCGTCGATCGCCAGTGCGCGGTTTGAATGAGTCCTTTTGCCATGGTCCGCTCTACTCGGTCGGCGTGCCGGAGTATCCGGCGCCGTAGTATTCGTAGCATCCGCCCGCGTTTCGATCGTGGGCGAGATCGATGGCGTTCATCACGACGCCCGAGGATGCGCTCGTGGGTGATCGACGTCGACCGTGCGCTTGACCAGCGAGAACGGGCGCCTTGCCGGCGCGCACCACGAGCAGCACGCCGTCGACGAACGCCGACAGCAGGCTGGCGTCCGGCAGCAGGCCGACCGGCGGCGAGTCGACGATGACCCAGTCGAAGGACGCCGGCGGCCTGCGCGATCAGACGGCGCATGCGGTCCGAGGTCAGGCCGCTCATCGGATCCGCTTCCGGACGTCCCGCCGGCAGCACGAACAGCCGCTCGCGACACCGGGGTGAGCGCCATCGGGCGGTCTTCGCTGGCCTTCAGCCCCTCGTTCAGGCCGGAGAGCGGCGGAATGCCGAAGATGCGCTGCACCGTCGGGCGGCGCAGATCGGCGTCGATGAGCAGCACGCGCCGGTGATACGACTCGCTCAGCGTCAGCGCGAGGTTGACCGGCGGTCAGGCTCTTGCCTTCGCCGGGCAGCGCGCTCGACGGTCATGATGACCTTGATGCCGCGCTCGACCTGCGCGTGATGCAGGATCGCCGCGAGCTTCCGGTATTGCTCCTGCGCGGCGCCGGAAAAGCCGTCCGTGCCGACGATCTTGCCGACCAGTTCCGGGTCGGTGCGCCAGGTCGTCAGGACGTCGCGCGTCGCCCTGGCAATCAGGCTCGTGCCCGCCGGCCGCGACCGGCGCGACCTCGCCGCGATCCCGGCGCGACGCCACGTGGATCGGCCGCGAGTCGACGCCGCCGGCGGCGGACGGCGATGCGGTGCGCCACCGCGACCGGGCCGGCAGCCGGCCGCGGGCGGGCGCCGCCGCGGCCGTCACCGTGGCTTCGGCTGGCACGCGCGGCGCCACCACATGGTCATTCTGTTCGTTGGCGCGCTTGAGCGCGTCCGCCAGTCGGGTCATATAACAAATCCTGTCGAGAGCGCACTCATCCTACGAAACGGAAAACCGCTTTTCACCCGGCCGAGCGGGCCCGGATCCGCAGCCGGCATCGCGGCCTGCGCGTCTCTCTGCCGCCACGGTCGATTCCGCGCCCGGCGCGAACGACCGGAGTCCCAACGGCTCGTCCTCGTCCTCCCGTCCGGACGCCGCCGCCCCGCTGCCGGGCGAGCTCGGCGAAATCGAAATCACGGCAGACCTCGAGCCACCACGTCTGCGATCGACCGGCCGCTGATCCAGCGCGAACGCCGTGACCAGCGCGTTGTCGGCAGATGACGCTGATGGTGCGCGGAATCCCGCGCGAGCGGTCGTGGATCGTGGCGACGGCCTCGGCGGTGAACACCTGGCTGCCGTCGCCGCCGGCGATCCGCAGGCGCGCGTCGACATAGGCCGCCGTCTCGGGCGCGGTGAGCGCGGCCAGCGAACAGCGCAGCCCGATCCGCTGCTTCAACTGGCGCAGCGACGGCTGGTTCAGGCGCTCGGCAATCTCGGGCTGCCCGGCCAGCACGATCGAGAGCAGCTTCTCCGACGGCCGACTCGATGTTCGCGAGCAGCCGGACTTCTTCGAGCAACGCGTCGGGCAGGCACTGCGCCTCGTCGATGACGAGCGCGGACATCGTGCCGGCGGCGTGCCGGCTGGCGAGCACCTCGGTCAGCTCCGCCAGGCAGCGCGTCTTCGACGTCGCCGCCGCGTCGACAGGCCGAAGCCGACGGCGAGGAACTCGACGAACTCGTCGCGGGTCAGCGCCGGGTTGTTGAGATAGACCGCCCGGCTCTGACGCGACGCTCTGCGACTGCAGCGCCGCGTGCACGATCGTCGTCTTGCCGGTGCCCGCCTCGCCGATGAGCAGCGCGATGCCCGGTCCGCGCCGTCAGCCCGCACTCGAGCGTCGTCAGCGCCTCGCGGTGCCGCGCCGTCATGACCAGGAAGCGCGGGTTCGGCGTCAGATCGAACGGACGCTCGCGCAGCCCGTAGAATGCTTCGTACATCAGAGCATTCCCGTCGAGCATGCCCGAGCCGCCACAGCGACGCCACGGCGAGGCCGGCGACGGCGAGCATCGTCGCGAACACCGAGGCGGCGATCGACGCGGCTTGCCGACCGGCCGCGGTCGGCGACCGCCGTCAGGATCGGAATCGCGGCGAGCACCGGCAGCACGAGCGTCCGCAGGATCTCGTCTTCGCTGCGCAGCGACGTGTCGCGGTACTCGAGGAAGGCGCGCGAAGCGCGACGCCGGCCAGCAGCCCGAGGACCGCGCCGATCAGCGTGATCTTGAGGCGGTCCGGGCTGAACGGCTTCTGCGGCAGCCGCGCCGGGTCGAGGATCTTGAACTGCTCGCTGACCTGCTCCCGCTCGAGATTGGCCGAGATCTTCGAGTCCTGCTTCTTGGCCAGCAGGTTCGCGTAGGTCTTCTGCAGCGTCTCGTAGTCGCGCATCAGATCGGTCAGCTCCGACTCATGCCCGGGCACCGCCTCGACGCGGTGCTGGTAGTCGGAGACCGCCTGACGCAAGCGAGCCACGTCCGCTTCCTTGGTCGCGATCTGGCGATCGACCATCTCGATCTCGGTCTTGAACTGGCGCGCCCGCGCCTGCCGCGCCAGCTGCGCGGCGTTCATCGGCTCGCTCTGCGGCGGCGCCCTGAACCGAGCTCCTCGGCGTCCTGCTGCGCCTTGCGTTCGAGGTCGGCGATCTGGCGCTTCTTGGCGATGACGTCGGGGTGCTCGGGCTTGAAGCGCAGCTCCATCCCGCGCAGTTCGCCGCGCGCTCGTTCGAGCTGATCGACGGCCCGCGCCCCGGTCGAGGCCGGTCGCCGGCGGCGGCGCTGTCGGGCGGGGCGTCCGGCGCGTCGGCGGTCAGCGCGTCGGCGACCGACTTCTCGAGGACCAGCCGCCGATCGCGATCGCGGTTGATCGATTCGCTCACGCTCTGGATCTGCGCCTGGTTGCCCTGGATGACCTGCAGGTTGCTCTGGAGCTGCGACGGCAGCTCGCCGGAATACTTCCGGCGGAACTCCTCGAGCTTCTTTCGTGCGAGATCAGCCGGTTGCGCGAGTCGTCGAGCTGGGACTCGAGGAACTTGTCGGTGGTGTCCGCCGATGCGGACCGGTCGTGCGTGTTCTCGTCGATGAACATCGACGCCAGCCGATCGGTCACGATCATCGCCGTCCTCGGCGCCCCGCGACGTAGGTAATCTTGAACGCGTCGTCGCGGACCGTGTCGACGACGATCTTCGGTGCGCATACTCGACCACCGACTCCATCGGGCGCGACTGGCGCAGCTCGGGATACAGGTCGAATTCGCTGATGACCTTCTCGAGGCGGGTGCGGCTGAAGATCTCCTGGCTGAGCGACCGCAGCCGTTCCTCGATGCGCATCGTCACCGTCGAGCGCACGTAGCTGTCGGGGATGCGCTGCGGGATCACCAGGATCAGCGTCTCGGACTTGAACTCGTCCGGCAGCCGCTTGGCGACCACCGCGGCGACCGTGCCGAGCACGACGATGCCGGCGATCATGAGCCACCTGTGGTACCACCCGAGCCGCAGGATGTCTTCAGGTGTGTATTTCCGGCCCGGTATCACGTCAGCCCCCGTTAGCGAATCACCGGCGTCCACAGCGTCAGGCCGACGCGTGCGCCGTTGCGATTCAGTGCGCCCGCCACCATCGGCGGCAGGTCGGTGTTGTGTGCGAACGCGTAGCGGTAATAGAAGTGCTCGACGTAGACGGCGACCCGCCGCGCCAGCCCGAACTCGAGCCGTGTCGTGCTCGACAGGCTGTCGTAGGGGTTGGCCTCTGCGCCGATGCCGGCCGTGCCCCGCGCATACGAGGGAAAGGTGCGGAACATGACGCGGCGATTGAGTCACCCGCTGACGCTGCCGGTGATGGTGTCGGAAAGAACGGCTGGAACGTGCCGTCGGGCACCTGGACGCCACGGTCGTAGTACAGTTGCGCGGTCCACAGTCGCGACACCTGCCGCATCAGCCGCGCCGATCCGGTGACCATGAACTGCGACCCCGCTCCGGTCGACACGGTCGACGTGCCGGTGTTGAAGCCGACCGATCGTGCGCGACGAGCCCAACGCGCGGTTGTAGCCGAGGCCGACGTCGACGTTGCTGCCGTAGATGGCCGGCTCGGTCGAACCGCTCACCGGCGTCACCACCGACTGCCGATAACCGAGGTTCAGCGCGAAGCCCTTCGACACCGCCTTCGTGTAGCGGAATTCGGCGCGCTGATCCGCGTACTGGGCGGCGCCCAGGAACTGCGTGTAGCGCATCTCGTAGGACATGTTCATGCTCGACGCCGGGCTGAACATCCGCCGCCCGCCGAGGTAGGCCCCGTAGGTCATCGCCTCCTGGCGTGAAGCGGCGTAGTCCGGGTTGGGACCGGACGGCGGGCCGCCGGGCAGCGCCGCCGGCGGCGCCCCGAGCATCACCTCGTAGAACGGCGAGTAGCTCACCGTCCCGGCCGTCTGCACCTGCCAGCGTTCGCTCGGCATCGCCGTGAACATGACGTTGCCGCCGTACTCGCGTGCTGACGATGCGCTCGAGATCGGGGATAGCGCGTGGCCGTCGCGCCATTGAACGTCAGCGTCTTGTGCGGCCTCCGGCGCGTGTAGGCGAGTGACACGTTCGCGCCCGAATAGTTCTGGTTGGCGGGGAGCGCGGCGTCGAGATCGAGAAGGCCGGTATCGTCGACGTCCTGCGCGCCGTAGAACGACCAGGTCAGATCGAGCTGGCTCGGCCGCGTCTGATCGTTCTGCGCCGGGCCGAACAGGCCGTGGAACGCCCTGGGGCTCTCCGCCGACTGCCCGTAGCCGGCGCGGGCCGATCGACAGGACGAGCACAATGGCCGACGCGATTCGGAGTGCGGAACGCAATCCCATTCTCGGAACACCTGCGCTCCGCCTACGGGACGACGACGACGTCGCCGGGCTTCAACTCGATGTTCTGATTGAGGTAGCGCTTCTGACCACGTCCTGGTAGTTGAAGTCGAACACCGTCTGCTTGTCCTTCTCGTTGCGCATCACCGAGATGTCCTTGCCGTCGACGAACTCGCGCAGGCCGCCGGCCATGGCGATGAGCTGCAGGATCGTGGTCCGGCCGTTCAACGGGTACGGCCGGGCTTCTCGATCCGCCCGGTGATGAAGACGCGGCGGCTCTTGATTTCCTTCACGATCACGGTCGGGTTCGGATCCTCGACGTACTTGCGCGCCGCCTCGCGGATCGCGTCGCCGAGCTGCCTCGGGCGTGCGTCCCGATGCCTGCACGTCGTTCAGGAGCGGCAGCGTGACCTTGCCGTCGGGACGCACCGTCACGTCGGCGGCCGAGAGGTCCTTGTCGCGCCAGAAGAGGATCGACAGCACGTCGTCGGGCCCGATGACGTAGTCGGGCGCGACCGGCACGGCGGTGACGACCGCGGCGGGTCGACGCCGCGACGGCCTTGGTCGCCTGCGGCGTCTGGGCCTCGACGGTCGAGGCCGCGGCGCCGAGTCGAGAACGCGAGCGCGGCTGCGAGAATCGGCAAGTGTGCGTGATCATCGGAATTCCTTGAACGACGGCTGGCAATGGTGCTTGCGCAGGAAGTTGAGGAACCGCTTGTAGTCGTCGCTCTCCATGTTGAACTTGCGGGCGACGATCTTGTAGTTGCCGCGCGCATCCTCGCAGCCCGCGGCGGACCACGTCGCGCACGGCGCCGCGCGTGATCTCGCGCTGCATGAAGAGCGGGTAGACGGTCGTCCAGAACGACTGGTTCTCGTTGGTGATCCGCTCGTAGAGCTCGTCGGCGATGGTGCGGCGGCGCTCGCGGAACGGCGTCGACGTCTTCGGCGTGACGCGGACCTCGTTCGGGACGTCGTCCGGGCCGATCACGTCGTTGCGCGCAGCGGACCATCATCCGCTCGATGACGTTCTGCAGCTCGCGGACGTTGCCGGGCCACGTGTACTGGCCGAGCGAGCACGGTCGCGTCGGGGCGATGGTCCGCGGTGCGCAGTGCCGCCGCGGTTCCCATCCGGGTGACGGAAGTGCTCGACCAGCGCCGGGATGTCTTCCTTGCGCTCGCGCAGCGGCGGCACGATCAGGTGGATGACGTTGAGACGATAGAAGAGGTCCTCGCGGAACAGGCCCTGCGCGATCATCTCGCGCAGGTCGCGGTTGGTCGCGGCGATGGTGCGGACGTCGACGCGGCTGCCGGTGCGGTCGGCGCCGACCTTCTGGATTTCGCCGGTTTCGAGGAAGCGGAGCAGCAGCCCCTGCATGCGCAGCGTCATCTCGCCGATTTCGTCCAGGAAGATCGTGCCTTCGTCGGCGATCTCGAGCTTTCCGGGCTTGTCGCGATACGCGCCGGTGAAGCTGCCGCGCACGTGGCCGAACAGCTCCGATTCGAGGAGCGTCTCCGGCAGGCCGGCGCAGTTCACGGCGACAAACGGCCGGCCGGCGCGGTTGCTGAGCGCGTAGACCTGCCGCGCCACCACCTCCTTGCCCGTGCCGCTCTCACCGGTGATGAGCACTTTGGCGTCGGTCCGCGCGACACGATCGATCTCCTGGCGGAGATCGGTGACGACTGGACTTACGCCAATGAGTTGCGCGGCGCCATCAAAACGCATAGTTGTATGTGCCTGAAAATCCACGCGCCGAGCCGGACGGTGGTTCGACAGCTGAAGAGTGCAAAGCCGCCGCCACGGTGCGGCAGATATTTGTCTCCGATGCCAGAAGCGATCGCTGCGGGGCGAGAATGCTTGAAAATACTGGCGTTCTTCAGGCGCTTCAGGCCGTCGCCGGTGGCTGGCGGGCGGGCCGCGGGAGGTTGGCCGATCGCTTGAGGTGCGGACTAAAGTCTGCCGAATCGAGAACTTTCGCTTTTCGGACGAACAGGCTGGGGGCTAGTTCAGAGAGTCGACGATCCAGCGCCAGGTGCGGGTCGCGTCCGAGTCCACGGGCGCGACTTCGGCGCCGCAGCGCCACGAGCCGCCTTCTTCGGCGAGCTGCGACCAGCAGGCCACGGCCTGCACGGAGACGCCGAAGGTCGGGAGCTTGATCTCGATCGGCGTCCGTCCGGGCCCGGGGGCCGCGCCAGCTCGAGGCGGACGCCGCCGTAGCTCAACTCGACGACACGGGCCGTGCCGGCCAACACCGTTGCCGGCAGTTCGGCACGCTTGCGCGGCCAGCGGCGCGAACTGGTCGGGTCGTGCGGATGCCGCCCCGCCAGCAACTCGGAGACAAGGGCGAGCAGCGCGAGTTCGGTTCGATCGGCTTGGGCAGCGCGCGCGCCGTAGCGGCCGATGTCCTCGGTGAGGTCCCTCGGCTCGCTGACGATGATCGCGGGCATGTCGGGATCGCTCGCGCGGCAGCGCAAGACCAGGTGGAGGCCGTTGAACGGCCCGAGCCGCAGCGCCGTGATCATCAGGTCGGGGCAATCGACCGTGGTCTGGCGGATCGCGTCGGCGAACGAGTCCACCCACGCCACGCGGTGTCCGGCGTCGGTGAGGACGCTGTCGGCGACCGTGGCCGCCGCCTTATCGGTTTCGACGAGCAGAATTCTGAACGACATCACTCGCTCGACGTGTCGGGGGTCAGGCCGTCGTGGTCGCGGTCGCGGGCATTTGGTCACGGAGGATGCGGCGATATCCTTGCCCTTCGGTACAGTCAGAGGCAATCTGCGTGCCCGAGCGCACGCAATGTAACACGGCCGTAATAAAGACGCGACTACAGAAATAGGCCCGAAATACGTTGAGTGCCGAACGATTTTCGTAATTATTGATGGACTCTGGCGGGCGAAGTTCTGGGAAAAACGGGGCGAAGGCGTGCGATTCGCAGCGGTTGGCGGACGCGGCCGCGGACGCCTGGCGCGGACAAAAGTCGCCGATGCGGTCACTTTATGCACCGGGCGATCGGGCGGGCGCACCCCTGAAGGGGTGCGCCGCCTCGACCACGGTCGATCGCGTTACGCGACCCGCACGTTCTCGCCACGGGGACCCTTGGGCCCCTGGCCCTTCTCGAAGGTGACTGCCTGGCCCTCGCGAAGGTCGTCGAACGCGGTCTGCGCGCACGCCGAATTGTGGAAGAAGCTTACTCGTTGCCGTCGCTCGCGAGAATGAAGCCGAAGCCCTTGTCGCTGACGAGACGCTTGATCGTGCCGTTCATAGGTGCCATTCTGAGAAATCTCCTGAAACACAAGTGAGCGAGAGATGATCTGGCAGGAAGGACGGGTTGGGTGTCAGCAACGTCCGACCGCTGCCCGAAGGCCGGTCGGCGCTTGGTAGACGCAGGCTGGCTAGATCTGGAGCGAGTGTGCAGTATACCCCTAAACCGAACCTCACGGGGTACGTTCGAACGAGACGATCATCGGCAGCCAGGTTCGGGGCGACCGTGCGCCTGCGGACGCTGAGCGAGTCGGCCCACCACGCCACCTCCAGCCGAGCCGGGTCCGGTAGCGAGAATCCCAGCAGGTCCTCGACCTCGGCGAAGGTCAGGACCACGGTATCGGCATAGCGATTTCTCCACGTAGCGGCAGACCGGGTCGTATCGCCCCGCCGGCGTGCGGACGGCCGGCACCGGCTCGCGCCGCAGGTCCGCCGGGCTCCGCGCGGCATCGCCGATTTTTCCACCAGTCGAACACGTCTTCAGTCTGCGCCCGAACTCGGGCACGCCGGCTGTGCTCAATTGCACGCCGGTCCGGAATTCGTCGCGGGTCAAATCCGCCGGGGTCAGACACCCGTCTCGACACCCGTCTGACCCCGCCGCCTCGTTCAATCGACGCCGAACGCCAGCAGCACGTTCCCGGCCGCAGGCCGAACGCGCCGTATCCCGAGCTGACGTAGACCCGGCCGCCGGCGACGGTCGGCGCCGGGCCGTTCATCGAGCCGCCTCGGGCGCGGACGCCGTTGACCGTCGTGAAATCGCGATTCGTGTCGAACTGCCAGACCACCGCGCCGTCCCTGGTCGCGTAGGCGCGAACCGCGCCGTCATTCGACGGCGAGAACACGATGCCGGCGATGGCGGACACCGCCGAGAACTGGGCGCCGCTGCAGGCGCGGCTCGGTTTGCCGCAGACCGGCACGTCCGGGCGGCGCATACCACGCGCGCATCCCGGTGGCGAGATCGATCGCGTGCAGCCCACCCGGCGTCGGACTGTAGATCTCGGCGACCGGCACATACGCGCGGTCCGCGTCGGCCGCGATGCCCCACTGGATGCCGCCGAGCCCGCTGCCGCCGCCGGCGCGATAGCGCCACACCTGCTGACCCTGCTTGTCGGGATCGAGCGCGTAGACCACGCCCGACTTCTGCCCCGCGATGATCAGCTGCCGTCCCGTCGGCAGCGTCGCCAGCACCGGCGACGCGCCGAAGTCGAAATCGGGGCCGGGCCGCTCGCCGCAGTTCACGTCGCCGGGCGTGCAGCCGAAGACGTCGGGCGTCGCCGACGTCATCGGCCGCGCCCAGCGTATCGCGCCGGTCGCGAGATCGAACGCCAGAATCGCGTCGGTCGTCGCCTGCGCCGGGCCGCTGTAGGTGTTGCCGACCCCGACGTAGAGCGCGCCGCGCTTGACGTCGACGGTCGGCGCCGACCAGATCGCGCCGCCGGACGGCCCGCGCAGCTCGGTGCCGTCGGCATAGGCGCGCAGCAGCCGCGGCACCTCGGGAATCGTGTAGCGTCTTCCACACGACGTCGCCGGTCTGCGCGTCGAGCGCGACGACGCTGCCGCGGAACGTGCAGCAGGCGTAGCCGGGCGGCCGTCCGCCTTCCTCGTACGACGAGGTCGGGACGTAGAGACGACCGTCGTAGCAGCGTCGGCGAGCCGGTGAGGCGCACCAGCGGATGATCGTCGACCTTCCGCTTCCACAGCAGCCGTCCGGTCGCCGCGTCGAGCGCGTAGACGAATCCCTGCTGATCCGCCACGAAGCAGCGCGGCCGGCCGCCGCCGCGGCGCCGCGCGCCGATCGAGATCGCCGCGCGCACGCCGCTCTCGGCGCGCGAACGTCCAGACGACTGCAGCCGGTCGCCGCGTCGAGCGAGTAGACGGTGCCGTTCTGGCTGCCGACGAACAGGCGTCCGCCGGCGACGGTCGGCTGCGCCCACGCCGAGGTCGTGTCTGGAAATCCGAACGCCCACTCGAGATGCAGGCGCGGGACCTGCGTCGGCGGTCAGGCCGGCCTGCGCCGCCGGCTGGAAATGCGTGTTCTCGACGGTCGGTCCCCACCCGTTCCACACCGGGCGCGCGGCGGGATCGGCGAGCGGCGACTGTCCACGTCCGCACGCGCCGACCGTGGCGCCGGCGACGGTGCCGCCAGATCCTGCGGCCGGTGATGAACTCGGCGACGGCGCGGCGCTCGTCGCCGCTGAGCGCGAGCCCCTGATAGCGCATCGGGCCGGAGGTCAGCGCGTCGACGATCGCCCGCGGCGATCGGCCGCGCATCGCGTCCCTGGACGGGGCGCGCGGATCGTCGCCGTTATGGCAGGTGCTGCACGACTCGGCGAAGATCGCTTCGCCTCGCGTCGCGCCCGGTGAGGGTCCTGCGCCCCGGCCGCGCGAGGGCGGCATATGCAGAATCAGCGATGAGACCGGCGGCGGCCGATTGCCGTCTCGGAGAAGGCCGGTGCGCCAGCGGACGCGGCTCCGCTTCACACGCGCACCGGGGGATTCGCGGCAACGGGAAAAGCAGCGGTGATCGACCGCTCGGATGCGCTAGGCCAGCTTGACGTTCTCGCCGCGCGGTCCCTTGGGACCCTGCCCCTTCTCAAACGTGACCGCCTGTCCCTCGCGCAGCTCGTCGAAGGGGGTCTGGCAGCTGGACTGGTGGAAGAAATACTCGCTGCCGTCGCTCGCCGCGATGAACCCGAAACCCTTGTCGTGAACCAGCCGCTTGATCGTGCCGTTGGTCGAAGCCATGTCGTCTCCTAGTCAACTCGAAGGCGCTGACATCCAGCGCCCCTCCATAATAACAACTAAAGACAATTTGACCGGGATATTTGTCGGCGGAGCCGGATCACCAGCTGAACCGAAGTGACGAGGCCATGCAGCGGGCGGGAATTACAATTTGGACACTGAGGATGAAGCCGGAAGCAATCACATCGGGAATGGGAAAACGATCGCCGCGCCGCGTCAGCGCCGCGCGGCGATCGGAGCGTGCTCGCTACCGCTGCTGCTGGGGCGTCCTGGTCAGCGTCATGTCGCCCAGCACCTGGCTGTCGACCGAGTACTCGGTGAACGGCTGATACATCTCGTCCCAGCTCTGCTCCGACCAGAACACTTCGAGGTTCGGCGACGGGTTCCACTGGTTCTTCGGCGAGTTGTCGTATTTCCCGATGCCGAGGATCTTGCTGCCGGCCGGAATATGCAGCGGCTCTCGAGCTCGTATTGAATCTGCCAGTTGAAGTCGAACTTCGGGACGTCGAGGATCGTCTGCTCGCGGCCGTCCGGGTAGACGATGACCCAGCGCAGGCTCTTGCCGCGCAGGTGCATGTGCGGCGACATCGCATACAGCGTGATGTCCTCGGTCACCGGCGTGATGCCGGTCAGCGACCAGTCCTCGGCGTAGGGCGGGATGTTCGGCGTCTTGCTGCGGCGGCGCGTGCGTCGTCGACTCGTCCGCGCGTGTACTCGACTTCCTTGCCTTCGGCGCGATAGAGCGACAGCCCGCCCTTGGTCGTCGCCAGCGGATCGCCCGCCTGCCGAATCAGCACTTCGTGCGTCACCGGCACCTTGTTGAACCAGATGCCGAGCCGCGTCCGATCCTTCTCGGGCTTGCCGATCGGGTTGTAGTGGACCTGCCAGTTGATGTACTTGCCGGCCGGGATCCGCTTGCCGACGTCGGCGCGATGCGAGTCGACGCCGCGGCCGGGCACCCACGACAGCAGCTTGTTCGCGCCGGGCAGCGCCGTCGTGTCGGCGCGGCCGGCGAGGCCCTCGCCGCGATCGGTCGACGCCTTGCCGTCCGGCTCGACGAGCCGGCCGTTGACGACCTTCGCGCCTTCCGGCAGATCGACGACGAACACGCCGGCGTGGTGCACGACCGCGCGATTGCCCGGTCGAATCTCGAGCGTCTCGGCGAAGCGATCCTCGGACCACGGCACCGGCGAGTAGAACATCTGAACGCCGACCTCGCCTTCGGCGGGAATCGACGAACTTCGACCGGCATCTCGAGGATGTAGTCGGGCTCGCGGCCGAACGGTCCAGCCTTCCGCGAACTTCGGCACCGGCGGCAGGTCGGCGTCGCTGCCCTTCGGCGCGCCGCCGTCGACCCACGCCACGATGGTGTCGATCTGCGCCTGCGTGAGGCTGCGATCGTTGCGCATCTTCAGCGAGTGCGCCGGGTCGGCGCCCCACGGCGGCATCTCGCGCGACCGCACCTTCTCGCGAATGACCTTGGCCCACGGCCGCACGTCCTCGTACGAGGTGAGCGTCATCGGCGCCACTTCGCCGCTGCGATGACAGCTCGCGCAGTTGGTGAACACGATCGGCGCGACGTCCTTCGCGAAGGTCGGCACCGTGGCCGCCGGCGCCGCGTCGGGGCGGGCAGCGGTCGCGTGGACGCTGGCGAGGATGGCAACGGTCCCGAGCACGATCGGGATGACACGCTTCATGGGCGTCCTCCGGAAAACTCTCGACAGGAGAGAGCGACCCTTCAGGGCGGCCCAGTTTAGCTCATTTCCCGGCCTCGACACACGACGGCGCGACCATCGTGACCGAGGTCATGTTCAGGCGGCTCAGCGGGGTCGCCTTGATGAACAACCCCTTGAGAATCACCGTGTGATCGCGGTGCGCCGGCAGGTTGAACTCGGAGACGCCAATCAGCTTGAACGTGTTCCGCCCGGCGGCGGCGCGGCCGGAATCTCCTTCGCGCGGCGGCGCATTGGCCGAGCTCGCGACCGGATCGGTGGCGTTCACGAGCGTCCAGTTGTTCGGCGACGCTTCTTTCAGGCAGCCGGTGACGCTCACGATTTCCACCTTTTCGGCGGCGGCGGCGCCTGTCCGGCGGCGAGGCCGAGGACGAAAATCACGGTTGTCATGGCGCGTATGATAGCGCCGTGGCCCGCTGCACGGCGATGCGAACGCAGAGACTCGCAGAGCACGCAGAGAAGACCAGGATCTTCTCTGCGGACTCTGCGATCTCTGCGTTCTCCATCGCTGGCGCGGCTCATGCGGCCAGGCCGCGTCGCGTGTCGGCCCACGATCTCGAGAACACCAGCGTCCTGCTCGCCTTCGAGCGCGACGGATCCTTTGTCCTCGACGTCGCCAACGATCCGAGCTGGCTGAAGCTCCGCCTCGAGCGGTTTCCGGGAGCTTCGCGGACCGGGTGGTGCTGTGGGTCGACGGCCACGAGTACGGCCGGCGTCGGTCGAGTTCATCCCGGGCCCCATCGTCGCGACCCATCGTCTGCGCGGACGCGTGCCGACCGGACGCACGGACCCTGCGTTGAGCACTACGGGCTCGTGATCGACCCCTACCCGCTGGCGATCCGGCGCGCCGACGGCCGCGTCGTCGTCGAAGAAATCGCCGGCGACGCGTGGAGCGGCGTCATCGACCTGACCGGCCAGTTCCACGCGCCGCTCCTCGATCCCACGATCGTCGGGATCGTGCTGATCGGCGTTTCTGGTGATTCCTGTCGCACTGCGCTGGAGATCAGTTACAGTGCTCCACGCACAAAGGACACGGAAAGCAACACGAAGGAAAGCCACAGATTGCGAGGTTCACGTGTCCGATGCCGGATCGGATCGGCGGCTCGTTAGCCCGATAGTGCCGCTTAGCGCGCCGTAGGCGTGTCCTGTGTCCGGTTGACGTCGAGCCGCTCCGGCGGGGATGAACTTCTGCAGCCGCTGCCCGTAGGTATCCGCCGCATAGACCGCGCCCTTCGAGTCGACGACGATGCCGTGGACCCAGTCGAACTCGCCGGGGCCCCAGCCCTGCTTGCCCCAGGTCGCGAGGATCTTGCCGTCCTTCAGCTGGAACTTGCGGACGCGCTCGTCCTTGTGATCGGCGATCCAGCCGATGCCGTCGGTGCCCTTGCGCGAGATGTTCACGTCCCACGGGTTCCAGTCGTTCGTGATCTCGCGGATGTAGGTGCAGGTTCTTGTCGAACACCTCGAGGCGATGCCCTTCGCGATCGATGATGTAGAGGTTCTCGTCGGCGTCCACGGCGAGCTTGTGCGGCAGGTTCCACTCGCCCGGCCCGGTGCCCTTGTCCGGCGGACCGCCGGCGCCCTTGCCGACCTGCTTGATGAACTTGCCGGTCTTGTCGAACAGGATGACGCGGTTGTTGCCGTAGCCGTCGGTGACGATCATGTTGCCGTTGTGCAGGATCGCGATGCCCGACGGCAGGTCGAGGTGCGTCGCGTCGTTGCCCTTCTCGTTGGTCGTGCCGAGCTGCAGCAGGAACTTGTCGAGCTTCGGGCTCAGCTTCACGATGCGGTGGGCGTCGCGCTCGATGACGTAGACGTTGCCGTCCCAGTCGACGCCGCCCGAATGCTGCCACGACGGGTTGATCGTCTTGCCGTTGATCTCCTGATCGGCGCCGGCGAGGATCGAGGTTGCCGTCGCGTATCGAACACCATCACCGGCTTCACGCCGCGGTTGAAGACGTAGATGTGGTCGTGCTGGTCGATGGCGAGGCCCGAGATGCCCGGCTGATTGGTCGGGCCCGCCGGCCTGCGCCTGCGCTCTGCCGCCACCGCCCGGGCCGCCGCCGCGCGCGCGGCGCGCCGCCGCCTGCGCGTCACGCTCGGCCGGCGGCGGCGGCGCGTCCTTCAAGCCGAAGATACATGCCGGACGGCAGCTTCGGCCAGTTCGGCACGAGACGGTAGCCGCCGTCGCCCTGCGCGTGGATCCCGGCGGATCCGGCGGCCAGCGCTCCAGCGAACAGCATGGTGATGAGTGCGCGTCGCATGTATCCTCCCAGCGTTGTAGGGCACCGCTTAGCGGTGCCACGTGACACGGCATTCGCCGTGCCCGCTACGTGCATCTGTTCCCGGCCGGCGAAAATCAGACGCGCGCCGCCGCCGGCGCGGACGAGGCGTGCGGGTTCCGCGCCAGGAACAGCGTCGCCAGCGCCACCAGCGACAACCCCGCGGCGACGAAGAACGCGCACCGGTACTCGCCGGTGGCGACGAAGACGCGCCCGCCGAGGAACGGCCCGAGGATCGCGGCCACGCCCCAGGCGAGGAGCAGCAGGCCGTAGTTGAAGCCGACGTTCTTCGTGCCGTAGAAATCGGCGCTGGTCGACGCATAGACCGACAGCTGCGTGCCGTAGCAGTAGTAGACGAGCGCCAGCAGCAGGTAGAACAGCACGACGTTCTCGCGCAACAGGAACAGCATCGGCATCGCGCAGGCCGAGACCAGCAGCATCACGCTGCAGCGTGTTCAACCGGCCGGCGTAGATCGGACATCCATCCCGACAGCACGCGGCCCGAGGCGCTGCCGATCGCGCCGACGGTCAACGCGAACGCCGCGACCGCCGCCGAGTGCCCGGCGTTGCGCGCGAACGGCATCAGCTGGCTGATGACCATCGTCCCCGCCGTCGTGCCGAGGCAATAGGCGACCCACAGCGCCCAGAAGGTCGGCGTGCGCAGCATCACCGACGCCTGCACGTCGGCGCCGGCGCGCGTGACGCCGCGCGCCTTCGACGGATCCCATCCCGGCGGCACGTAGCCGGGCGGCGGGTTCCGCAGCAGATACGTCCCGGCCATCGTCATCGCGAAGAAGACGAGCGAGAGGATCTGGAACGTCGACGCGCCAGCCGACCGCGGTCGATGAGCGACAAGGCCAGCGGGCCGAAGACGCCCGACCCGGCGCCGTAGCCGCCGACCATCAGGCCGACGACCAGGCCGCGCTTGTCGGGGAAACCATTTCGATCCGACCGAGGTCGGCACGACGTAGCCGAAGCCGCTGCCGATGCCGGCAATCGACGCCGGCCGTCAGGTAGAACCACGGCAGCGACGTGCGTGAAGCTGGCCAGGAAGAACCCGAGCGCTGAAGAGCGTTCCGCCGATCGTCGCCACGAGCCGCGGGCCGCGGCGATCCTGGATGAAGCCGGCGACGGCGTACCACAGCCGCGATCATCGCCAGCCCGATCGTCGTCGCCCACGAGGTCTGCGCGCGCGTCCAGCCGAATTCCTTTTCGAGCGGCAGCATGAACACGCTCATGCCGTAGAACATGCCGAGCGCCATGTTCATCATGACGCCGCCGACGACCGGGAGCCAGCGGTTGGGCGATTCACCGTGACTGCCGCCGCGTCCTTTCGCCACCAGGGGTTGCCGTAGTTCCTGAACGGCGCCGCCGTCGACCGACACGGTCGTCGCGACCTTGTAGTTGAACGGCGACAGCAGCGCGCAGCGCGTGCTTGATGCGGATCGTCTGGCCGTTGAACGTGAACGGCGAGCCGTCGAAGAAGATGTTGTAGATGCCGCCGAGGTCGCCGCCGATCGCCGCCGAGCTGGAGATGCGAGAAGCCGCGGCTGTCGGTGACGTGCCGCGACAGCGCCTTCTCGTCTTTCTGATAGGCGATGAGCTCGTGGATCTTGAAGGCGCCGCCGGGGCCGTTCGGCGTCGGTGTCGGCCTGATAGAACTTGCCCGCCTCGATCGCCGAGTAGACCGTCGTCCCGGTGATGCGCCCCGACTCGCCCAACGGGCCCTCGGGGACATCCCATTCGAACGTCCACTTGCCGACGAAGTAGTCGTCGAAGTTGAACGGCGGCAGCTCGTCCTCCGACCTTGGTCGGCCGGCCGAGGTCCGGCATCTGGCCTTTCGGCAGCGGCGGCTTCTGATCCTGCGCGCGGCCGAGCGGACACGACCGACAGGCTGGCGGAGCACGATCAGCATCCACTTCAGGGTCATCGGCCGAGGTCTCCCGGGCATGGGGCTGCAATCTATAGTGCGGCGCCACCGACGTCAAATCACGCGAGCTAGTGTCCGCCTGTAGGCGGACGGCCGTGTCCGTGCCGGCACGCCGCGGCGGCCGGCTAAAAGCCGGACCCTACGTGCTGCAGTCGACCGCTACGACGTCTCGTCGCCCTTCAGCGGTCGGATCCACGTTCCGGTAGCGAACCGGATTGCCGTGGTCCTGCAGCGCGATCGGCCCGTTCGCGTTGTCGGGAGTGTACGGATCGATTTTCTTGTGCTCGGTCGGTCCCCAGAACGGCGTCGCGTTGTGGACGAGCGACGCCGTTGTGAAAGCACGGTGACGATCGCCGGCTTGTCGAGCGTGCCGCTGGCGGTGAACCGCGGTGCGGTGAACGCGATGTCGTAGGTCTGCCACTCGCCGGGCCGGCGCGACGCATTCACGAGCGGCGGAAACTGCCCGTACATCGCCGACGCCTGGCCGTCCGGCGTAGGTCACGTTCTTGTAGCTGTCGAGCACCTGGATCTCGAACTTGCCGAGCAGGAACACGCCGCTGTTGCCGCGGCCCTGGCTGTCGCCCTTGACTTCGGACGGCGTCGCGAACTCGACGTGCAGCTGGAAATCCGAAAACTACCGCCTTGGTGCGGATGAACCCCTTGCCGGTTTCGACGCGACGCCGTTCTTCATCGACCAGGTCGCGCGGCGTGCCGTCCATCATCTGCCACGCGCCCAGGTCATCGCGCGTCGCCGATGAGCACGGTCGCATCGGCAGGCGGCGGCAGCGGAGTCGCTGCTGCGCCGGCCCGGTGCGACCATCGCCGGCTGCGGCCGCTTGCCGTCGTGGATGCGCCACTTGCCGTTCGGCTGCATCGGCGTGTCGTCGTAGCCGACCGGGGCCTGCTGGCCGAGGACGATCGCGCCGGCCGCCAGGATGAAAACGCTTAGGCCGATCGAGGTCACGCCGTCGCGGTAGTTGTTCATGTGTCCTCTCAAGACGCGCTGCCTGTGAATGCCATCAGAGATATTTCTGGAACCACGCGGCGGCCGCCTCGACGGCCGCATCGAGCGCGCCGGGCGTGGCCAGGGTGTGGGCCGCGCCGGGAATCACGATGACGCCGTTCGGGCCCTTCAGCAGCTTCGACGCCGCCACCGCGTGGGCGTCGTTGTTCACTCCACGGCGTCCTTCTCGGCCACCACGAACAGCACGGCGGTGGTCGGCGGCACGGCGTCGTCGCGGACCAGAACGGGTGATACTCGGCGAGCGCGAGCCGAGCCTCCCGTCGTTCATCGCCTCGGCGGCAACCGTCGTCGCCGGCGCCTGGCCGGTCGCGCCAGCCGCACGAGTTGCGCCCGCTGCGCGGCCGACAGGCATCAACGCCTTCCGCGGACGTCCCTTGCCGTCGATGACCGGCACCTGCGCACCGCCGCCTTGACGCGGCGCATCGGTCGCGGCATGGCGATCAGCGTGTCCGCCCGCATGTCGGTGCCCCAGACGCCGATGCGGGCGCGGTCGATCCCCGGCTCGCCCTGCAGATACGAGATCGCGTTGCGGATGTCGAGGATCTGCGCGTCGGGCATGCAGCCGCCTGCGGCGGATGCGCACTTGGCGGTGTGCTGCGAGAAGCGGAGCCGATCGTCCCAGCGCACCGAGTCGATCGAGATAGAGGAAGCCGCCGCTCCTGCCCCAGCCGCGATAGTCGATGGCCATCGCCACGAGGCCGCGCGCCGTGACCAGCGCCGCGTCATCTTTCGATCGGACGCTGCGGTCTGCCCCCAGCCGGGCGCGAGCACCACCGCCGGGACGCCTTGCTATCGCAGTCGATCCCCTCGGCAGGAAGATCCGCCCGTAGCACTGCACGCCTTCGCTGTAGAACGTCACGTCCGCGTCGCGATCGCGTCGGTCACGGACACCGGAGGTTTCGGTGCCTGCGCCAACGGCGTCGCCGCAGCGGCCACGACGAACGCACAGCACGTACGTGTCCGGCTTCAGCCGGACCGTCGTGTCGATCCGACGCGTCGCAGTCGCCGTACCGCCAGCGAATCGGTTCCCGCCCGGCGGTCTTCGGCGGCGCGCCAGTGCCCAGATACTTCAGGAACCAGTCGGCCGCGAGCGTCGAGCCGACCTCGAAGCCGGTGTGCGAGTAGGCCTGGAAGTGCGTCAGCTCCGGATACACGATCGTCTGCGCGGTGACGCCGCGCTCGGTCAGAAACTTGGTCGCCGCCAGCGCGCGCCGCCGGCCGCCGGATCAGCTCGTCGTTTTCCGCTGGCGAGGAAGAGGATCTGCGTCGCGTCGCGGGAGTCTGGTCGAGCGTCGACCCGGGCGCACGTCGCGGTTGCGCTGCGTGCTCCACATGTCGACCTTGCTCGCGGAACGAGAAGCCGCCGTCGACTTCCGCGCCCTTGCCCGGTGCGGGCGCGCTGGATGCGCGTCGTCGAGCATCGGCGCCGCGATCGGCGGCCGGCCCGCGCGCCGACGGCGGCCGGGCCGGAGACCTGCGGAGACGACGGCCTTCACGCGGGCGTCGACGGCGGCGACCGCCATGACCGACGCTGCCGCCGTTGCTCGATCCCCAGATGCCGATCCGATCGGGATCGACGCCGGGCTCGCCCTGCAGAAACGACACCGCCGCGCGATAGTCGTCGACCTCGTCGGCGTTGTTCAGGTTGGTGCGCTTCACGAGCACGCGCGCCTGCCTTGTCAGCGACGGCGCGCGCGTCGGTGGTCGGGTCCGGCTCGAGCAGCCGCAGATCGTCGATGCCGCTGCCGCTGAAGCCGTAGCTCTGATAGTCGATCGCCATGGCGACCAGGCCGCGCTCGGCGAAGCGCGCGGCGTACTTTCGATGCCGATCGACAGCGCGTTGATGCCGTGGCCGACCACGACGGCCGGCCAGCGGCCGGCGCGGGTTGAACTGGCGCGGCAGGAACAGCTTGCCGTAGAGCGGCGTGCCGCCGCCGACGTAGAAGGTCACCTGCCGCGTCGTGATCCCATCGGGCGAGGTCGTAGTTCCAGTCGCGCGGCTGCGTCGCCGCCGTCCGTTTCATGTCCGCATCGGTCGCCTGCGTGTGAAAGTCGCTGCGGCGTGCCGCGACGAGGTCGGTGGCGATTTGCGCGGACAGACCGGCGCCGAGGACGGCAACGGCAAAGAGACCAAGGCGCAGGGGCCGCGGGCATGCTGCTCCTCCTGGTGGGGGCGCAATTATAGTCCGCCGGCCGAGCGCTCGAACGCCACCGCCCTGCCCCTCGGAGCGGCCCGTTTCTCCCGCGATCTGACCCGCCAGATCGTCGAGGCGACGACCAGCAGCGCGCACCCTTCCACGTAGACCTTCTCGGCGTCGATGTAGTCCGGAGGCCGGTTCTTCAGGAGCGGATCGGCGAGCACGCCGTGGACGAAGACGACCGCCGCGGCAGCGCGCCGTGGTGCAGCTGACTTCCAGCGGTGCCGGCCGAACGCGCTGCGGAATGTACGAGGTCAGCGCGACGAAGGCGAACAGGTAGAACGCGACGGCGCCGAGCGTGTTCGGCAGCGGCTGCGTCGGCGACCAGATCGGCACGGCGATGTCGAACAGCCGTGAAGCCGGCCGTCGCCGAGGCCAGGAGGATGAGCGGATGCATCGCGGCGGTGGCGAGGGCGATGTAGGCAGAGCCAGTTGTGAAAGGTGAAGAGCTTCGCCCAGCGCAGCCGCGGCCAGGAGGCGCTTCGGGTTGTAGCCGACCGAGAGCAGCAAGCCGAGCAGAATCTGCGTGACGTGAAGAGTCCGACCGCGACCAGCCCGACGACCGACGAAATATCGATGGCGGTGGGCATCCCGCGAAAATACTACCCTGAGCCCATCGGCCCGCGTCTCGGGCCAGCGATGATACCGCGCGCTTGGGTAGCGGTACTCTCAACTCAAGGACACAGAAGCACACAAGGTCTGTCTGGTGCCCGTACTCGTCGTGCTTACGTGCGGAGTTTGACGGTATCCCCCATCAGGCGGACGCCTTTCGTTTCCGGCAGCGTCCAGACCATCGCGCCGGCCAGCAGCGCGAACGGCACGGCGAGCGCGATGCCGGCGCCGAAGGTGAACGCGCGCGGCGACCATGCCGATGATGACCGGCGCCAGGAACTGCACGCCGCGCGGCGGTGTTGTAGATGATGCCGAGCGCCGCGGCGCGCACCGAGGTCGGGAACACTTCGTTCAGCAGCGGGCCGATACAGCCCCAGTTGCCTTCGCCGAAGCCGACCAGCAGCATGAAGCCGAACGTCGTCAGCCGTGTAGCCGCCGGCGGCATGTCCAGCCGAGCGTGATCATCGCGAGCGCCGAGGGCCTTGATGACCGAAAACGCCGTGAAGCTGGGGCGGCGGCCGAAGCGAGTCGCTGGCGAAGCCGAACGCGACGTAGCCGCACGAGCGATCCGATCTGATCCATCAGCAGCAGCCAGGCGACGTCGCGTCGAGCGACAGGCCGCGCGTCTCGATGCAGATAGGTCGGCAGCCAGATCGTCTTGAACCAGTAGGCCGCCATGTTGAACGTCGTCACCGTCAGACGCCAGCGCCGTCGTCTTCCGCAGCGCCGGGCCCGAGCATCTGCGCCGAGCGCCGCGACGTAGCCCAGCCGCTTGCTGACGCCGGCCTTGACGCTCAGCAGCCAGACGTCCGACTCCGGCATCTGGCGGCGGATGAAGACGACGATGCAGCGCCGGCAGCGCCGGACAGCATGAACGCGGCGCGCCAGCCGATCCACGGCGCCAGGAGGTTGCCGACCATCGACGCGAAGAAGCGCGCGAACGCCGAGCCGCTCTGCAGGTACGAGCCGTAGCGCCCGCGCACGTGCGGCGGCACGGTCTCGCCGACCAGCGCGTGCGCCACCGCCCACTCGCCGCCGACGCCGATGCCGGTGATCGCGCGCGCGATCAACAGCGTCCACATGCCGAGTCGACAGGCCGGACAGCAGCGTGCCGACGCTGTAGACGAGGATGGTGACCATCAGCAGCGGCTTGCGGCCGTAGCGATCGGCCAGCGCGCCGCCGATGAAGCCGCCGACCGCGGTGAACGCGAGCGCGGTGCCGAGCAGGACGCGACATCCTGATCTGCGACAGCGCCAGATCCTTGACGCAGCGTGCGTCGAGGAGACGAAAAGCTCAGGAGCAGGCAGATCGTAGAAGTCGAAGATCCAGCCGATGAACGAGAAGGCGAGGATCTTGCGGTGGATCGGGAGGACGGTCGGGCTTTCGCTGAGGAGGGCCATCAGTGCGCCTATGTTAAGTTAGCCGCCACCGCGATGACAGAAAAACCGGGTCCGGTCGCGCGCGCGCGCAGCTCGCGCTGACCGACTGGAGCGAGCGCTGGCTGCCGGACGCCTTCATCTTCGCGCTCGCTCGCCACCGTGCTCGTCATCGCCGCCGCGCTCGCCGCGACCGCGTCCGGTCCACTGCAGATCGTCGATGCGTGGGGCCGCGGCTTCTGGGAGCTGATTCCGTTCACGCTGCAGATGGCGCTCATCATCATCACCGGCCACGTGCTCGCCACGTCGCCGCCGATGGGCCGCCTCATCCGCGCTGATCGCGTCGTGGCCGCGGACGCCGCGCGGCGCGGTGGCGCTGGTCACGTTCTTCGCGCTCGCGGCGTCGTGGTTCAACTGGGGCTTCAGCCTGGTGTTCAGCGCGGTGCTCGGCGATCGAGGTGGCGCGGCGCGTCGAGGGCGTCGACTATCGCGCGCTCGCGGCGGCGAGCGTGCTCGGTCTCGGCAGCATCTGGGCGCAGGGCCTCAGCGGATCGGCGGCGCTGCAGATGGCGACCGCCGGCGCGCTCCAGCCGCAGATCCGCGACATCGTCGCGCACGGCGGCGTCGTGCCCGGCGGCATCATCTCGTTCCGCCACACGATCTTCCTGTGGCAGAGCTTCGTCGTCGGTCGTCGGTCGAGATGGTCGTCGTGACCGTCGGTGATGTGGCTGGCGACGCCGCCGGCCGGCCGCGGCCGCACCGCGCGCGATCTCGGGATCGACCTCGGCGACCGCGGCTCGGACACGAGTCGGACGGACGCAGGGACACGACCGGACGACCGACGCCCGGCGCAGTGGCTCGAACACTCGCCGATCCTGACGTGGTTCGTCGTCGCGCTCGGGCGGGACCTACCTCGTGCGCTACTTCATGCAGGCGGACGAGCCGCTGAACGCGATCAACCTCAACATCCTCAACCTCGCGTTCCTGCTGGTCGGGTTCCTCCTGCACGGCACGCCGGCGCGGCTGATGCGCGCGGTGCAGGAGGCGACGCCGGCGGTCTGGGGCGTCATCCTCGCAGTTCCCGTTCTACGCGGGCATCGCCGGCATCATCACCGCCACGCACCTCGAACGAGCGGGTCGCCGGCCTGTTCGTCCGCATCTCGACGCCGGCGACGTTTCCGCCGCTGGTCGCGCTCTACTCGGCGGTGCTCGGCGTCTTCGTGCCGTCGGGCGGATCGAAGTGGGTGATCGAAGCGCCGTACGTGATGGCAGGCCGCGCACACGCTGAAGGTGCACCTCGGCTGGGTCGTCGTCGCCTACGATCTCGGCGAGGCGCTCGCGAACCTGGTGCAGCCGTTCTGGATGCTGCCGGTGCTCGGCCTGTTCAAGCTCGGCGCGCGCGACGTGATGGGCTACACGATCGTCGTCTTTCTCGCGCTGACGCCGGTCGTGCTGATCCTGGTGACGCTGCTGGGGATGACGCTCCGCTATCCGTTGTAGGACGAACACGTGAGCATCGACTCCTATCGTGTCCGTGGTGATTTTATGGCTGTCGTGCTTGCTTCGCGCTGCGGCGCGCGAATCTCGCTCGCCATCGGCTCCGCGGGCTTCAGACGCAGCGCCGCGTCGGCGGTGTCCACGGCGCGGCCGAACTGGCCGGCCATCGCGTAGGCGGCCGCCAGATTCTTCAGCCCCGCCGCCGACTCCGGCTGCAGCCGCGCCGCCTCGGCGAACTCGTGAATCGCGGCCTCGAGCTTCCCTCCGCCAGGTAGACGTTGCCGAGGTTGTTGTGCGCGTTCGCATACGCCGGATCGAGGCGCAAGCGCCTCGCGGTAGCGATTCGCGCCGCTTCGCCGAGCCGTCGCGCGACCGTCAGCGCCGTGCCGAGGTTGTAGTGCGCCGCCGCCGACTGCGGCTTCAGCGCGCAGCGCGCGTCGTGAAGTGCGCGATCGCTTCGTCGGCACGCCCCAGCTCCAGATAGAGCAGCGCCGCATCGTCGTGCAGGCCGGCGTCGGCCGGATGCTTCTCGATCTCCACCTCGTAGCCGCGCACGTCTTCCGCGGCGACCTTGGGGCGGAAGTCCCGATTCGAGGCGCGCCAGATCGGTCTCGTCGCGCGTCAGCACCTGGATCCAGAGGTCGCCCATCTCGTCCGACGAGCGCTGCCCCCAGCGGGCGCGCTTCGGCGGCCGCTCCGGATTGCGCGGGTTGGCCGGCGGAGTTGTCGTAGGCGTAATGCATCGACAGCGTCGTTCCCTTCGGCAGCCGCAGCGGCGTCTCGAAGCGGTAGACGTGCTGCCAGCGGAAGTCCCAGTCCCTGATGGTGACGAGCGGCGTGCGTCGGTGCCGTCCGGCAGCGTCGCCTCGCCGCGCGCTTCGCGCAGGCGGTAGTGGGCGTGCGGCTGCACCGCCTCGACCTCGACGTCCACCGGCAGGACATACGAGTCGGCGACCGTATAGCTGGCGTCGCCGGCGGGGATGTCGATGTTCTGCCGGCCGAGGCGCAGCATCGCCGGCGTTCGCGTCGGGGCCGTTCCGCCGAAGTACAGCCGATCGACGGCGCGACGAGCTCCGGCTTGCCGCTCGGCTGCATGTGCAGCTCGGCGACGAGGTCGGTGTGCGGTCGAGACGCCACGCCAGATCGGCCGGCAGCAGCGGCGCGACCTGGCCGGGCGTCCAGCCCAGGAAATGTCCGTCCGGATAAATCGCCGAGCGCGCGATCAAGCCGTCGTAGCCCGGCGCCGGATCCTGCTCGTCGAGACGATGAGACGCCGGCGTCGGATCGATGCGGAGGTTGGCGTGGTGCACGACCTCGCGCGTTGCCCGGGACGGAACTCCAGGCCCCGGACGAAGCGCGCGGTCTCGACCGGAATCGGCAGCGTGAAGATACGAAAGACGTCGCTGCCTTCGGCGGGCAGCGTGTAGGCCTGCGGGCAGCGCGATGACGAGATCGGGTGTGCCGAGCTGCCAGCCTTCGCTCCAGGCGCGCGGCGGCGGCGAGGTCTCGAGGGTCGCCCTCGGCCGCGCCGCCGTCCACCCAGCGTGCGATCAGCTCGATGTCGGCGTCGCCGAGCGGATGCTGCCCGACAAACGGCCCGTTCGCCGGATCGGCCTTCCAGGGCGGCATGACGCGGCTTCGTCACCGCGGCGATCTGCGTCGCGCGGCGCCTGGCGTCCGCGTAGGTCAGGAGGCTGAACGGCGCGGAGCCGCCAGGGTGATGGCACATGCCGCAGCGATCGGCGAGCAGCGGCGCGATGTCTTTGGCGTAGGTCGCAGGGACCGCGAGCCTGTCAGGCGAGCGTCGATCGCTCGGCTGAAAGCCTCGCGCTCCAAGCGAGATCGTCGCGCAGCGCAATCGTCGCGAGTGCGACGAGAGCGCGCGGTTCATCGCGCGAAGTCCGCGATGAAGCAGCCGACCGCCGCCGTCGTCGGCGGCGTGACCGCCTTGCCGGCCACGATGGCGGTCAGCGCGTCGAAGAGATCGCGCCTGGTCGCCGCGGGCCGCTCGATGCCGAGATCCACGTGACGATCGTCGATGCGGCCGCGATAGGCGATGCGGCCACCGGCGTAGACGGCGGCCTCGGGCGTCACCGTCGCGCCCGTGAACTTGACGAGCGCGTGCGCCGGATCGCGAAGCGCCTCGGTCGCCCCGGCGTAGGCGAACGCCGACATGTGCTCGCGGATCGCCGTGGCGGTCTCTGCGGGGTTCGGGTAGACGAGCCGGAAGGTCACGCCCTTCGGCGCGAACGCCTCGGCGATGCGGCGGACTTCCGGCGCGTAGCGATTCGAGATCGGGCAGTCGGTGCTGGTGAAGAGGAAGACGATCGCCGTCGTGCCCTTGGGCGCCTGCAGCGCATCGACGGACGCGCCCGTCAAGGTCTGCACGAGGACCGCCAGGAGCGGGAGCAGGACCATCTGAATCGAACGTAACACGGAAGCAGGATCAGGGACTAGGGATTAGGGATCAGGGATTAGAGTTCGGGCTCACCATCAGCCCCAACCTCCAGTCCCTAGGCCCTGATCACTGATCCTGCCTGATCCGATCTAATCCTTCTAACGCCCAGCTCCCTAGAACTTCACGATAGCGCCAAGCTGGAACACGCGGCCGACCAGCACCGACGAGCGGCTGCATGTAGGACTGCGTGAGGTAGCTGATGCCCGTGGCCGCGCTGCGGACGTCAATCACCGGCGAGACGTTCAGCAGGTTGAAGAAATCGATCTTCGGCTGGAAGCTGGCGCGGCCGGCCCTGATCGTCTTGGAGATGCTGAGGTCGAGCTGATTGATGCGATCGCCGTACTCGGTCGTTCGGCGGCGATCAGCGGGACGTTCAGCGACGCGACGGTCATCCCCGGATCCACCAGCGCGCCGACGACGCAGCCGGCCGACGCCGAATTGCCCGGGCACACCGTGTAGCGCGTCGTCGGCGTGATCTGCCAGACGGTGCCGGCGCCGTTCGGCGCGTTGTTGTTGGTGGTGCCGCTCGGGCCGGACAGGCCGGTCAGCGCGTACTGCGCCGGCGATGCCGAGCCGGTAGCCCGGCAGCGTCTGGAACGCGAAGCTGGCCTGGATGCCGTAGCTTCACCGGCACCGAGCCGGAGAACTTGAACTGGGTCCGCCACGGGATGCCGCTCTGGGTCTGATCGCAGTAGAGCAGCAGGTTCGGGTTCGCCTGCTCGTCGCAGACCTGGGCGATCGTCCGCTCCATCGTGCCGCCGCCGAAGAGCGTGATGCCGTGCGGCAGCCGGGCGTTGAAGTTGTACTCCAGGCCGTTGTACCACATGTGCCGATCGGTCGCGTTCTCGTCGATCGGTCGACATCGCCGACACGCTTGGCCGCGGCTCACGTTGTAGTAGGTGATCGGCGCTGCCGTCGATCGGGCTGAACAGCGTGAACGGCGTGTAGTCGGCGAAGGTCTGCAGCGTGTTGGTGCGGCGGAACAGGTTCTTGTAGTCGCGGTGGAACCAGCCGGCGGTCACCGAGACGCGCGGGAACAGCTCGTGCTGGATGCTGACGCTCTCTTCGAGGTTGTACATCCGCTTGATGTTGGGATCGAAGGTCGCGAGGTTGGCGACGCCGAAGCCGGTCGGCAGCTGCGCGAGGTTGAGCTCGCAGCCCGGCGTTCCGGCCGTGCCGTAGTTGCAGCCGAGCTCGCCCTGCGGGATGCCGTCGTTGTTCACGTCGGTCCACGCGCACGTTCGCGGTCGTCAGCGCCAGCGGGTTGTAGGCTTCCGAGAACCCGGTCGTGCCCGGCCTGCATGTACTTCCCGACGCTCACTTTGAGCGCGGTCTTCTGGTTGCCGAACAGGTCATAGACCGCGCCGAACCGCGGCGAGATGCTCTTCCAGGTCGGCATGTCGATCGGCCCGAAGCGTCCGCTCCGTCGAGAAGCGGCCCGCCGTCGACGTTTCCTCGGGAATGCCCGGACGCGAAGTACTCCCAGCGCGCGCCGTAGTTCAGCGTCAGCCGGTTGATCGTCCACGAGTCCTGTCCGTAGACGCCGACGTCGGCGTGCAGGTCGTCCTCGAAGCGCACCGGCGTGTTCAGGATGACGGCCTGGAACGGCACGGCCGTTCTGGAAGATTCGCGCGGAGGTCGCCGTTGGCGCTGCGGAACTGCTGGTAGCGGCCCCAGGTGTCCTGCATGCCGACCTTGATGTTGTGCGCGCCGGTGATGTAGGACACCGACCCGGCCGCCGCGAAGCGATCCGGGATACATGCCGGTCTGCGTCGCGCCGGCGTTCCACTGCGTGACGAGCGAGGTGTCCTGCCTTGTTGATGGCCGCTGTACCACTCCGGCGACCCGGGCACCTGTCTCGATGCCGGGCTGGTACAGGTTGTTGTAGCGCTCGTAGTTGAACGACACGCCGCCTTCGAGGAGCAACTTGTTGCGTCAGCGTCGAGGTGATCTTCGCCGACCCGGTCGTGTAGATCGGCGAGGTCCAGACAATCGACGCCGTCGCCGGATCGAAGCCGGCGGTCATCGCGGCGCCGCGGTCCTTGCCGAGACGGTCGTTGTAGATCGACGAACTTGTTCTTCGGGCTGATCTGCCAGGTGACGCGCGCCTGCACGCTGTTGATGCTCTGCGGGTCGACGCCCGGTTCCGTGCCGCGCGGCGGCGCCGCGGTCGCCGTGGCCGGACCGGAGGCCAGAACACGTCGGCCGGCAGCGTGTCGAGGTGGAAGGTGCGCGACCGACGCGAAGTACCAGACCTTGTCCTTCTTGATCGGTCCGCCGATCGCCGCCTCGACGTTGTAGAGCTGATCGATGCCGTCGGTCGAGCGCAGGCCGCGGTCCTTCAGCGCCTGCGTCAGGTTGTCGGTCTGAAAGCCCTTGGTCTGGTAGCCGCTGAAGATGCTGCCGCTCGTCCTGTTCCCGCCGTCGCGCGGAATCATGTTCAGCCGCACGCCGCCGCCCGAGACGTCGGCCGACGCGCCGCTGGTCGTGTAGACCATCTCCTGGCTCATCGAGCTGTTGAAGTAGTTCTGCACCGCGCCGTCGACGTCGAGGCCGTTGACCATCAGGCCGTCGACCTGCACCGTCGTCTGCGACGCGCCGCTGCCGTGCGCCGACATGTAGGTCTGCTGCATCGCGCGCGAGCCGCCGACGTCCGGCGCGTTCAGCGACACGCCGGTGATGAGCTGTCCCATCCCCTGGATGGTGCGGCCGGTCGGCACCGCGTCGAGCACGTCGCGCGACAGCACCTGCGACTTCGTCGTCGTCTGCACGTCGACGACCGGCGACGAGCCGCTGACGGTGACCGTTTCCTCGAGCGCGCCGACCTTCATGTCGGAGTTCAACGTCATCGACGAAGTTCGACTCGAGCTCCACGCTTTCGCGCTTGACGGTCGGCGAACCCGGGGAGCGTGAACGTCACGATGTACACGCCGGGGCGCAGATCGACGAGTCGATACGCGCCGTTTTCATCCGTGACGATCGGAGCGCGTCTTTTCGATGAGCACCGGGCTGGCGACTTCGACCGTCACGCCGGGCAGCACCGCGCCCGACGTGTCCTTGACGACTCCGGTGAAGGCGCTCTGGGCGCGGGCGGTCGTCGGGATCGCAAGGATCCCCAGCGCCACGATGAACAACATCACGATACGGCTTCTCGTCATGCAAGATCTCCTCAGTCGCAGGGTCCGACAGGATTTGTACTGGACGGAGGCTACAGTAGTCACCAGCCGGATTCCATCCGGAAAATGCAGTTGGTGACAAATTCGTCGACCGGGCGGTAGTTACGAAAAGTTGGATCGCGGAAATTGGATCGTGCTGCCGCCTATCGCGGAGCGCGGTATGATTCGCGCTTTTGATACACCGCACAGCCGCTCTCGCAGTTGAGCGGCGACGCTCGTCCTGTCCGGCTGCGTCAGCCGCATCGATGGCGCCCTGCGCCGTGCGCGATCGCGTCGTCGAACCGGCCCGCCGCGGCGTATGCGCCGCGGCGAGCGCGTCGAGCGCGGCCATGTCGCCGTCGGCCGGTCGACGCGGCCGCTCGTTCGGCGAGCTGCATGGCCTCGCCCGGCATTGCGCAGCGCGGGATCGCCGCCGGTGGCGCGGATCCACGCCAGGCCGCTGAGCGCCTGGGGATCATCCGCCCGGTCGGCGCAGCACCCGCTCGAACTCGGCGACCGCTTCCGCGGCGCCGCCCCTGCCGCGACAGGAGCCGCGCCAGGTTCGCCGCGGGCCTCGGTGTTGTCCGGCCTGAGCGTCACCGCGCGCCGGTAGTGGTCGAGCGCCTCGTCGACCTGTCCGGCGAGCTGCAGCATGGCGGCGAGGTTGTTGTGGGCCTGCGCGTAGTCGGGGTCGAGGCGCGAGCGCCTCGCGAAACTGCTTCATCGCCTCGTCGCGCCGGCCGCGGAGCGCGAACGGCGTAGCCGAGGTTGTAGCTGGGTCGGGGCCGATCGCCGGGTTCAGCTCGAGCGATCGCGCGAAGTGCGGCGATCGCCTCATCCAGGCGCCGCTCTTCGAGGTAAAGTCGCCGCGACGGCATCGTGCCGCAGCGGATCGTCGGGATCCGCCGCCAGGAGCCGGGTATAGCGCGGCGAGGTCTTCAGCCGCGGCGCTTGCGCTGGACGTCCTCGTTCAGGATCGCGAAATCGGCATTCGCCCGCGGCGCCATCTGGATCCACAGAGTCGCCCATCTCGTCCGACGTGTTCTGTCCCCACACGACGCGCGCCGGCGGACGGTGCGGGTTGCGGGGGTTGTCCGCGGAGTTGTCGTACGTGTAACGCATCGAGATCGTCGTGCCCTTCGGCAGCGCGATCGGCGCAGCGTAGCGATAGACGTCCTGCCACCGGAAATCCCAATCGGCGATCGAGATCAGCCAGCGCGTGCGTGCCGTCCGGCAAGCGCGGCGGTCGCGGTCATCTGCCGCGCGAGGTTGTGCGCGTGCGGCTGAATGGCGAGGACCTCGACGTCGACCGGCAGCCGGTAGGTGTCGGAGACGATGTACTCGTGCGCACCCGGCGGGATGTCGATCGTCTCGCTGCCGAGTCGCAAGCGCGACCGGTGTGCCGCGTCGGCGCGTCGTCGGTGAAGTAGAGGCCGACCGACACCTGCAGCGGCTCCGGCTTCCCGGTCGGCTGCAGGTGCAGCTGGACGACGAGATCGCTGCCCGGCTCGAGGCGCCAGCTGCATGCCTCGGCGCGACCGCATGCGGCGCCTGCCCCGGCGTCCAGCCGAGCAGCTGCCCTCCGGATAGCGTCGCGTCGACGGCACCATGCCGCCGACGTAGCCGGGCTCGGGATCGCGCTCGTCGAGCAGCCGCGACGAGCGCGTGCGATCGACGCCGAGGTTCGCGTGATGGACGACGCGCGCGTTGCCCGGCGGAACTCGATCGCGCGGACGTAGCGCGGACGCGAGACGCGGAATCGGCATGCACGAACGTGCGAAACACGTCGGCGCCGTCCGGCCGGCACCGGTGAGCGCCTCGGGCATGCGGACCACGAGGTCGGGCGTGCCGAGCCGCCAGCCGTCGGTCCAGGCGCGGCAGCGGCGGAAGATCCGCGGCGTCGCCTTCCGGAGCGCCGCTCGGCGATCCACTGCTGAATCGACGTCGAGCTCGTGATCGGTCAGCCGCGCGCTCGTTCTGGAAACTCGCCCTTGCCGGCGCTCGGGCTTCCACGGCGGCATGATGCGCCGCGCTGGTGACCGACGCCGATCTGCGTGGCGCGGCGCTGCACGTCGTCGTAGGTCAGCAGGCTGAACGGGCCGATCTCGCCGGGCCGGTGGCACGATGCGCACCGCGCTCCAGACAATCGGCGCGATGTCCCTGGTGAAGGTCAGGCGAGGCTGCGCGGAGGCGGACGGCGCCCAGCGCCCACAGGGCGATCGCGAAGCCGGCGAGTGGCAGCCGGACGGTGCGAGCGCCGGGACCGCGTGCGGATAGACACATCCCGCCCAGCCCGATTAGCATACCGCCGTTGTCCTCTCGAAAAGCTGCGCGGCGTCCTGCCGCGCCCGCTCATGCCGGGCCTGTCGCAGGGCCCCGAACCGGACGAGCGGCGAGGCCGGATTGCGCCCGGCATCTTCGCGGTCGCGTTCGCGGTGCGTCTCGTGCACGTGTATGCAGATCCGCGCGGCGCCGTTTTTCACCGTGCTGATGGGCGACTCGCGCGGCTACGACGAATGGGCGCAGCGGATCGCGGCCGGCGAATGGCTCGGCCGGCGAGGTGTTCTACCAGGCGCCGCTCTATCCCTATCTGCTCGGCGCCATCTACGCCGTCGCCGGCCGCCATCTCCTGCTGGTCCGCATCGTCCAGATCGTGATCGGTTCGGCGTCGTGCGCCCTGCTCGGGCTCGCTGTCGCCGCCTGTTTGTCGTCGACGCGCGCCGGGCTCGTCGCCGGGGCTGATGCTGGCGCTGTACGCGCCCAGCGATCTTCTTCGACGGCCTGCTCAGAAATCGGTGCTCGACGTCTTCTTCGTCTGCCTGCGCGCTGTGGTTGATCGCGCAGACCATAGCAACCACGCGGAGACTCGCCGAGAACGCGCAGAGAAAACTTCCTCTGCGGTCTCCGCGATCTCTGCGGTTCAATGTCGTTCTCTGCAGCTCGGGCTTGACGATGGGCGGGCTGGCGCTGACGCGCGAGAACGCGCTCGTCTTCATCGCATCGTCCTCCTGGTCGTGGGCTGCACTGTGCGCCATCGAACGCGCGGCCGCGTCGGCGCCCAGGGCACGATCGTCGCGCGGCGGCGTTGCTCGCCGGCGTCGCGATCGTGCTCGATGCCGGTCGCCGCGCGCAACAGCCTACGTCGGCGGCGGCTTCTATGTGACGACATCGCAGTTCGGGCCGAACTTCACATCGGCAACAACCCGTCGGCCGACGGCACCTTACCAGTCGCTGCGCTTCGGGCGCGGCGCCCCGGAATACGAGCGCCAGGACGCCACCGAGCTCGCCGAGACCGCGCTCGGGCGGACGCTCTCGCCGGCCGAGGTCTCGAGCTTCTGGATCGACAAGGCGCTCGAGTTCATCACCGGCCGGCCCGGCGCCTGGCTGACGCTGATGGCCCGGAAGGTCGCGCTGCTCGCGAACGCCACCGAGATGGTCGACACCGAAAGCCAGGAGACGCACGCCGAGTGGTCATGGCCGCTCAGGATCGGCGGCTGGTTCGGCCACTTCGGCGTGCTCGTGCCGCCTCGCCGTTCTCGGCGTCGTCCTCACCTGGCCGCGGCGAGCGCGGCCTGGGGATCAGTGTGATGCCTTGGCCGATCGCCTACGCCGCGAGCGTCGTGCTTGTTTCTACGAATGTTCGCGCGCTACCGCTTATCCCGCTGGTCCTGCTCCTCATCGTCTTCGCCGCCGGCGGCGTCGACCAGGCGGCGGCCGCGCTGGCAGCGAGGCAGTGGCGGGTGGACCCGGTGCCGCTGGCGGCAGTTGCGCTGGTCGCGGTCTTCGCGAACTGGCCGATGCTTCCGGCAACGCTGATGCGCGCGATTACGGAGACGAACCTCGGCGTCGCCCTCAGGACCGATGGCCGGGTGGACGACGCCGTCGATCGCTACCACCGCGCCATCGCCCTGCAGCCGGACTACGCGCCGGCGACGCACAACCTGGCGCCGCGCTCCACGCCAAGGGCCGCGCTGACGACGCGCGATCGCCGCGTATCGGCAGGCGCTCGCCCTCCGCCCGGGACTTGTCCGCTCGCGCAGTTCAACCTCGGCGAACGCGCTGACCGACGCCGGCCGGCCGCGTGAGGCCGCCGAGCACTTCCGCGCATCGCGCTCCAGACCATCCGGGGCTCGGCCGACGTCCCACAACAACCTCGGCGTCGCCCTGATGGGCGAGAAGAAGAGCGCCGAAGCGATCGTCGAGTTCCGTGCGGCCGTGCAGCTCGAGCCTAGGTCGGCGGCCTCGCGACGCAACCTCGCCGGCGCGCTGGCGTCGGCCGGCAGCATGACGAGGCGATCGCCGAGTTCCACCGCGCCGCGCGCGCCTCGACTCCACCGGGTCCGCGGACTACGACCTCGGCAGCCTGCTGCCTCGAGCTCGATCGCACGGAAGAGGCGATCGCCGCGTTCCGCGCCGCGCTGAAGCGCTGACGCCGCGCTCAGTGCAGGCGCACAGCAACCTGGGAATCGCGCTCAGGAATCCAGGGGCGGCTGGACGAGGCGATCGACCATTTCCAGCAGGCGCTGGCGATTCAGCCCGACTTCGAGGACGCGCGGCGCAATCTCGCGCTCGCGATCGGCCAGAAGAAGAAGAAGAAGAAGGCTGAGCCTGCTCAACTCAACGCTCAAGCTCAACGTGAGCGTGTTGAGCGTGAGAGCCGAAATCGAGAGTCGGCGGCTCGGTGACAGCCCTGATTCACGATGGCGCCGCGGCTCGACCCGCTGCAGAATCGGCCTCGAGGAAACGGCGGTAGCGCTCGATTGTCGACCACTCATCCGCGGCCAGAGCGTCCTCCACCGTCTGAATGGTCTCCGCTGTCACCAGCTCGATTCGTCCGACGAAGACCCGCGCGATCGCTCGACGGGGCGGGCTCGACTCGCAGTGGGAAGCACCGCGTCGACCGAGCGCGACGGCATGATGTAGATGAGGCGCGCGCCTTCCTCGAACCAGGAATCCCGCCAGGTCTCGACCATCGCTTGCGCCTCTTTCAGGAAGAGGCCTTGCTCGACGAGGGCGCTTTCGAGGTCGCACTCAGTTGCGAGAGCGCATCGTCGAGGGCCGGGCCGATCGAGCGTTGCCGCGGCTTCGACGGCGCCGGCGTCGCGATAGCCGAGGCGGCCCGCCGCGATTCTCGAAGAGGATGACGCGGGCACGGCGTCGTGACCGCGGTTCTCGACCAGGACCGCCCCGTCCGCGGACAGGCGGGCGGAGAGGGCACCTGAAAGCGCCCGACGCCGCGGTAGAACAGGAATTTTTCATGCTGATCGCCGACCGCAATCGGCGCCGAATCCGGTTTCGCGCGCCGCGTAGTAGCGGCTCGGGCCGTTTTCGTGGGCAGCGCGGGCGCGGTGTTGGGCTGCACATCGATATCGCGCCACTCGATGGTGCCGGTGACGCTCTTCAACGACGTGTCGATCCCGTTGAGACTTCTCTCCAGCCGCCGCGGTGCGACCGGTCGGCCCCGCGCGTCTGATACACGTCGTATTGCGCTGTGTAAGTGCTCATTCGGTGATCAGCCCTTGTGGAAACGCGATCTGCACATCCGCCACCACGGCGACCGGGCTGTAGAAATAGATCACCGGCGTCTCCATCGCGCACGGTGCCGTTGACTTCTCCATTTCAAGCCGCGGGTATCCGAAGTCGTTGACGAAGCCTGGCAGATCGTCCTTGCATCCCAGGGTGTCCCATTCGATGGCCGAGCCATCCTTTCCGGCGACCGACGTGAACGTGCCCCACTTCGTGCACCGTCAACGGAGCGGGCGGGTCGGCGTGGCGATCGGCCGCAATGGGCCACACGGCGGCCGACAGGACCAGCGCCACCGCCAGAACGGAGCCAAGTCGCGCGCTGAATGTCATGGGTGTCTTCCTTGTGACAGCGATTGCAGGGCGGCGTGGCGATCTCCGGCGCCGTGGCCGGGCGCGGCAGGAACTTCGAGGAGGCTCTGAGGAAACCGGCCGGCCCGATGGGGACCAGCGCGCCGGCATGCGCGCCCGCGCACGTGCCATTGAGGTTCACGACCCAGCCGCCGCCGGCGGGCCGAGCTTAGCACACGGCGGTAGACTCCCGGCTGGGACATCGGCATCAGCTTGAGCGCGACTCGACGTGCGCGCCCCTGCACGAGTCCTTCGGCGGTGCCGCCTGACTTGTGCGCTGGCCGGCTCCGCGCAACCCTCGATGCGAAAGACGAATGCGGCCAGTTTCGACCGCGAGTCCTGCGCGGCCACCGGACTACCGATCGTGAAGGTAAAGGCCTGGCCGAGCGCCATCGTTGCCACTGCCGAGGTCACGAGTCCCAGTCGCCACAGACGACCTACCCCTTTCTCATGCGCGTAGCGACGGAAGGCGTGTCGCTTCTTCTTCCCTCACCACGCGTCCAGGCCAACTCTTTGTCTCCACCGTGCGCCATCGTTCCGGGGTCCAGCGCGAGCGCGCTTTTTCTCGGCACGCCGGCCGGAACCGGCGTGTCAGCGCCGCCATCCGATCGTAGACGCGCGCCCGCTCGCTGCCGTCGACCTCGGGACAGCAGATGCCACAGCGTGAGCGTGTCCCTCACGCGCTGAGCCCGGCCAGGATGATGTCCAGGGCGCTGCAGCTCGGCTTTTTCGAGACCGAAGCGTGCCAGCGCCTCCCCTCATCGCGTCCGTCGTGCATCGTCGAGCTTACGGAAGGCCCGGTCCAATCCGGGCGGCCGCGTCGCACAGCTTGCGCCGGCCGGTGCACGAGCGACTCCAATCCGTGCCAGGCGAAGGACACCCAGCCCCCTGGTCACGCGCAGCAGTCCTGGAAGCCGTCCTCATCCGTGCTCAACGCGCACGCGCAGCCGAGATCCGACCGCCGTGCCGGACGGAGTGTCGACGAAGAAGAGCCCGGCGGCGGCGGACGCTCGTCGCGCGGATCTCTGCCGCGGGCAAGGGCGATTGGTGCTCGTCCTGGCCGGGTCACCAGGACACGCAGGCGGGTGTGCGGCGCAACTTCCACCCATCCAACCTCGCCAACGGCGAACCGCCGCGCGCGAGCCCGCATCGGTTTCCCGATCCATTCCCGGCGCGCCACCTGCCCGACGCCGCCGATCGAGCGCGCGCTCATCACCGCCGGGCGATCTCTCGATCCGCCGCACCTCCCACTGCGTGCGCGTGGAAACGCCAGGCGCCACGTCGCGAAGCCAGCCAGCGCGGATCGCCGCAGCAATACGTAACTGAACGAAGTACAC
>ERZ1370068.7922-contig-6811_pt1 | contig 50810 bp, 56 predicted proteins | sample MGYA00561227_ERZ1370068 | MGnify/ENA primary metagenome ERZ1370068 (study PRJEB38410, sample SAMEA6850437) | metagenome | study: Metagenomic assessment of the ecological functions of the soil: analysis of the soil microbiota associated with the... | reverse complement strand
ATGTGCTTCGTTCAGTTACGTATTGCTCGCGCCGCCGCATCGCCTGCGGAAGTCGTACTCCTTGAGCGAGAACAGGCAGGTGCGGATCTGGCCGTCGGCGGTCAGGCGAATGCGGTCGCAGTGCCCGCAGAACGGGCCGCGTCACCGGACGCGATCACGCCGACGCTGCCCCGGCCGTCGAGATAGCGGTAGAGCGTGGCCGGGGCGCTCGGATCGTCGTCGCGCGCCGGCTCGAGCGGGAACTCGCGCGTCGATGCTGCGCGAGGATCTCCGTCGGCCGGCACCAGCTTCGCGCGCTCCCAGGTGTGCCGGAAGTCGAGCGGCATCCACTCGATGAAGCGCAGCTCGTAGCCCTGCTCGCGCGCCCAGCGCGCGAGCGGCACGGCCTCGTCCTCGTTGAAGCCGCGCATCAGCACCGCGTTGACCTTGATCGGCGCGAGAGCCCGCGCGCGCCGCGCGGCCTCGAGCCCGCGAGCACCTCCGTCGAAGCCGGTCGCGCCGCGCGATGACTGGTGGAAGCGCTGCGCGGTCGAGCGTGTCGAGGCTCACGTTCACGCGCGCGAGCCCCGCGGCGCGCGCAGCTCGTCGGCCATCGCGACGAGCTTCGAGCCCGTTGGTGGTGAGCGAGAGGTCGAGGCCCGGCCGCGAGCGCGTTCAGCATCCGCACCAGCACCGGCAGGTCGGCGCGCACCGGTGGGCTCGCCGCCGGTGAGGCGGATGCCGGTGACGCCGAGCGTCGAGGCACACGCGCGCGAAGCGCGCGATCTCCTCGTAGGTCAGGAGGTCGTCGCTTCGGCAGCCACGGCATGCCCTCGGCGGGCATGCAGTAGACGCAGCGCAGGTTGCAGCGGTCGGTGACCGAGATGCGCAGATCGCGTACGACGCGGCCGTGAGGTGTCGATCCAGAGGCGCGCTTGGATCATGGGGTTTCCCTATGGGAGTGAGGTCCAGGGGATACGCTGGTCTCGCCGAACGTCCGGCCTTCCCCATGGGCCGCTTTTCGGCGCATTGTTCCGGACGCTGTCATGCACTACCATACCCGTGTGCTTGGATTCTTCGACCCACGAGGGGCCGCTATGGAGCGCTGGGACGACTGAGATTCGGTTCGTCTTCGACCACCCGGTGAGCGAACCGGCGTGGTACTGGTCCGCGGACTCCGAGATCAAGGCGTGGACCGCCGGCCCGGGAACACGGTTCGGTGGACGACCGAGCTCTTCCGCAATCCTGAAGCGTTGGCGCCTTACTCGCGCGAGCAGGTCGGTCAGGAGCCTTTGGTTCCCTGCTCGGCGACGGATCGCCTGGGGACTTCGGGCTCTGCTTGCCGTATGAGCCATCGGTCGCGCTTCCTGGATTCTCGGCTCCGAGTGCATTCGGCGAACGGTTCCGTTCTTCGCGAGCTACGTGGCGATCCAGTGCGAGATCGAAGCCGGTCTATCGGGCCGAGAATTCCGATGACCTGGAGAATCTGTGTTTCATGTGGTGGGACCTGTGGCCCGACCAGGAGCCTCGCGAGGGGAGCGCGGATCGCGAGGTGGTGGACTCAGCGGTGCTGGACGCGCTCGCAGCCATCGCGGCTCTGCCATCGGTGGCCTGCACCGGCGAGCGCTTCACGGTCTGGGCCATCGGCACGCGCGAAACCCGCGGCGCACGGAGGAGATCGTCGACGCGTTGCTGCGCGGCGCGAACGGCTGGCCGGCAGAGTTGGTGGCGCTACGCGGAAGCGGCGTCGCGGCGCGGTGCAGTGATCCGCAGGTCGCATCCGCCCGCGGCCCGTCAGTTCTGCTCCTCCCTCGCCACCGGCTCCACGCCACGACGCCGGGATTGTCGACCTCGACCCACTTCTTCGTCTCGACGTCGTAGACTGAGCGTCGCGGGTGCCTTGGGTGAGGCCTTGAACAGGATCCGCGAAGCGGCGCGACGGGGTGAGGGCGAGAGACGCGTCGCTCATGCGAGGGGAATCGGTGGCGGTGACCTTCTGGGTCTTGAAGTCGGCCATGTACAGGTGCTCGCTCGAGCCGGTGCCGCCGTTTTCGCCGAGCAGGATGTCGCCGTTCGCGGCCTCGAAGATCGTGTCGGGCTTGGCGGAGCCTGGGGCCCATGGACCGCGATCTGGGATTTCGCCGCTGTAGACGTAGAGCTTTGCCCTCGGTGATCACGGCGAGGCCGCGCGTCCCGAGAGCGGGATGTACCCGGTGGATCGGCTCGGCGAAGCGCGCGAGGAGCGTGCTCGACCGCGGTGCCGTCGGAGTCGGCCGCGCAGCTCGGAGCCGGCGGCGTAGCGCAGCGTGGATCGTTTCGTCGTAGCCCATCCACAGCACGATGTCCTGCGGCGAGCCTCTCGAACTGCACGACCGGCGTCGAGGTCATGGGCCTGGATCGCCACGACGTTCGGGCCCGACGCCCACCACGGTCGAGATGCTCGACGCCCACGGATGTCCGCGGTGGAATCCCGCGGAGGTGAAGATCCGCCAGTGCCGGCCCGCGGGGTAGACGAGCAGCGGCTCCTCCTGCGTCACGCCCCAGATCGGTGCGCGCGTAATGAAGGCGCCGAGGTAGATGGGCGCGGGGTCGAGCGTGCGCAGCGCCGTCGCGAGACACCGCGCGACGTGCGTGAGCGAGCTATCCTCGACGCCGGCGAGCATGATGCCGGCGGTGTCGGCGACGACCACTCGCCGCGCGTCCAACGTCCACTCGAGCACGTTCGTGCTGAGCCGATTCGAGAGCGTGCCGGGCTGGACCAGGCGCGCCGCGGATCTCGGGTCGCGACGCGACGGCGTCTCGGGCTCGTAGCGCGAAACGCCGAACGTCTGGGGCTGGACGGCCATGTAGCCGGCGAGCCGTCGCGCAGGCGTAGGGGCCCGCCGCCCACGGGAAGGTCGAGTCCTGATCGGTCTTGCGCTCGATCCACGCGATCCACCGCCCGTCGGGGCTCACGCGCGCGATGCGATCTTGTGCCGTCCGTCCGACCGCCACAGCGGTCTCGGGTGAGGTGAACGAGAACGGCGAGCGCAGCATCACCCCGTCGGTCGTGAGCCACACCATTGGATCGGTCTCGGAGGCGAAGACGGCGCGACCATTTCTCCGCGGCGCCGGCGGGAGGCGGCGAGCGCCACCGCGGCAACCAGGACGAGCCAGGCTAGCGGCGATCGTCCCGCATCTTCCCGCGCTCGCGCAGCAATCGCATCGATCGCTGGTCGCCAGGGGCGCGGTCGTGCATGGCGGCGGGCCGAGGCGCCCGCCGCTCAGGAGTCGTTCTGCCATGATCTCTCGATTCTGCCGCCTCGTTCCCGGAAGTCCCGTCCTCGGCCGGTCGCCGATTGGAGTTTCGATGTCCGAGCCGCCCGCCCGGCGTTCACGAAGAATCACCACCATACGAGGCCGCCGAGCTAGGCCTGGTCGCGACGCGTGACCCGATCCCCGTCGCCATCACGTTTTTCCCTTGGAGAGGCGCTTCAGGCCGCGGCTCGCTCGGGGTAGACTCCGCGTACCCCCTGATACCGGACTTCCCTCGGAGAAGGCCGTCAAAATGTCCGTGTCCCGTGGTGGCGCACCGCTCGGTGCTGCCCGCAGATCCGCTTTGCCTTCGCCGTGGCAGGCCTCGCGTTGTCGATGCTCGCCCTCTCGAGTCATGCCTCGCGTCGCCGAGGGCGCTGCGCCTCAGACCTACCGCGTCGCCCAAGGCCGCGGCGCCGGACACGCCCGGAAGCGATCCGCGCGCTGTTCCCGCGCGGGCAGTTCGACCTCGCCGACTCGCTCGCCCGCGCGCGCCTAAGCGAGCGGGACGCGCGCGCGGCACCGACTCGGTCACTGTCGCCGACATGGTCGACGTGCTGGTCGAGTCGATGTGGCGCCGCCGCGCGCGGCTTCCGGCCGACGCCGAGGCGCAGGCGCATCGCCTCGTCCGGCTGCGCGAGCAGACCGCGGGGCCCGGAGCTCGAGGTGGCGGCCGCGCTCACCCGGCTCGGGCGAGTGCAGCGCGTGCTCAGAAGCCCGACGACGCTCAGGCCTCGTACGAGCACGCGCTCGCGATCCGCCGCAAGCTCTTGCCACCCGACCACGAGGAGATCGCGGTCAGCCTCACCAGCCTCGGCCTGTTGATGCGCGATCGCGGGCAGCCTCGAGCAATCGCGCGATCTGCTCCAGCAGGCGCTCGAGATCCGCGAGCGCCGGTTCGGCCCCGATCACGTCGATGTCGCGAAGGCGCTCAACAACCTCAGCATCACGCTCGACCGCATGTCACAGTTCGGCGCCTCGAGCGCCGGCGCTGGCGCGCGCCGTCCACATCGTCGAGACGCGTCCCACCGTCGACAGCCTGCTGCTCGCGAGCCTGGTCGCGTCTTACTCGTCGTCGCTGCTCCACCTCGGCGATCCGGCGCCGGGCCGCGTGCGAGCGCGTCATCGGGTATCTACACGCGCATGGGACTGACCGACGACCGGGCGTGGGGGGACATCTGCGAGAACTACGCCACATTCCTCACCGAGCACGGCGACTACGAGCGTGCGCATGCGATGTTCGAGCGCTCGTATCGCTCGTTGACCGCGGTGCACGCGCCGGGAGATCTGCCGCTCGCACGTCATGTGTGGAACTCTGCGCGCCTCGACATGGCGACGATGCACTTCGACTCTGCGGCCGCCAAGCTCGACCGTGCCGTGGATTGGTTCGCCGCGATGGGCGCAGGCTTCCAGTCCTATCAGGCGGGGGCGCTCGGGTTCCGCGGGATGGTCGAGGTCGATCGCGGGAAGTGGCAAGCGGCGCGGCCGTTCTTCGAGCACTCGTACGACATCCGTCGCGCGGCGCTGCCCGCCGGACCATCGCGAGGTCGCGATCGGGCTCCACGACGTGGCGTGGTGTCGGTTCGTCGCCGGCGACACGGCCGGCACACTCGACGCATGGTGCTCGAGGGCGAGCGGGCGGTGCAGGCGAATGTCCGGCTCTCGGCCGAGGCGCTCAGCGAGCGCGAGGCCCTTTCATGTCTGAGCACGCGGCCCAACACGTACGACCAGATGATCTCGATTCTCGAGCACGGGCAGGGGCTGCATCGCGTGCCCGAGGTGTGGGATCGGGTGATGCGCGCACGCGGCACGGTGTTCGAGGCGATCGCCTCGCGAGAGCGGTGGCTGCACGGGGAGGGCGACTCGACGCTCGCCGCGTGGGCCGAGGCGCGCGGCAGCGGCGCGCTCGCTGGCGGCACTCGTGGCCGCCGGCGCATCGCCCGAGGACATCGGGGCCGCGCGGCAGCGCAAGGAATCGATCGAGCGCGACATCGGCGCGCGGGAAGGCGGCGCGGCGCAACGGGCGGCCGCGACTCAGCGAGGCTTCGCGGAGGTCGCCCGCGCGCTCGGCGAGCATGAGGCGCTCGTCGCCTACGTCCGCTTCGACCGCCTCGATCCCGCGCGCATGCGCGACGCCATGAAGCCGCGCCGCCCGGGAGAAGACGAGCGGCCTCAAGGCCAGCTCCGGATCGAACCAGCCGTGGTATGCGGCCTTCGCGATGCGCGGTGGCAACACGCGGCCCATCTTCGTCGACATCGGCCCCGCCGCGACGGTCGACTCACTCGTTGAACGCTGGCGCGTGCGCGCCGCCGCCTCGAAGGCCGACGCCGCGCGCACCTCCGGCGACGCGCTGCGCAAACGGGTGTGGGACCCCGTGGCGGGCGCGGTCGGTGATGCGCAGCTCGCGTTCGTGGTGCCGGACGGAGCGCTCGATCTCGTCAACCTGTCCGCGCTGCCGAGCGGGACGGGAACACGTTCGTGCTCGAGACCGGGCCGACGATCCACTATCTGTCGAGCGGACGCGACCTGCTGCCGCGCGGCACAGAAGACACCGGCCGCGGACAACCTGTTGGCGATGGGCGCGATCGACTACAACCAAGCCGCCGCTGTCGGGTCGCTGGCGCTCGCACCGCAAGGCGGCACGAGCACGGTGAGCGCGGCTCGCGTCGCATCGCACCGCAGTGCGCGCTCTCGGACTGCGACGACTTCGAGTCCGCGCGCTACGACTCGTTGCCGTGGAGCGGGCCCGAGGTGCGGCAGATCGAGGCGCTGTGGAACGCGGGCATGAGCCGAACCCCGCCCGCGGATCCCGCCGGCGCGCGCGCGCGCGCTGGCCTCACGGGCTCGCAGGCGACCGAGGCCGCATTCAAGCGGCTCGCGCCCGGGCGCAACGCTGATCCACGTCGCCACCCACGGGTTCTTCCTCTCCGACGCGTGCGGCTCGCACCCGCGTCGCCCGCCGAAAGTCGGCGTGTGGCCAACGCCGCGGGAGATCCTGAACCAGAGCCCGCTGCTGCGCTCGGGCCTGCTGCTCGCGGGATCGAACGCACGCGCGAGTCGGGGCGCGACGACGAGGACGGCGTGCTCACCGCCGAGGAAATCGCGACCCTCGACCTGTCGAGCGCGGCCTGGGTCGTGCTGTCGGCGTGCAACACGGGGCTCGGCACGGTGCGCGCGGGCGAGGGCGTGTCCGGTCTTCGCAGCGCGTTCCAGTTCGCCGGCGCGCACACGGTGATCATGGAGCCTATGGAAGGTGAACGACGCCGCGACGCGGCGCTGGATGGAGCTGCTCTATCAGGGCCGCTTCGTGCAGGGACTGTCGACGGCGGAAGCGGTGCGCCACGCGTCGAAGACGTTGCTCGCCGAGCAGCGAGCGCGCGGCGGGACCGCGGACCCTTCGACATGGGGCGCGTTCATCGCGGCGGGGGACTGGAAGTAACGGCAACGGCAGCCGGCTCATGCGCCGACTGCCGTTCGGGTGCGGCCCCTGCCGTCCATCTGCACCAGGCATACCCGCGCGATCCGTCCGCCCGAAGGCGGGTTCGAGGCAAAAGTAGACGCCGAGCACCGGACTCCCCCTGCTATCCGGAACACTCGACACTTGCTTCGACGCTCAAACACGGGATCGCGCGCGGCTCGCTCCCGTCGGGGACCACCCCCAACGGACCTCGACGGCCAACGAGCTCAAGCGGGCGCCCACAGGACGTCGAGCGGATGCGAGGTTGCGTGGTACGTACACAAGAGTCGCTCACGGGTTGCCACTGTGACAGCAGAATGCCCTAGTGCGACAAGAGTCGCGCTGCGTTGCGGCGACGCTAGCGCGTTGGGAAATTGACCCGTCACGCCGTCTAATCTCAAGCGACCGTGAGGATGCCCACAACCTCCGCCCACACGACTCACCCCTCGTGGCCGTCGGGCGGAAGAGAGCCTCGCGGTGCCGCATTTTTCCACCACAACAAACTTAGGTTGTTCTGTCCGAACCGGGCCGGTACGCTCGTGCTCTTCCCTAGCTGACGCACGGGCCAATCCCCCAGGCCTCTGGAATCGAACTCCGAACCCTTTGGCGGCCGCCGTTTCGTGCGGATCGCTCAGGCCCTCATTGGATCTCCATGGGCGATTCTCCGGCCGACCGGCCGCAGCACGAAGCGGGACATCGATTGGGGCTCCGCGAGCGCGCAGCTGCGCACTCGGATCCGCGATCGGTTGGGTCGCTGCGACGACGCGACCCTTCAAGACCTGACGCAGGAAGCCCTGATCCACCTCGTCCGCGAGGTGCGACACAACGGTGCGCGCAGCCTGACGGGGCTGATCGTCGTGATCGCGCGCTCGACCGCCGTGAACGCAGATCCGGCGGCGCAAGCGGCGGCGGGCGCGGTTCGCCGACTGGGAGGAGCTGGTCGAGACGATCGAGAACCTTCCCGAGCCCGAGCGCTACGAGGATTTCGAGGAATGGGAGCTAATCTGGTTTCTTCTCCTCGAGTACTTCCGTCACCGGCGTGCGCCGTGTCACGTGCTCGCGGTCGCCTTCGCGGAGAAGGGCGACTGGAAAGCGGTCGCGGAGTCGGTCGGTCAGAATCACGATGCCGTACGACAACAGTGGTCGCGCTGCACGCGGGCCTTCCGCGACGCGCTGCGCCGCGATCCGGGTCCATTCGCGGAGTGGCTGAAAGACGATGGTTGATTCGATTCATTCCCGATCCTCATCACTGGTTCAGGATTCGTCTCGATGTGCACGCGTTCGGCTTGCTCGACGAGCACGAGGCCGCACGGTTCGAGGACACGCGCGAACCTGCGAGCGGTGCCGCGAGGCCATGAAGCTCCACGCCGAAGGCATCGGTTCCCGTGGGCCCACGAGGGCCACATCCCGGCCAGCATCATGGCGCGCTGGGATCATGCGCGGAGCCACCTGCGTGGACTGCCGCGCCAGCTCGATGCGCACGCATCTCGAGAGCTGCACCGAGTGCCGGCAGGATCTCGAGGCGGTCGGCTTCGCGCCCGTGCTCGAGTTCGTGCACGAGCTGGAGCGCGAGGACGAGGAGGCCGATCCCGAGCCGGCTAGACTCGAACCGTTCGAGGATGCGCCGCTCGAGCCCGGCGCGCGCGCGCGGCACGCAGCGTCGCGCTCGCCTTGGATGGCGGGAGCGCTCGGCGTTGTACTCGGCGCGGCACTGGCGAGCGCGGCGGCGATCGTGCTGATCCCGATCCTGACGCCGCACGCGACCGAGCCGCTCGTACCGAGTGCCGTGGGGCCGCGTTCGGCGCCGATGAACGGGGCGCCGGCCGCGCCGCCCGCGACGAGCGTGCTGCCGCCTCCCGCGCCGAGTACGGTGAGCGGGACGATCGCGTTCCTGGGGCGCGCGACCCCGCTGCCGCCCGCGATGCGATCCGGCTCGAACGAAGCGACGATCTTGAGGATCGGCCCCGACGACCGCTTCGCCCTGGTCTCGCTCCCCGGAGCTCTACCTACCCGACTCGACGCGCGTCAACGTGCGAGTCTTAGGCCCCGACGATCACGTGGTGGCCGAGCGCGACGCCGCTACGGCGACTTGTTCCCGAACCGCACGGTGATGTTCGGTACGCCCGACGCGCCGCTCGAGCCCGGCGAGTACCGCATCGAGGTTCGCGCCGAAGGCTCGGGCGAGGCCAGCGAAGCCGCGACGACGGTGTTCCGCGTCACCGTCGCACGCCGGGAGCACTGACAGCGCGAACGGTCGCCCCGAGCGAAGCTATTCGATCACGGCCGCCTTGGCTGAGGCGATTCTCGCTCCTGAGTGAGTCGAAGTAGATAGACCCCGGGCGAAATCGGACGACCCACGCCAAGCCTGAGGACGTGAGTCCCTACGCCGAGCGATCCAACATCACGTGATACGAGGCGTCGGCCGGCGGCGTCGAAGATGTCGATGCGTGCCGGCTCACGGCTCGCCAAAGTGAACGAGACGCCGAACTCGCGTGACGACGGGTTCGGCTGTGCCGCGACCAGGAGCGAGCTCGGGGCCGAGGGAGGCGCCGAAAGCAATCCCTGGAGCTGCAGCTCCCACGTGGCGCTGGCGAGCCCGCCTGAGGAACCCGTCCTCCCGCCGGCCACGATCATGCGATCGTGGAGCCGGTCGTACACGGCTCTGTGCGCGAAGATGGGCGGCATCTCGTTTCCCGTGACGACCAGCCGCGACCAGGCGCCATCGGCTCCCGAAAGATCGAAGGCCCAGACGTCGTTCATCGGAACCAGCGTCGGATTGGGTGGGTCGGTGGACGTGACTCCGGCGCAAAGCAGGATGTGGTCGCGATTGGAATCGAAAGCGGTCGAGAACTTATCCCGACCGGGCGGGGCCGTGCCGGTGGGAACGAGATGCCGCCACTGGAGAGGCGCCAGCGATAGCTCCCATGCATCGATCGCGCTCCCCGCTCGGCGGAACACGAGCATGCGGTCACGATCGACATCATAGTGGGCCGTGTGGCTCGACGCCGGCGGCGGGGGCGTACCGGCGGGCGCGAGGAGTTGCCAGACGGCGGGGTCGTCCGCGAGGGACAAGGACCACACGTCGTTATGGTTGCCGCCGCCGAAGAGCAGCACGCGATCGCGCCGCCCATCGTAGACCATGGTGTGCCCGCTTCTCGGGCTCGGCGGAGTCCCGGTGGCGGGCAGCACGCTCCACTGCGGCGACGGCGAGAATGCCAGCGACCAGACCGCGTCGTCGGGAACCGAGGTCGAGCCGCCGAAGATCAACAGGCGACTCCGCGCGCCGTCGTAGACGCCCGCGCTCGCGGACCGGACCGGCGGCGGAGTGCCCGAGGGCGCGAGCGCGCTCCAGCCTTGTAGGCCAGGAAGGGGTAGCACCCAGGTATCGTTCCCGGCGCCGCCGGTGACGCTCCCGCCGAAGGTCACGATCCGTCCTCGGTCATCGTCGAGAATCGTGACGGCGCCTGCTCGCGGGAGCGCTGTGTTGGCGGGCTCGAGTGTCGACCACGCCGGCGCGCCGGTCAGCGACAACGACCAGCAGTCGAGATCTCCCGCATCGGATCGGCCGAAGACCACCATCCGGTCGCGGACCGGGTCATAGATGGCGGAGTGTGCCGAGCGCGGCGCCGGAGCCGTGCCCGACGGCACGATCGCCGACCACGTGGGCGGATCATCCAGCGCGAGCGCCCAGACGTCCCCGAGCGGGCTCCCGTTCACGCCGGCATACAGCACCATGCGGGAGTTGGCCGCGTCGTAGATCGCAGAGTGAAACGACCGTGCGGTCGGTGGACCGCCCAGTGGCGAGAGCGGAGTCCATGTGGGAGGACCACTAAGGTTCAGAGCCCAGAGGTCGTTCAGGCTGCCGCCCGGATACGTCGTCCCTCCGAAGACGATCATCCGATCGTGCGTGGGATCATAGATGCCGCCCTCGTAGTGGTAGTAGCGAGAGGCCGGATGCGTGCCGGCGGGCAGGATCTGGGTCCACACGGGATTCGTATCGAGCGAGAGCCCCCAGACGTCGTCGAGAGTGGAGAAGGGTTCTCCCGAGGAAGCGTGACCGCCGCCGAAGACCACCATGCGATGGCGCACGGCGTCGTAGATCGTCAGCGCGCTGTAGCGGTCGGGAGGCGGCGTTCCCTGTGGCTCGACGTGCGTCCAGACCGGAGCGCCGGCGAGACTCAGCGACCAGACATCGTGAGTGCCGAGGACGGCCTGTGTACCGCCGTAGACGACCATGCGGTCGCCGATCGGGTCGTAAACGGCGGAATGAAGGTAGAGGGGCGGGGAATCTCTCCGGTCGTGGGCAAGCGCTTCCAGGCTCCGGAGCTTCCGAACGAGAACTCCCAGACATCACCGTCGGCAACGCCCGCCTCGCCGAGGTAGCCGCCATAGACCAGCATGCGATCGCGGATCGGGTCATAGATCGCGGAATGCATTGTGCGTGACATCGGCAACAGCGGAGACCAGATCGCATCCGGACTCTGTCCATGGGCGACGCTCGAGAACAGCGCCGCCAACGTCCCAAGGAGCACGGAGAGCATGACCCGGGGAACACGGTTCGAGGGGCGCACAGCGGACCCTCCAGGGTGACCACTCGCATCGCCGGATCGCCCGATGGCTCGGACGAGCTGCGCGGCCGTCTCCATGATAGGCCCGCAGGGAACCGTGAATCCACGGAACTCTTGCCGTCCGCCGAGACGAGCGGCGCGCTCATCCCTCAGCGCCTGGCGCGCCTCGCCGTCTGCCACGCGTGCAGCACGAGCGCCACGGTGATCACCGCGTAGGCCACGAACACGCGGAAGAACTCGCCGATCTGCGCGTCGCCTAGCAGCGCCTTGCCGGCGAGCGGCGACACCACGAACAGCGTGTGGAACAGGATCGTGCCGAGCAGCGCCTGGCCCACCGTCGCGCGCGACACCGTCGCGCCCGACACGAGCAGGGCCGCGATCGAGAACATGCCCACCTGCTCGTGCGAGCTGTACGTGTTGAGCGTGCCCAGGTTCTGCAGGAAGAACAGCTGGCCCCACGCGGCGCACACGGTCGAGATCACGGTGGCGATCACGCGGTTGCGCGCCACGTTGATGCCGGCGATGGCGGCGACGTGATCGTCCTGGCCCATCGCGCGCAGCTCCTGGCCGAGCTTGGTGCGCTGGAACAGCAGGTTGAAGCCGCAGAACAGCGCGATGAACATGAACGCCGCGAGCGGCACGCGCACCGTTGAGCCCTCGAGGTGGAGCTTGAGCGGGATCAGGTCGTCGACCGCGTACTGGATGCCGGTCAGGTCGATGGTGTTGCGCAGCCCGAAGCCCTGCGGCAGCACGAGGCTGCGGCGCGTGGAACGGGATGATCGAGCCGAGCGCGAACAGGAACACCATCTGATAGACGCCGTTGGCGAAGAACCCGGCGATCAGCCCCGACACCATCTCGCGACCCTTGGAGCGGTTGAACAGCTCGCCGGTCAGGGTGCCGAAGGCGATCGCGATCGGCACCGCGAGCAGCGCCGCGACGCCGAAGCCGGTGATGCCGGTCAGGTGCCAGTAGGTGACGAGGATCACCGCGATCTGGCCCGCCATCGCGCCGACGACGATGCCGAAGTTGAGCCCGAGCCCCGCGAGGATCGGGATCAGCAGCGACAGCACGAGCAGCGCGTTGCGCGCGAACCGCGCCAGCATCTCGCGCAGCAGGAACTCGGGGTTGATATGCGCGGCCCACGCGCCAAACACGCACAGCAGCACGAACAGCAGCGGCACCGCCGCGTGCGTCAACCGGTCGCGCAGCGTCTCCGCGGCTTGGCCAGCGTCGTGGCGTCGATGGTGGCACGCTTGGCCACGTCAGCGATCTCCGCGGCGCGTGAGCGCGTACAGGATCATGCCGTTCTGGATGATGAGCCGCGCGGTCTCGGAGATGTCGCCCTGGATGACCTGGCTCGTGACCGGGAGCGCGACGGTGAGGATCGACTGGAACAGCAGGGTGCCGACGATGACGTGCGTGAGCGTGGCGCGCGTGACCGACGCGCCGCCGATCAGCAGGCACGCCACCGCGGGGAACGCCATCAGCAGCGGCGCGGTGTAGAGCTGGACGAAGCCGAACGATTGGCAGTAGATGACGATCCCGACGGACGCGAGGATCGTCGTCAGCACCGTCGCCTGCACGCGCGTGCGCTCGTCCGAGATGCCGGCGGCGCGCGCGAAGCGCGGATTGCTGCGCGCGGCCGAGATCGTGAGCCCGGCGCGCGTGCGGGAAGAACAGCGCGACGCCGAAGCACATCAGGAAGAACACGAGCAATGAGGCCGGTCGGCACGGTCACGCCGCGGAACTCGAACGCCCACAGCTTGTCGAGCAGCCGATCGTAGAACCCCGTGAGCGTGAGCGTCGTGCGCAGCCCGTGGCCGCCGATGGCCCACACGAGCTGCGGATTCGTGAACGGCGCCATCGTCCAGAAGATGCTCATGCCCGACACGACGGCGAAGCCGAGATACGTGCCGACCATCATCTCCTGGCCGCGCGTGCGGTTGAGCAGCCAGCCGTAGGCGAGCCCCACCGGCACGGCGAGCACGATCGCGAGCAGGAACGTGAGCCCGAGCGCACCCCAGCCCGCGAGCCCCGCGTTCATCGTGATCACGCACGCCAGCAGCCCGCATCACGATGCCGAGCGGCAGCCCGAAGTTGAGCCCGAGTCCTCCCTGCACCGACGGCAACAGCGCGAGCACGAGGATGCCGTTCCTGCCGACGCGCAGCAGCGAGTCGGTGAGCAGCGTGCCGATGTCCATGTGCGTCGCGAATGCGACCGCGAACAGCACGACCAGGAACACGCCGATCAGGAGCCGCGGGATCCCGATCTCGCGGATGCCCTCGATCAATCCCGCCCACGGCGCGGTGCGCTCCTCGGCCGGCCGGGCCGTCTCAGCCACCGGCGACTTCCGCGCGCTCGAGCTCGCCCGCCATCGCCAGGCCGAAATCGCGATCGCTCGCGTCCGGCGGCAGCACGGTCTCGACGCGGCCGTGATAGATGATCGCGATGCGGTCGCAGATCGCGCGCAGCTCGGCCAGCTCGGACGACGTCACGAGCAGGGTCATGCCCTGCTCGCGGTTCAGCGTGCGCAGCAGGTCGAGCACGCGCTCCTTGGCGCCGACGTCGATGCCGCGCGTCGGCTCGGAGACGAGCAGCGTGTCGGGCTCGAGCGTCATCGCGCGCGCGAGGCACACCTTCTGCTGGTTGCCACCCGACAGGCGCCGTACCGCCTGCCCCGGTCCGGTGCAGCGGATGTCCAAGTGCTGGATCATGTCGCGCGCGTGCCGGCGCATGTGACGCTGGTCGAGCAGGCGGAGCGCGTCGATCGGCCCGGGCAACAGGAAGCGGTTCTGCGTCTCGATTGCGGTGAGCACCACGTTCAGCTCGATGCTCTCGTCGGGCAGCAGCCCGACGCCGCGGCGGTCCTCCGACACGAACGCGAGTCCGGCGCGGATCGCGCCGCGCGCGTCGTTGAGCTTGAGCGCGGCCCCGTCCTTGAGCACGCGGCCCTGCGACGGGAACAGCCCCATCAGCCCGTTCGCGATCCCGATCTTGCCGTGCCCCGCGAGCCCGCCGACCCCGAGCACCTCGCCCTTCTCGAGCGCCAGCGTCACGCCGCGGACTTCTTCGCCCGGCATCTGCACGTGGAGGTCCTGCAGGTCGAGCGCGGGCGCGCCGCGCGCGGCGCGTGCGCATCGTGCCGTGGCGCACCGTGGCCGCGGGCCGGCCGACCATCAACTCGGCGATCTGCCCGACCGTCGTGCGCTTGGGGTCGAGCTGGGCGACGACCTCGCCGTCGCGCAGCACCGTGATGTCGTCCGCGACCGCGAGCACCTCGTCGAGGCGATGCGTGATGAACAGGATGCCGAGCCCTTCTGGGCGAGCGACTTCATCACGTCGAGCAGCTGCTTCGCCTCGTTCTCGCCGAGCACCGCGGTGGGCTCGTCGAAGATCAGGACGCGCGCATTCTGCTTATCGACCTCGCGCGCGATCTCGACGAACTGCATGTGGCCGACCGGCAGGCCTGCCATCGGCATCCACTCGTCGACGCCGAGGCCGACGAGGTCGAGCGCCGAGCGCGCGTCGGCGCCCATGCGCGGGCGGTCGAGCACCTCGAGGCCGCGGCCGAACACGCGTGACAGCACGCTCGGCTTCGTGGGCTCGCGGTTGAGCTTGATGTTCTCGGCGACGGTGAAGCCCGGCAGCAGCATGAACTCCTGGTGCACCATGCCGAGCCCGGCGGCCATGGCCTGCGACGGCGACGTGAACCGCGCGTCGATGCCCTCGATCTCGAGCGTCCCGAGGTAGCCGCCGGTCTCGTGGATGACCGGCATGCCGAACAGGATGTTCATCAACGTGGACTTGCCGGCGCCGTTCTCGCCGACGAGGGCGTGAATGGTCCCCGCACGGACGGTGAGTGAAACGCCCTTGAGGACCTTGTTGCCTTCGTATTCCTTCCAGATGTCACGCAGTACGAGGATCGGAGCGCTCATCGAGCCCTGGGTGGTGTGTCCGCGGCTCGACGGCGGAGGGGGACCGCGGTCGCGGGAGGACGAAAGATGCCTGCTCCCGCGCTGGCGAGCAAGCCGTGCATTGTGCCGTGAAGATTGTGGACGCCGAAGCGGACGGGCAGGCGTTAGGCGTACGGGCCGCTCCTAGAACGCCAGCTTGAGCTGATGCCTCCTGGGGTTGGCGATCCTCCGCGTCGGCACCCCGCGCCGGTAGTAGCGGGCCCACTCCGGCGCCAGACGAATGCGCGACGGGAACAGTCGTCGGGAGAGGAGCGACACAGTCCCCATCGGCCGTTCGGCGAGGCCCAGCCTCATCGCTGGCGTCCCTCCACCATGTCGCTCCGAGAACGGTTTAATCAGGTTCCTCCACAACACGAGCATCGCCACCCGTTCCACCACGCTCTGCCTTCGCTTCGAGAACGCAATCGTCTCCCGCTTGTGATTGGCGCCGTTGTGCCGCAACAACAAGTCGAGCAGGTTGACCGGGAACAGCGGATTCCCGGCGTGCGCGCGGCCAGGCTCGAGGTCCGCTCGTGTCGAACTGAGTACTCGCCGAGCCGTCGCAGGGCGCGTGGATAGGCCTCGTGCTCATCCGAGCGCACGACCAGCGGCTGTGGCTCGGGGGCCGCGAGCCGGATCAGGGTTGCGACCCCGTTCTCGATCGCCTTGGGATCCGCGCGCCCAAACCGCTGCTCGAGCCAGGCGCGGCGACGCGCCTGATGGTCCGTCATCCGCCCCTTTCTGCGCAGCTCGGACTCGGTGAAGGCGTAGACGTAGTGAGACTCCGCCCCGACGGCGAGGTTGATGTGGAGCGGGTGGTACTGGCTGTACTCGAAGCTCTCGAAGCCGTCGATGACGAGCGGCTCGGCGAGAGCCCCGCGGGGCGGTGGCGGGCAAGGGTCAGCAACGCATGGCGCCCGAGCCGTGCGGCTTGTCCCATGACGGTGGTCGGGGCGCACCGCGCCTCGCGGGCGATTTGGCGGTAGCCGGAGCAGGCCAGCAGCCGCTGGAAGATAGGAACGATCAGGTCGGGTCGTCGGAGCCAGTAGGTCGTCGAGAAGGTTTGCGAGCTAAACGTGCGGCGACAGTGTCGACAGCGGAAACGAGGGATCAATGACGGTGACACCTGCCGGCGATAGCTCCCGTAGCGGACCCAGCGCCAGCCGACCGCGGGAGATGTGGAAGCGGCAATCACTTCGCGGGCAGAACGGGGGATGAAACGGCGCGCGGATGCGGACATGCCGAACCTGCACCGCAGCACTCATGCCGTCCACAATCTTCAACGCACAACCGGGCGAACCAGAAACCACAGGCCGAGCAGCCCGATCGCCAACGACACGACGAGGCGAAACCGCTCCGGCGGGATGTCGAGGAGCAGCCGCTCGCCGACCCGCGTGCCGGCGACCACGCCCACGGCGCAGGCGACGATCAACGGCCACTGTCGAAGCACCGTCTCGCCGCCGTGGACGAGGTAGATCGGCGTTCTCGCCAGGTCGATGATCACGCCGATCGCCGTCGACGTCGCGACGAACACCGTCGGCGCGAGCCCGAGCGCCGACAGCGCCGCGGCGCGGAGGCCGCCCTGGTTCCCCACGAGGCCGCCGAACAGGCCGGACAGCACGCCGAGCACCGCGACCATCGGGCCGCGCGGACGCCATCGCGTCGACCATCCCGTGAGGCCGGCGGTCGCGGTCATCACGAGCAGGAGCCCCAAGATCGGCGTGAGCGTCGCCGTGTGAAGCCGCGCGAACAGCAACGCGCCCGCGAGACCACCCACGGCACTCAGGATCCCGAAGCGCACGAGCACCGATCGGTCGATCGAGTGGCGCAGGAGCACGCCTCTCAAGAGGCTGCCGGCGAGATGCGGCAGCGCGACGATCACGATCGCCTGCTCGGTTCCGAGCCTCAGCGCGACCAGCGGGGTCAGCAGGCTGCCGGATTCCGAACCCCACCACCGACGCCGTCGCGCCGGCGAAGAACGAGGCGGCGATCATCACGCACACGAATCCGGCCGAGAGCTCCGTCATCGCGTGCCGGTCCGGGCCAACGAACGCTCAGGCGAGTCCGTGCACCAGATACAACGTCGACAGCAGCCGCGCAGAACGAGTACGCATAGGCGTGCGCCGCCGGCGTCACGAGCAGCGAGACGCGTCGCCGCGGCGCCGGTGGGATCGGGCGGCGAGATCTCCTTCCACAGCTCGCGGCGTCCGGTGGCGACGTCGAGGCGGTGCGGCCGCAGCGGGATCTCGCCGCGCCGCCACAGCAGCAGCGTGCGGTCGCCGCTGATCCAGCGGATGACTTCATCGCCGGGATCGACCTCGTGCGAGGCGAGCCGGGCGCCCGTCGCGACATCGTAGAGGTTGAGCGCGCCGCCCGCGCCACGCACGGCGATGCGCGTGCCGTCCTGCGAGATCGGGCTCATCGCGGCGCTGTACTGCGCGGCCTCGGCCTCGGGGGTGAGCGGACGGACCGCACCCGAGGCGATCGTCAGCTCGAAGAATCGCGCCTCGCGTCCGTCCTCGAGCCCGATGAAGGCGATGCGCTCGCCGTCCGGGAACCAGGACGCCACGCCCGGGCGGTAGGGCGTCACGTCGAGGGTTCGGGGCTGCCCCTGACGCGTCGGCAGCAGCTCGAAGTGATCGTCGATCGCCGACAGCACCCATCGGCCGTCGGGCGACAGGCCGCGCGACAGTCCGTTCCCGAGTCGGATCGGCGGCGAGCCGTTGGTGCGGCGCAGGAAGATCTGGTGGCGCGGGCCGCCGCCGTGGCCCTGCTCGTCGAACAGCAGCGTGCGGCCGTCGCTGGAGAGATCCTTGGCGACGCTCAGGTCGAACCACGACAGGTCGCGCTCGCGCTCCTCGCCGGGAGCGAGGCACGAGATCTGTCCGTGGAGCGGCGCCTCGCGTCCACAACAGGCTGCCGTCCGCCGCCAGGTCGTGGAGGACCGTGTACCCGCCCATCATCTGGGAGACGGTGCGCAGGCGGCCGCGCAGGTCGATGGCGCGGAGCATCGAGCCGTCGGGGCCGCCCCACTCCATGAACCACAGCTCGCCGCCGTCCGGCGTCCACACTAATCCTCCGGGCCAGTGGCGCAGCTCGGCGAGGACGCGCGTCGAGCCGTCGGGCTCGAGCACACGCAACGTCTTCATGCCGGAGGTCCACACCTCGAAGAACGCCACACGCTCGCCGTCGGGGGAGACGCGGATGAACGCGAGCCAGGAATCGGTGGTGTGCCGCACCGTGTCGATCGGGTACTCGAGCCGCATGTGCGATCCGACGCGGCGCAGCACGGCGAGGCGCTCGCCGTCGGGCGCCCAGTCGGCCTCGTGGACGTCGTCGAGCAGCTCGCGCGCCGCGCCGCCCATCATCGGGGCGCGCGCGAGCCGGCCGGTGCTGAAGTAGACGTTGCCGATGAAGCGCCGCTCGAGCGAGATCAGCAGCTCGCCGGCGCTCGACACGGCCATGAGGTCCGCCGACGGCAACGCGAGCGCCGTCGACTCCGGGCCGTCGAGCCGCGCGAGGTACATCTGGCGCGCGAGCCCGTCCCACGACGCCGAGTACACGATCATCCGGCCGTCGGGGGTGAAGCGCGCGTTGTGGACGACGCCGCGGCGGAACGTGAGCGCGCGGTACGTCGGCGGGCTCGATGCCGCGCTCGCGGCGGCCGGCGAGGGCGCCGGCGCGCGCGACAGCGACGACGCACCGCTCACACCCGCCGGCCGGTCGAGGTCGTCGATCGACTCGAGCACGAACAGCACGTCGCGCGCCGACTGCGCGCGCTCGTCGCGGCGCTTCTCCAGGCAGTGGCGAATCAGGCGAATCAGCGCCGGTGGCGCGCCGATATCGCGCGGGATGAACGGCTCGTCGCGCAGGATCGCGCTCATCGCCTCGGCGGGGCTGCCGCCGTCGAACGCGCGCGCACCGGTGAGCATCTCGAGCAGTACGGCGCCGAACGCGAACAGATCGGCGCGCGCGTCGGCCGGCTCCCCGCGCACCTGCTCCGGCGCCATGTAGCCGAGCGTGCCGAGCAGCACGCCCGGCGTCGTCGGGCTGATGCGTGTCGGCGACGACGAGTCCGCCGACGCCGGGCTCGACTCGCCCGGCTCGTCGATGCGCGCGAGGCCGAAGTCGAGGATCTTGACCTGGCCGTCGCGCGTCACGAACACGTTCTCGGGCTTGAGGTCGCGATGCACGACGCCGCGCCCGTGCGCCGCGCCGAGACCGCGCGCGATCTGGATCGCGATGTCGAGCGCCTTGTGCAATGGCAGCGCCCCCGCGCGCAGGCGATCGCGCAGCGTCTCGCCGTCGAGCAGCTCCATCACCGTGAACGCGACGCCCTCGTGGCGGCCGATGTCGTGGACCGCGAGGATGTTGGTGTGGGAGAGGGCGGCGACCGAGCGGGCCTCGCGCTCGAAGCGGGCGAGGGCCTCGGCGTGCTCGCGCAGTCGCTCGGGCAGCACCTTGATCGCGACCTCGCGCGAGAGTCGGGGGTCGAGCGCGCGATACACCTCGCCCATGCCCCCGGCCCCGAGGGGCGCCAGGATCTCGTAGGGGCCCAGGCGGGAGCCGGTCGCGAGCATCATAGTGTCCCAATGTATCGCACGGATTGACCTCGATCGAAGCTCGGGCGAACGTGTCGCGCATCGAGCGTGACCGATTGTCACGATCGAATGGCAGGGGACGTTCGACATCAGGGAACCCATGGATATCAAAGTCAGGAGAAGCGAGACTTAACTTGATTCGTCATTCGGACGGCGCCAGAGTGTTCGCGCTGCTTCAGCCTCTCGCGGGTACCCGCTGCGCCCCTGCTGCCCGTACCCTGCACGCTCGCAAAAATCACCAAATGGGGTTTGTTCCATGCCGCAGGGACAGCCGATGCTGTGGCGTTTTCTCACGGCGTTCCGCGACACGGGACCGGCGGCGTGCCCGCGCGCGCCGTTGCGGCCTCGCTCGAGGCTCCATGTCGCGTGCGCGATGGCGATGGCGCTGGTCGCCACGCTGGCCGCGCACCCCGCGCTCGCGGTGACGTATCTCTGGAACGTGAACGGCTCCGGCGACTTTCAACAGGCCGCGAACTGGAGCCCGACGCGCACCACGCCCGCCGCCACCGACGTGCTGATCATCGACAAGGGCGTGCCGGTGACGCTGTCGAACGTGCCGACCCAGACGATCGCGCAGGTGCTGATCACGAGCGGCACGAACTGCACGCTCACGTCGACCGGGGCCCACGCGCTCACGATCGGGGCGGCGCCGGTGCGGACTTCGACCTGCAGTTCGGTGGCGCGCTCACGCTGAGCGGGTCGAGCGCGGTGACGATCAGCATCGCCAGCGGCGCGACCGCGAGCATGTCGGGAATCATGTCCATGACCGGCGGCGCGCATCGGTTGCTCGCCGCCGATGCGGCTGGCGTGACGTTCAATCCGGGAGCCGCGTTCACGGCCAACACGGGGTTCATCGGAAACGCGTTCGGCACCGCCCCCGCCGGGAGCGTCGTCTTTTCCTCCGGCTCGACGTACACGCATGTCTCCGGGAGCAGTCCGTTCGGCAACAACCCGCCCGCGGGTGCGGTCGCGGTGTTCCAAGCGGGTAGCCTCTTCAACATTCGCAATGTCTCGGGCTATCAGAGCGGCGGGCGCACGTACGCGAACCTGACCGTAGACCTCCAGCCGCCGGGGCCGCTCACGGGAAACGGCACCGCCAACTTCCAGTTCCAGACGCTCACCGTGAATCCCGGAAATTCCTTCACCCACAACGGCACGGGGCCATCGCGCGTCACGATCACGGGCGAGATCGTCGAGTCCAGCTCGAACAACATCAACCTGCTCTCGGGGAGCGGTGGCATCATGTTCGCCCAGGTGGGGGCCCAGGCCATCGCCGGCAGCGGCACCGGCTCGGTCTTCATCTCGAGCGCCGCGACCGTTCAGTCGGGTACGACGCTCGCGCTCAGCCGCACGCTCAGCTTCAGCGGCGCCGGCAGCCTCACCGTCCTCGGCAGCCTCCAGATCAACGACAGCGGGATCATCAACGCGACCCCGACCTACCCGGCAACGGCAGCCTCATCTACAACGCGCCGAACTCGGTCATCGTCGGCAACGAGTGGAACTCCGGCACGAACGTCGGGCTCGGTGTGCCGCGCAACGTCACGCTCACGTCGAACAGCGCCACGGTGACGATGCCGACAAGCAACCGCTCGTGCCCCGGCGACCTCACAATCAACGGCGGCACATTCGTGCTCAACACGACATCGGGCAACCTTTCGATCGGCGGTGACTGGACCAACAGCGCCGCGTTCACCGCCAACGGCCGCACCGTCACGTTCAACGGCTTCGGCGACCAGACGATCACGAAGGCGGGTGAGGAGACGTTCAGCGGCTTCACCGTGAACTCGGGCGGCAACGTGCACGCGACGACGGGCACGAACCTGCGCGTCGACGGCACGCTCGCGTTCAGCCACGGCAAGCTCGTCATCGACGGCACGACGAACCGCATCAGCGTCTCGCCCGGCGGCACCGTCACCGGTGCGTCGCCGTCGACCGGCTGGGTGGTCGGACGGCTGCGCAAGACCGTCGAGGTCTCGGGCACCGCCGGCAGCCAGACGTGGGAGATTGGCGATCTCAATCGCTACACGGCCGTCGACGTCGGCGGCGCGTCGTTCTCCGGGAACTTCGACGCCATCATGGCGAGCGCGTCCGGGCTCCATCCCAGCTACTCGGGCTCGGGACTCGACCTCACCCAGCGCGTCGATCGCTACTACGCCACCACCGGCACGCCGACCGGACCGTGCGATGTGACGTTCCACTACGACCCCGCCGACATCGTGGGCGGCGCCGACTTCAACACCTTCCTCGTCCGCCGCTTCACGTCGCCGAGCTGGCTCGCCGAGACCGTGAACGCACGCGGCGCCACGAGCGTCCAGATCACCGGCGTCACGGCACTCGGCGACTTCGCGATCGCCGAGGTGCTGCAGCACGCGATCGTCGCGAGCGCCGGCGCGGGCGGCTCGATCACGCCGAGTGGCTCGACGCTCGTCGCCGACGGCGGCAGCCAGCAGTACCTGATCGCGCCGGTCGCGTGCCATCACATCGCCGACGTGCTCGTGGACGGCGGCTCGGTCGGCGCCGTAACGAGCTTCACGTTCACCAACGTCACCACCGACCACACGATCGCCGCCAGCTTCGCGCTCGACACGCTGACCATCACGGCGAGCGCGGGCGTGGGCGGAACGATCACGCCGAATGGCGCGGCAGGGGTGGCATGCGGCACGGACACGACCTTCACCATCACCCCGGGCGCGTGCTTCACGATCGCCGACGTGATGGTCGACAGCGTCTCGGTCGGCGTGGTGACGAGCCACACGTTCAGCAACGTCACCACGAACCACACGATCTCGGTGACCGTTCGCGCCGAAGCCGCCGTTCACGATCGTCGCCAGCACCGGCGCGGGCGGCACGATCACCCCAGTGGGCGACGTGGTGGTGGCGTGCGGCACGGACACGACGTTCACGATCGCGCCCGATTCGTGCCAGCGCGTCGTCGACGGCACTCGTCGACGGCGCCTCCGTCGGCGCCGTGGCGAGCTATACGTTCACGAACGTGACCGCCGCGCACACGATCGCGGCGACGTTCGGGCCGCGCGTCCACACGATCACCGCGTCGGCCGGCGGGGGCGGGACGATCACACCGAGCGGGCCGGTCTCGGTGCCGTGCGACAGCAGCCGTTCGTTCACGATCGCCGCCGACACGGGCTTCCACATCGAGGACGTGCTCGTCGACGGATCGTCGGTCGGCGCGGTCACGAGCTACACGTTCGACAACGTGACCGCCGACCACACGATTGCTCCGCCTCGTTCGCGGGCGAGGGCCGCACGCTGAGCGTGACCGTCGTCGGCGGCAGCGGTGGCACGCTGGTGCGCTCACCCGACCTGCCGACGTACCCGCACGGCACCGAAGTAACGCTGATCGCGACCGCTGCTGCGGGATTCGCCTTCGTCGGCTGGACGGGAGACACGGTGACGACGACCAACCCGCTTGTGTTCAGGATCACGCGTAACATGGCGTTGATCGCGACCTTCGTGGACGTCGCGCCGCCCGTCGTGCACGTCACGTCGCCCAACGGCGGCGAGAAGCTTCTCATCGGCTACACGCGCACGATCGTGTGGACCGCTACCGACAACGTCAGCGTGACGACTGTCGATCTGCTCCTGTCGCGCGACCAGGGCGACACGTTCCCCGAGCAGATCGCGAGCGGCCTGCCCAATAACGGATCCTACGACTGGATCGCGACCGGGCCGGGCGAGACTTCGGACGAGAACAGGCCCAAGGTTGTGCTCAAGGTCGTGGCGCACGACGCCGTCGGGCGCAGCGGATCCGACACGAGCGACGATCCGTTCCTGATCACCGACCTGCCCCCCAACGTCGGCGACGATCGATCTGCCCAAGGAGTTCGCGCTCACCGGCGTGTCACCCAACCCCGCCTTCGGCCCCGCGCGCATCGACTACTCGGTCGCGCGCGAGACGCGGGTGCGCATCGAGATCCTCGACGTCAGGGCCGCAACGTCGCGACCCTGTTCGACGGCGACCGCCCGCCCGGCCGCTATCAAGTCATCTGGAACGGCGAGTCCGCCCGCGGCACCAGGGGAGCCGGCGTGTACTTCGTCCGCTATCACGCGGCGGATGTCACACGCGTCAGCGCCTCGTCATGGCGCGCTGACCCGCGGACTCGCAAACAAGAGGGCCGGTCCCGAGAGGGCCGGCCCTCTGTGTTTCTCGGATGGCAACATGCCGCGCGGCATGTTCCTTCCAGGTCGGCGCTCTCAGTGCCACCAGGACGCCGACGGCCGCCGGGGAGTGCGCCGGCGGGGGGCAGATAGTCTCGTTGGCGAGCGCGCGCGAGCAGCGGAGGAACAGGGAAGTCAGGAGCCGTCGCGAGTCGCAGCCGCCTCGCCGCCAGGAGGGCGGCGAAGGCGAAGCGAGCCAACGAGAGCTATCTGCCCCCGCCGGCGCACTCCCGGCGGCCATCGGCGTCTCTGGCGCCGCCCGACCGCGAACGCCTAGTACGTGATGTGATCCAGCACGGTAGGAACTGATTCCCCTTCTCGTCGTAGCGCCGGATCTTCACCGGCGTGCCGCCGGACTCGGCCTCGAGGTACTTCTGCACCGTCGCCATGTCCTTGAAGTCCGCCTTCTTGTCGACCGCGTCGACCAGAAGATTCGCCACCGCGCGCAGCGCGACCAGTGTCGATCGGCGCGACCCAGCTGCCGAAGCGGCCGCTCGCGCCCTTCGCGGCGAGCAGGCGCGTGATCTCGGCGTTGATGTAGTTCATGTCGCCCGCCTTGTCGGGCGGGATCGACATGCCGAGCGCGGCGGGGTAGCCGGCCGTCGGGGCCGGGCACGTCCTGCTCCACGAAGTAGCCGCCGTTCGCGAGGATCGACTTGATGAGCGGCTCCTGCATGCCGTCGTTCGTGGTGTAGAACGCCGTGTCCTTGCCGTACTTCTGTATCTGCCGGGGCGCGTCCTCGAGGATGAACTGCTGCGCGGCGGGGATGCCGCCCTCGCCCATCGGATCCGGCGCGGTGACGAAGTGGAACTGGATGCCGCGCTTCTCGCACTCGGCCTTCATGATGTCGCGGCGCTGCGCCATCATGCAGCTGCGACATGTGGCGCGGGAACGAGTAGTGGACGAAGTGCTTGGCGCCCATCTTCTGCGCGGTCTCGATGATCGTGCGTGCCGCGGGCGAGTCTGGTCGGCGCTGCACGGCGATGTCGCAGGCGGCGTTGATGACGTCCGGGTCCTCGTGCGGGTTGATGAAGCCGATGAGAATGTCGGGCGCGTGTCTCGCGGATCTTGCGCGCGGCGGCGACCGAGCCGGGGATCGCCTGCGCGATGACAGATGACCTTGACGTCCGGGTTCGGCGGCGAGGCCGGTGAGCTGCGCGATCACCGTCTCCTGCTCGGTCATGAAGTTGTCGGGGTAGGTGACGTGCATCACGCGCCGAGCCGTACTTCTGCTGCACCTGCTGGCCGGCGCGGAAGTCTTCCTCGCCCTGCGAGACGGTGCCGGTCATCACCCCGATCTTGAATCCCTTCGCCTCGGCGTTTCCGCCGGCCGTGCCGCTGGTCGCGGGGGTCGATGTCTTCGAGCAGCTTGCGAGGGACAGGGCCAGCATCAGCCCGAGGTCAACCGGAGTGTCCGCATGAATGCGTGCTCCCGCCCGCGGCGCGGGCTCGTGAGGTAGAAACCCATCGCGGCGAGCGCGTCGCCCGCGCGCGGAGTTAGGCGCGGGGAGTCTAGGGAAGGGCACGATTCGTCCAAGGCCGCACGCCGGGTATACTGCGAGCGTGTCCGCGCGCGCGCGTCTCACCCCTGATCCTCGCGGCGGTTGCCCTGGTGCTCGCGGGCGTGTGGCGCCTGTGGTGGCTCCCCGGATCGCACCGACCCGACCCCGCCGCCGATACAGCCGGTCGCCGCGGTCGCGCAAGCGTCGGGCTGGATGTTCGGCGGCCCGCTCACCGCGGACTCACTGAGCGGTCACGTCGGCGCGTGTGGATCGTGTGGTCCGACACCGACGCGCCGAGCCTGAGCATGCTGTCCCAGGCCGAGGCGTGGAGCGAGGCCTACGCCCGCTACGGCGTGCGCGTCGTCGGCGTGCACGCGCCCGACTACGCGTTCGCCACCGAGCCCGCGGTGCCGCGGCGCGTCGCCGCCCGACTCGGCGTTCGCTTCCCCGTAGCGCTCGACGCCGGGCTCGCCGTGACCTCGCAGCTCGGCGCGAGCGGGAAGCCGGCCGTTCGTCGTGATCACGAACCCCGACGGCGACATCGCCGCGACGCTGGAAGGCGCGCGACCCGACCAGGTTCATCGCGCGCTGAAGGACGCGCTGCGCGCGTCGCAACCGGGGATCGACCTGCCTCCGGATCCGCCGCTCGCGAACGACGCGCACGCGCCGCCGCCCGCGCGCCGGGTCTTCTGCGGCGCATCGCGCGTCGCGAAGGGTCCGCTCTGCCGGCGCCGTGCCCGGCCAGACGACGACGTTCACCGCGCAGTTCCGCTTCCAGGAAGAGGGCCCGTCGTACACGCCGGTCCCGGTGGGACGCTGGACCACGAGCGCCGACGGCATCACCGCCGCGCGCGGCGGCGCCGGCGACTACGTGGTGATCCGCTACAACGGCGGCCAGGTGTGGGCCGTCCTCGCGCCGCCCGCGACGGGCGCCTCACGGAGTGTGGATCCTGTGCGACGACCGAATGGCTCGCCGAGAACCAACGCGGCGCCGACGTCCAGCTCGACCCCCGCGGCGGCACCCTACGTCGACGTCACCGAGCCGCGCGTCTATGCGATCGCGAGCACAGGCCGCGGGCACGTGCTGCGAGTCTCGCCCGATGCGCCGGGGGTCACGCTGTACGAGTTCGCGTTCGTGCCCAGATGAGAAGACTCGAGCGCAGTGCCACCAGGACTCGCGCCAGCCTTCCCTCGTGACGAGCGTGGACGTCGGGCGAGGCGGGGAGATAGTCCGTGGGCGAGCGCGCGCGAGCAGCGGAGGACAGGGATGTCCGGAGCGTCGCGAGTCAGCAGCCGTCTCGCCAGCCGGGAGGGCGGCGAGAGGCGAAGCGAGCCCACGAGAGCTTATCTCGCCCCGCCGCGCCCGTGCATGTCCACGCTCGTCCTGGTGGCACGGCGCTCGAATCGGTTTTGAGCGATGCGACCTAGTTGAGGACTCGCGATCAGATGACGCAGCGCGATCAAAATGACGCTCGATCAGCTCGCGATCCTCCGCGTCGACCGCTGCGTCGACGTAGCCCCGGAGGCAATTGAGCGCCTGGCTGTAAGTGTTGCAGCCGGAACAGCAGCAGGCCCCGGTCGCGCAGCTCGGCCAGATCCGTCGGGTGGAGCAGCATCAAGCGGTCGACCACGCCCAGCGCCAGCTGGTCGTGTCCGCCCGCACGTATGCGCTCTTCAGATTGTTGAGCAGGCGCACGATCATGTCGCGCTTGCCGACCGAGGCGAGCTGGCGGGGTCGAACTCGATCTTGCCGCGCGTGCTCTCGGCGAGCATGCGGCGGCAGTCTTCTTCGTGCACGCTCATGCCGCGCGAGCGTAGGGGTCGAGCAGCAGGTCGGACGGCTCGCCGGCGAGACGCGACGAGAAGTGACGGGAAGCCGACGCCCTCGAGCGGCATCCCGACGCGCCAACCCAGCTCGAGCATGACGATGCCGAGCGAGATCAGAATCCCGAGACGGCGGTGGAGGACCTGATGGAGCAGGGAGTTGCTGGGGCTGAAATAGTCCTGCTGGTCGCCGCGGAAGTGCAGCTCCTCGAACAGGAACGCGCGCAGGCGCGCGAGCTTCTGCAGGTTGTTCCACCCCGGCGAGCCGCGAGCCCAGCTCGTCGCCCCAGCCTCGATGCGCGCCAGCTCGCCCTCGACGTCCACGTTAGGCTCGGATTCGGCGGCGACGAGCGGCGCGGTGCGCGCCAGCTCGAACGACGCCTCCGGCCGCTCGATCATGCGGATGAAGTCGGCGCGGACGCCGTCGGGTTCCGACATGTCGCGTGACATCCTCTCTCGCGACGTCGAGGCGATGTTCTCGCCCCGCGTGCGCGCGCTGCTGCGCCGGCGATTGCTCGCGTGGTACCGGCGTCACCGGCGGCCCATGCCGTGGCAGGGCATCCGCGACCCGTACGGCGGATCTGGCTGTCCGAGGTCATGCTCCAGCAGACTCAGGTCGCGACGGCGACTCCATATTATCAGAGCTTCCTGCGCCGCTTCCCGACGCTGCGATCCCTCGCGCGCACCTCCGAAGACCGGGTGCTCGCCGCGTGGGCGGGCTCGGCTACTACCGTCGTCAGGCTCGTCACCTGCTCGATGCCGCGCGCCTCGTCGTGCGCGACCACGGCGGCACGGTGCCGAGCGACTCCGGAAACGTTCGGGCGGCTGCGCCCGGCGTCGGCCGGATACACGACGGGCGCCGTCCTCTCCATAGCTTTCGACCGGCCGCTGCCGCGCCTGATGGCAACGTCGCGCGCGTGCTCGCGCCTGGTCGCCAGGCCCTGGTCGGTGCGCGACCCGCGCGGCGCGCGCGCGCGCTGTGGCGCTCGCCGGATGCGCTCGTGCCGAGGCCGCGCCGGGCGATTGGAACCAGGCGGTGATGGAGCTGGGCGCCGTCGTGTGCACGCCGCGCGCACTCGCTGCGGCGACTGTCCGATCGCCGCGAGCTGCCGCGCACACGCGCTCGGGCAGGAGACGCGCGTTCCCGCCGGCGCCCGCGCGGCGCCCGGTCGAGCGCACGCGGCGCGCACTCGCGATCGTCGAGCACGAAGGCCGCGTGCTGGTCGCGCGCCGGCACGAGCCGCCGCTCGTGGGGCTATGGGAGCCGCCGGGTGTGGACCTCGCGGGCCCCGGTGCGCCCCGCGGTGCGCGCGGCGCTGTCCCGATCGCTCGCCGCCCTCGGCGTCCGCGCGCGGCTGGCTCCGACCGGGATCGTGCTGAAGCACCGCATCACGCATCGCGAGATCGAGGTCGAGTTGTGGCGCGGCGTGTTGCTTCCAGGGCCGCGCGCCGGGCACGCCGGAGCCGGCGTGTCGAATCACACGCTGCGATGGGAGCATGGGTCGCCCCCGCGGGTTGCGCACACGGCGATCGCCCGGCGTGCGATCGCGGCCTGCCGAGCCGCGTCCCAGGATCCCGCGCGAGCCCCACGCCTCGCGTGATAGGCTTCCGGGCATGCTGATGCGCACGCTCTGCGTCGCCTTCCTCCTCTGCGTGACCCCGGTCGCTCCATGGGCGACGACCCTCTGCTGCGACGCGGGCGACGAATGCTGCGGGGAGACCTTCCGACCTGCCCCGTCCTTCCCGACGGCACGTGCTCGGTCGCGGCGGCGGGTCAGGCCAGCGCGACCATCAGCCCCGCGCCCGATCGGGTTCCACGCCTTGCGACCGTCCCCTTCGAGTTCGCGCCTCAGGCTCCCGAGAGCCGCCGTTGCCCCACGAGCTCGGTCCCCGATCCCGACCCTCCACGCTTCTCGACGCACCAGCCTCTCCGAAACTGATCGACGAGCGCGCCTCGCACGCTCTCGTTGAACTCATGCTCGTCGGAGGGATTCCATGCTGCGCGTATTCATTGCGGTTGCCGTGCTCGTCGGTCTTGCGCGAAACGCCGTGTCCGCCGAGATCGGACACGACCGCCACAACGGCGCTGAAACGGCCGCGGCCCACGGCCACGGCACCCACGTGAAGTGGCTGACCCGGCGAGGGCGCGCCACTCCGGGGGAGTGGCTTGAACACGAGATGGGTGGCATCGCTGCGCTACATAGACACCGAGCTGCCGCGGCCACGCTGGCGATTGACCGCGAACTACCGCCTGATCCCGACCCTCCAGCTCGGGGTCGAGTACAACCCCGTGGTCGGCGAGATCGGGGCGCTCGTGACGTGGTTCCTGTCGACCGAGACCGAACGCCGACCCGCCGTGTTCTTCGGCACGAGCTCGGATCGGATCGGATCGCCCGAAGGAACTCAGGCGTACTACGTCACTGCGGCGAAGTATCTGCCGGCGCTGCACGTCTCGCCTTATGTGACCCTCAACTACTCGGAATGGGATCAGGGTATGAACGTGCCGTTCGGGGCGAACATCGAGATCGGACGTGGCTTCTCGATGCAGCCGATGTACGACGGTGCCCGGACCCACCTGCTGGGGACCTTCGCGACCGACCGATTCAGCGCGACGCTGATCTGGGCCTGGCTCGAAGACGCCGGCGTCGCGGTGTCGGTCGGATTTTGAATGGAGGTGCGATGAAGAGAGCGATCGGAATTCTGCTGGCCGGCGTGTTGCTCGTTGCAGGACTGACACCCTGCCGCGGAGAAGCGGCACCGACGAAGTCCGCGTGCCTCGTCTGCAGGGTGACCAAGGGCGAGGCCGAGGAGGAGCCGGTCAAGGCCGTCCGTCGCTACGACGGCAAGGAGTACGGCTTCTGCTCGGAGAAGTGCGCCCAAGCGTTCGAGGCGGACCCGGTGGCCTACCTTCCCCCGGCCTTCCACGGCCCACACCTTCGTTCGCCTTGAAGGATCTCGCCGGGAAGCCGATCTCGAACCGGAGCCTCGCCGGCAGAGTCGTGCTGCTCGACTTCTGGGCCACCTGGTGCGCGCCGTGCCGCAAGGCCATGCCGGAGCTTCAGGCGTTGCACGAGAAGTACGCGAGCCGCGGCCTCAGCATCGTCGGCGTGTCGATCGACGAGGGCGGGCCGGCCAAGGTGAAGAAATTCGTTGCCGCGAAGAAGTTCACGTACGCGATCGCGGTGGACTCGAAGAGAATCCGGCCTGGGACGCGTTCCGCGTGAAGGCGGTTCCGGCGGCGTTCCTCATCGACCGCGACGGGCGCATCGTCGCCCAGTGGACGGGAGCGCCGGCGGATGGCGAGAACTCGAGCGCAAACTGGAGGAGCTCCTGAGCGGCGACTGATCCGCGTGACGTGGTCGTAGTCGCAGGATGCGAAGGCTCGCGCCGCCTCGATTCGCCTCGATGGCTCTTCGCGCACCCGGCGAGTGCCCCTGTTATCCTGCGTCGCCTATGTCGATCGCTCCCGCGGCTTCGCCCCCGGGCCGCGTCCTCGTCACGGACGGCGAGTTCAAGCACACGCTCGGCATCGTGCGTGCGCTCGCCGATCGAGGTCACGAGGTCCACGTGCTCGCGCGTTCACGCCGCGCCCCGGCCGTGCATTCCCGCGCGGTGCGGGCGTGGCATGCGGCGCCCGGGAGCGGCCCGGCGTTCGATCAGCGTCTGCTCGAGGTGGCGTCGGCGCTGGCGCCCACGAGCGTGATTCCCGTCGGCAGCTCCGCGATGGTGTCGGCCGATCGCCTCCGCGACCGCTGGCCCAAGGGCGTCGGCATCGCGATCCCGCCGCGCCCGGCCTTCGCCACCGCCCAGCACAAGGAGCGCACCGCCCTGCTCGCGCGCTCGCTCGGGATCGACGTGCCGCGCGAGCAGGGCGTGCGGACCGCTCGTCGAGGCGCGCGCGGCGTGGCGCACCCTGGGGGCGCCGCTCGTGCTCAAGTCGAGCCGCGAGGAGGGCCGCAAGGCGGTGCGCTACGTGCGGAGCGAGGGCGACTTGGACCGCGCGTTCGAGGAGGTGCGCGCGATCGCCGCCGAGGGCGCGGGGGCCGAGAGCGGGGAGCCGCTCGTGCTCGCGCAGGAGTACGTGTCGGGTGACGGCTTCGGCTTCAGCGCGCTGTACTGGAACGGCCGCAGACGGCGCTCGTTCATGCACCGCCGCGTGCGCGAGTGGCCGCCCACCGGCGGCGCGAGCGCCGCGGCCGAGAGCGTGCCCGAGTGCGCGCCGCTCGAGCGCGCGGGCGCGGCGCTGCTCGATGCGCTCGCATGGCATGGCGTCGCGATGGTCGAGTTCAAGGGCGACCCCGCGAAGCGGCTGGTGCTGATCGAGATCAACGCGAAATTCTGGGGCTCGCACGACGTGGCACTCGCCGCCGGCGTGTGCTTCCCGTGCGATCTCGTCGCGCTGCTCGAGGGCCGCGAGCCGCCGCCGCCGTCACCCGTGCGCGCGGTGCGCTTCTCGTGGCCGCTGGGGGGCGACCTGTGGTACGGGCTCGCGCGGCCGGCGGCGCTGCCGCGCGTGCTGTGGGACGCGATCTCGCCGGCGGTCGCGCACAGCTGGCGGTGGAGCGACCTGGGCCCGCACGTGCGCGAGATCGCGCAGTGGGCGCGCTCGACGCCCGGCGCGTTTCGCGAGCTGAAGGAGCTGGCGTGAGCTGGTCGTTCGTGGTGCACGTCCACACGCGCCGCTCGTTCGACTCCATGACGCCCGCGGCCGCGATCGTCGATCGCGCGGTGAGCCTCGGCATCCACGCGCTCGCGATCACCGACCACGACACCTGGCAAGGCTCGGTCGATGCGCTCGATCACGTTTCGAAGCGCAATCTGCCGCTCCGCATCGTGATCGCCTCCGAGGTCGCGTCCGAGCAGGGCGATCTGATCGGCCTGTTCCTGCGCGACGACGTGCGCAACGCTCGGGCCCCGACTTCTGCGACGAGGTGCACGAGCAGGGCGGGCTCGTGCTGCTGCCGCATCCGGCCAAGTGGCACCGTCTCGACGAGAAGCTGCTCGAGCGCATCGACCTGGTCGAGATCTTCAACGGCCGAACGACGCGCGAGGGCAACGCCTGGGCGGCGGCGCTCGCGCACGAGCGCAAGCCTGCCGGGCCTGGTCGGTCCCGACGCGCACCGCCTCGGCGAGCTGGAGCTGGCGCGCAACGAGTTCGAGGGCGAGCCGCCGGGCGACGAGGCCGGGCTCAAGCGCGCCGCTGCTGACGGCGCCGCGCACGTTCCACACGCGCGCGGGATCGATCTGGAACGAGTGGCGGAGCCAAGGGGTCCGGCTCATGAAGCGGCCCGACGCCAGGCTCGCGTACTACTGGGCGCGCGGCGCGCTGCGGCGGATCGTGAAGCCCGCGGAGTACCGGCTCGAATGAGCACGCTCGCGACCTACCGCGGCCGCCCGCTGCGCGTGCTGCACGGCGTCTACGAGATCGCCGGTCAGGGCATGGTGCTGGCGCGGCGCTGCGCGAGCACGGCTGCGAGGCGCGCGCGCTGTCCTACCGGGTCGACTGGGACGGGCGCGAGAGCGACCTGATCGTCGACGTCGATCGGCGCGGCGGCTCGGTCGGCCGCGGGCTCGCGATGCTCGAGGCGTTCGGACGCTGGGCGACGTACTTCGACGTCTACCACTTCCACTTCGGCACGAGCTTCCTGCCGCGCTTGATCGACGTGCCGTGGCTGCGACGAACGGGCAAACGCGTCGTGTTCCACTTCCACGGCTGCGAGGTGCGCGACCGCACGCACATGCTGCGCCACCACCGGCTGTCGACGTGCACCGAGTGCGATCCGTTCTGCCGGCCGCGCCACCAGCGCTGGCTGCGCGGGCAGGCGGCGCGCTGGGCCGACCGCGTGTTCTACTCGACGCACGATCTCGCGGAATCCGTGCCCGGCGGGCGAGCAGCTCCCGCTCGCGATCGAGACCGCGCGCTGGATCGAGGCCGCGCGCACCTACCCGCTGCCGGACCTCGAGCTTCGCGACGGTGTCCGCGGCCCCGTCGTGATCGCGCACGCGCCGACCAATCGGCTCATCAAGGGCACGCGCCATCTGCTGGCCGCGTTCGAGACGCTCAAGCGCGAGTTCCCGCGCATTCAACTGCGTCTCATCGACCGCCAGCCGTGGGCGACGATGCCGGAGTTCGTCGCCGGCTGCGACATCCTGGTCGATCAGCTCCACATGGGCGGCTACGGCCTGCTCGCGATCGAGGGAATGGCGGAATCGAAGGCCGTGGTCGCCTACCTGCGCGACGATGTGCGGCGCCGCGCTCGCCGGATTTGCCGGTCGTGAGCGCCGAGCCGGAGACACTCGTCTCGGTGCTGCGCCTGCTGATCCGCGATCCGATGCGGCGCACGGTGCTCGGCGCCCAGGGCGAGACGTACGCGTACCGCATGCACGACACGCGCGAGGTCGGCGAGCAGCTGCTGCGCGCCTACCGCGACATCCTCGGCCGCGACCGCAACGCCGCCGGAGCGCCCGCGTGAGCGTGCTGTTCTCGTTCGACGCCGCGGCGTGGGAGATCCCCGAGGCGCGCTGGACGGTCGAGACCATCGCCACGCTGCTCGAGCATCGCTGGCGGATCGCGCCGTGGGCGCCGGCGGCGGCGAGGCGAGTTGCTGGTTCACGTCGGCAACCCGGTCGGGGCGCCGGCCGAGGCGGCGACGATCGTCGAGGTCCGCGGCTGGCCCAGGCGGTCGGCGGTTACGGTCGAGGCCGCGAGCTTCGAGAATGTGCCGCTACTCTGCCCGCCCGGATCGCTAAGCACCTCGAGCGACGCGCGCGTGCTGCCGTGGGCGTGGCTCCGGTCGCTCGGGTTCCTGCTCGCGCGCGAGGAGGAGTACGAGGACGCGCGCCGCGACCAGTGGGAGTGCTACAGCGGCACGTACTCGCGCCAGCACGTGCTCGGCGTGCTCGACCGCCCGCTCGTGAATCTCGCGGTGGCGGCGCTCGCTCGCCGCATCGCGGCCGCCGCGAGCCAACGCGCGCGCCCTCGAGCGGCTGCCGCGCTGGAAGGATGGGGCTCGCTTCGCCGCCTGCCTCACGCACGACGTCGACGACGTCGCGCTCTACTCCGGGCGACAGGCGCTCAGGCTCCTGCTCCAGGCGCGCACGCCGCAGTCGTACGCGTTTCGCGCCGGGCTCTCGGGGCTGGGTCGCGCATGGACCCACGCCGGCGCCGAGGATCCGTATTCCAACTTCCACCGCTGGCTCGCCGAAGAGAGAGGGACGCGGGCGGCGCTCGACGTTCTACTTCGCCCCGCCCGACCCCAGGCCGCGCCACGAGTACGATCCGCTCTACCGGCTCGACGACCGCATCGCCTTCGACGGCCGGCGCGTCACGGTGGCCGAGATGATGCGCGCGATGGAATCGCGCGGGCACGAGGTCGGACTCCACGGCAGCTACCGCAGCCATCGCGACGGGGTCGAGCTGGGCCGTCAGAAGCACGCGATCGAGTCCGGCGCCGGCACGGTCATCCGCGGCGTGCGCCAGCACTTCCTGCGCTTCGACGTGCGCGCGACGTGGGCGGCGCAGGTCGAGGCCGGATTCCGCTACGACGACGACCTCGGCTACAACGAGGCGGTGGATTCCGCGCCGGCATCGCGGCCCTGTTCAGGCCGTGGTCGGCCGAGCGCAAGCGGTCGCACGACCTGTGGGAGCTTCCGCTCACGCTCATGGACGGCGCGTTGTTTCGCACCCTCAAACTCGGTTCAGACCAAGCTGCCGAAGCGGTCACCCGGCATCTCGACCAGGTCGAGGCCGCGGGCGGGCTCGCCGTGCTGCTGTGGCACCCGAATGCCGCGGCCGAGGGCCTGTTTCCGGGCTGGTGGACCGCCTACCGGCACCTGCTCGACGAGCTGGGACGCCGAAGCGTATGGGTCGCAACCGCGCGAACCATCGCGGACTGGTGGCGGGATCGGACGGCCGGCGCCTCGGACGGGTAGCGCTCGAGATTTTTTGACTCCGCGCCCGTCATCGTCGTCGCGAGCGAATTGCATCGTGTGCTAAGCTCATCCCCGCGATCCGCGTCATACAGATCGTTGCCTCAACGCCAGGGAAGGCGGCTGTTCCGACCGCTCGCGTCCCCGGAACAGCGGGCTGTAGCCCAACATCCGAACGACTTTGTGCGCGCTGCGTCGCGCCGCGCGGGCACCGAAGCACAATCGGCCCCACCGGGCCACATCGATCCCACGTTGCCGCCGCTCGTCTTCATGCCCGGAGGCAGTTGATGACCCGCAGCGCCAAGCTTGCCCTGGTGTGCCTCGCGGGGATGGCCGCCGCTTCGGCTGCGCCCGTCCACCGGAGCGCGGTCTTCGTCCCCGAACGCCTGCCCGATCTTTCCGCAACCGAGCAACCCCCGCGCCCACGTTCATCGGCCAAGCGATGATGCGGAGTCCGAGCGGCAAGCTCGTTCCCATGCCGCACAAGCCGATGGGGCGCACGTCCTCGAAGCCTGTGTCCCTGCCCACACCGGCCAGCGGACTCGGCGATCACTATCTGCAGGACGGTTCGGGAAGCACCCTCGCCGTCAACACGTGGAACTCGCTGAATCTCGTCGCCGGTTACAACACCGGATGGGACTTCAATCCCGACATTCCGATCAGCAGCACGACGACCGGCAACGACAGCTGGGGCTCGCGGATCTTCCCCGAAGGCACCGGCATCTTCGTCGGCTACCCGTTCGATCCGTGGTGCATCGGCGGCAACACGCCGGGTGAGTTCTACTCCTCGCTCGAGCGCAGCGACCTGCTGCCGAGCGACGACTCGCACACGATCGTCTCGCGCTCGATCGACAGCGGCGTCACGCTCACTAGGTTCTACGAGGTCAACAAGTCGGTGTTCCAGGATCGCGCGATGATGGACATCGACCGCCCGGCCCTCGCGCGGCGGGACAAACGGAGCGCACGACGGAAAGCTCTACCTGTGCTACGACGACCTCGGGAACGGCGCCATCGGCTATCAAGGCTCGTACCTCGAGATCATCGACACCGCCGGCAACAAGCTGTCCGAGACGCAGCTGTCTGCGCCGAGCGGAACCAACCCGCCGTTCCGCGGCTCTCAGTTCCAGCCCATGGCCGGAACGCTGGACGGCCAGATCTACATGGTGAGCATCGCGACGGCCAACGGCGGCGCGACGATCGTCGCGCGCTTCCACGAGCTGCTGAACGGCGGCGCGGGTCCCGACTCGCTCAACCGCTCCGCGATCTCGTGGCCGGCGGCCGGACAGCGACTCGGCACGACGACCCACTGGGGCGTGAACGGTCACCGCATCGACAATCACGGCATGCTCGTCATGGACCGTACGAGCAGCCCGCAGCGCGGCACGCTGTACTTCGCCTCGAACCGCAATCCGAACCCGTCGGACCCAACGCTGGACCAGGGCGACATCTACCTGTCGGTGTCCGTGAACGGCGCGTCGAGCTGGACGACCGGGCGCATTCCCACCGCCTCGGGCCGCACGCAGTTCTTCCCGATGGTCGACATCGACGACCAGGGCTGGGTGCACGTCGCGTACTACGAGAACGGTCTCGGTCTCGAGAACGCCGGCGTGCTCAATGCCGGCACCGCCGGCGTCTACTACACCGTGTCCAAGGACAACGGCCAGACGTGGTCGCCCCCGGTGCAGGTGAACGAGCAGCAGAACACGCTGGCGCTCGAGGATCCGCCGACCGAGCTGGCCGCGTTCGACTACTACCTGATCGGCGACTACCACCAGATGCGCGCGATCGGCACCGGATCGAACACCACCGCCTTCATCCTGTGGACGAACTACGACAAGTACCGCGCCGATGACGGTGTCGGCACCAAGAAGGAACGTGTCTACGCGACCGTGGCGATCGGCTCCGCCGTGCCTGGCACGACGCCGATGCAGGCCGGCGCGCTGGCGCTGGTCCTCGGGCTCCGGCGGCATCGTGGCACTCGGCCTGAGACGCCGTCAGGCGGTGAGGGTCCGGGTCGAGGATCGCTGAAAACGAGAGTCGCGCCCGCGGCGAGCCGCGGACGCGACCGAAAAGAATCTCGGCTCGATGATCCGAGCCGCTACGCCGCCCGTCGCATCGCGTCGGGTGGCGTTTCGTTCTTCAGCCGATGCCACGCGTGTGTCCCGCGAACGCCGGCGATCAACGCGAGCGTGAAGATGATCGGCACGATCGGGAGGCCGATCTTCCCCGCGGCCATGTACCCGAACACGCGCTCGGCGACGTACGATGAGACCGGCCCACGCCGCGACGCGCGAGTGCTTGGTCAGGAAGAGTGCGATCACGCCGAACAGCGCCGCATCCACGAGCGACCAGCCGCTGATCTTGAACGTCGAGCGGACGACCTCGACGCCCGCGATCGCGAGCACCGCGAACACCGTGGTGAGGGCGCAGCACAGGACCATCACGTAGAACGCCTGCTTGGTCGCCCACTCGGCGTCTTCGAGTGTCTCGATCGTGGGCCAGAAGAAGTTGCGGCGCTTCGGGGTCGGCTTCTGCGGGTCTGCGGGCATTGCGGCCTCCTGCGGTGCTCGCGGCACGCCGTGACGCCGATCGTTCCGGAGTCGACCGACGTGGGCCGGGGGCCACTCGAGCACGTGGTGAGCGGGCCCTCTTGGAGAGACCCGTTCGAGCGTTATCGGCACCGCGGCCCCTGCGATAGAGTCAAACTGCCGCGGCCGCGGCAAGGAGGACCCCATGAAGATCTTGATCGGAATCGACAACTCTTCGTTCTCGCGCGCAGTGATCCAGTTCGCGACTCGGTTCTCGTGGCCACAGGAGACGACGGCCCTCGTCGTCTCGGCCGTGCCTGCGCCTGTGATGGCGTACGCGGAAATGTACGTTCAGAGCGTGGAGACGGCGACCGAGATCCTCGAGGCGCAACGCAAGGCGAGCCAGGAGCTCGTGTCGGGGGCCGAACAGGAGCTGCTCGCCGCCGGCATCACCAACGCGGTCTCGTGTGCTCGACGGAGATCCGCGCCAAGCGATCGTCGACACCGCGAAGGACGAGGGTATCGACCTGATCTTGGTCGGCTCCCACTGCCGCAGCGGCGTCAGCAAGTTGCTGATGGGAAGTGTCGCGAGTCACGTCGTCACGCACGCGCCGTGCAGCGTCCTGGTCGTGAAGGAGGCGCGCACCTAGCCCGGTGCTCGACGGCGTCATGCCCGACATCACCCTGCTCCTGGTCGACGACGAGGTGGCGTTCCGGAAGTTGCTGAGCAAGGAGCTGGCGCACGCCGGATATCGCGTCGATACGGCCGCGGGCCTCCTCGGTCCTGAGCGCTGCGACGTGCTCCTCCGCATCCTCATCCTCCGCGACGCGGGAACCTTCCTTACGACCCGCCTGACAAGGTGTCAGTGACATCCGACAAATTGGCGGGTAAGGTCCGCCGTCCGGCGCATTCAGCCCATGCGCCGCAAGGAGATGATGGGGGCACGCACGTTGCAGAAGACGGTGAACGAAGGCCGGACATCTCGCCGGGCACCGAACTCGGAGGCCCGTCATGCGGCGAACGACTCGACTCTCGATTCTGGTTGCGGTGGCGCTCGCGGTCGCGGCGCCGAAGTGCCCAGGCCCTCGCCGGCAATCTGGCACTGCGTCCCGGCGGCAAGCTGTGGATCGAGGGCAAGTCGACGCTCCATGAATGGAAGAGCGAAGCGACCGCGTTGACGGTGACGTTCGAGGAGAACGCGGCCGCGTGGCCCGCCGACGCGAAGGGTGGCGAGGCCGTCGAGCGCTTCATCCGCGCCTGCGGCATCACGACGCTCGAGTGCGTCGTTCCGGTCACGGGGCTCAAGTCCGAGAGTCGGGCCTCGACAAGAACATGTACCAAGGCCCTCCAGGCCCCGACCCATCCGGAGATCCGCTTCAAGCTGGCGAGCTACGAGATCGCCGACAGCGCGACGCCGGCCGAGATGGCGATCACCGCCAAAGGCACGCTCACCGTCGCCGGCGTCGACCACGAGATCGCGCTGCCGGTCCGCGCCACGCGCGAAGGCGACGTCGTGCGGATGCGTGGGAGCACGAAGGTGCTCATGACGCAGCACAAGATCAAGCCGCCGGTCATGATGATGGGAACCCTGAGGGTCGCGGACGAAGTGCTCGTCCAATTCGACCTCGCGGTCGGCGCGGCCCAGGGCACCAAAGGCGCCGCCGGCACCGCGAGCGGTGAGTGACGGGACTATGATCCGCTTCCACGGAATGTCGCGCGTCGCCCTCGCGATGGTCATGGCGCTCGTCCCTGCCGGTGCGCACGCGGCCGCCGATCCGGCCCACGAGTCGGGCCACACGCCCTCGGCGATCGACTTGGGCCGCAACACTCTCGGGCGTCAGCGCGAGCGTCGTGAAGCGGCGCCGGCGGGCTCGAGGTCGAGTGGGCACTTCCGGGTCCACGCGGCGCCGGCCGTCGCGTGGTCCGTGCTCACCAACTACGACAGCATCCAGAACTTCGTCTCGTCGGTACGCGAGAGTCGGATCACCGAGCGCGGCGACGGCTACATTTTGCGTGGAGCAGGTCGCCGTCGGCCGACTGCTCTTCTTTAGCCGGCGGCTGCGCACGGTGCTCAAGGTGGAGGAGGAGCCGCCGGGCCTGATCCGCTTCGAGGACGTCACCACAAGGACTTCGGAGCACTACCGGGGCGAGTGGCGAATCGAGGAGCGCGACTCCGCGACCGTCGTCACCTACCACGTCGAGGCACGTCCCCTCGCATCCATGCCCGAATTCGTCGCGCGCGGAATGTTTCAGCGGACGGTTCGGCAGCTGTTGACCGAGCTCGAGAAGGAGATCGCCGACCGCGCAGCGCTCGCCGAGCGCACCCCCACAGAAAGGAGTCGACCGTGAACTCCATCCATCGGTCCCACATTCGTGCCCTCGGGGTCGTCGCCTTGCGCACTCGCGCTGTTCGTCACCATGGCAGCACCGGCACGCGCGGAGGGAGGCGCTAACGACTCGCTGGTCGCCGGCAACAAGCCCCAGCGCGATTCCGCGACGGAGCGGGCGAGGGCCATTCCAATCCTCGTCGGCTACTTCCGCCCGCACGATGCACAAGGCCTCAACGTGTTCGAGCCCCCGAAGCTCGAAGGCACGGAGTACTGACGGCTTCAGCCATCCAGTGGGCGCCGCCTTCACCCAGCAATACCAGGCGCTCTCGCACGACAACAACGCGACGCCGAACGTCGTGCCCCAGCGCCGTCGATCTCAACTCGCTCGATCCACATCGGCAACGGATTCAACAACGCCGACGCGAACCTCTACCTGGACGGCCAGCTCGCGCCCGCGGCATCCGCGTCGCGCTCGAGATGTACCTGTCGTCGCGGCACCACAACGAGACGTGGGTCAAGGACGGGTATCTGCTCGTCGACGGCTCGCCGTGGGAGAACCAGTTCCTCGACAATCTGATGAAGAGCCTGACGCTCAAGGTCGGGCACTTCGAGGTCAACTACGGTGACATGCACTTCCGCCGCACGCGACAACGGGCAGGCGCTGTTCAACCCGTTCGTCGGCAACCTGCTGATGGACGCCTTCACCACCGAGATCGGCGGCGAGCTGTACTGGCGGTCGAACGGCATGCCTGGCGATGGCGTCGGTGACGGGCGGCGAGGTGCGCGGCCAGGTGCTCAAGCCGGAACAGCGCTCGTCGAGCTTCATCGGCAAGCTGGGCATGGACCGGGAACCTCGGCCCCGCCGCGCGTGCGGCTCACCGGATCGTTCTATCAAGCGCCCGAAGTCGACGAACAACACGCTCTACACCGGCAGCCGCGCCGGCTCGCGCTACTACTACGTGGTCGAGAACGCCCAACGCGACCGAGTCGGCGCAGGCGTGGTCCGGCGACGTGCGGCTGGACTTCAGCGCACAAGGTGGCGGCGTGGGTGATCAACCCGTTCGTCAAGTGGGGCCGGGGCTCGAGGTGTTCGGCAACATCGAGCAGGCGGAGGGGCCGCTCGAACGCCGCCAACGACACCCAGCTGCGCACGTGGAATCAGTACGCGGGCGATGCGATCTACCGGTTCCTCGACAACCAGCTCTACGTCGGCGGGCGCTATTGCACGGCGAACGGTCCACTGGTGTTCTGGCACCGGGCCCACGAGCGTCACGCAGGACGTCACGGTCGATCGCTGGCAGGCCGGTGGCGGCTGGTTCGTCACCCGCAACCTGCTCGCCAAGGCCCGAATACGTGCAGCAGACATACCGCGACTTCCCGTCGATCGACATTCGCAGCGGCGCCCGAGTTCAAGGGCGGGATGTTCGAGGCGGTCGTCTCCTTCTAAAGCCTCCGCCGGAGGATGAACGCCGCTCGCGAGCGGCGACTCGGCCCGGGAGTGGCCGCGGCCCACGCGACGTCACGCGGGCCGCTGCCCCGCGGGACCCATAGAATCGGCAGCCCTCTCGCGACCTGCCCCTGAAAGCTGATGCAGCGTGAGTCGCATCCTCCGGTAGCCTACGGGCACGGAGAAGGAACATGGCAGGGACCTGCGCAACTCCCCTGTTCAGCGGGTCCTGGGTCCTCCGTGCTGTTCACAGGAGGACCCGAGGAAGCTCAAAATAACGCCCTGTTGCTCCAGGAATCGGAGTCGGATCAGGGCGCATATTGAGTGCCGAGCTGACTGATCACCTCGGCTAGTAGCTGTTGAAACCTACAGCCGCGACGACGCGATCTTGGTGTCCGCGTTCTTCCACGCCTTGGCCGCGCGCGCCTCGACGGGGCGGCGTCTTTGTCCTTCTTCTGCGCCTTGAGGCTCATCGCGAGACCATTCAGCGCCCAGCCGTTTTCCGGATTGCGCACCAGGTCGGCGCGATACACCTTCTCGGCCTGCGCCGCCTGACCGGTCGCGAGCAGGAACGCACCATAGTGGTGGCGCACCGGGTAGTACCAATCCGACGGCTCGTCGTAGCGCAGCCCGTCCTCGAGCAGGACGGCCTTCTCGTACGCCGGCGGCCGACGGCTTTGTTGTCGCCGCGCTTCGCCGCCATCTCGGCGTCGGGCAGGTTCGTCGCCAGGTCGAACAGGCTGTGCGCGGAGTTGTTACCTCGTTCGCATCGTCCGGGATGCGCACGCCGAGCGCGGTCATGCTGTCGCGCTCGACCTTGGCACTGCTCGAGCTGACCCTTGGTGGTGTAGGCGATGCCGCGCGCGCAGTGCCCACGGCCTTGGCGTACGCGAAGCCCTCGGGCGGCGCGGGCTCGGCGAGCAGGTTATCCCACTGTCGAAGCGCGCCATCGTCCACACGGGGTAGCCCGAGCACGAGGTCGAAGCCCGGCATCATGGTCGAGCATGTCGGGTCGGCACCTCGGCCAGCGCCGCGTGCGCGTTGCCGTCATCGCCTCGGCTGCGCGGCCCTCCATCCAGCACGTCCGCCATCAGGAACTGCTGCGTTGTGCGGCGATGTACATCATGTAGAAGCCGCTGTGGAGTTCGCCTTGGCCCTGTAGGCCGAGTCGGCCGTCGATCGCGCGGCGGTTCCACTGGCTCGCGCTCTCCTCGTAGCGCCCGACGCGCTTGATAGATGTGCGACGGCATGTGGACCATGTGGCCCGACGTCGGCATCGATCGTCTTGCAGCCGCTTGCGCCGACGTCGAGCCCCTTCTCGGGGTGTGGCGAGGCCTCGACCGCGTGGATGTAGTAGTGGTTCGCGCCCGCGATGGTTCGGATTGCGCGCCAGGAGCGCCTCGAGCGTCGACGACGATCTCGGGCGTCCACGGCTGCGCCGTCCCGTCGCCGCTTCCAGAAGTCCCACGGGTGCAGGTCCATCATCGACTCGACCCAGAGCGCCGCACGTCGTCGTCGCTTCGGGAAGCGCTTGCGCCACCGCCTTCATCGCGTCGGCGTACGCCTGATCGAGATCGTGTCTGGCCCTCGGGCGTCGATGGCGCCGGGTCGAGTAGCGCTTCACCATCGCGTCGATCAGCGCCTGCTCGGCCGGGCTCGCGCTTGGATTTGAGCGCGAGCGCCTCGCATCGCGGCCTTGTTCGCCGGCGACGGTGCGCGTCGGGCAACGCCGGCAGATTGATGTGCGGCCCGAGGCTGAACGCCGTGCCCCACGCGCACATCGCGCAGCTGGGATCGAGCTTCTCGGCCTGCTCGAACGAGCGCTGCGCCTCTTCCAGGTTGAACGACCACATCCAGCGCCAGCCCCTGATCGAAGAACTTCTGCGCCTCGGGCGACGACGTCGTGATCGTCGCGGTGGCGTGGCGCCCATGCCGTCGAAAGTCAACGTGGTGGTCGAGGATTCCATCGACGTCATCATCGACGCGGGATGGTCCTCGGCGTGAACGAGGGCAGGGGCCAGGAAGCACGATCGACGCGGCGATCATCGTGATCGCCTGCGTGGAGCGGAGCGGGGCGGGACATGCCGAAATCCTTCCTGGCGTCGAGTCAGGTTTGCGCGGGAAAGTCTTTCGACGAAGCGGGCGTGCCCCACTGGACACGGGACCCGCAAGGAGAAGAGCTTCCCGCGCAAACCTCCGGCTTCGGGTTTACACCGTCGATGCGAAGCTGCAACAGCGCCGTTCGCTTCGCGGCCGGTATGAATTGCGGGACCAGGTTGCCCGGCCGCATCGTAGTCCATGTAGCCACCCGTTTCGTACTCTGATCGAGCAGGTTTGTGACCACGACGTCCACTTGCGCCGCCGACCCGCCCGGTGCGCCGAACCGGTAGCCGCCGCCGCGCCCAGGATCGGTGCGCGGCGCGATGCTCGCCGCGTCGGTCCTCGTTGTTGTCGAGGTAGATGCGCCCGCGCTCTGCACGTCCCGCCCAGCATGAGCCGCGTGCCACGCCCACCGCGCCGACACGTTGGCGAGCACCGCGGGGAAGAACCCGATCGCGTTGCCGTCGTAGCGCACGGTGTCGCCGGGCGCCGGTGCCGTAGCACCTCGCTGGTACTCGACGAAGTGGTTGTCGCTCATCGACACGTTGGCGCCGAGCACGAGGCGCGAGCGCCGCTCGATGCGAGCCCGCCGCGCGACCCGACCAGCTCCACGCCCTGGTGGATCGAGCGCGCGGCGTTGCCGAGGATCGGGTAGCCCAGGTCGGTGTCATGAACTGCGCCCGCGTAGACCAGCTCGTCGCGGAAGTCCATGCGGAACAGGTTCGCGCTCGCCGACGCGTGTGCCGCGCTGCCAGCGCGCGCCCAGCTCGAAGTCGCTGCACGTGCTCGGGGCGGATCAGCGGGTCGTGGTAGACGCCGTTCGACGACGTCGACGACACGGTAGAGCGGGACCGCGCCCGGACCCTCGGCGTCGTAGAGGTCGCGGAACGCGGGCTCGCGCGCCGGCGTGGCCCACGATGCGAACACGTCGATGCTCGGCGCGCGGCGCCAGGTCACGCCGAGCCGCGGCAGCGCGAAGTCGTACGGCTGGTCGAACTGCGACGCCGTCGAAGTGGTCGCCGCGCATGTGATAGCCCTCGTGCCGCCACGCGAGATCGCCGGTCAGACCAGCGAGCTGCGACCTAGGCTCCACTCCTCGCGCGCGAACAGCCCGCCGCGAGCGTGCGCGGATGGTAGTCGTAGTACGCGTGATCGGGCGCCGTGCCGGGCGGCAGCCCGTTGCCGCTCGAGCACCTCGCCGCCAGTGATCGGCCATCGTGCGCGCGCAGCTCGCCGCCCACCGTGAGCGCGCCGTCCGCGTGCTCGCAGCGCGCAGCGCGGCACCCAGCCGTAGTGCTGGTTCTGCGACCGTGCGCCGCCGCACGACGTCGGAGCGCTCGACCGTGTACGCGCCGCCCGTGTCGGCGTCGGGGATTGCCGCCGCCGGTCGGTGTCGCGGTAGTACGACGCGCGGGCAGCAGCGTGACGTGTCGGTCGTCGCCCACGGCGTGAGCCGGTAATCGGTCAGGCTCGTGGCCGAAGCGTTGCTCGTCGTAGTAGCCCTTGCCGTCGAACGTAGAACAGCGTCTGGGTGAGCGCTGAGCGTTCGGCGACGGTCGACCACGTGTGGACCAGCTCGTAGTGCGGCTCGAAGAAGTGGTCGCGCTCGTTCGGGATACGTGAGCGGGTTGAATCGGCGGTCGTGGTCCGCGTCGCCGGTGACCTCGCCGAGCAGGTACGCCTGCGGCACGCCGAGATAGGCGAGGTGCGTCTCCTCCGGGCCCGCCGTAGAGATTCAGGCGCAGCGACTGGCGCGGCCGAACCTGCACCGCGCCGACAGCGCGTACGACCACAGCTTCGACCACGACTGGTCGCGATAGCCGAGGCTCTCGATGCGCGAGTAGCGCCCGTACAAGTTCCAGCCGCCGGCGAGCGGCCCCGAGTTGACCCTCGAGCATCAGCGCGCTTCGTGTCGTACGAGCCGTAGCCGATCGCGACGCGTTCGTCTGCGGCGCGTCGCGAGAACGGCGCGGTCTCGAGGTTCGACGCTGCCGCCGAGCGACGCGCGCGCCGTAGAGCGCCGAGCCGACGCCGCGCTGCACCTGCGCCTCGGCTCGTCGACGCGAGCAGGTCGGGATGGTCGATCCAGTAGACCTCGTGCGACTCGGATCGTTCAGCGGCACGCCGTTCACGAGCACGCTGATGCGCCGCTGCGGGAAGCCGCGGATCGAGAGGTACGAGTAGCCGATGCCGTTGCCCGCGTCGGAGTACGCGTAGGCGCCGGGCGTGCGTCGCGAGCAGCATCGGCGTGTCGAGGCCCGAGTTGCGCTGGACGATAGCTCGTCGCGCTCGAGCTCGCGTGAGCGATCGAGCGCACGCTCGCTCGGCGCGCGCGCGTCGCTCACCTCGACGGTGCGGCAGCGTGACGACGCGGCAGCGTGTCGGCGTGGCTGCGTTGACGGCTGCGCGCACGCGGACCGTGAATACGTGGTCGCTGCCAGCGCAGCGCGGCGCACGAGCGTCCGCTTGCGATGCTGCACGCATCATCGGCGATGTCTCCTGGAGATCGAGAACCGGCCGCAGGCCGGAGCGCCCGCCGTCGCGCGAAGTCCAGCCGGCGGCGTAGGATCAGCGAGCGACGCGGCGAGGCCGCACGTAGATGGGCTCGATGCGACCGAGCGGCGCGCGCGTGCGCGACCGTCGCCGGCGCGAGCGCCGCGACCAGCACGCGCACGCAGAGCGACACCGCGAACGACAGCGATCATCGCGGCGAGCGTCCAGCGCGGGCCGAGCCGGCCGCGCCCGAGCAGCGCGGCGCCGACCGGCAGCAGCAGCGCCGGAGTCGTGATCGAGCCCAGGTCGTGCCACAGGCCGATGACGCTCGGCTTCGCGATGCGCGAGCGCGCGCCGCGAACACGGTCGCGATGCCGAGACCGATGCGCGAGTAGAACGGGCACGCGCGCCTCGTTGGTCTCGCGCCGCAGCCGCCAGATCACGTCGCGCCCGATCGTCGTCGCGGCGATGAAGCCGTACGAGTCGATCGTGCTCATCACCGTCGCGATCATCGCGAGGTAGAAGAGCCCGAGCGCTGAACGGCGGCAGCGTCGAGCCGCGCCAGCTCGGGGAACGCGAACACCGGGTCCGTCGAGGTTCGGCAGCAGCGCGCGCGCGTAGAGCCCGGTCGTCGTGGTCATGAAGTCGAACACGATCCAGAACGCGATCGACCATCAGCACGCGCGCGCTTGCGCGACGCGCGGGATCGCGCGCCGCGTACGCGCGCTGCCAGAAGCCGGGATCGACGAGCGCCGACAGCGCGATGAAGTACCACACGACGATCGCGCGCCGGCGGGTTGCCGCCGTGCCACGTGAAGTGCGAGGGCGGCAGCGACGTGCTGCAGGAAGCCGAAGCCGCCGTGCTGCGCGACCAGGAAGCGCGAGGATCACGATGAAGCCGAGGTACATGAGCACGAACTGCACCTGATCCGTGAACACGACGGTGCGCAGCCCGCCGTTGTCGATGTAGAACAGCGAGAACACCGCGGCGCGCGATCACGCACGGGACCAGCGGCAGGCCGAACATCGCGGCGAACAGCGTGCCGAGCATCAGCACGTACGCCGCCGGCGCCGACGTCACGAACACGAGCGACCGCCCCGGCGAGCGCAGGCCCGCGACCGTAGCTGCGATCGAGCAGGTCGGGAAGCGTGTACAGCGCCGCCGGCGCGCGCGCGCCGCGCGAACAACAGTCGCGAACAGCAGCGCGCCGACGTAGTACGGCACGCCGAACACGAGCCAGTTCGACGACGCCGTAGCGGTACGAGTACTCGCCGACGCCGAGGATGCCGCCGTACCACGTGGCGACGAGCGTCGCGACGAACGCCGGCAGCGTCACGCGGCGGCCCGCGACCAGGTAGTCGACGGCGCTCGAGCCGCGCGCCGAGCAGTCGCAGCCACACCGCGGCGAGGAAGCACGAAGTAGCGCGACGATCAGCGCCCAGTCGAGCGGGCTCGTGACTGAACATTGGTCCGGATCCCGCGCGGGCGGCGAAAAGCGAAAACGCCGCCCGCAAAGGGACGGCATGAAGGCAACCGGAGAGCTCGCTTGTCTTCGCCGTTTCCCTACGCTGGTATGACCCAGTTCAGGTTCGAAGGGTGTGCTCTCAGGCCGGCACGCCCAAGGCGCTCCGACCACCCTAACGACGCGTCCGCATTGCTGCGAACGGGGAGCAGAGTGGATCAGGTGCGGCGCGGAATTCGAGTGAGGTGCCGCGGGCTGATGGATGCCAGGTCGCGTCTCACGCGGGCTGACCAACGAGCGGCGCGAACGCGAGCGCGGAAGCTTCGCGCTCGCACACCGCCCGCATCTTGTCCCGACCCTCTCATTAGCCCAAGAGCAGGAATATCAGCCAGGACGCATGAATTCACTTGGTCCCGGACCAAGGTGGGCGGATCATAGTGTCGCTCGCGAAGGAGGGGCAGAAGGTCTCCTTTCGAGAGGCAGAGGCGAGAGTGACCCGTCTGGGTTCACCGGCGGCCGCATGGCCGCCCGCATCACGCGCACGGGCTCGACTCGCGAGCGGCCTGGTCCTGAATTCACCGGACAACCATGCTCCCTGCCAAGGAGCCCCTTCGATGCCTCGGCAAACCAAGGCCCCGCGCGCTGGCCGCTCCTCGGTCGCGGCGTTGGCTGTCAATCACCGGCACCATCGGCGCTACTCTTGCCCCTCGCCCGCAAAGCGCGATCCATCTGCCCAAACGCAATCCAATTCTGCAAAACGTCAGTTGGTTGGTGGCGAACACTCACGCTCTCCACGCGTGCCCCGCCGGCGATGGCGTGTCGCGGCCGGAATTCCAGTCGCGGATCCGGGTCCAGCTCACCTACAACGGCGCTTCAACTGCAATCCCCAAGGTTGGCGTACCCCGGAGTCGATCTACGTGACGTTTCAGACGAGTGCAAGCGGCAGCGCGAAGGTCAACTGACGAAGCAAAGGCGGGACCAACGCGAAGTCGATAATACCGACGCCTCCGGTTCACACGCATCCTCGCGCCCAGCGTGTCAGGTGGCGGGAAGCTCCGAGTTCGCCTCTTCGTATCCGGCGCCGACGAGGGCTTCGTTGACGTCAGCGTCCACACCGTCGACTCGCTGCAAACGTGGCCGCTCAGCGTCGGTCGAGTGACGCCGGACGATTCGACGAGTGCGAGCGACGTCAACTTCGACGGCGTGGTCAGCCAGACCGATCGCGACATCGTGCGCTCTCACATGCAGCACTGGCACCGCAACGCCCTACACGGAGTCTCGTCAAGCGCACAAGCCTCGATGGTTCGACCAACTTGTTGAAAGCGCCGGTCGCGTGTTCTGGTCACCGTCGGGCCGGTATATCTCCTACTCGCAGCACGACTCCGCAACGGCTCCCTGCCAGGTTTATCTCGTACCCTCGAATCCCAACGATGGCGGCAATGGGTTGTGGAAGGTCCCAACCGCCGTGGCCGACGAGCACGACCCGTCCTGGTCGCCGCTCAACAGCACCATTATCTATGGCCAGAAGACACGACCATCTACGCGTACTCCCTGCCAAGCTTTGGGGGCGACAGGACAACTCATGTCGTTACCGCATGGGGCGGCGGGGACCCATTCAGCCCAGAGGGCGCGTCCGTCGCAACCGTCTCTCTGACGGCCAGTGGGTCGTCTTCAACCGCCGAACAGTTCCGCCGGATCCCCAGCACAACATCATCGGTCCATTCGAACTCTACAAGGTCCCAATCTCGGGTGATGCGTCACAAATCCACAAGCTAACGAAGCTGAACACGGATGGTACCCGACTTCTACCCACAATGGTCCCGGACGGCGTGTACATCATCTTCCAACGGAAACCGGGAGACCAGTACGGGCTGTACCGTGTTCGCGCCGATGGCGACAGCTCGCAGACGGTCGACTCTCTCTACACAATCACCATGGCAAGCCGACAGCTTATGTCGCGACCACCCCGACTACAGTCCGGACGGCCTCATCGTGACAACTGGGATCGGTCCGCTCCCGGCCAGCAACTGCCAAGTGCCATGCGTCACGAGCGTCGTCACGCGGACGCTTGATCCTTCTCTATCGAAAGCGAAGCTCTGCGATCAGTGAACTATCCTGCATGTTCCGTGCGTGGCCGCGCGGTCTATCTGTGGTTCAGTTCCCGATCCTGTCACCGATCCTGTCCCCGGATGGTACGCGCGATTGGCACTAGGCTCGAAGAACATCTGGGCGGCACGGCGGAACATGAACCTACCGCCCCGATTCACGAACGTTGGCGGCACAATCAACGACACGACGTCGGTGGTGAACAAGTCCACAACCGTCCGGGACGCTGCTGAGCTTTACGGTGACGGCGAGCGATGCCCCAGAGACCGATACGCTGACATACGCTGCCTCCTTCTTGCAAGACGGCATGACCTTCAACTCCCCAACGTTCTCGTGGACACCTTCCTCGGCCTCATGCGGAAAGACGGACTACGTCAAGTTCTTGGTCACCGGAGGCGAGCGGCGGGATCTGATGCGGTCATCGTCAAGATTGCCGTGGCAAGCTGCGGAGCTCCCACGCGAGCGCGGTAGCCGCCAGGGACGCGGTGGCTCAGGAGATAAGCATCAAAGGCCCCAACCCGACCCGGGGCGTGTTTGCAATTTCAACCCCCATGGTGCGCGTGGCAAGCGCACGTCGCTCGATCTTTCGATCTCTCACGGACGCCAGATCGCGGTGGTTCAATCGCCATCGGGTTGTTGACGTGGTCTGGCGGGGACGAGATTCATCCGGGCGCCCCGCCCCAGGAGGCATCTATCTCTACCGGCTTGACCTCGGATCGGCGCGTAAGCAGGGCCGGATCGCGTGGTTGTGCGATGAAGTGTGCGTGGCGGAGCGTGCCAGCTCTCTCTATGGCGTTGCTGTCTGCCTCTGCATCGGGTTTTCAACCGATCCGAGTCCGCGCTGATTGTGTGTCCGTGACTATAGGTCTCGATCCCTCGCCAAGCGAACACCAGCGGAGGCGCATTCCTGGGCCACGGCATTGGCCAGACCTTCGCTGCCCGGGACACGCTGATACGTTCGCCCGACCGTTTGGCGCGTGGAGCCCACCAGCACGGTTGGAATACATCTGTACATTGTTGGTACGGATTCTACTGGCACGCCGGACGCAACGAGG
>ERZ1370068.5973-contig-4975_pt1 | contig 50814 bp, 64 predicted proteins | sample MGYA00561227_ERZ1370068 | MGnify/ENA primary metagenome ERZ1370068 (study PRJEB38410, sample SAMEA6850437) | metagenome | study: Metagenomic assessment of the ecological functions of the soil: analysis of the soil microbiota associated with the... | reverse complement strand
CAGTTACGTATTGCTATTGTCGCCCGCGCGCGGAGCTGGAGTGATGGACACCCTGGTCTTCTCAGGCGGAGATGTCACTGGGCCCCCCGGTTCCGCTGTGTCTGGCGGCCGTCGGGGGTGCTTCTCCGGAGGCGCGCGGGTGTCGCGACGATCAGCGCTGGAGGCGTACCGCGGGCGCTGTTCGCGTTTGCGGCCGGGCGCTCTCCACTATCAAACATGTCGGGCCGCGGTCGCTGCAGCGATGGCCTCGGCGCCCTGGTGGGCCTTCTTCGCGTGGAGCACGGTCACGTTCCGCGCGCACGCGATCGTGGCGGGCGTCGCCGTCAACCTCCCTGCGGCTGCGGGGACGCGGCAGTCATAAAGTTTTTTACGACTCTTCGGGTTTCAACCGCCGCGTCTTCCATCGCGAGGGGCGCGACTGGGCGACGCTCGGCGTGACGGTCGCGCGCGTCGCTCGCGTCGCCGTCTCCCCAGATTCTGCGCCCGTCTTGATCGTCGGGGCCCACGTGCTCTTCGCGCCTCGGTGTTCGATGCGGGGTGATGGCCTGTAGAGCACCCCGCTGCGCAGCCCGCTCCCAGGGTGTCTCTGTAGAGAAGGTGCGCTTGACCGCGCTCACGCGCTGGGCGCGGTGGCGGCGCTCGGCGGCGCGCAGCCGCGCTCGAGCAGCACCGAGTTCGTATGCACACAAACCGGGGAGGGGCTCTTCGCGCCGGGTGCAGATCTGGGCCGCTGGGAGCCGTTTCGGGCGGGGCTGGAGTTTTCTCTTTCATCGGCGCCTTCGGCCGAGGCGACGTGCTGGCGGGCAATGGCGGGCGCGTGCGGATCGGCCGTGCTGCGCTGGTGCTCCCGTGGTCGTGCTCAACACGCTGGCGGCGTGGTGGGCGCTGCGCGCTCGCGTCCACCAGCGCTGGTTGAGCGAAGCGCCTCGGCTCAGCACCGCCCAGGTGACATCATTATGTCGCCTCGCAGCGGCTTCAGCCAGTGCCCACTCGCTGATGGCGTACGCTGGGGCGACGCGGCGCGCAGCGGACCGCGCGGTGATAGAGCGCGGGCTTCACACGCGCCGCTCACGATCGCGGTGGCGCCGACGCCGAAGGAGATCGCGGAGAGGGTGCTGTATGCGCCGCGCTTCATCGAGGGACTCCGCATCGCCATGTCGCACTCCGTCGTCGCGCAGCGCTCGCTCTGGGACTCGTCGGCGCCGTTGCGCAGCGCGATGGCTGGCAGATCGCGATCATCGGCCTGCATGACGCCCAGGCTCATCACCGTTCACGGCCCCACGCCCGGCCCGAATTCCGGTAGACGGGCGGAGCCGGGGGCGCGGCGGGAGGTAGAGTGAGAGGTCGGTGGTCTGCCCGGCCTGCACGAACCTGGCGGCGGTAGGGGGACGCGCCATTTGAGCGCTTCCGGCCGACTGGTGACGAGGCCGGGGACGGGCAGGACGTTCCAGCACTCGGCGCGGTGGTGAGGCTGCGGACGCGCATGATTTGTCGGAGGCGCCGGGTCGTACTACGTGCACCACGACCTGTCGACAGCGCGCTGGAGCGACGTGGCGATGTCACGGCACCGGTCGAGAGGCCACGCTCGGAGTTGGCAGCCGCGCGTCTGCCTTCGGCTCGCGTACGCACGACGGTGCGTCGTGCGCCGACCATGCCTGATCGGCTCGTGCTCGCGCGCGATGAAGACGGGAGTGACCTGGCGTTCATCCAGATCGCTCTGCGCGCACGGCCCTTCTGTCAGCGACTTCAAAAGGTCGGACGCGGAGTGACCTGCTTGCGAGATGAGCCCATGCGCGTTCGCTCGTCGCAAGGCTCCATGCGATGCCGCAGGACGCATACGACATGCACAGAGACGCCAGGACGAGCGGAGCGGAGAGACTCGCACGAGACTCCTAGAGCGGGGGGTGATCGCCGCTCGGGTCAAACCGATGCAGCGACGAGGTTCTTCGAAATGTGCGCGGAGCGGTCGAGACGGTGGTGTGAGAATCACGGAGGTGCGGCAAGCGCGTTCCCCGAGGGGGGGCCTGTGTGGTGCCTACGCCCTCTCGCCCCGCGTTCGTTTCTCGCACGGGGAAGTGGGGAGAATATGGATGCGCGACGGGTCGCAGTGGGCGAGGGGGCAGAGGTCACGTGGATCGCCGCACGGCGAGAGCGACCGACGACTGCGGAGCGAACCGACAGCGACCACCCGAGGAGCGCAAGACGAGCGTCACGGCCGCTGACGGCGTTGAGCGTGACGCGGCTTCGCTTGCCACGCACGAGGGAGGAAGTGCTCGCTCCTGTAAAGGCGACCTCGATGAGTGAGTCGGGTGCGCGCGTCTTCGAGGCGCGGAGAACGCGCGCCCGCGTTTGGGGAATCGATCCGCGGGCGCAGCGAGGGGCCCCGCGCGATCACGCGGCCTCCCACGTTTCTCCACGCGTCCACGCCGTGCATCCCAGGCGTGGCGGTTATCGGCGAGGCCGAGCGGTACAGCTCTTCCGAGTCGGTGATCATACGGAGCGCGGTCGATGAGCAGCTCGGTGACGACGAGCCCGGAAAGCGCGTGCATGTCCGTCCACGGCCCGGTGCGGCCCGAAATGATCTGCTCGGGGGCGGCGTACGCGCGGGCGAGGAACGCGGTGGCCAGGGCAGGCGTGACCGTGAGCCCCGGAGCCCGCCAGCCTGAGTCTTCCATCGGCTTGCGATGAAATCGAGCACGCGCATGCGCGCCTCGCCCCCACGGTCTGCGCCAGCATGAGGTTGCCGGGCTTGGATGTCACGGTGCGCGATGCCCGCGCGGTGGGCGCACGCGACGGCCCGATCGCGGGGCGAAGAAGCGCGAGCGCATCCGCGGGAGAGGCGCCCCCCCGACCTGTCGTATGCAGCGAGGAGCTTGCAGGCGTGACGCCCAGCCACTCCAGCACCATCCACGGGACGCTGATCGCTGGAGGGGTGACGCGCCGTATCCATGATGCGGACGATCGCGGGGTGGTCGAGGTGCGCGATGATTCGCCTCCTGCAGGAAGCGCGACGTGAAGTGACCTTCGACTTGGAGGCGAGATCTCTCCGGCACGCATAGAACCTTCACCGCGACCGAACCTGCAGGTCGACGTGCGTGGCCTTGTAGATCACCCCGAAGCCATCAAGACAGCTGCTGACGACCGACACGATGTCGTACTTACCGTCGAGCTGGCTACCGACGAGCTAAGTGGGTCATCCCTCGACAACGACATGGCGACATCGGGTCCATGCACGCAATACGCACCGCTATTCGTCTCTTAAACCTCCATCAAAAACGCAAGAACTGATGGTTGACCTGGCGCTGTGGGTCAACGCGACGCGCGGCGGCGCGCCGGGAGCGAGATACTTCCAAGCGCACGCGCACCACGCCCGGCGACTATCTGGAGTTGGGTTCTGCGCTGTGGCGCGATGAGGGTCGGATGACGCGCGAGGTGGCCTGCGGAGGCCGCGGTCGCGACGCGACGATGACGTTGAGGCCCGTTGTCCACGCGGCTATGATTGGAGTACCCTGCGCGCCGAAGGGGAGCGTGCGGTGCGCGGTCGTGAAGCCACACGGGGTCGTGGTGGTCTCCCCGTTGGCCGTGGTGTTGCTCGCGAGCGAGTCATAGTACGACGCGATGCCCCCGCCCGTCGCGCTCGCGATGATTACAGTGCTGTTCATCGCAGCGTACGGCGCCTGCCGAGGCGCGTAACCAGCGGATTGTCGCCCACGGCGAACGCCATGGTAAATGGCGAAACTTTTCCGTATGCTCGATGATCGATTCGCTTTACGCGGGCGTCGCCCTCCACGCGGCGCAGGCGATGCTCCTGTCGCGCCGCGCGTCGGATGCGAGTGACTGCCACCGACGAGCTCTGACGGCTGTGTGTTTGAAGGAGCAGATCGAATGCTTGGGAGATCTTACATCGCAGGGGTCATCGTAAAGTGGTGGACGCCTTGAGCGTGGAGGCGCACGCGATCAATCAGGTCAGACGGGCTGGATCGTCTCGTGGGGACGGCCCCTGGCGTTCGTTCATCAAGAGCCGACGGCGAGTGCGGGCGAACTCCCGCGTAGCCGGGCGAGTGGCCCCGGGATCCAACGCTGTGGCCGACGCCGCCGTCGCGCCGCAGACCTTTCTGTCCTGCCAGGCGCGCGGACGGGCGCCGGGTGGCGGAGTTCGCCACGGCGGGCGAGGGGCGGGCAATCGCAACCGCTGGCTGGTACAACGTGGGCGACTCGCCCTTCAGCCCCGCGAGCCGCCAGGAGATCCTCGCAGCTGCGAGCCTGTGCAGGCGGGAAAAGTGAGTGTTCTTGTAACCCTCGCCCCGGCGGCGATCCCGTCGGCGGCGTGCTCGAACTGGCCCAACCTAAACACTGTCGAGGTTGATTCGATTGTCTCCAGCGCAAGGGGGCGGTGGCGGCGGGCGGCCCGGTCGCGTTCACATCAACACGACGGAGTTTGTCATCATTGGAGGCAGGGCGGACATCAACTGCCTGTCCCCGACGTCGACCGACACCTGTGTATTCCACGGATAACTCGACAACGACGACGGGGACTACGTCCACTTTCATTCCACATGATTGCCGCGCACCTTCCCCAACTCGTTCTTACTTCGGCTGGGAAGACCTTTTCCGCGGCGGGACAATGACTTCGAGGGACGCGTTTTCAGTGCGCGCCCAGGGCCCGTCCCTGTGCAGTCCCCTCGCCCGAGGTGTGCGACGGCCCTTGACAACAACTGCGGTAACGCAGATCGATTGAGAACTCGGGAATCCACCTGCGGTATGGGCGTAGCATCCGCACCGTACAGAACTGCGTTGCGGGTCGCCCCCAGGCGTGCGTCCCCGGCGTGGCCACGACTCGAGGTCTGCAACAACCTGACGACAACTGCAACGGCCCATCGACGAGTGGCAGTCGCGCTTCCTGCGCGCGCCGCGTGCGGACGGGATGCAGTACTGTATGGCGGCGTGGGCGATTGCGCGGGACGCGTTCCCTGAGGCTGAGGTCTGCGACAACTCGACAACGACTGCAACGGGATGATCGACGACGGCCTCTCGCGCACCTGCCGCACCACCTGCAGGGGCGGGCGTCGACCTGTACCTTGAGGCGTGGGGGGCTTGTCGGGCCACGCAGCCCATGCCTGAGACCTCCGCAGTCAACATCGGACGACGACTGCAACGGGCGCGGATGACAACGTCCCCACCTCGGCCGTGCGTCGGTGCGGGGATGGGGACGGCCACCTGCGTGGGCGGGATGTACGTGGTGTAAAGAATCGCGCCGCAGCCGGGTGGCCTGAGGTCTGCGACGGGCGGACAACGACTGCAATCGACCGACGATTAATGTGCCCTGATGGGCGGACGTGCGGGAGCAACACGGGCGTCTGGCCGCGCGGCGCCATTACGTGTGCACGGGCGGCAGGTACATGTGCACGGGTGCCGACGGGCGCCGCGACCGAGACCTGCAACGGGATGGACGACAACTGCAATGCGGCCTTTGTCGACGAGAACGACCCCGGCGGTGGCGGCGCGTGCATGATGCAAGGACCACGGTCCAGCGCGGGCGTGCTCCATTGCCGCGACGGATGCTGGCGCATGAGTAAAGGCGCGCCAACCCTGATCTGCAACTGCATGGACGACGACCGCGACGGATGGTCGACGATATCTCCCCGGCGCGCCTGCCCGGCGGCCGCTGCCTGGGGTGGTGCAGGACGCCGTGCCTGCTCCTCGAGCCCAGCCCGTGCTCTCGGCGGTCATATCTGCAATGGTGGAGAACTTCGCGTGCCGCTCCCCAGTGGGATCGTTATCTGCGCGGCCAGCAGTTCAGAATGAACGAGCGCGGCAACGACCCCTGCGGCCGACTCTGCCCTGATGGGACCAGGGTGGCCGTGTGGTGCAGGGCGCGCCGCAACTGGTGTGGAGAACAACTGCCACGGCTCGGGGCACGGGCGCCTCCAGATCTGCCGCGGCGGCAGTTGCGTGTGAACAACACCTGCAGCCATCAGCGAGACCTGCCCGGAGGGGCCGCTTGCCGCCTCGACGCCATGGGGCGCGGCACCTGCGTGAGCTCCGCGCGACGATCCGGTGCGCGCCCCGCCGGTGATTTCTGCACTGATTGCCAAAGGTGTCGCGGATCCGTAGGGGCGGGACTGCTCCCGTCGTGGCTTGTGTGCCAGCCCCAGAGCGGCTGCAGCGTGTGTCGTCAACTCGTGCATCAACAGCCCGTCCCCATGGCCGCGTCTGCATCAACGGGAACATCGTGGACGACCCTTGCGCGGGCGTCACTCGCACGGGCAGCCGCAACGTCATCTGCCGAATGTGGGTAGTGATCGACTCTTCAACTCTACGCCTTTCGTCCGCGACCGGGTGATCGGCTTCCGGGCGGGATGCTCGGCGCCCCGGCGCGGCCTCCTCCAGCGCTTCCGTGATGGCGGCGATGGTGATGGCGTTCCTCGCGACGCTCCGGAGGCGACAGACGCCGTCGTCGCGGGGCCGAGACGGCCAGGACCACCGCGGGAGGCGCGCGATGAAGCCGCTCTACGCGCTGGTGTTCACGCTCTCGCTCGTCGCCTGGGCTGGGTGAGAACGAGCCCTACCGCCTCAACTGTTTCAGACGGCAACGCCGACCTGACGTCCCCGCGATCGAGGCCGGCGTCGTGGATGGTCAGGCCGGAGACGGCAACGACGGCGCTTCCAACCCCGACGGGCGCTCACCGGATCCCGACGGCGCGGTGAACCCCGACGGCGCCGTCAACCCGACGGGTCGAATAAGCCGCGACGCCTGCAGCCGATGACTTTGAATGACTCTCGCAATCGAAAACCTGCGTCGATTTTTTCGGAATAGTTCGCGTATCGCCGCCCCTCGTGCATGGCGGGCGCGTGTTTGGCTCCGGCCAGTGCGACGTGGGCTGATCGACCTCGACCGCAACGCCGAGAACGGCTGCGAGTACGGTGGTCTGATGCAGCGCGCGCGAGGTGTGCGATCGTGCGATTAACAGACTGCGACTTGGCCTGGGACGAGGACTTGACCCAGACCGACCGGGAGAACTGCGGCGAGTGCGGGCGCGGGTGCGTTTTCAACCAGGCGGAGTGTCATGTGCGTGCGGCGTTCTCGCACCATGGGCGCCTGGCGCGGCGCATCATCTGACGCGGCCTGACAACGGCTGGTGAGTAATTTCGCACACGCATCGGGCCTGAGGTGCGACGGCACGGACAACGACTGCGACGGGCACGCGCGACAACGGCTTCGACCTCATGGCCGACGCGCGCAATTGCGGCGTGCGGGCGGGCGTGCGGCAGGCGCTTGCCCAACGCCGTCGCCGCGTGCGCGATGGGCGCGTGCGGCATCGGCGCGTACGCCGGGGTTCGCCAACCGCAACGGCGACGCGGGCTGACGGGTGCGAGTGGGCTCTGCGGGGACGTGACGACGGGCGGAGTGGGCCTGATAAAAGTGATGACGCGCAGCCGCGACAACAGACTTGCAACGGCATGATCGACGAGCCTCACGCGCACGTGCTACGGCGGCGCCGCGGCACCTCGGGCGTGGGCGCGTGCCGCGCGGGCGCGGCGCAGACCGGTGGCGCAGCGGCATGTGGTTTCCTGCATCGGCGAGGTGCGCCCGCCACGGAGGTGTGCGACGGTGCTGATAACAACCGCAACGGCGCGATGACAGGCCTTCTCGCGCGGGTGCTGGCTGGCGCCCCGCGGGGACGGCGGCGTGGGCGCGTGCTGCTCGGCACGCAGGCGTGCACGATGGCGCTCGCCGATAACACGCAAATTGAACGAAGCACACCGAGGTTGGCGTATTGCTAAACCTCGCGCAATCTCGAATTTGTCGCGTCGGTGAATTCGCATTGGGCGAGCGCCGCAGCGGTTGGGCTTGCGCGGCCTGCCGGTGCCTTTGGTCGTATCTTTGAGCGGCACGGTCTTGAAGGAGGGCGCCCCTGGCCCTGGCACTGTGACACGTGTCGCAGGTTGCGACGTAGATCTCTCCCCTTCAGTCCAGTTGCCTGCGCCGCTTGCGGTATCGGAGAGTGACGCGATCGAACTGGCATGAGTCGCCGCGCGGCTTCGATGGAGCCTGCACTCCATCGCGAAAAACGCCACAGCCGCCAACGCGAGCGCCAGATCGTGAGGCCTGCGGTCGCCTGCACCATTTGTGTCGAGCTGGATACCCTGCCGTTCCTGCCGCTACCCTACAACAGACGACTTCCCGTCGACCGACTCGTTCCTTGTCGAGGGGCTCGTCGGGATCCGGGCCAGGTGATCTCCCGGTGTCGGTTCGTCGGCGGCTCCTTCCCGGTCGCGGTCCGGCATGCGGGGCCGAACCCCCGCGCCGAAGTAATTGGCTATCCGTGCAACGCCTTCGTAGCGAGCCACATCTCTCGGGTCCGTCATCGCGATTCTCCAGTGGCTTTGAAAGACGCCGACGATATGACCACCCGCCGATCGCACTGCTCCGCTATCGAACAGACCGTCGCCCGCGTATCAGCATCGTGAAATTCTGACGCGGTCAACCCAGGTTCGACAATGTCACGTAATAGCGGATCGGCTGGGCCGTCGTTGCACTCAAAGCGAATAGATCTCCTGGCAGCCGTCGCGCTTGTCGACGCCAACCACTTCCGCGGGACAAGCCACGCGATCGTCGCCGGAGAAGACGGGCCAAGAGCTCGCGATCAACGGCGATCTCGCCTGACGCTCGACTGCCGCAGGTCCGCCTGCATCATGTCGACGTTGGGTGGCTTTGATAATCCGGCATGGGCGCGAGAGAAAACTTGATGATCGAAGCGCCCGTGCCGCGGTCTGTATCGGTCGACCTTCCGCGCCTTTTCGCGGGACGGCGTTGTTCCTGACCTGATCGAGCTCGACCGCGCCGTCGTATTCTTCGAAGTCGGTTCCGACGGTCAAAGAACTGGCTCCCCTCGACCGGGAACAACGGGCCTAGTTGCGCTCGCGCGGTATCGGCCGGTTGCGGCTCCGGGGCGAGGGCCGTGGAAGCGATGGATTGACCATTCTGCCGACACCTCGATTTGCCGCCGAAATATCGACAGTCGGCGGTAGGCCCCGTCCAGTGTGGAGCGAAATGGATCCGGGCGTGCTGCGTTCAGGGCGAGCGGCAAAGCCTGGGACTTCGCCACGGCCGCGAACGTACGGGCGGCACGGCGCTGGGAATGCGGGAGACGAAATCGCACGCCGTTCGCCGACGGTGGCGGTAAACCATCGGCCCCACGTCTTTGCGCTTGCAAGGCACCGTCGTGACGTGCTCGAAAACGGGTGCTCGACGCGACTTTCGCGCTGCGCGGGGCGAGCCTCGCTGAGCTGACGTGCTGGGAGCTCCCTCTGCCGGATGCGGCCGTACGCCTTCCGCATCTCACTTGTCGATGAACTGAGCGGCGATACGAGAAGTTCACCGGGCGTGATTGGCCGCAGCGACGTGGAGGCTCGCTCGGTCACTTGAGGGCGCACCGCCGCTGGCAAGGGGAGATGACGTTTTCCACACGCTTGATCTCGCTGACCGCGCTGGTCGTCGGTAAGAAACGGCGTTACCTCGGGAGGGTCCGCAAGCCTGCGCTGGCCGAAAAGCCGCCGAGCCGAATGGGGTGTGTGGATCGCGCACTCCGCCTGCGCGCCTGTTCAACCGCGATCGCTGGATTCACGTCGATGCGGGACGTGCAGCTCATAGCGTAGACGATCTGGTGCCTGCAGGATGGTTGCTCGAGCGCCTCTCGCGATTTGCGGGCGTTGGTGCATGACCGACATCCCGACGCTCGACCAGCGGATTTCGGGGCCGCCAGTGCGCGGTCGGACGACTACCCTGACGGGCAGCAGGAGCCCATTCGCGCGCATGCAGCTTGCCGTCCGCAAAGCTGCCCGCAGCTCCTGCCGACGGTGCCGCGGCACTGAAGAGCGTCGGCTATGCATTACCGGCGAAATCGAGTTGGTGGGTCATGGAGATTCCATGCCTGATGCTCTTGAACTGCCGATGGGCAAAGGTGGGCCTCGCCGACGACGGCGGAAGGATCAGCAAGCGCCTGATGGGCTGCAGATTGCGCCGCACATCCCGGAGATGCCGCTGCAGCAGTCGCAGGCGACGAGCCTTCCTGGCGGACATCCGCTGCGGCGGCGCCGAGCTCTGACTTCGTCGATCGAGGACGGCGCCATGCAGGTAAGGCGACGCCTGGTGCTCGACACCGATCGGCCTGGTCAAGGTCAGCGGCAGTGTGGAAGCGCCTGACCTCGCGACTTCCGAAACGCTGCAACCTGACCCTCGTACCGCGGCCGAAAAGGCGAGCGTGTTCGCGCTTGCGAAGCGATCACTTTGGTGCTGGAATCAACTCGCGGCACCCGAGCTTTCGGTCGACCCGAGCCGGACTGCCGCGCAGGACTTGCCGCGGCAGCGCCTGCGGCGATCAATCCCGTGCTGTCGTCGTTGCTTCCACTCGCCGGATACCGGGTCGGGCAGGCGACAGCGATTTGCGTCACGCTGACGCGGCAGACGCGCTGCCGGCGCAGCACGTCCGTGAAGCAGAAGCCCCGGAAGACCGCACGCCGCCGTCGATGCCGGGCGCGTCGCCGTGCAAAGACCCGAGTTTTGGCCATCAGCGCCGGATCGCGCGCGGCGGCGGCGATCGTCCCGCTCCGGCTCGGACGTGAGAGGCAGGCCGCTCAGCGGATCCGGAGTGCGAATTCCGCAAGCCAGCCCGCGTTCGCGCCCGCTCCGCTTCCGTCGCCAGGCGGCGCGGATGGATTCGCAGCCCGCCCACCTCGCTTGCGCGCCACCGGGAAAACGTGCGCGTTCGTCGAGGTCGATGGCGCCGTTCGCGCGCAAGATCTCGGCCGCGCGGTCCGCGCGGCTTTCGTCGACCTTGACCAGTGACCAGAGCGCCGCCCCGGCGCATCGGTTTCCGCGTGTGTAGCAGTTCGCATGCTCCTCCGGCATACGCCCATCGGTCAGTGCACCGATCAAGCTTCGCCCGCCACTGCGCCGGCACCTGCGCCGCTCAGCATCGCCACCAGCGGGCCAGCCGGGCGATCGATCGGGCCAATCTCCGGACTCGACAACGCCATCAGGCTCGCGCTGGCCAGGTCCAGTTGCCCGCTGACCACGCCGCCTCGTCAGGGCGCACACGCGTCGCGGTGTGAGCGTTTTCCCCGCTTCTGCCGCGGCATCGATGCGCCCGGCGACCGCTTCCGCAAACATTGCTCGCGATGATGCCGATGTCGCGCGATCAGATGGTAGCCGCCGATCCATGTGAGATGCCGCACGACTCGTCGTGCGGGTGCGGTGATAGTCGGACGAACGCGAACCGGCACGATGGCCCGGGACCGACGGGAATACTCCTCCGCTCAGACGCTGCAGTCGCGGCGCAGCAAACGCCGCGTCAATCTTGGACTGGTGTCCTGGAGCGGCCAACGGGGCGGACTCAAGTCACAGCCCGCGTCGCCTTGCCCGCTGCCAGCCGCTGCAGGCCCGCGGCCCCAAAACCTCCGGCAACCGAGAGGACGAAGCGAGGTGGGGCCGCGGCCGTGCGCCACATCGTTGCCGGCGTTCGATCAGTCAGCCTCGCCTGACTTGATCGCGTAGATTATCGACGACCGAAAATCGGCACGCCATCTGCGTGCTGCGCACTCCCCCATCGCGCGCTCCTTCAGGACCGGCGGTCACCACCGTACCCGACAGCGTCACGACTCCGCGCCCCCGTGTCAGGACGCTGATTCCGGAGAGTCTTGAGGCCGGGTTCGGCGAATATCGCGCTCTTTGACCTTCGTCGCGATCGCTGTCGTCGACGACACAACGGCGGCTTCCTTCGTCGCGCGCTCAGTGGCGGCGGCAACCTTGTCCGCACTCGCGATCGAGCTTCTGGCCCGGGCGGTCTCGCCCGGATGACGGTCGCTGCAGCCAAAGCGCTCACGAGAGCAAAGGCCGGCCACGGATCGCGCTGAGCAAAGTCATTCTGCGTGCGCCAATCATCATGTGTCTCCTTTGGTCTGGCTCGTTGATCCTCCGCGGTGACGCCGGACTGTCGTTCATGGCACCATGACTCGCCAGCTGCGCGAACCGGTGCACTTCATCGCCCGCACTCGACGCACCCGACGGGTGACAGCGGGCTGCTCTGCCGACTGCGGACGATCCTCGCTGCCCGTCGCTGTTGCCAGACGCCACGATCCTCGATCTCGCGCGCAAACCCCGCTGCTGCGTTGCCTTGCCTCCGACCGACGTCGTCGAACAGAAAAGCGGTCGCAGCGGGTTGCTCGATCATCATGACGTGGTGACGCGACATCTTCGGGACCTCGCTTTCAAGAACCGTCGATTTCTCGCGTCATCCCCGACCGCCGGACTTCCGCTTTCTGGAGATTTCGCTTGAATGAAATTTACCTTCGTCCCGACGAGGAGGTGTCGGCCATTTCCGGCTTTTCGTGCAGGACATCGCCCCACGCTCCTGCGGGCGGCCGTGGATGCGGCTCACGGCTCTACCTCCGGCAGTCCGGACGCGGATTGAAGGAGGTAGGGGCCGTGAGCCGCGGTCGCGAAGGGGCCCCTCCGCCGTGCGCCGCGATTCGCGGCCCAATTCGCCTTGGGCCTCGCCTAGGCGAGTGGGGCTGGTGTAGAGCTGCCGGTAGGATTCGAACGGCAGCGTGTCGGAGGCCTCGATGCGCTTCTGCTCCTGCAGCGACTCGTCGGCCAGCCTCAGAAAGCGCTCGGCGGTTTCGTCGGTGGCAACGACAATTCGAGAATGGTCTTGCGGTGCGCAGCGCGACTGCGCAAGAACGAACCGGACGCGCGTGAGTTGCCGTGATCGCGGGCCATTGCCGGCCAGCGACCGCGCCGATACGGGGTCGCGCGGGATCGTCGAGCGCCGCGACTGCGCTTCGCGAGAGCGTCGCGATGCGCGTCCGCCCGTCGCGCCGTCCGAGCAGGCGGCGGCGATGGCGCGCGCATTCCGCGAGAATTTCGCCGCCCCATTCGTGCAGCGTCGTCCTCGCCGGAAGCCGCGCAGCAGCGAAAGTCCCGGCGCTGCGCCCTCGCGCGGCGACGCGCTGCTTGTTGCGCACGATGGCGGCGAGCTCCTCGGGCGTGTCGGGCGGGCTGTCGCGCAGCAGGCAGTGCAGCAGGAACACGTCGAGAAAGCGCATCGTGTCCGCGGTGATGCCGATCGGGCGAGAAGGGATCGAGGTCCATGAGGCGCACCTCGACGTACTCGACGCCGCGCTCGCGCAACGCGTGCAGCGGACGCTCGCCGCGGCCGGATCACGCGCTTCGGGCGGATCGTGCCGTAGAACTCGTTCTCGATCTGCAGCAGGCTGGTGGCGAGCTGGCGGTACTCGTCGCCGGTCGCGAATGCCGATCGCCTCGTAGGCCGGATACGGGCTGCGTGAGCGCCTCCTGCAGCGACGCGCGCGTAGCTCTCGAGGCTGTTGTAGCTGACCGCGAGCGAAGACTGCGCGTCGCTCTGGTAGCCGAGGCGCCCCATGCGCAGCGACGTCGCGTGCGGCAGATAGAGCGTGTCCTCGCCCAAGCGCTCGAGCTCGTGCGCGCGGCCTGCGACGAAGCTCGAGCACACCGCCGGCGAGGCGCCGAACAGATACAGCAGCAGCCACGAGATGACGCCGGAAGTTGCGGATCAGCGCGAAGTACGCTTCGTTGGACACTGCGCCAGGCAGCGAGAAGTTGTAGTGGATGCCCGAGATCGTCTGCATGCGCCTGCCGTAGCGATGCGACAGGCCCGATCCGGTAGACGCTCTTCGCGCGGCCCACGTTGGACGTGCCGTAGCGGCCGATCGGGATCGTCCTCGTCCGCCGGGCAGGCTGCACGGCATGCTCGCGCACCACAGCAGCTCGTCGCCGATGCGCGCGGTAGACGACCTGGTGGATCTCGGTGAGCTCCGCTAGGCAGCGCGTCGCGCGCTGTCGTGCACGCCGGTGATGAGCTCGAGCTGCGACTCGCTGAAATCGGTCGTGATGTGCGGGATGGGTCGAGCGCCGAGCCGAGGCGCACCGGATGCGGCGAGGCGGCGAGTGTGCCGTCCGGGCGCACGCGCGAGGTCTCCTTTTCGATCCCGCGCTTCAGCGTGCCCTGAGGGAGGCTGCGGAAAGCGCGCTCGAGCCCGTCGAGACACCTGTGACGCTGGTCGTGGACATCCTGTTCCCGGCGGGACGTGAGGCGGGCATTCTATAGCCTCGCGCCCCGCGGCCGTCCGGACGCTGTGCCCGCGTCGTTTTGCGCGATCTCCTTGCACAGGTCCCCGCGGGGATTAGCCCGGGCATGCGCCATTCGCCGCAGGAAAACGAGCGCCTTCCGCTCGCGCCGGCTCGCGCCTTTCGAGACTTCGGTGCGGATGACCTCGTGCAGCACCCCGTTGCGCCAGCCGGCGAACACGACCGGGTTGATGCAGGACTTGCGGCACACGGCCGGCGTGTTCCGGCAGCGCTGCCTGCAACCTCCTTGACCGCGGCGACGATTGCGGTATTGAGGGCGTGCTCGCTCATCGATTCCGGCAGCGGCGTGCGCGCCATGATCTCGATGGCCCGCAACGTCGCGCCCCAGGTGCGAAAGTCCTTCGCCGTGAACTCGTCGCCCATCGCGTCCCTCAAGTACTGGTTCACCTGGCCCGAGTCGACCGCGCGCAGCGCGCTCTTCGTCGAGATACTGGAACAGGCGCTGCCCCGGAAGCTGATGACACCGGCGCACGATGCGCGCGAGGCGCTTGTCGTCGACGACGACCTCGTGCTGCACGCCTCCCTTGGCGCGGAACTGGAACAGGAGTCGCCCCGAGCCCAGGAAGCGCACGTGGCGATTCCTGAGCGTCGTCAAGCCGTAGCTGTCGTTGTCCCGCGCGTATTCGGCGTTGCCCACACGTATCCATGTCGCGTCGAGCAGGCTCACGACCGCCGCCAGCACCTTCTCGCGGGGCAGCCTCTCCGATCGAGGTCGCGCGCCGGACCCGGCGCGGCGAAGGCGCGGCAACGCGTCGCCGAACTCGATCATTCGCTGGAATTTCGCGCTGTCGCGCAGGAGTCGCCATTGCGGGTGATAGCGATATTGCTTCCGCTGGCGCACGTCGCGGCCCGTCGCCTGGAGGTGGCCCAGCCGGATCGGTGCAGATCCAGACGTCCTCGTTACGCCGGCGGAATGGCGAGACTCTGCGATCCGGGCAAGCGTGGAGGAATCCGTCACCCGGCGATGGTCCGGGCGCACGTACGCGAAGCGATCGCCTTCCTTACGCGGCCGATTCCGGGGTCCGAGTCGCAGACGTAGACGAGCCCGCCCGCGTGCGCCATGAGAGCCGCCTCCGGCGTCGGCTCGGTCGTGGCTACCTGGATTTCGAGGGCGCGCGAGTCTTCCATCCGGGCTCTTCCCGGCCGAATACTGCGCGACGAGAGCCGCCGAAGTCGGTGGGGGCACCGCACAAAACGCCCGGACCTAGCGTGGAGGTTCGCGTGCCGTCTTGATCGCCCGCGCGAGCTCGTGAACACCGCGGCCGCGTACAGCCGGCTTCGGTTGTAGCGCGTCAACACATAGAAATTGTTGAACGCAATCCAGTAGCTCGCGCCTTCCACGCCGTCGGCGGCCTCCTCGAGCAACAGGAGCCCCACCGGATCGTCGATGAGCCCGGTCGTCGAGTCCGCGACGCTTACGCCATCGGCCGCCCACAGTTCGGTCGCGCGGCGCTCCGAGAGGCCGCCATCGAGCTTGCGCAGGACCGCGTCGCGCTTTGTCGTCGGCGATGGCTGCCTGAGGCAGTATCGGCCTGTCCCGGCTGCCAGTCGTGACGCGCGAGATAGTTGGCGACGCTGCCGGCGATGTCGGCCGCGCTCTTCCAGAGATCCGGCCGCCCGCTGCCGTCGGAGTCGACGGCATAGGTGCGATAGCTCCCCGGCATGAACTGTGGCACGCCCATCGCGCCTGCGAACGATCCTTTCGCGGCTTCCGGCGGCATCCCGGAGCTCGCGCGCGAGCAAGCAGGAACTGCTTCAGCTCGCCGCGAAAGAATGCCGGAGCGCCGGGGGTAGTCGAAGGCGAGCGTCGTCAGCGCGTCGAGCACGCGGAAGTTGCCCGTGATCTCGCCGTAGAAAGTCTCCACGCCGATGATGGCGACGACGATCTCCGCGGGAACACCGTAGCGCTCCTCGGCGCGCGCGAGATCGTCTCGCGTGCGCGTTCCAGTAGGCGACTCCCGCGGCCACGCGCTCCGGCGCAGAGGAAAGTGCGCGAGTAGACGTACCATTTCGGGGGCTCCAGCAGCGGGCGATCCATTGCGCTGATGATCGCGGGCTGGTAGCGCGCCCGCGGAACGCCGCGCGTGAGGCTCGCGCGATCGAAGCCGTACTCGGCAACCATCTCGCCGATGAACGCGCGCATCGTCGTCGCGCGTCGCATAGCTCGGCGCCTTGGCATCCGCCGCAGCTTTCGCATCGGGCTTGCGCTGCGCGGCGTGCTTCGATCGGCGGCGGAGACTCCGCCGCCGGCAACGCGGCGAACGACAGGCAGGCAAGCATGAGGAAGTGACGGAGGTATTGCGGCGCACACGGGAGGCGCATATCGAACTGCACGCGGATGTTATCATCGCGGTCACTCACGGGCAGCGCGCCGCGTCCGCGCAATGATCTACCCGTTCTTCCGCCCGCTCCTCTTCACGCTCGACCCGGAAACCGCGCACGGCATGGCGTTCGCGAGCCTCGACGTCGCCGCGAAGCTCGGGATCGTGCAGGCGATCGCGCCGCGGCCCGCTGCCTTCGCCCGGTCACGGGCGATGGGACCGGAGTTCCCGAACCGGGTAGGCCTTGCCGCGGGCCTCGACAAGAATGCCGCGCACATCGACGGCCTCTCGCGGCGCTCGGTTTCGGATTCATCGAATGCGGGACGGTCACGCCCCGCCCGCAACCCGGCAACCCGACGCCCCGCCTCTTCCGTCTGCCCGAGGCCGAAGCCGCTAGTCAATCGGCTCGGCTTCAACAACGGCGGCGTCGAGCGGTTCCTCGCCAACGTCGGCGCGCGTCGTGGCGCGGCATCCTCGGCCTCAACATCGGCAAGAATTTCGACACGCCGAATGCCCGCGCCGTCGAGACGACTATCTCGCCTGCCTGCGCGCGTCGTACGCCCGTGCGTCGTACGTCACGGTCAACATCTCGTCGCCGAACACGAGAGGGCTGCGCGACCTGCAATCCGAGGAGCGCTGTCAGGCCTGATCGGCGCGCTCAAGGCGGAGCAGAAGACGCTCCCGACCGGTACGGAAAATACACGCCGATCGCCGTCGAAGATCGCGCCTCGACTTGAAGCCGCGGGAGATCGAGGGCATCGCGCGGTCTCCTCGTCCGGCACGCGTGTCGACGCGCGTCATCGCGACGAACACGACGATCGCGGAACGCGACGGTGTGAAGCGACTGCCGCGCGCCGACGAAACGGGCGGCCTGTCCGGCCGAGCCGCTCACGGCCCGCGCGACGGCGGTGGTCGCAACGCTCGCCAAGGCGCTCGACGGGCGCGCTGCCGATCATCGGCGTCGGCGGTATCCTGTCGGGCGCGGATGCGAAGGAGAAAGATCGACGCCGGCGCAACGCTGATCCGCAGATCTACACCGGACTCATCTACCGGGGACCTGATCTCGTCGCCGAATGCGCGCGCGCGCGCTGGCGGCGCCTGCGGCCACTGCACGGCCACGTTGGACGGGCTCGATCCGTTGCGCACGCCTGCCGGCGGTGATGCCGGCCCGCGACGCGCGTCGCGTCAGGCCTCGGAAGGCAACGATCTCGGCGAACGACGCCATCACGCTGCCGAACGCGCGGTCGATCAGCGGCGCGGCCTCGACCAGCCGCGCGCGGTCGGTGCGGAAGCGCTCGGCCAGCTCTTCCGCGTTCATCGACAGCGCCTTCAGCCCCTGCCGGTTCGTGAACAGGTAGGTGCCGCGCAGCGGCGCTGATCCACGCGAGCTTCGCAAACGCGAGCTGGCCGTCTGTCGGCCTCGAACTCGATCCACGTGCCGCGCTCGAGATCCTGCGCGATCTCGAGGAACTGGTCGTCGATGACGTCCGGCTCGACCGGCACCGGCTCGGCCTGCGTCATCGCCTCCGCGAGCGCCTCGGCCTTCGCCGCCGTTCTCCTCGTCGCCGGCCGCCTTCGCCACTTCCGCCTTCCGCCAGCGCCTGCTCGGCGACCGACGCCGTGGCGAGCGCCGCCGCCGGCAACCGATGGGCTTCACCGATGCCGCATGCGCCTCGACGAGGTTCGCCATGAACCGCTCGCGGCCCTTCCGGTGGCCAGTCGATCTTCTCGAGGGCCGCCGGTCGAGGCGCTTCAAGCAGCGCCGGCAAGCAGCGCGACGAGATGCTTGCGGTCATCCTTGGTGCGCTTCGGCTGCACGCTCCAGACGAGGTCCTCGAGCATCGCGATGCTCTGCTCCCACGGCTCGCTTTCCTCGCCGCTGCGTCAGGTAGACATCCTGCAGCGTGCCGATCCATTGCTGGCGGAGGAACCACGCGAGGAAGTTCGGGACCGGGTACATCTCGATGCGCCGCTCGATCTCGGACTTTGGCGACGACCTCGGCCATCTCGTCGCGATCGGTCTGGTCGATCTCCATCGGCGGTCGACTGGATGTTCGGCTTCGGCCGCCTGCTCCTCCTCGGCCAGGAACCGCTCGAGCTTCTCGCGCGCCTCGTCGAAGATCGTGAGGTCGTCGGTGAAGCCGTCGAGGATGCGGTGGACGATCGCGTCGATGTGGCTGTACAGGGGATCGTTCGTCCCCATCACCGGCGTCCAGCCCGCGCCCGGCCTCGGCGAGCGCGTTCACGAGCAGGCGCGACGGATGATTCTTCTTCGCGAAGAACGCGCCGTCGAGCATCGCCGCCTTGAGCACCGGGAATCTGCAGGCGCGCGAGCAGCGCCTTGATGCCGTCGGGCAGGTCCTTGGTCTCGAAGATGAAGTCGAACAGCATCGCGACCAGCTCGATCGTCATCGATTCGAGCTGGTTCGCCTGCTTGCCGAGCGACGATTGCTGCAGGTCGCGCAGGACGTTGTGCTGCCCTCCGGGATGCCGGCGAACTGGACGAACGTGCCGCCGCCAAGATCGAAATCCGTCTCGCCGGACTGCAGGCGCGCGAGGCCTTCGCCCAGCATCGCCGTCGCCATGATCGGCGCGCCGGGGATGTAGCCCGACGGCGTCGGCGGCATCGGTCCGCGGGGAACGTAGCGCGCGGCAACTGTCGACCGAAATCGACGGGAACCGCGTGGCTGCCATCGGCGGCGGCGTGCCGCCACAGCCGCGATAGCACGGCGCCTGCGGGCAGCGTCGCGCGCCGAACCGCGCGGCGGAACAATTCCATCACGATCGACTTCGGCATGGGATTCCGGCGGCGGCGACTCGCCTGCGTCGGCCTTCGCGCCACGTCCGCCGGAGCGGCGAATCGTCCAGCGACCGGCCCCGCCCTCCGGCATCACGATGCAGGTTCTGCAAGTGCTTGTTGAGGTCGGCTGTAAGATGCCGTTGATTTCAGACAGCGAGGCCCGGTTCAGCTCCTTCAGGATCGTGAACTTGGCCCCGGGCTCGGCCTTGAGCGTCTCCAGCGATTCCGCGAATGCCTCGACGATCGTCGCCGGGGCGAACGGATTGCGATCGGTCTCGAGATCGGGCTGACTCAGCAGGTGGCCGATGCCCCGGTTGAGGAGCTGGAGCTCCTCGTGGCAAAGATTTTCGATCACGCGGACGATGTTCCCGTGACCACCGACTCGTCCATCGCGTGCGTATCGATGAGCGTGAGCTTGTCGGTCTCGAGCTTCGCGAATTCCGTCTTCGCCCCGATCCTCCCGGCAATGCGGTCGTCGACCTGGACGCGGAGCCGTCGCTCGAATTCCTCATGAAGGCCAGCCTTGCCCTGCTGCAGCGAATCGCGCGCGTCGAGGCAGGCGGCCTGTTCCTCGCGCACGTCGGTCCGGCTCGCCCGATCCATCAGCATCTCGCGGATGCGATCGAGCATCCCGCCCGAAGGACGTGATCAGGCGATGAACCGCGATATCCCGGCAATCCGCAAGAAATCCTCGCCATATCCCGAGGAATCGGCTTTCGGGACGTCGATTCGGTCGTTGTCGGGTTCACGCGCGCCGGGGGTCCAGGGAATCGCTAGTGTACCGAGTCGAAAGCCCGGGGATAAGGGCGCGCCGCTATCGCGGCCCGGCCTCTTCGCGGTGAGACGAGCATTCGCAGCGCTTACGCATCGTGGTCGCAGTCCAGTGCGCGATGTCGTCGATTTCAGCTTGAACTACCAGGGAATTTTTCCGCTGTGCGGAAAACCGCATCGAAACGTTAAATTTCTGCAACGCGGGAGGCCTTTGAAACGGGGTCGGGTCGGCTTGCGGTCGATTGAGAAATATCCTTTCTACATTAATAGGTTAGATGACTGTAACACGAGACGCAATCGGCGCCACAATGCAAGCGCCGGCCGGATCGTCAGCGACAAAGTTCCGTCCACACCTTTTCCAGCCGCTTGCCCGAGACCGGGGACGGCGTTCTCAAGCTCCTGGGCGAACAGCGAAACGGCGAGCTCCTCGAGCGACCAGCGGAAACTCTCGAGCGCGCGCCGCGCCACCTGCCGCCAGCGCGCTTGCGCATCCGGCATTCGCGATACCGTTCCCACCATCCCTCGACCACGGCCGAGTGGCGGGCATCGCGCTCTGGATTGCCGGCGAGTTTCGCGAGGCGATGGTCGAGCGCCGTGAGGTATCGAGGCACGTGCGCGATCTGCGACCAGGGTGTGGCGTGGAAGAAGCCCGGGTGCACGAGCGCATCCCGCCGCCGCCGCACTTCATCGACGGCGCGCGCGAATGTGCGCGGTGTCGCGCCGATCTTCTGACCCGAGCGCATGATGCGCGGCGGCGATGGCGGCCAGGAGCTCGGAAGGCGCCCTCGGCGACGGCGGGAGCCGGGTTCGCGCGCGCCTCGTCTGCTCGAGAAACGCCTTCTCGGACCGCGGCAGCGGATCGTCGCCGATGAACGCCCGGTCGCAGATGGCGGCAAGGACATCGGCGAGCAGCCGGTCTGGTCGGAATCGCCGTCTTCAACTGCATGGCAGCCTGCGCGAAGCCCGCGCCCGCCCTTCTCGTAGCTCGCGAGGCTCGGCTTGACGGCAATGCGCAGCAGCTGCACGACCCCGGCGCGCGTCGCCGCGTCGGCCGCCTCGCGCGTGTCGAGGAGCGCAATCGAAACGCTGTCGGCGTCGTCGACCAGCGCCGGATAACCGGTGAGCCGCTGCCCATGCTTCAGCATCGACAGCGTCTCCGGCAAATCGCCGAACGTCCACGCCTTGAGGCCGCGCCGCTCGAGCGCCGGGCCGGCATTGCGCAAACGACAGTTGCGCCGCCTCGCCCAACTGCGCGCGCAAGCGCGGAGGTCGCGGCCCGCGGCGAGCTCGCGGCCGGCGGCATCGATCACCCGCACCTGCATCGCGAGGTGCGCGGGCATCGCGACGTCGTCCCAGACATTCCGGGGCGGCGCTTCGCCGAGGCGGGTGCGCAGCCAGCGCGCGCAGCGCGCTTGCAAGCGATTCGCCGGCCGGATGGCACGGCCGATTCGCGGCGGGATGGTGCGGCCGATTCGCGGCCGAGTGGCACGGCCTCGAGGAACGCGGTAACGGCGTCGGGAAGCGGCGTGAGCCGGTTGCGCATGGCCTTGGGTAGCGCCTTCAGCAGCACCGTGAGCTTCTCGCGGATCAATCCCGGAACGAGCCAGGTGAGGAGCGCTTCGTCGATCTGGTTCAAGAGGCGCGAGCGGCACGGTGAGCGTCAGGCCGTCTCCCGGCTGGCCCGGCGCGAAACCGGTACTTGAGCGGGAGCATCGCGTTCGCCATCGACAGCGTCTCGGGGAAGAGCTCCTCCGTCACATGCGCTGCCGCGTGGCGCATCAGGCACTCGCGCGTCATGAACAGCACCGTGGCATCCTTGCGCTCGGCCTCGGCGCGCCAGTGCTCGAAACCCGCGAGCGAGTGGATGCCGTCGGGAATGCGCTCCGCGTAGAACGCCGCGATCGTCTCGTCGTCGACGAGCACGTCCTGCCGCCGCGCCTTGTGCTCGAGCTCCGCCACCTCGGCGACGAGCTTGCGGTTGTGCGGCAGGAATCGGCCCTTCGTCGCGAGCGCGCCGGGAACGAGCGCCTCGCGGATGAACACCTCGCGCGCGACGCCTGGGATCGATGCTGCCGAACGACACGCGCCGGCGCGCGACGAGCGTCAAGCCGTAGAGCTGCACGCGCTCGCTCGCGACGACTCTCGCCGCGCGCCCTCGTCCCAGTGCGGCTCGAAATAGTCGCGCGTGACGCGGTCGCCGGCCACGGCTTCGATCCATTCGGGCTCGATCTTCGCCGCGCACCGCGCGAAGAGCCGCGACGTTTCGACGAGCTTCGGCCGCCAGCACCCACTTCGGCCGCTTCTTCGCGAGACCCGAGCCGGGATGCAGGAAGAACCGGATGCCGCGCGCGCCGGCATAGCCTTCGTTCTCGCCGTCCAGGCAACCTATGCTGCCCAGCAGCGCCGCAGAGCAGCGCCTCGTGAATCGCCTGGTACCGCGGGACGTCGATCGTCGCCGGCAGCGCAGGCGTCCATTGGACTCCCTGATCCGGCGAGCTCGCTCACGAGCTGGGCGTGCACGTCGCGCCACTCGCGCAGCCGGAGGTAGGAAACGAAGTGCGCACGGCACGCATCGACGAGCCGGCGATGCGAAAGCTTCTCCGCGAGCTTCGCGTCGAAGAATTGCCAGAGGGCGAGGAGCGACAGGAAATCCGACCGGTCGTCGCGGAACATGAGGTGCGCCTGGTCGGCGGCCTGCTGTTTCGCGAGCGGCCGATCGCGGGGATCGGGAACCGACAACGCGCTCGCGATCACGAGCATCTCCGCGACGCAGCCCCGGTGCGCGACGGCGATCAGCATCCGGCCGACGCGCGGATCGACGGGCAGCCGCGCGAGCTCGCGTCCGAGCTGCGTCAGCCGGCGCTCGGAGTCGACCGCGCCGAGCTCCTGCAGCAATTGGAACCCGTCGTTGATGGCGCGCGGCAGCGGAGGCTCGACGAACGGAAATGCCGCGACGTCGCCGAGCGAGAGCGCTCCCATCCGCAGGATCACCGCCGCGAGCGAGCTCCGCAGGATCTCGGGGTCGGTGAACTTCGGCCGGCTGGCGAAATCGTCCTCGCCGTAGAGGCGCACGCAGATGCCGTCGGCGACGCGCCCGCATCGGCCGGCGCGCTGGTTGGCCGCGGCCTGCGAGATCTTCTCGATCTGCAGCAGCGTCGTCTTGTTGCGCACCGAGTAGCGCTTGACGCGCGCCAGGCCCGCGTCGACGACGTAGCGGATGCCGGGCACGGTGAGCGACGTTTCGGCGACGTTGGTCGCGAGCACGACGCGCCGTCCCGACGACGGCGCGAACACGCGCTGCTGCTCCGGCACGGAGAGGCGCGCGTAGAGCGGGAGGATCTCGACGGCAGCGCGCGTAGGGCCGGCGCGCGAGACTCTTGCCCAGCAAGCGCGGTGGTTTCGCGGATCTCCCGCTCGCCGGGAAGGAACACGAGGATGTCGCCCGGACCGCTGCGCCAGAGGTCCTCGACGGCGTCGACGATCGCGTCCTCGAGCTCCTCCTCGTCGTCCGCCTCGGCGTCGCCCGTGCCACTCGCGCCGACCGGCCGGTAGCGCACTTCGACCGGATACATGCGGCCCGACACCTCGATCGACCGGCGCCGGCGTCTCCGCCGGCGCCGAAGTGCCGCGCGAAGCGCTCGGCATCGAGCGTCGCCGAAGTGATGATCACCTTGAGATCGGGCCGCTTCGGCAGGAGCTGCTTCAGGTAGCCGAGCAGGAAATCGATGTTGAGGCTGCGCTCGTGCGCCTCGTCGATGATGATCGTGTCGTAGGCGCCGAGCAGCGGGTCGCCCTGCGTCTCGGCGAGCAGGATGCCGTCCGTCATCAGCTTGACGAACGCGTCGGGCTTCGTGTGGTCGGTGAAGCGGACCTTGTAGCCGACGACGTCTCCCGGCGCGGTGCGAAGCTCGTGCGCGATTCTCGTCGCCACTGCGCGCGCGGCGATTCTTCGCGGCTGCGTGTGGCCGATGAGCCCGCGCTCGCCGCGACCGATCGACATGCAGATCTTCGGCAGCTGCGTGGTCTTGCCCGAGCCCGTTTCGCCGCAGACGATGACGACTTGATGGTCGCGGATGGCCTGCGCGATGTCCGGCGCGCGCTGCGCGACGGGGAGCTCGGGCGGATACGTCGATCGTCGGCCGTCGCGCGGCGCGCGCATGCCGGCGCTCGACCGAGCGCGCGGATCGCGTGCTCGATCCGCTCCCACTCGGCCGCCGGCGCGCGCGCGCGCGCGCGCGCGCTCGATGCGGCGCAAAAGCGCAATCGCATCCCCGGCCATGCCGAGAGCGAGTTGCGGGAGGAGACGGTCGGACTGGCCTTCGCGCATGCGGCGGGACGAGCTGCGGCGCGGATTCTACCCCGGGCCACCTTCGGCCGCGCTTATGATCGCCACCACAGGCGAGGGTAGCGCCGCGGCTTCCGCGTACCCTCTGCCACACTTCAGAGAGGAGACCCCATGATCCGTTCCCTTCGCGCCGCCTTCGCTATGCGCCGCGCTCGGCGCAGCGCTCGCGTTGCCCGCCCTCGATGCCGACGCCAAGACGTTGCGCTGGGCGGGCCGCGGCGACATGCAGACGACCGACCCGCACTCGCAAAACGAGAACCTCACGAACAACATCAACCAGCTCGTCTACGAATTCCTGCTGGTCCGCGACAAGAACCTCGAAGCTCCAGCCGGCGCTCGGCGGATCGTGGACCGCCGTGAATCCGACCACGTGGCGGTTCAAGCTGCGTCCGGGCGTCAAGTTCCACGACGGCACGCCGTTCACCGCCGACGACGTCGTGTTCAGCTTCGAACGCGCGCGCTCCGACTCGTCGCAACTTCGCGCGTACGCCAACGCGTCGGGCATCCCGAAGAAGATCGACGACCTGACCGTCGAGTTCACGACCAACGGCCCGAATCCGGTCGAGCTCGAGCACATCGTGACGATCAACATCATGAGCAAGGCCTGGTGCGAGAAGAACCGCGCGACGAAGCCGCAGAACTACACGCAGAAGGAGGACATGATCACCGCCCACCAGGCGAACGGCACGGGACCGTACATGCTGAAGACGCGCGAGCCCGACGTGAAGACGGTGCTCGTCGAAGAACCCGAACTGGTGGGGGCTCAAGGAGAAGCAGGTTCGAAGGGAATGCCGACGAAGTGATCTACACGCCGATCGTCTCCGACGCGACGCGCGTCGCGGCGCTCCTGTCGGGCGAAGTGGACCTCGTCAACGACCCGCCGCCGCAGGACGTGCCGCGCCTGACGCAGACGCAGGGAATCAAGGTGCTCGAGGGCACCGGAGAACCGGATCGTGTTCATCGGCATGGACCAGGCGCGCGACGAGCTCCTCTATTCGAACGTCAAGGGCAAGAACCCGTTCAAGGACAAGCGCGTCCGCGAGGCGCTCTATCACGCCGTCGATATCGAGGCGATCAAGAAGAACACGATGCGCGGGCTCTCGCAGCCGTCCGGCGGAATGCTGCCGTCGCCGCTGACCACGACGCCCGCGATCGAAAAGCGGCTTCCTTACGACAAGGAGCGGGCGAAGAAGCTCCTGGCCGAAGCGGGCTACGCGAACGGCTTCGAAGTGACGCTCGACTGTCCGAACAACCGCTACGTCAACGACGAGAAGATCTGCCAGGCGCTCGCCGCGATGTGGGCGCAGATCGGCGTCAAGGTCGCGGTCAACGCGATGCCGCGCGCGACCTACTTCCCGAAGCTCGAGAAGACCGAGACGAGCATGTACATGCTGGGCTGGGGTGGGGCGAACACCGACGGGATCTTCGTGCTGCAGCCCGTGCTGTCGACCTACAACGGCAAGGGCGACGGCGGACTACAACTACGGCCGGTACTCCAACCCGAAGCTCGACGAGCTGACGGCGAAGATCAAGACCAACATGAAGGAAGAGGAGCGGTTGGGCGAGATCCACGACGCGCTGCTCGCGCACAACGCCGAGGTCAATCACATCCCGCTGCATCGGCAGGTGATCCCGTGGGCGACGCGCAGCAACGTCGCCGCCGTGCATCGCGCCGACAACAACGTCATCCCCTACTGGGTCACGATCAAGTAGCGGGCGCCACGATCTTCGCGATCCAGCGCGGCCAGGACGTCCGCCATTTCGGCGCGGACGTCCGCGTCCTTGCGTCCCGTGCGCGCCGGCACGTGGAACGAGTGGTCGGCATCGTCGATGAGCTCGAGCGTGGCGCGCGTGCCCAGCCGTCCGGCAACGCTCGAAAGGAGCGGCAAGTCGGCGAGCTCGTCGCGCGTCCCCTGCAGGAAGAGCATCGGAACGCGCACTGCCGCGAGGTGGACGGCACGCTCGTCCGACGGCTGACCGGCTGGGTGCAGCGGGAACCCAAGGAACGCGAGACCGCTGAACGCCCGGCAGCGGCGATGCGGCTTGCGCTTGCGAGGTCATCCGCCCGCCGAACGATCTCCCGCCGGCGACGAGGGCGAGTCCCGGCGCCAGCCGCGATGCTTCCGCGACTGCGGCGCGGACCGTCGCGTGCGCGACCTTCGGGGAATCCGGGCGCTTCGACCCGCGCTCCATGTACGGAAACTGGTAGCGGAGCGTCGCAATGCCGCGCGAGCGCGAGATCGTTGGCGAACGCCGTCATGAACGGGTGTGTCATGCCCGCGCCCGCGCCATGCGCCATCACATAGCAGGCGCGCGCGGCAGGCGGCATCAGCAGCAAGCCGCTGACGCGTCTGCCCGTCGGCGAGCGGGATCGAAAGCGGCTGCGCCATCTCGCTCATCGTCGCCGTTGCCTCTTCTCCCACCCGCTCTAGCCTGCCAGCGCAATCTCGACGCGCCGATTGCGCCGGCCTTCGCTGCGAATCTTGAGCACGCGGATCGCTCCGATCTCGGCGATGTTGCGCACGTGCGTGCCGCCGCAGGGCTGCAGGTCGATCCCGGGAATGCGCAGGAGGCGCACCCGGCCCGCCGCCGCGCGGCGGCTGCACGCTCATCGTCTTCACGAGCTCGGGACGCGCGTCGAGCTCCTCGTCGGTGATCCAGACGGTCTCCGTCTCGACGCCTCGCGCGATCAGCGCGTTCGTCTCGCGCTCGATCTTGGCGGCGTCGAGGAGGCTCATGTCGATGTCGAAATCGAGGCGGGCCTTGTCGGGGGCAATGTTGCCGCCCGTCACCGGCGCCACCACGACGCACGACATGACGTGCAGCGCCGTATGCAGGCGCATCAGCGCATAGCGGCGCGTCCAATCGAGCTCGAGCGCGACCGTTTCTCCCGGCTCGGGTAGAGGCCGTCGCGGGCGCGGCGATATGCCGCACGCTGTCCATCGTATCGCCCTTGCGCGTGTCGACGATCGCAATCCGCTCGCCGTCGGCGCGCAACAGCGTGCCCGCGTCCCCCTGCTGTCCGCCACCGACCGGGTAGAAGATCGTGCGGTCGAGCTCGATGCCGCGCTCGTCCACCGCAACAACTCGCGCGCTCGCCGTCTTCGCGTAAGCGTCGTCCCTGAACAAGAGCTCGGTACTCATCGCCGGCACTCCCTCATGCTTCGTCCTTCGCCTTTCCGACCCGCGTCCGTCACGGCGACGACGCGAATGTCATCAGCGCACGCGCGTACGCGGGCGCCGTCGGCTCGTGCATGAAGTACACGTGGACCTGGCGCCACGACGTCGCCTCGAGGCGCGCCGCCCACTGCTTCAAGTCGTCGTCCGAATACGTTTCGAGGCGCAGCCTGACGTAGCCCCACGGCGCGGTCTCGACGAGCGGCGGCGGCGCATTGTCCTCGCGCTCGGAGAAACAGAGCGACGCGCCGACACCTTTGAGCGCGTCGTACACGTCGTCTTCGAACCACGTGTCGTTGCGGAACTCGAACGCGGCGCGGTGATCCGCGGGCAAGAGCTTGAGGAATTCGGCGAGGCGCGGCAGGTCCTTCTTGAGGTTCGGCGGAAGCTGGAACAGCACCGGACCCCGCTTTTCGCCGAGCGCTGCCAGGGTGCGGTAGAGAAACCCGAGCGGCTCCGCCGCCGACTCGGACTTGATCCGGGAAATATGCGTGATGCGGCGCGAGGCCTTGATCGCGAAGCGGAACGTGTCGGGTGTCGCCGCGGACCATCCTTCGAGCACCGTCGTCCTGGGCATCCGGTAGAACGTGTTGTTGATCTCGACCGTCGGCAGCCGCGCCGCGTACCAGGCGAGCATGTCCTCCGGCTTGATCGTGTCGGGATAGAAGTTGCCCTTCCATTCCTTGAACGAATAGCCGCTCGCGCCCGCCAGCAACCTCGAAGTCGTCATCCGGATGTCCTTGACCCCATCGCCTGCCCGCTAGAATCCCGCCATGGCGAAAAACAGTCTGACCGAATATTCGGCCAAACGCACGTTCACCGCGACCCCGGAACCGCCAGGAGCCGTCCGCTCCGCGGCGAGCGGGCCGCTCATGTTCGTCGTCCAGCAGCATTCCGCGCGGCGGCTTCACTACGACTTCCGCCTCGAGTGCGACGGCGTCCTGAAGTCGTGGGCCGTCCCCAGCGGTCCTGCGCTCGATCCAAACGAAAAAGCGGCTCGCCGTGCAGACGGAAGATCACCCATACGACTATGCCTCGTTCGAAGGCGTGATTCCACCGGGGCAGTACGGCGCTGGCGAAGTGATCGTCTGGGATTGCGGCGTCTATTCGCCCGACGAAGGCGGCGCCACGTGGTTCCACGATCGCGCGGCGGCGGAACGCGAAGTTCTCGAAGGGCTCGCCAAAGGCAAGCTGAGCGTGCTGCTGCGCGGCGAGAAGCTCAAGGGCTCGTTCGCCCTGGTGCGCACGAAGGAGGCGAAGCAATGGCTGCTGCTCAAGCACAAGGACCGCTTCGCCGTGCCCGTCGACGTCACAGCGCGGAACCGGTCGGTCCTCTCCGCGATGGCCGTCGAGGATCTCAAAGTCATGCCGGCGCAGAAGATGCGCGCGGCGCAGATCGTCCCGTCGGGCAAGGTCGTGCCGATGCCTTCGAAGCTCTCGCCGATGCTCGCCGAAACGGGCGACGCGCCGTTCAATCGCCCCGACTGGATGTGGGAGCCCAAGCTCGACGGCTATCGCGTCCTCGCGTTCATCGACGAGCACGGCGTCAGGCTGCCGCTCGCGGCGCGGGCTCGAGCTCGCGCCGACGTTTCCACTCCTCGCCAGCGGAGCTCGCCAAGCAGGCCGCCAACGGGATGATTCTCGACGGCGAGCTCGTCGCGTTCAACGGCGCCGGCAAACCGTCGTTCGGCGCCCTTCAGGAGCGCGCGCAGTTGAAGACGGAACGCGAGATCGCCGCCGCCGACCAGAGCACCCCGGTCGTCTTCTACTGCTTCGACATGCCGTACTTCGCCGGCATCGACCTCACGCGGGCGCCCTACCGCGATCGCCGCCGCTATCTCGCCCAATGCCTGCTGCCCACTCCGCGCGTCCAGCTCGTCCACGCGGCGGAGGACGGGGCCGCGCTGCAGGCCGCGGCGCTCGCCAGCGGCTTCGAAGGCGTGGTCGCGAAGCGCAAGGAAAGCGGCTACGAGGCCGGCCGGCGCTCGACGTCGTGGGTCAAGGTGAAACCGACGCAAGGAGCGGACTTCGTCATCGGCGGCTACACGCAGGGCAAGGGCTCGCGCGCATCGCTGGGCGCGATTCTCGTCGGCTACTGGGAAGGTGGCGAAGACGCGCCGCAAGCTCGTCTACGCGTCGCATGTCGGCTCGGGCTTCGACGAGCGAACGCTCGGCGCGAAGTCAAGGCGCGCTTGAGGCCGCTCACGCGAAGCACCTGTCCGTTCGCCGAGATTCCCGAGCTCAATGCGCCGACGACGTGGGTCGAGCCCAAGGTCGTCGCCGAAGTGAGCTTCCACAGCTGGACCGACGACGCTCACCTGCGCGCGCCCGTATTCCTTCGCTTGCGCGACGACCTCGATCCCAAGAGCGTGACCCGCGCGAAACCGCGGACGGCGTCATCCCCGGCGCCATCCGCCGCCGCCCACTCCGGACGGTCCGATCGACGACATCGTCGCGCAGCTCGCAAGCCCGAAGACGACGATGACGCTCGCGGTGGACCGCACTCGATCCGCCTCACGAATCTCGATCGCGTCTACTGGCCGGCGAATCCGGCGCTGAAGCAGCCGGCGCTCACCAAGCGCGATCTCCTGCGCTACTGCGCGCAGGTCTCGCCGTACATGCTGCCGCATCTCGCCGATCGGCCGCTCACCATGATCCGCATGCCGGACGGCATCGGCGGCCAGCGGTTCTTCCAGAAGCACTGGGAGCAGGAGCGTCCGCCGTTCGTCGAGATCGATCACCGTGTTCTCCGGCCACAAGGACGAGCGCCACGACTATCTCGCTGTGCAACAACCTGCCGACGCTCCTGTGGCTCGCGCAGTCCGGCACGCTCGAATTCCACATCTGGCATTCGCGCGCGAAATGGGAGCCCGACGCGAGCTCGAAGAGCACCGACTATGCGAGCTCGCTCGCCTCGCTCGAAGCGTCGGTGCTCAACTATCCCGACTACGTGCTGTTCGACATCGACCCCTACATCTATTCCGGCAACGGAAAGGCAGGGCGCCGAGCCGGAGCTCAACACGATCGCCTTCGAGAAGGGCAAGGAAGTGGCGTTCCTGGCTGCGCGAGCTCCTGCAGAGCATGTCGCTCGAAGCAATCGTGAAGACCTCCGGCAAGACCGGCCTCCACGTGTTCGTGCCGATCCGGCGCACGCTCGACTTCGATGCAGCGCGCCACGTGTCCGAGCTTGTGGGCCGCCACCTGATGCGAGCGCATCCGAAGGACATCACGCTCGACTGGAGCGTGCCCAAGCGCACCGGCAAGATCTTCATGGACTACAACATGAACGTCCGCGGCAAGACGCTGAACGTCGCCTATTCGCCGCGCGGCGAGCCGGGCGCGCCGGTGTCGATGCCGCTGACGTGGGAAGAGCTCGCCGGCGCTCACCCGCTCGACTTCCGGATCACGAATGCGGCGGAGCGCCTGGCGCAAACGGGCGATCGGTGGGCGCGACGCGCTGGAGCGCAAGCAAAGCCTCGAGAAAGCGCTCGGAGGCGCGAGAGCTGAAGCCGGTGCGCCGCTTACGCGCGCCTTCGCCCCACCCTACGTCGGCGCGCGCCCTTACTGGGTCGGCGGGCGCTGCGACGCCGAAGCGCACGACGGCGACCCGCCCGCCTTCTTCAGGTATGCGATCAGGTCGGCCCGCTCCTTCCCGTCCTTGACGCCGGCGTAGCCCATCGTCGTTCCGGGAACGGCACCGAGAGGATCGGCGAGAAAGCGATCGAGTGTCGCTTCGCTCCAGACGATTCGCGAGCGGCGCATCGCCTCCGAGTAGTCGAAGCCGGGCACCGCTCCGGCGCGGCGGGACCGAGAAGGCCGCAATGCCTCGGGCCGGTGCGGTCGTATTCGAGGGCATGGCACGCGGCACAACGCGAGTAGATCGCCTCGCCTGCCTGGAGTCGCCGCCGGCACCCAGCACCGGCGGCGCCGCGACCAAGGTGTGAGCGCGGCAGGCGGCACCCGCGAGTGCCCGCAGGGCGGCGCCCGTCATCGGTTGATGAACGTCAGCTGACGAACGCGGCAGGAACGGGTGACTCGCCGACCGCATTGCGCAGGATCGCCCAATGCATCGCTTCGTCGCCGAGGATGCTCGCGGCAGCCTTCGCAAGCTCGCGATTGCCGAACACGGGCACCGCGCCGAGATAAGCGCTGACCGCGCCCTTCTCGAGGGTCGCCGCGAAGCGCAGCACGTCGTTCTGCGTCTTGAGCGTGTCGGTCGGGAACGTGTACTTGCTCTTGGCGCTCACCGGCGTGCCGCCGAGCTTCGCGATGGTCTTCGCGAGGACCTCCGCATGCTCCTTGTGGTGGCTCTGGAAGGTGACCGCGAGATCGAGCACCGGCTTTTGCAGGAGGCCGCTTTCGGCGCCGACCTGGTACGCGGCGATGGCTTCGAGCTCGGCGCCGAGCGCGCTGTTGAGAATGCGCGCGTCCGATTCGCCGGAAGACGCAATCACCTGTGGCCAGTGCGTCCCGTCCGGCAAGAAGGGCCACGGCCGCGCCCGACAGCACGAGGCAGGACTGGCCGAGGAACGCGCGGCGCGCTGAGAGCATGTCGGGTGCGTTGCCAAGCTTCCAGAAAGGACATTTCGATTTCTCCAGTTATGGGTTATTTCACGCGATCAGGCGTCCCCGCCTGCATTGCATCGGAGCCGGGCCAGCACCTGCGCGACGATGCGGTCGCAGCGGCCGCCGGCAAACGCGAACGCATCGCCCATGGCCATGTCTACGTCGCGCGCCAACGCTTCGCGCAGCAGTCCCTTCGCGCGGAAGTAACGCGAGCGCACGGTCGGCTCGGGGATGCCCAGCGCGACCGCGGTTTCCTCGACCGACATCTCCTCGACGGCGCGGAGCATGAAGACCGTGCGAAAGCGTCGGGCAGGAGGTCGATCTTCGATTCCAGGAGCCGGCGCGTCTCGGCGCGCAGCGCGGCGCTTTCGGGCGGCTCGAACGGGGCGTTGTCCATCGTCATCTCCAGCGCATCGTCCACTTCCGTGTCGGTGTGTCCAAGGCGGATGATCTCGGCATCGCGCTTGCGCTTTCTCAGCCGGCCGAGCGATTCGTTGACGACCACGCGCACGAGCCAGGTGGACAGCGTCGCGTCGCCGCGAAACCCCGCGAGCGACCGATGGGCGAGGAGGTAGGCTTCCTGCACGGCGTCCTCGGCCTCGGCGTCGTCCTTGAGGATGCTGCGCGCGGTGCGGTAGAGCTTCTGGTTGTAGCGTCGCATCAGCCAGACGAAGGCGGCACGATCCCCAGCCACGATCCGGGCGATCGCCTCGCTCTCGGGGAGCTCGTCCGGCGGCGTCAAGACAGGAGCGGCAGGAGCCTTTGCATGCGCTTTTTCGGTTGGGATGCGGGGTTTTCGCCACATTGGATGAAGCTCCGCCGGCGTTGCGTTCCCGCGACAAGGGCACCCGACTTCCTGCGACCCCCGGAGGTCGTCATTGGCGCACTCGGCATAATCGACTAAAGTATCAATCCCTTACGGCAAAGAGCTGAACCTCGGCAGGAGGCATGGCATGGCAGCACGATCCATTGCGAGTCTGACGGTTTCCTTCGGGCTGGTGGCCATCCCGGTAAAGCTGTTTTCGGCGACGGAAGCGAGCAAGCAGATCTCGTTCAACCTGCTGCACAAGGCATGCGGGTCGCGATTGAAGCAGCAGTACATCTGCATCAAGGAGGAGGTCCCCGTTGCCCGCGAGGACATGGCGAAAGGCTACGAGTTCGCCAAGGACCAGTACGTGATGTTCACGCCGGAAGAGCTGAAGGCGATGGAGGAAGTCGGCACGCACATGGCCGAGATCACCGAATTCGTTCCGCTCGAAGCCGTCGATCCCGTCTACTTCGACAAGGCGTACTACCTCGCCCCCGACAAGGGAGGCGCCAAGCCGTATGCGCTCCTCGCCACCGCGCTGCGCGAGTCGAGCGCTGCGCGCTCGGCCGGTGGGCGGCGCGCGGCAAGCAGTACATCGTGATGATCCGTCCCGTCGAAGACGGGCTCGTCATGCAGCAACTCCTCTACGCCGGCGAAGTTCGGGCGATGAAGGAGCTCGAGATTCCGAAGACCGAGGTCAAGCCCGCCGAACTGAAGCTCGCCCAGATGCTCATCGACCAGCAGACGTCGGAGACGTTCGATCCGGCCGCCTACACCGACGAAGTGAAGGCGCGCATCGAGGCGGCAGTGCAGCAAAAGGTCGAGGGTCAGGAGATCACGCTCGCCGAAGCGCCCGAAGGGGGAGCGCAGGTCATCGACCTCATGGAAGCGCTTGCGCGCGAGCCTCGAGAAGAAGGCGACCGCCGCGCTCCGAAGGCGGCCGAACCGGCCGCGGCCGATCGGAAGCCGCCGAAACGCGCGCGAAGCCGAGGAGGCCCCTGCGCCGGCGGCGCGCAAACGCGCGAAAAAAGCCTAGCGGGAGCGGCGAGAGGCGTGCGGTGCAACCGTACGGCGTCCGCGACGTCGAGACGCTGCTACGCCTGCCGCGCAGCACGATCCGGGCGTTGATCGCCGCCGGGTTCGTCTCGCCCACGCGCGGCCCGCGCGGGGCGTGGCGGTTCTCGTTCCAGGACTTGATCGTGCTGCGTACCGCGCAGGCGCTGGTCGCTGCGAACGTTCCCCGGAGGCGCATCACGAAATCGATGAGCGAGCTTCGCCGCCGTCTTCCCGAGTCCATGCCGCTCTCGGGCTGTCGATCGGGGCAGTGGGGAACCGCGTGGTCGTTCGGGAGGGAGCGAGCCGCTGGCGGGCGGATTCCGGACAGTACGTGCTCGACTTCGAGGGCGACCCGGCCGAAGGCGCCTTGAGCGTGATCGAGCGCCAAGGCGGCAGGACCGCGCCGAGCGGAGCAACCGAGTGGTTCGAGCGCGGCTTGGCGCTCGAGCGAACGGAGCCCGACGCCGCGATCGATGCCTACCAGCGCGCCATCGCCGCCGATCCGGCTTTCTCGATGCGCACATCAATCTCGGACGCCAATTGCATCGAGACCCGGCGCTTCGCGGCCGCAGAGCGCGCGTACCGGGAAGCGGATCAAGGCGTGCGGACGCGATTCCGTGCTGCTCTACAACCTGGGCGTGCTGCTCGACGACATGCAGCGCACCGTCGAGGCCGTGGTCGCGTACGAAGGGGCGTCGCTGGAGATCCCGGCTTCGCCGACTGTCACTACAACCTGGCGCTCGCGTACGAAAAGCTCGCGCGACCGAAGGAAGCGCTGCAGCCACATGGGCGCTATCGGGTCCTGTTGCGGCAGCGGTCCAAGTGACGGCGTTGGCCGCCGCCGACGCCGCGATGGCGATACTGGATGACCAAACCGCACGGCCGTGGGCACGAGCGCTACGGACCGGAGAGAACGAGCGGCCGGCTCAGGTAGCGCGTCGCCGCGTATCCGACGGCGACGCTCACCGCCGCGCTCGAACGCGAACGCCGTCCACGCCGTCGACGTGCCTGCAAGCGCCGCATTTTCGGCGGCGTCGATCAGCGCGGCAGTGACGATGTAGCCTGGCACCGTGCGCGGATCGAAGCGCAGGACGAAGTAGATGACCGCCGCGGCGACAAGCCCCGACGCAATACCCTCCGCCAGCGCTACGCCCGAATCGCCGCCCTTCACGGCGACAAACCCTGCGATGAGCGCGACGACAAAGCCTCCCGCGAGCCACGGCGCGTCGCGTCCACGCGGCGGTGATGCGATCGAGGAGATAGGAGCAGAAAGAGTCCGACGGCGATTGCGGCGACGGTCGTGAGGCCCTGGTCGAGCGCGGCCGCGAGCCACGGCATCGCCGCCGACTCGAACGCGAGCGACGGCCAGAGCGGGGACTCCGCCGTGGCTGCACCACCGCCCAACGCCCCCGCTCCGGCGACGAAGAGCGCCGCGCGCGGCGCTGGCGGCCCACGGCGGCAACGCCCCAGCCAGCGGCACGTGCGGGTGGATCCGGCCGACCATGCGCCCACACCCGCGGCAAGCGCGACCGCGAGCGCGCCGAAGCTGGCCGCGAGCAGGGACCCCAGCGTCGCGAGCAGCGCCTGCCAGACGATCGGCTCGGTCGTCTTCAACTGCATCGCGAGCGAGGGCCACATGACGCGCAATGCTGCCGGATCGACGTCGCCAGGCCGATGGCGGAACACGATTCGCATGTGCCCGGTTGTCGCAGTCGTTGCGCAGGAAGCTCCGCACGCCTGCCACCATTGCCGCGAGCGCGGCGAACGCGAACAGGAGTCCGCCCGGCGATCTGGCGACCGTGTTCCGGCCGGAGCGCTCCCGCTCGGCTCGCAGCCACGCCTCCGGGCACGAAGACGTAGCGGCCCGATGCGACCACCCTCGTCCCCCGCGAGGATCACGGTGACGCGCGCCTCGCCGTCCTTGCCGACGGCCACGCGCGGGTCGGCGAACACGAACGACCAATCCGTGCGCGCGGGACGATCCTTCTCGTCCGCCGCAACCTGCGTCATCGCACGTGGATCCAATCCGTACCGCTTCACGAGATGCGCTCAGCGCGCGCGAGCGCCTCGTCCTTGGAAAGGCGCGCACCGGGCCGCGCCTCGGGTAGGAATGGCCGGATCCTGGCGCACCTTGCCGTCGGGCTCGATGGTCACGCGCCATTCCTCGCGCGTGCCGCGACGTCGCCTTCGAACATGGCGATAGCGCACCTCCCACAGCGGCGGCGCGAGCGTGGCCGCCGACGAGCGCGCGATAGGCGTCCTGCGCCCGCTTCGCGCCACACGAATCGATGCTGCGTCCACTGCGCGTCGTCGCTCGCGATGACGCACCGCCGAAAAGCGGCGCCATTCGGGGCCGAGGTCACGCCGCGCGCCGCGAGTGCCGCGGCTGCCGCGCGGATTCGGCGGCCGCACGATCGATCGCAAGCGCAGGGACGTCGGCGCTGCGTCGGCGTGTAAACGCCATCCAGGCGGCGAAGCCCGCGAACACCGACATACGGCAGCGCGCTCTGCACGAAGACCTGGATGCGCGAGGCGATGATCGAGCGCTGCCGCCCGCCGGGCGCTTCGCCGGCGGCGCAGGCACCCACGCGCGGTTCCGCAGCGCTGCCGGGCAACTCGGCCCATCTGCCCGCGCTCGCGCGCCGCCACGCAACGATCGCCGAGCGGCACGAGCCCGGCGGCGAAGACGAGCAGCGCGCTGTGTCCAGGCTCCCGGCGCGTCGACGAGGAACAGCGGGATCGCGAACAGCGACAAGGTCGAAGAGCGCGTGCAGCAGGATCGTCGGCAGCAGGCCGAAGCGCAGGAAGATCGCCGCCCAGAGCATCGACGGCACGACGAGCTCGACCAGCCGCGAATACGCAGGAAAGCCGGGGTAGTTGGCGTGCGCCGCGCCGAAGACCAGCGCCTGCAGCACGAACGCGACGGCGATCCCGATCGTGCGCTCGGCCGAAACGCGCGCCGATCAGCGCGCCGAGCGCCAGCGGCACGGCGCGGAACAGGCACTCCTCCATGAATCCCGCCTGCAGCGAGACGGCGATCGGCATCAGCGCCGGCACGGCGGACGACAGGATGTTGGGGTCGGTCAGCACTCGGAGGGCTGCCACCAGCCGAGCCAGCGGTTCGTCGCGTAGTAGAAGAGCGCGACGAGCGCGAGCTCGATCGGCACGAAGCAGGTAGCCGCCGACGGTGCGGCCCAGCACCGCGGCGTCGATGCGCCGCGTGCCGCGCGACCAGACGCGCCACAGCTGCGGCTGCCGTGGAAACGCGCGCCGCGCGAGGCTCTCCGCCGCCATGAACACGAGCGCGTACGCCGAGGCCGCCGCCGATCGCGACCGCCACCGCGGCGCCGACCTGCCGCGAGCCAGAACGTCGTCGCCGATTGCGCGGTGTCGAATCGAACCACGCCGCGGGCGCGCCGACAGCGTCGCCGCCGGCCATCAGTCCGCCCACGACGAAGCCCGGCGGCGAGCGCGGGACGCACGGCGAGCCAGTGCGTGCGCGCGAGCCACAGCACGCCGAGAATGCAGCCGCCGAGGCCGTACAGGCAGGCCCGCGGCGAGCGCTGGCGACACCGGCGATCGTGTCGTTCGCGCTGCGCAGCTCGCGGAACCGCCGCTCGAACGATTCGGGAACGTGCACGTAGGGCGCGATCTCCGACGAGCTCGTCGCCGGCGACCGTGAGGCGCAGCCGGATGCGCGCCTCGCCCAGCGTCTCGGCGCGCTGATAGACGAACGCGTGATCGACGCGCCCGCTGGGACGCGTCTGCTGCGACTGCTCGAGCAGCGTGTACGGCGCGAGATCGATCTTCCAGTCGACCGTCGCGCCGTTCTTCGCCGAGCGCACGCGCCGCCAGCGGGATCAGCGCCTTCGTCGCCGGCGTCGCGCACATAGCTCTCCGGAACGCGGCGGCAGAAGCCGTTCGACGCGCCGTCGGGCCGGAAGCGGATCGTCGACTTCGCTCACCTCGCCCGGCTTGAAGATCCGCACGTCCCACCAGTACGGCGCGTAGAGATCGCCCATGACCAGCGCGCCGAACGCGGTCTTGCCGCCGCCTTCGAGCTCGACGTAGTTCTGCGTCGCGCTGTCGTGGCTGAAGCGGACGGCGCTTGCGCGTCGTCCGGCGCGAGTGCGCCAGGCGCGCGGCTTCCGCCCGGCCTTCCTCGCGCGCCTCGGCGCGCGAGAGCGTGATGTCGAGATTGACGAGCGGAATCGCGAGCGGAAAGATCCGCCACGCGACGGCGAGCGCGATCACCGCCAGCGACGGCGTACGCGATCCAGAACGTCGGGCCTGCGCGTCCACGTGACGGCGCGACTTCGGCAGTCGCGCCGGCGTCAGGCGCGCACGCCGATCACGCCGCGCGCGGCGAGTGCGTCGATGCGCATCGTCGGTCAAGGCGAGCCGCTCGCGCAGCACGGCGGCCGTGTGCTCGCCGAGGAGCGGCGGCGCGCGCTCGTACTCCGGCTGGCGTCGCCGAGAACCCGATCGGCGTGCCGACCTGCGGCACGTCGCCCGCGAGCGGATGCGGAAGGTCCATGCCGCAATCCCGCGCGCAGCGAGTTGCGGATCGGCGAAGACCTGGTCGAGCCGGTTGATCGGACCGCAAGGCACGCCCAGCGCTTCGAGCGCCGTCGAGCCACGCGTGCTGCGTGCGCGTCTGTCATCACGTCGGCGATCAGCGGAACGAGCACGTCGCGATAGCGCACGCGGTCCGCGTTCTTCGCGAAGCGCGGGTCGGCCGCCCATTCCGGCCTGCCGGCGGCGTCGCAGAACTTCGCGAACTGGCTGTCGTTGCCGACGGCGACGATCACGTGGCCGTCCGCGCACGCGAAGACCTGATAGGGGACGATGTTCTGGTGCGCGTTGCCGGCGCGCCCGGGCGCGCTTGCCGGTGACGAGATAGTTCAGGTTCATCACCGCCATCATCGCGACCGCCGAGTCGAAGAGGCACATGTCGATCCACTGACCCTGCCCGGTGCGATCGCGATGCGCGAGCGCCGCCTGGATCGCGACCGTCGCGTACATCCCGGTCATGAGATCCGGTGATCGCGATGCCCGCCTTCTGCGGACCGCCGCCCGGCAGGTCGTCGCGCTCGCCCGTCACGCTCATGAAGCCGGACATCCCCTGGATGATGAAGTCGTAGCCGGCGCGATCGGCGTACGGGCCGTTCTGTCCGAAACCGGTGATCGACGCGTAGACGAGCCGCGGATTGATGCGTGCGAGGCTCGCGTAGTCGAGCCCGTATTTCGCGAGCCCGCCGACCTTGTAGTTCTCGACCAGCGCGTCGGCCTGCCGCGCGAGATCGCGGACGATCCGCTGCCCGTCGGGCGTCGTGAAATCGACGGCGACCGAGAGCTTGCCGCGATTGCACGACAGGTAATACGCGCGCTTCGCTCGTGTCGTGTCCGGCCGCGTCCTTGAGATACGGCGGGCCCCACGCGCGCGTGTCGTCGCCGGCGCCGGGCCGCTCGATCTTGATGACGGTCGCGCCGAGATCGGCGAGGAGCTGCGTGCACCACGGCCCCGCGAGCACGCGCGACAGGTCGAGGATCGGTCAGGTGGGCAGAGGGGACCGGACATGACCGACGTCGCTCGATGGCGGCGGTCAACCGCCGCCCGGCATTTCAGCGAGGGCCTCAGGACTTCAGCGCCGCCAGGACCTCGTCCAGCATCTTCTTCGCATCGCCGAAGAGCATGCGGTTGTTGTCCTTGTAGAAGAGCGGATTGTCGACGCCGGCGTAGCCCGGAGGCCATGCTGCGCTTCATGACGATCGACGTCTTCGCCTTCCAGACCTCGAGCACCGGCATGCCGGCGATCGGGCTCGTCGGGTCGTCCTGCGCCGCCGGGTTGACGATGTCGTTGGCGCCGATGACCATCGCGACGTCGGTGTCCGGGAAGTCCGCGTTGAGCTCGTCCATCTCGAACACGATGTCGTAGGGCACCTTCGCCTCGGCCAGCAGCACGTTCATGTGGCCCGGCATGCGGCCGGCGACCGGGTGGATGCCGAAGCGCACGTTGACGCCCTTTTCGCGCAGCGTCTTGCGTGATCTCGTAGACGGTGTGCTGCGCCTGCGCGACCGCCATGCCGTAGCCCGGAACGATGATGACGTTCTTCGCTTCGCGCAGGAGCTCCGGCGGTCTCGGGCGCCAGGATCGGGTTCACTTCGCCCGCCGGCTGCACCGCCCCGCCGCGGCAGGCGCGGCGCGCTGCTGCCGGTGCCGAAGCCGCCGGCGATCACGCTGATGAAGTTGCGGTTCATCGCCCGGCACATGATGTACGACAGGATCGCGCCGCTCGAGCCGACCAGCGCGCCGACGACGATCAGCAGGTCGTTCGACAGCATGAAGCCGGTGGCCGCCGCCGCCCAGCCCGAGTAGCTGTTCAGCATCGACACCACGACCGGCATGTCGGCGCCGCCGATCGCCATGACCATGTGGATGCCGAAGAGCAGCGCGACGACGGTCATCACGATCATCGGCGTCATCGCCTCGGCCACGCTGCGCTGCGTTGATGAACGCGTAGCCGTAGTAGATGACGACGAGGAGCCCGGCGAGGTTGAGCCAGTGCCGCCCCGGCAGCAGCACGCGGCTTGCCGCTGATCCTGCGCGGAGAGCTTGCCGAAGGCGATCACCGAGCCGGAGAAAGTCACCGCGCCGATCAGCACGCCGAGGTACATCTCGATCTCGTGGATCACCCGCTCGGCCGGCGTCATGCCGACCGACACCGCCGGATCGACGAAGTTGGCGTAGCCCACGAGCATGGCGGCAAGGCCCACGAGGCTGTGCATCAGCGCCACGAGCTCCGGCATCTGCGTCATCTTGACGATGCGCGCCGCGTAGAGGCCCACGCCGGCGCCGATCACCATCGCGCCGAGGATGTACGGCAGGCCGGCGGTCGTGACCTGCGGGCCGAAGATCGTCGCGAGCACGGCGATCGCCATGCCGATGATCCCGTACAGGTTGCCGCGCCGCGACGTCTCCGGGTTGGAGAGCCCGCCCAGGCACAGGATGAAGAGGATCGTCGCCGCGAGGTAGGAGACCGTCGATAGGCTGGAGGTCATGTTCTCTTCTCTCCTTATTTGCGGAACATTTCCAGCATGCGCCGGGTCACGGCGAAGCCGCCGAACATGTTGATCGTGGCGAGCGTGATGCCGCCCACCGCGAGCCAGCGTATCCATTCGTTCGGCCGCGAGAGGTCGGCGGAGATCTTCGTCAGGTCGGGCGCGATCTGCACCAGCGCGCCGATCGCGATGATGCTGCTGACCGCGTTGGTCACGCTCATCAGCGGCGTGTGCAGCGCGGGCGTCACGTTCCAGACCACCATGTAGCCGACGAAGCAGGCCAGCACGAACACGGTGAAGTGGGCGAGGAAGGAGGCCGGCGCGAAGCGGCCGACGAGCAGGAACATGGAGCGCGCCGACGCCGAACAGAACGGCGGTCTTCGTTCCGCTCATCGGGCCGCTCGACTCGCCGTGGCCCTTCGGCTTGGGCGGCATGGCGACGGGCTTCGCGGCAGGCACGGCCGGCGCGGCCGAGAGCTTCGGCGCGGGCGGCGGCCACGTGACTTCGCCCTTGTCGACGACGGTCGTGCCGCGCAGGACCTCGTCCTTCATGTCGACGCTGACGACGTCGCCGTCGATGCTCTTGGTCTTGACCATGTCTTCCATCAGGCGGAAGAGGTTGGTCGCGTACAGCGTCGACGCCCTGCTTGGCGAGACGGCTCGGCAGGTCCTTGTAGCCGATGATGGTGACGCCGTGCCTGACGACGACCTCGCCCGGCACCGTGAGCTCGCAGTTGCCGCCCTGCTCGGCGGCCATGTCGACGATGACGCTGCCCTGCTTCATCGACTTGACCATCTCTTCCGTGATCAGCTTCGGCGCGGGCTTGCCGGGAATCAGCGCGGTCGTGATGATGATGTCGACGTCCTTCGCCTGCTGCGCGAACACCTCGTTCTGGGCCTTCTGGAAGCCTTCGCTCATGACCTTGGCGTAGCCGCCGACGCCGCTGCCCTCCTCCTCGTAGTCGACGGGCACGAACTCGCCGCCCAGCGATTTGATCTGATCCGCGACTTCCGGCCGCGTGTCGTTGGCGCGCACGATGGCGCCGAGGCCGGACGCGGCGCCGATGGCGGCGAGACCCGCGACGCCGGCGCCGATGACGAAGACCTTCGGCCGGCGGCACCTTGCCCGCCGCCGTGATCGACCCGGTGAAGAAGCGGCCGAATTCGTGCGCCGCCTCGATGACGGCGCGATAGCCTCCGATGTTGGCCATCGACGAGAGCGCGTCGAGCTTCTGCGCCCGCGAGATGCGCGGCACGCTGTCCATCGCCAGCACCGTCGCCTTCCTGGCGGCGAGCTGCTGCAGCAGCTCGGGGTTTTGCGCCGGCCAGATGAAGCTGACGAGCGTGCCGCCCTCGCGCAGCAGCGCCGACTTCGTCGGCTGCCCGGCGCGCGCACCTTGAAGACGATGTCGGACATCGCCCAGAGCCGGGCGGTGTCGTCGACGATTTCGGCCCCGGCGGCACGGTAGGCGTCGTCGCTGATCTGCGCCGCGTCGCCGGCACCCGCTTCGACAGCAACCCTGAAGCCCTGCTTGATCAGCTTCTCGACGACGTCAGGCACGGTGGCGACCCGCTTTCTCGCCGGGAAAGCGCTCGCGTGGGACTCCGATCAGCAATGACATTCCCTTCTCCCCTGAAACGATGTCCATCGCGCGAACGGTGCGGCAGCGCGACGGTGGCTGGAACGAGTCCTTCGCAGCATGATGAGCCGATATCGCCGGACTGCGTCTGGAGCCGGCCCTGGTTCGGCCGGCAACCTTCGCACGGCGTCGCGATCTATCCCGGAGGGCGCGGACCGCGCTTGAGTTTTGCGTAATGCTGCCACAAACTGGCGCGCCGCGGGCGCCGTGAACGAGCGCTGGAAAGAACACTTCGAGCACGATATCGCGTTTCATCGCAAGACGGCGGCGATCTACGATCACGTCAACACCGAGCCGCGGCATCCTTGCGAACGACCTCCTCTTCGCGCCATTGGACCGTCGCGTCGCAGCGCGGCGAGTCGATGCTGGACCTGGGCTGCGGGACCGGCCAGATGCTGCTCCGCTACGCGTCGCGCTTTCGCCGCGCTATCGGCGTCGATCACAGTCGCGAAATGCTCGACCTCGCGGAAAGCCGCATGCGCGCGGCGACACTGGCGAGCCGCTGGTGCGCTCGTGCATTCAGATTTCTTCCAGTACCTGGAACAGGAGTGCCGACCGTCACTCGCTCGTGACCTGCGTCGGCTGCCTGCATCACCTGCCAGTCGAGGCGTTCGATGTTTCTTCCGGCTGGTGCGCAGCCGTCTCCGGCCCGGACGGGCAGTTGCTGCTCGCGGAACCGGTCGACACTGCAGGGCGGCGAAGCGCCCGCCGCCGATGGCGAGATGGAACGCGCGGTCGGTGATGGCGGCGCGAGCTCCGCTCATGCCGATGGAGGAAAGCCACGAAGCGCCGATCGTGCCGACGTGCTTGCTCCGGCAGCCGGAAGACTTCGGCTTTCGCCGCGTGGTCGCCTCGCGCGCATGGGAGATGTTCCAGCGCTCGATGCCCGCCAGTGCGTTCGATCATCTCGCGATGCGCTACCTGGCGGCCCGCTGCGGAGATACAGGCAACCGTCGTCGCAGCGCTGTGGCAGGCGGCCTAGCGGCGACCGCGCATCAGAGGCAGCATCGACCAGGGTCTAGGGACCTGTTCACAGGCCCTAGATTGCTGCTGCGATCGCCTTCCCACCTCCGACAGTCGTGGCCTTGCCGCCGATGTCCGGCCGTTCTCGGCGCCGACGGATCGGCGAGCACGCGCTCGATGGCGTCCACGATGGCCTTCGCCGCATCGGCGTGACCGAGGTGCTCCAGCATCAGCGCGCCCGACCAGATCTGGCCGATCGGATTCGCGATGCCCTTGCCCGCGATGTCGGGCGCCGAGCCGTGCACCGGCTCGAAGAGCGACGGGTGCTTGCGCTCCGGGTTGATGTTGCCCGAAGGCGCGATGCCGATCGTCCCGCAGACCGCCAGGTCCGAGGTCGGACAGGATGTCGCCGAAGAGGTTGGAGCCGACGACGACGTCGAACCGATCTCAGGCCGCAGCACGAAGTGCGCGACAGAGATGTCGATGTGGAACTGGTCGGTCCGCATGCCGGGATGACGCGCCGCCATCGCGCGAAAGCGCTCGTCCCAGTACGGCATCGTGATCGAGATGCCGTTCGACTTGGTCGCGGACGTCACGTGCTTCGCCTTGCGCTTTGCGCCGAGCTCGAACGCATATTGCAGGATGCGGTCCACGCCCTTGCGCGAAAAGATGGACTCCTGGAACACGATCTCGCGCTCGGTCCCCTCGAACATCCGGCCGCCGACCGACGAGTATTCGCCTTCGGTGTTCTCGCGCACGACGACGAAATCGACATCGCCCGGCTTCTTCCCGGCGAGCGGGCTCGGAATGCCCGGCATCAGCCGGCACGGCCGCAGGTTGACGTACTGGTCGAACCGGCGGCGGAACTGGATCAGCGAGCCCCATAGCGACACGTGATCGGGGACGGTCGCCGGCCAGCCGACGGCGCCGTAGTAGATGGCGGCGATGCGGCGAGAGCGTCTCGAACCAGTCCTCCGGGCATCATGCGCGCCGTGCTTCGCGTAGTAGTCGCAGTTCCAGTCGAACTCGCGCCATTCGATGCCGATGGAGAACTTCCGCGCCGCGGCTTCGAGCACGCGCGAGACCTTCGGGGACGACTTCCTTGCCGATGCCGTCGCCGGGCATGACGGCGATCCGATGTGACTCCATGATTCCTCCTGTTGTCTGACCGGCATTCTAGTGGACTCGTCCACGCGGCGGATGACAGTCGAGTTCATCGCGGCCGCGCAGTGATTTCCCGACCGTGAGTTGCGCACATCGTCCATCCGTTCGATGGCGCCGACAAGCGCCTGCCCTACATTGCCTGCATCGTCCGCTGCTCGGGGAGAACCGCGGTGCTCCGCTCGCTTTACCTTGCAACGCTCATCAGCCCTTCAGGTGGCCCTCGTAGCCAAGGTTCGCGCCGCCGGTGGCCGAGGCGCTGCGCGTCGACGCGTGCAGCCGGCCTCGCGCCCGCAGGCGTGGCTCGCGCTCTTGCAACTCATCGCCACCGGACTTGCCGTCAGGGGCGCAGCGCTTGCGCTCGTCTTTCCGGGCGTCGCGCTTTCGCGCCACCGGCGCGCGGGCGCCATGCGCTTCCTGGGGCTGCCGCGTTGGGCGGTCGGGATGGCGCTTTGCGGCATCGCGCTGCTTCGCCGCACGCCGCGCTCGGCAGCGCGCTCGCGCCGACGTTGCCGGTCGAGCTTCGCGCGATCGTGTTTCACGTCGCCCGGCCAGCGATCACGGGCGGGCTCGCGCTGACCACCGCCGGAGTGCTCTGCGCCGAGCTCCTGCGCCGCAGCGTCCCGTGCGCAGCGCGAAACCCGCCATCCGTCATTCCGGGCGCGATCGAAGTCACGTATCCGCCCGATCTTCGAACGCGCGACTTGCGGCTCCGCTGCGCGTGAAATGGAAGGGAAGCTCCGCATGAGCAACTATTGGATCGGTGTCGTCTCGAAGGACCACGTCGATATCGGCGTGGCCGGCGGCATCACTGCAGGTCAACCACGGCAAGGCAGGGCCGCTCGAGCGCATGCGTGCGCGGCGACGGCTTCGCTTTCTATTCGCCGCGCAGTCGTATCCCGACGGCGAGCCACTGCAGGCGTTCACCCGCCATCGGTCGCATTCGCGAACGGCACCGTATACCAGGCCGTCGGGCGGCGATCCTTCGGGTCCATTTCGCCTCGACGTCGACTACTTCCGCGCAGCCGGCGCCCCGTGCGACCTCTGATCGAGGAGCTGACGTTCATCCGCAGCAAGACCCATTGGGGCGCAGCGTTTCGCTTCGGCGTCCTGCGCGTGCCGGAGGCCGACTTCGCGCTCATCGCTCGTGCGATGGGTCGCTCGTTCGCCGACGACTTCGCGCTGTTGCCTGCTCAGTTGCCTCCTCAGTTGCCTCCTACGCCTGCTGCGCCGCGGCTCCCCATCCTCGACGTGACGAGCCGACTGCGCTATGTTCGGCGCGATGGATTCCTCGCCGAACGTCGCCGCTCCCTTGCGCGCGACCAAGGTCCGGTGGCAGTGGTCGCGCTTCCGCGGACTCGGCGCCTGCCGAGCTCTATGCGCGCGCTCGCCGCGCGGCGGCAGAGTCTTCGCCGTCGAGCAGAAGTGCGCATTTCAGGATGCCGACGGTCATGACCTGCACGCGTGGCACCTGTTCGCGTGGGATGCCCGCCCCGCGAACCGGTTCTCGCAGGCTACCTGCGGGTGCTCGACCCGGGGCGGAAGTTTGCGGAACCATCGATCGGGCGCGTGCTCACGCTGCCGCCGTATCGCGGAATCGGCTTCGGCCGAACGCTGATGGCCGAGGGAGCTCGACCGCACCCGCCTCGCCTGGCCGGGAAGGCCAATCCGCATCGCGGCGCAGCAGCGCCTCGGGCAGCTTCGCATAGGGCGCTGGGCTTTCGACGCCGTCGCGCCGCCGTATGACGGAGGACGGCATCGCGCACATCGACATGCTCGCCAGCGGCGAAAGCCTAGGCACCCCGACAGCGCACGACGCGCACTTGCGTTACTATGCGCCGCATCCGACCATGCCTCCGCCGCCAATGAAGCCGACGTTCCTCGATTTCGAGCAGCCGATCGCCGAGCTGCAGGCGAAGATCGACGAGCTTCGCTACGTGCACGAGGACTCGGCCGTCGACATCTCCGACGAGATCACGCGGCTGCAGAAGAAGAGCAACCAGCTCACGAAGGAGATCTACGGCAAGCTGACGCGCGTGGCAGATCGCGCATGGTCGCGCGCCATCCGCAGCGGCCGTACACGCTCGACTACATCAACGGCCTGTTCAGCGATTTCCGCGAGCTGCATGGCGATCGCACGCTACGCGCGACGATCCCGCGATCGTCGGCGGCCTCGCGCGCTTCAACGGCAAGCCGTGCATGGTGCTCGGCCACCAGAAGGGCCGCGACACCAAGGAAAGATCTACCGCAACTTCCGGCATGCCGCGGCCGGAGGGCTACCGCAAGGCGTTGCGGCCTCATGAAGCTCGCCGAGAAGTTCGGACTGCCGCTCTTCACTTTCGTCGACACGCCGGGCGCGTACCCCGGCATCGGCGCGGAGGAGCGCGGCCAGTCGGAAGCGATCGGCCGCAATCTCTACGAGATGGCCGGGCTGCGCGTGCCGATCGTCGTCACGGTCATCGGCGAGGGCGGCTCCGGCGGCGCGCTCGCCATCGCCATCGGCGACGTCACGCTCGATGCTCCAGTACGCGACCTACTCGGTGATCTCGCCCGAGGGCTGCGCGTCGATCCTGTGGAAGTCCGCCGAACAGGCGCCGCGAGGCGGCGGAAACGCTCGGCATCACGGCGCCGCGATTGAAGCAGCTCGGCCTCATCGACAAGGTGTTGAGCTGAGCCGCCCGGCGGCGCGCACCGCGATCCCGGCCGCGATGATGGTGACGCTCAAGAAGGCGCTGACCGAGGCGTTGCGCGCGCTCAAGGATCAGCCGCTCGATACGCTGCTCGAGGCGCGCGAAGACAAGATCCTCTCGTTACGGCAAGTACAAAGAGATTCCCGCCGGCTGATCGAGCCGCCAGCCAGTCGGCACATGCGCAATCGGCGCAGGGTCGATCTGCCCGCGTTCGCGATGGCCATGCCGGACCCATCCGCCATTGCGAACGTTGCTCGTCCGCCGTCCGCGAGTCCACCGCGGTCGCCGCGATCCATTCGTCGTGACGCTGCGGCAGCATCGTTGCGGCGTGACGCCGCGCCGCTTCGCGTCGTCGTCGCGCTGTCGGGCGGCCGCGACTCGATGGCGCTCCTCGACGCGCTCGCGCCGCCTCGCGCAACGGAGCTCGGCATCGCGCTCTCCGCCGCGCATGTCCATCACGGCCTGTCGACGCAGGCCGATGCGTGGGCAGCGTTCTGCGCGAACGAGTGCGCGGCCCGGAACGTGCCGCTTCGCCGTGCATCGCGTCGCGTATCGAGCGGGCGGGCGGCGAGAGCCTCGAGGCGGCAGCGCGCGCGGCTCGCTACGCGGCGCTCGCGACGGTCGATGCGGATGTCATCGCGCTCGCGCATCACGCCGACGATCAGGCCGGAGACCATGCTGCTGCAGCTCATGCGCGGCGCGGGACCGCCGGGACTCGCCGCGCATGCCCGTGCAACGCGCGCCTGGCGCGGGTCCGGCATTGCTCCGGCCGCTTGCTCGTGCTGCCGCGCGCCGCGATCGACGCGCTACGCCAAGCCCGCGGCCTCGCGTGGGTCGACGACGAAGTCGAACGCGGATCTGGGCGTCAAGCGCAACTTCATCCGGCACGACATCGCGCCGCGCCTTGCACGAGGCGTTTCCAGGCTATCCGGCAACACTCGCGCGCGCCGCCGCGCACCAGGCGGACGCGGCGCGGCTCGCCGACGATCTCGCGCGAACAGGACGCGAGCGAGCTCGCGGGCCGGAACGCCGATCGCGGACCTGACACTCGATCGCGCCGCGCTCGACTGCGCTCTACGGGCGCGCTCCCCATCGCGCCCGCAACGTGTTCCGCTGGTTCCTGCGGCAGCATGCGCTCGCGTGCGCCATCGTCCGCGCGCCTCTGCGGCAATGCTCGACCAGCTCTGCCCTCGCCTCGCCCGGATGCGCGCGTGCGATTGAGCCACGCCGGCGCCGAGATCGGCTTTCATCGGGGGCGCGTCGTCGTGCACGCGCCGGCCGTCGCGCGGCTTCGCCGTCGCCTGGCACGGTGAACCGCGCGCTCGCCCTCCCGCACGGGTCGCTCGAATTCACGCCGTGCGTCGGCGCGGGCATTGCCCGTGCCGCGCTGGAAGCGCGACGTCGTCACCGTCCGGTCTCGCGCCGGCGGCGAGCGCCTGCGCACGGCGTCCGGACGCCCGGCGAGGTCCCTGAAGCGCCTCATGCAGGAGGCGGCGATCCCGTTCTGGCAACGCGATCGCCTGCCGCTCGTATTCTGCGGGGACGCGCTCGCCGTGGTCCCGGGAATCGGCGATCGACCTTGCGTTCCAGGCGGCACCGAACACACCCGGCTACGGCGTGCACTGGCACCCGTCCTGAGGCGGAAGCCGGGGCCATCGGTTTCTGCACGGAGGCCACCATCCGCAACGCACCAGAACGGCGACAGAGGGGCAAAAAAATGGTATGATTTTGAGTTTATTCGCTTTTATCTGTCGGAGTCGCCCGCATGGCCGTCGAACGCACCCTTTCCATCATCAAGCCCGATGCCGTCGCCGCAAATGTCATCGGGCAAATCTACGCGGTTTCGAGGCCAACGGGCTCAAGATCGTCGCGCGCGCAGATGCGCTGGCTGTCGCTGCCGAGGCCGGCGGTTTTTACGCCGTGCACCGCGAACGCCCGTTTTCAGGACCTGGTCGATTTCACGACGTCGGGTCCGGTGATGATCCAGGTGCTCGAGGGCGATAACGCGATCGCGAAGAATCGCGACCTCATGGGCGCCACCGATCCGAAAAAGCGCCGCGCCCGGCACCGATCTCGCGCCGATTTCGCGAAATCGATCGACGCCAACGCCGGTCGCATGGGTCCGACGGCCCGAAACCGCCGCGCACGGAAATCGGCTATTTCTTCCCGACACTGGCGGTCTTCGACCGCTGAGTTCGCCCGTGATCAACCTGCTCGATCTCGACGCCGCTGGGCCTCGCGGCTCTTTCGCCGATCTGGGCGAGAAGCCGTTTCGCGCGAAGCAGGTGTCGCACTGGGTGCATCAGCGGCTGCTGCGACGACGTCGCGTCGATGACGGACTTCGTCGCGCCCATTGCGGGAGACGCTCGCGGAGCTGGTCGAGATTCGCGGCCCGGTGGTGGTGAGCGACACCACGGCGTCCGACGGCACCCGCAAGTGGCTGCTCGACGTCGGCGCCGGCAATGCCGTCGAGATGGTCTACATTCCCGAGGACGACCGCGGCACGCTTGTGCGTCTCGTCGCAGGCGGGCTGCGCGCTCGACTGCGCGTTCTGCTCGACCGGCAAGCAGGGCTTCAACCGCAACCTCACGACCGCCGAGATCGTCGGCCAGCTGTGGCACGCGAACCGCGCGCTGCTGGCCGACGGCATCAGCGCGCCCTGGGTCGACCAGGGCCGCGCGCCGATCACCAACGTCGTGATGATGGGCATGGGCGAGCCGCTCGCGAACTACGACAACGTGGTGGCGGCGCTGCGGCTCATGCTCGACGACAACGCGTACGGGCTCTCGCGTCGGCGCGTCACGCTGTCCACGTCGGGCCTCGTGCCGGCGCATCGACCGCCTGCGCGAGGACTGCCCGGTGGCGCTCGCCGTCTCGCTGCACGCCGGCAACGATCCGCTGCGCGACCGCTCGTGCCGATCAACCGCAAGTATCCGCTCGCGCGAGCTGCTCGCCGCGTGCGTGCGCTACCTCGACCGCGCGCCGCGCGATTTCGTGACGTTCGAGTACGTGATGCTCGACGGCGTCAACGACAGCCGGAGCAGGCACGCGAGCTCGCGCGCGCTCGTCCGCGACGTCCCGTGCAAGTTCAACCTGATCCCCTGGAACCCGTTTCCCGGCGCCGATTTCGCGACGAGCCCGCGCTCGCGGATCCTCGCAGTTCCAGAAGGCGCTGATGCGACGCCGGCTTCGTGACGACGATACGCAAGACCCGCGGCGAGGACATCGACGCCGCCTGCGGCCAGCTCGCCGGCCGCGTCAG
>ERZ1370068.10523-contig-9214_pt1 | contig 50814 bp, 75 predicted proteins | sample MGYA00561227_ERZ1370068 | MGnify/ENA primary metagenome ERZ1370068 (study PRJEB38410, sample SAMEA6850437) | metagenome | study: Metagenomic assessment of the ecological functions of the soil: analysis of the soil microbiota associated with the... | reverse complement strand
ATACATGCTTCGTTCAGTTACGTATTGCTCTTGTCATGAAGCGTTGCCAGTACCTTGCGACCAACGAGCGCCGTTCACCGATACCGTTGCATGTGCAGTTTCTCCCATCTGCTGTGGCGATCGTGTTCGATCTGCAATTACGTTCAAAACGTCCCGGCCGCGCGTGAGCTGCAGCAGATCAACAATCAGATCACTCGCTGCAGATCAGGCGCAGATGATCGATCCGGCCAGGAATCTCGCGAGCCTGCCGTATTTCGCTGCATCAGCTCAAGCTTCGATTCGCTGACCCGGCAACTTGCTGGCCCGGGCGCAGCGCATTGCCTACGATGTTCGGCGATCGATCGCGCGTTCTCGACGACCATGCGGCGTGCCGGCGAACAGGTCAGATCAGCGCTGATCGCCGCAAACACGCTGGCGGGGTGGTGGCAGGACACCACGGATGCCTTGCGCGTTCAGGCGACCGTGGTCGGAAATCTCGACACTGCCGCGAAGAAGTGACCCTGTTCGGCTCAAACGCCGAGCGCACTGACCGGTGCTGCAAACCAGTCAGGCCAAATCAATGCCGAATACGGCTTTGGCGGCTCGCCGACATGACGGCAGCAGTTGCTGTAAAGGAGCGACGTCTGAAACTGCCCGGCGTACCGCCGCCCAGGACCAGGGCGGGAGCGGCGACTGTCGATTTCTCGCACCGCCGGTATCAGCCTTCAATGGTTCGGATGTTTCTTAATGAGCGGTTGCTGATGGTTCAGCGTGTGATGTTTGCGATACAGCTTCAACTGCTATGCCATCTCATTATCGCATGCACAAATCCATCGCGAGTAATCAGGCGGCATATTCCACGCAAACTGGGTTCAAATCGGTATCGGGTAACCAGTCCGCTGTTTTCGACTCTGACTTTTCGGAAGGTCACCTCCGAGCAAGTGGCAGAACTGCAGGCGTGCCGTCCTGATTTGGGCGGAGAACCTTACGTCGTTTCCTCGGATTAAAGAAAACACCAGCCGTTTCTTCGCATCGATATCAGCCAAACGAAAGCCTGAAACCCCGTCGTTGGCTGAACAAAACCCGATCAATCTTTCACGTGAACTGTTTAACGTTACAGCACCAAATCACGAGTGATCTCATGGGTGGCACCAGCGTCATTGACCGATTTCTGACGTTTGTTTATCGACTTCCAACTGGACGCTGGCGGCAGTCGCGACACCACATCGGATACAACCGCCGCGATCAGGCGTCGCGCTGGCCGCCTGTTCTGGGCCTGGGGTGCCGGCGGGGACATCATCGCTCCGCGTCTGTGAAGAAGACGCTGTTGTCGGCCGACGCGTCTTCGCTCACCTGATCGGCAACTGGAACAATCTCGCCCGCATCGTCTTCGAGAGCTTTGCCGCGGATCGTCGGCCTCCGAGGCCTCTAGGCCTGGGACTGTCCTCTGGCTGGATTCCTGCGCCCGGGGCGGATCGCACGGGTCGAAGGAACATCGATGCCCCGGACCTGGCCGATCTGGACTCAGTCCTCTCGGGATTGATGGGCTACGCCTCGGCTTCTTCGAGAATTTCATCCAGATCGTGGTGCTGCTGTTCGCTCTGGGTAGATCGTGCTGCTAGCCTTCTTCATTTTGGCGATCCAGCTCTTTTGTCACCTGATTAGAATTCGAGCTGACGACGCTCGCGGGCTTCGTCACAGTCGCCTGGGCTGTTCAGACCGTTTGCAGCGCGCGGCTGACTGCGATATGCTCACCGGATAACGTCATCTCGTCCGGCGTCAAGGTCATGGTGCTCTATGTCATTGTCAGCATCAGCTCGGCACTGCTGCCGGTTGCAAGTCGCAGTCGCACGATCAGCGTGAGATATATCGGCCTGGTGCGCTTCATGGCGTGGCGCTGCTGGGCCTGGGGATGCGGGACTGCCAGCAGCATCGTGTCCGGTGGCCCACAGCAACGCCGGTACGACGGTTTTGGAACTCACTGCCGGCAGGTCGTGGTGGCCGGGCGGGTCTTTACTGTGCAGGCGCGCGGTCTCCGGACGCGCATCGGGCGAGAATCTTGCGACCGGGTTCGTGTGCGTTGTTGAAACAGTGCGCTTCGCGCGGGTGGTCTGTCCGGCACCGTCTCGCGGACGCCGGCGTGTCCTGCGGGGGTTCAAGCCTGATGCGGTGCAGATCTGGAGTGGATCGGCATCGACCGGCGGCGCTTCGTTCGGCGCTCGGGGCAACTGGAGCTTCGACGTCTTTTCGGACACACAGCCCGGTTGGACCAGACGCATGGGCTTTTATCGACCATGAGCCGGATCCACTGCCGCACCGCCGTTCGCTCTTCTGGACCATGGTGGAGGAGGCGCCTCCGTCGATCTCTGGAGGAAGGTCGTGATGTTCAAGCGACCATCCGATGATTCGCAACCGCACGCCCCGCGCCGCCAGCTGTATCGAAAACGACCAGTCACGGATGACTGCGCTCGGTTCGGCGCGCGTACAGGCGAGAAGTGGCGGCCGATGTTTCGGATGCTGTTCCTGTCGCCCAGGTTCACGCTCCGCGTTCGTCTGGCAGTCGACCCAAGGCGAGTATGCAGATGTCCCGAAGATCGATCAATGTTGTTTGAGAGCCAGAGCGGCTCAGCCCAGCTAATTCCTTCTATCGACGATGAACCGCGCTGCAGATCGCCTTCCATTTGGCAGCTGAAAATATGGCTGTGCGGTTCAGCTGAACGATAGTGCCGGCGGGACAAGGCATGCGCTGCCGGCTTTTACGAAAACTCGATCGCGTAGCGCCGCTCAAATGTGACTACGCCCGCGTCAAATGATCTGCCACCGACTCGCGGCTTCGGAACCACGATGGAAGCCTAATTCTTGTTCGTAACTGCCGGGGCTTTCGTCGCCTGGGTCGAGCGCCGCTACGACAACGGCCAGCTTGCGGCCACCGGGCAACTGGACTGCCATCCTCACGATCCGCGATCAGACTGCAGTCTCTGATCCGCCTGCTACAAGAGTCTTTCCAGAGATCATCGACATATCAGCTGGTCTCGAAGGGTGAGGTGTGACGGCGGCAAAATCACCGAAACCACCGAAAGCCTGCCGCCGGCGATCGGGCGACCGACGCTGCCTGTTTGCATAGTTGCGCTCAGCGGTTACCACTTTCAAACCTCCGCGATCAGGCCGGGCGCGGTATCCGCCCTTCCCAATCCATGGCATCATTGACAGAGGATCGTCCGCGGTCACTGCACATTCCGCCGTCCTGGACGCCAGCCAAGGAGGCAGGAAGGATGAAGGACCAGAAGAAGCTGGTGCTCGGTTGAGACCGCAGATGCCGCTGCGTCAGGCTTGCCTGGAGGAAAAGCCGCTTCAACGCCGTGCAGATTGTTTCCGGGTAGATCCAGCATCTGCTATCAGATTTATCGCGCCCGGACAGATTCACCGATATCAGCTCAGGCGGTGACGCCAGCTCACGGAGTTCCAGGTCCTTGTTGTCAGCCAGTGACACCGTGCGCTGGACATCGGCATTACAAAAAGCGGAAGCGGCGGCTGAACGCGTCCACTGTGAACTCAGGCTGGCGCGGCCGTCAGAACCGATCTGTGATATTTCAGCGCACCTATCCGATTCAGCACGGATGTGAAAACACCATGCCGTCAGTTCATGGTTTATCCCGGAGGATCTACGGGTCGAGCGTGCGCCGGCACCTCGACGCCGATTCTTCCCAGACGTCTTCAGCGGCGCTACTTCACCATCGAAGGCGACAATCCGCCTTGGCGGCCGGTTGGCGCCTATGATGAGCCAACCGCAAGGTCTATGTCGAATTCTCCCCACGCCATTCTGGGGCGCAGAGACACCGCCGCTGTTCGTCGTCGGAAAATTTCCGGACGTTTGAAATCGTCAATTACCGAACCTATCGCGTATGATTCGTCGATCGGCTGACCTGCCGTACAACGCGGGCTTCTTCGATCGATGACGTTTTCCAGCAAAAGGTCCGGATCATTAGAAGCGACGGGGTCTCAATGACCGGTATCGAAACAAATAATGCCGGCGCGGCTGTGACTCGCACCGAAGACATCTGAAATTGTTATCTGTCCGACGGTAGCAAGCACCGCCGCCGGATTCACGCGCTTGTCGCGTAAGGTCTTGGCTAGCGGGACGGCGTTGGCGCTCCCTTCTGGTCTCCGCAGCCTTCCTCTGGGCGCTGCAGAATAGTGTTTTGCGACAACGCCATGAAGAACTCGGCACTGATCACCACAATGCTGGCCGATGGCTTTGGCAGGACTGCCGCGCGCGACTATGCGGGCATCCCGCGAGACGTGCCGCGCCTCCGGGTCCGCCGCTGCCCGGCACGATCTGCGGTCGCCCCATCGTTGACGGCTCAGCTCCAGTCAGGACCGCGCACGCCGGTCGGTGCCGAGCGGCTGCGCGGAGAATGAACCAGGAAGGCGAGGCCGCGCGCACCAGCAAGGTCTGTCTACGTCCACTGAATGTTTTCGTCCATCCGGGGCGACCGCTCACTCGAGGCCGACCTACCCACGATGCGGTGCCGCTCGTTCCAGATCGAGGCCTACCACAACTCCAGGGACTGGACAGGATCGCAAGCTCAGCGGCTGATCGTCAATCACCTCGAGCTGGATCGCGACGGACCCACGAGCCCCGATCGCGTAACGAAGCCGGCTTCACCGTACATCGTTGCAGGCCAGGAACCAGTGATATCAGCCGAACACCTCATCGCAGGTCTCCGCTCACGAGTCTGCGGGACGCCAGATCACCGCGCAGGTGACCGCGGTCGGTTTCACGATACGCCGACGGGTCGCTCTGCTGCTGGTGATCCGCAGGGAGCGCGATTCGATGCGGCAGCTACGATTAGCCAGAGTCGCGTTTGGGCGAGTCCGCGCTCACTCACGATGGTTTGGACCACGGCTCACTCTCCCGAACGGACGCGCTCGTCGTTGCTCGAACGCCAGCCAGGCGCCGATGCCGCAGAGCAATGCCGGATCTTGAGGACTAGAGGTCGGCTAGATCGCTGGCGCTAGGAACTCTTCAAAAGCCGCGGCGCTCGACCTTGCTTCCGGCGATACCAGCGACGACGAGATCGGCTCAGTGGAGACGACAATGACCATCATTCCGGGCTTTTGCGCCGCGGCGCGGGGGGATACCCATCGATCAGACCGGTTCAGCGGGTCGTGCGTCGCCAAATCTGGTTCCGCCAGCCGGCCCCTGACAATCCGGCCGGGTTTTCCGGTGCGGGTAATCGTCAATCGCGACCTCGTCCTTGGACCATACAAGACTGTATGAGAGGAAGAAGTGAGCCAAGCTGAAGCTCTGGCGCCATTGCCGATGTGAAAAGCCTGTCAAGCTTACTGTGGATTTGCCGACGCTAAACGTTCATCGCGACCTGCTGACCGTTTACGCCATAACCTGCTCGCCCGGGAGACCGGACGGTCAATCCCGGATCCACAGCAAAGCTGGTCGCACCGATGCTGGCGAGGTTCATGGCGACCGATCGAGGCGTTTGCGAAAGTGCGCCGCAAAGAGGTCAGCCTGCGCAAGGCAAGGGGATAACGTTCGAACTCAACAGGGTTTGAGAAAATTTGCGCGACGCCGGGTTATCGTTATCCTTGCGCCCAGTGCGCTGAATAGTGAACGGCTCGGCCCTGTGCGTCTGTCATTACACTCTCCCTGCACCGGTGTGAGGCCAGCAAAGGTGAGCGCCGGTGTTCATCGGATTGCTACAGCCAGGCTAGCCCCGGCGCCTATGGTGATGATCGCGGCTTGATGCTGCCTCCACTGAACGTCCATGAACTCGCCTCGGTTTTGGAGGACGATCTGCTGTCGAAACAAGCTTTGCCATCCTCAGAGATCATCTGGAGCTCGTCCCGGATCATACTGGCTGAGAAGAACTGTCTCATTCCGGAGATCCAGTCCGGTGAGATCGATTTCTTCGTGGCGAGGTTGATGACCACTCTGGCAGAGCAACCAAATGCGTTCGCTGCACAGCGGCAAAGACCTTGCTTTCGAAGAGGTCACCGTCATCCGTGCAACGACAACGTCTACGATTGCGCCATTGCGTAATGCGGTCACCGTCGCGCATCCGGGATCATCCAGCCGCGAAGTTCGACTTGCGTGGCACGCTTTGCTGCCTGAAATCCACCTAACGATCGCCACGCAAAGGTTGCCGGCGGAATAGACGTACGTCAATGTAAAATACTGCGCTCAGTCGCCACCTGGCACCGCGACGACGACTCAGCGGCGCGGCGGACGTTTTTAGCCACGAGCGCTATCCATTTGTTTCCGGAGACCGAGTCGCGCCGTTCCGGAGAGAAGTTCTCGCCCAGCCGATCGGTGTACATACTGCCGCCGCCTCGATCAGCTCGAACACGGTCACGCCAATGGATTCTTCGAGTTGACGGAATGCAACGGCTCAGCGTCGACTGTCGCATAAGCAGGGCCTCGGCAGCCCGGCGAAAGCTTCGTCTTCGCGGAAATTACTGCGTATCGGAGTTGCTGGAGGGCGACGGTCGATGATGTGTTGCGAAGAGACGGGTACTTGTATTCATGGTTCCGTCGATCATTCTCGACCGGTTGATGCTGAAGCGGTAGAAGCACCGACAAGATATTCAGAATCGGGCGATTTCAGCTGCTGGTTGTGTTCTTTCTTGGGCGGCGTCGTCATTTGGCGACGTCGCGGTGCCAGCCTCTGTTATGCGTTCGAAATCCTCGCGAGGCGACTTACGACCGATTGAGGTGAGCAAGGAGTTCGAAGGCATCACCCGCGCCGAGCTGGCTGGATGGGATCGGGCGGCGATCTCTACCGGTAACTCTAGCACGTCGTCGTCTGCGTGTGCACCCGCTGGACGCCACGCTGCACGGACGACTGACGAGAAACTTCTCGATCTACGCGATCTTCAAATGAAGCGGCTTACGCTTCGAAAGTGATCCGCGCGCGGCTTACGAACTGTGTGGCGATGCGGCGCCAGTTTGAATGGAGCCTTCGCTCACATCGGAAATGTTGGCCGCAACTTCGCGCTGTCCCCGTTGCGGCTTGCCGACATTCGTGACAATCTCGCGCGTCGGCGACGCCTCGCGTTTCTACCGCTGCAGCGATATCCGGCAGCGAATTTCCGGACACCGCTGCCGATGGTGGCGATGATTTCTCTGATGGCCTTCGGCGGTTTCAGTTGCGGGAGTTCCTGCATGCCAGCCACCTGCGCACCGGATCTCTTCCGTTGCCTTCGCAGTCTGCGAAGCTAGTGCTTTCACTTCCTGCGCGACGCACGGCGAATCCCTCTGCCGGCCTCACCGGCGCAGCGACGCATCTATCGTTGCATTAAGTGCGAAGCGATTCGGTTTGCGCCGCGACCGACGAAATCAGTTGCACGACGTCGCCAGTTCAGGGTGGCGGCCGCGGTTAGATCCGTGAGGCGTGCATCTGCCTTCTAACTTGCGTCCACTTCGCTCAGCGATCTGGCTCGATCGATCAACCTGTTTGCAATCGTTGCCAGAATAAAGTCAGTTTGTCGAACTGAGCTCGCAACCGACCGAACGTTGGTCGGACGCTTCCCTCGGAAGAAGAGGCGACAACTTCCGAGAAGGTGTTGGGTTTCTGGCGGTTGCGGTCAACATTCCCGCTGCCCGATTCGAGCAAGCCAGCATTCGTTGAAACCGTCTGGACGATAGTGCCAACGGCTTTCTCGAATTCGTGGGCAAGTTTGTTGGTGCTTTCCTCTGTTTGCACCTGGCGGCGAGCTTCTGCCTTCCGCGCTCTTCCTGCTCAGACGGCGCTTTCTCAACAACGGCAGTTTTGAAGTTTCCGACGGCGCCGCGCGATATCTCGCTGCAGTTTCGTCCTTGCGCGCTAATTCCCGGCAGGACCGCCGCGAAGTTGCACGGCGGCCAGTTCTCATAGCATCGGCGGGCGAGAAGCTGGCGGGTCGCCAGATGTGCGCACGGAAAAAGGCAACGGGCATGATGACCAGCAGGGCGAGAGAGCGCCTTGATGGCGAGCAGGTTGCGAAAGTCTGTTTCGGCGGTTTCGCACGATTCTTGCGGCTCGAACACAAAGGCCACCGTCATTCCTCACCGACGTCGCTCGGCAGAGTCATGATCTGCGCTGAATGGGGCATGTCGGCCGATTGAGATCAGCGGTGGCTGGCGTTTCCGCGCTTCGAGGATTGAATGGCCTCGGGCGGAAGCGCTATGGAGCATCCTTGCCAAGGGTCGAAGACGCAAGCCTTTACCCTTTCGCTGTCACGTTGTCAGCGCCGGATTTGCTGCTTCAGCTCGGTCGCCGACGCGCTTCATTGAAGTAGGAACCAATCTTTATTGTGCCGATCATCATTGCCGCTCTGCGGGAGTGGCATCACGCTGTCTTCGGCTGCCTCACCTGTCGTGGGCGACACTTCGATCAACCGCCGACCAGCTTGCCCCGATCACCCACCATTCTAAGGACAAACGGCGGTTCGTACGGTCGTGTCGGTGGTTTGCGTATGATTCCCTTCCTCGTCGCACATCGCGCGCTTCACGCATCGGAGCCGCGGTGCGGCCTTGTATTCTGTGAAATCGGCTTTTTCGTTATGCACCTGGGGCGTAGCGCACTGCCGGAGTGTCGAGGCAGCGCGGACCGCGCTCGAGATGACTTGGCGATCACTCTGGCAACCGCGATGCGACGCCGAGGTCAGAAGCGAAACTCTCCACTCCGTTGGTCCTTGTCGCATTACGATGCTGCCAGCGCCGGATCGTCGTCGTAATGGATCCAGCCAGAGTCTCTTCACTGGCATCGGATCGCGGCGGCGGGTGAGGGTGGAGCAGTGGTGGGGAACGATTTTGGCAACCCGCTCGAGCACGGTGCCCCTATTGTGCCCCGGCACTTGGGGCACACCGTGGAGGAATCAATCCGTTGAGTGCTTGAATAGCGACAGTCACAACGGTGGACGCACAAGGGGATCCGAACCTTGGACACTCTCCCGTGTGAAGGGAACGCTCTCCCGCTGAGCTATGCGTCCGGGAAACTGGGCGAACAATATGCCCCGTCAGAGCCCGCGATTTACGAAGTGCGGACCCCTGGTGTCAAGCGATCAGTCGGGCCGTAACGTCGCGATTTCGCGTTGGCTAAGGCGAATTACGCCCCCTGCTGGCGGGCCCGCGAAGCGTGCGATTGCAGCGCGCGGATGCGTTCGGCCAGCGTCCCGCCGCCTTCGGAGACGGCTGCGGCCCCAGTGACGTCGTTGGCGGGCTTGGCCGGGGTTTTCGGCACGGCCGGTTCCGCGGCCAGCATCGCCTTCGATCGCCGAATTCGGGCCCTCGAGCTGCATCGGCGAGTTTGGCGACCTCGGCGGCGATGTCGTTGATGCGCTCGCGCAGCAGCGCGTTTTCCATCCGCTCGGTCTGCCAGGAGCTTTCGGCCTGCTGCTGGATCGCGTTGATGTCACGCTGCAGTTTTGCGCGCTCGTCGCGGGCGACGACGAAGCTGTTCCTCGACCGCGGCTTTCTCGCTGCGCAGTTTCTCGACGACCGGCGATTTGCCGCCGCCCGTCGCCGCGATCTCCTCGCGCAGTTCGCGTCGCGGCGCGTTCGGCGTTTTCGTTGGCCTGCCGGAGCTGATTGTTTTCGTATTCGCGTTCGGCCAGGATCTTGCCTTGCGTCGCCAGCCGCGCTTCGAGGTCGTTGACGCGGTTGCCGAGCATCTCGGCTTCCTTGACCTGGACGATCAATTGCCGGTCGAGGTCGGTGACGCGCTGGCTCAAATTTTCGACGCGGCTGCGCGCTTCGCTCAGTTCGTGCGTCGCGCGCTCGGAGTCGGCGCGCTCCTGGGCGAGGCGAGCCTGCGTCGTCGAAAATTCTCTTTCGGCGTCGCCGACGCGGCCCTTCAATTCATCGATCTGCGTGCGCACCGCGACCAGCTCGACCTGGCGGCTGTCCGCCGTCATCGAACGGTCGATTCAATTCGTGATTGATCTTGGCGAGCTCGCCCTGCTTGTCGGTCAGCGCCTGTTCGGCGTTGCGCAAGCAGTCTCGGTCTTGGCCGCGAATTCCTCTTCGGTGGCGCGCAACTGCTCCTTCACCGCCTTCTCGCGCGCTTCCGAGCGAGAAGATCGTGGCGTTCTTCTCGCCGAGCTCGATCTTCATGCGGTTGATCGCGTCGCTCTTCTTGCCGAGTTCGGCGAGCTGGCTCGTGGTCTTGTTCTTGAGCTGCTCGACGTTCATTTCGAGCCGTCGCGCCGACATCAGCGAATTCCGCGCGCAGCTGGTCCTTGTCGGCCTGGATCTCGGCCATCGACAGCGGGCGTTGCCGCCTCGAGCCGCCGCGTCGTCAGCCGCACCGCGCGGTTATGCACCAGCGGCACGATCATCAGACCGAACAGCATCGAGACCAGAAGACCGGTCGCCAGATACATGATCGGCTCGATCATGGGTTACTCCACGCAGACAATAACGGATTGGTTAATCACATTGCCACGCCCGGCTGGGCTTACGCCAGCCCATTGCCGCGTTAACCCTGAATCTGGCAGGACGAGATCGCGTGTGCGATATCCGACAACGGCTCAGAACGGGTTCCAGGTCGCGCGCGGGTAAATTTGAGATAGCCGACATTGGCGCCGAGCCGCAGGCCGATGCCGGAGCGGATCGGCACCAGCACGATGTTGTTGGCGGTCAGCGCGGTCGTGCCGAAGCCGCCTACGATATAGGCGGAGCCATCGATGCCGACGAAGCGCTGATAGATCGCGTTGGTCGCGGGCAGGTTGTAGACCAGCGTCATGGTGCGCGCGCCGTCGCCGCCAGTCGAAGCCGACCGACGGCCCTGCCAGTACACCCGCAGGTCGCCGGCGTTCTTGGTGTAGAGCGTGCCTTCGCCATATCGCAGGCCTGCGACAAAGGCGCCGCGAGCCCTCCTCGCCGAGCACGTAGCCATTGGGAAGGCCCCATTGGCTGACCGGCGCGCTCGATGACGGACGCCAGCCCGCGCGAGACGTTGCCGAAGACTTTGTGCCGGCGCCAAACCAGTTCGCCAGGTCCGATACGTGTCGGCCCCTGCTGGCGTTGCGGTGGCGGCAACGGCGCTGCTGGTATTGCTGCTGCGGACGGTGGCACCGGCGCCGGCTGCTGCTTGCGGAAGCAGGTACGGTCCAGCACATCAGCGCGGCAAGCGTCACCGCGGCAAGGCGTGAGGCGAAACGTCATGAAAGAACACCCTGGCATCGAAATTCTGGCCGCCGCCTTAACCTGACGCCAACAGCATGGCTCTAGGTTGCGTCCAGTGTCCCCTCGACTCTCAATGTTATCGGCACCAACTATGACGGCACAACGGCATTTTGGCTTCGATATACACGGCACAAATCCACCGTTTCAGGCTTCCTGCCATCGGCCAAGGAAAATCAACGGTTCAATTGGTATCAATTCAGACAATGACGGCACAACGGCAGGAAAGATACGGTTCGCGCCCGGAATAGCCCTTTTTCGCCTTATTGGCGGGCTTTTGGCGCGCTCAGGCCTCGAGTTTTTGCCGCGTGGGCCGCGACCACCGGAACGGGTGGTGGTGAGCCGATATTCCGGGCTTGCCATCGAGGGCTTCGATCCCGTCGCCTATTTCACCGGATCTGCATGGCCGCCCGGGGCGTGGGCGATTTCGAAGGCCACGCAGCCGGCGCCGTCTGGCGTTTCCGCAACGAGGGCAACCGCGCCTCGTTTCGTCGGCGCATCCCGAGATCTACGGCCCCCAGTTCGGCGGCTACGACCCGGTCGATCTGGGGCGAGGGTGACCTATGCGGGCAACCCGCGCGTTTTGGCTGGTCTGCGGATCGCGGCTCTATCTGTTCGGCCGCGAGGAAAACCGCGACGCCTTCGTTGGCCGAGCCTGCGCGTTTCCTGAAAGATGCCGGCGCGCGCTGGCCGGCGCTCGAACAGAGCCTCGCGCAGTAGATGCTAGCACCTCTCCCGCGGGGAGAGGTCGAATTGCGAAGCAATCGGGTGAGGGTTAAGCTATCGAGGGACCGTCTTCACCCGGCGCTTGCGCCGACCTCTCCCCACGGAGAGGTGGTAACGAGTCGTGGCGGAACGGAGCTCTAAATGACACCGCTGTGGGATCACCCCAGGCGATGAATTCCGGCAACGATGAAGTCTTCGCGCCCGGCGCCGAAATGCAAGCTGGCGCCCGTTTGAATCCGTGACCTTGCCGCCGGCGGCGGTGACCACCGCATGGCCCGCCGCCACATCCCATTCGCAGGTCGGCGACAGGCGGGGATAGATGTCCACCAGCCCTTCCGCCACCCGGCCGAATTTGACCGCGGAGCCGAGTTCGCACCGCACGGCTCCCGGCCGCTGCGCAATAAAGGCTTCGGTGCTGGTCGTCGCCATGCGAGCGGCTGACCGCGACTGTCCAGGGCTTTCCGCGCGGCGGGCAGGGCGGGTCCGGATCGGCTCGACGCGCGGCGCGCCGCCGCTGAGCGTCAGCCGCTCGGCGCCCCGGCCGACGATGCCGCGCCAGATCAATCCGAGCGCGGGCGCGCTGACGATGCCGAGAAGCGGCACCCCGCCGGTTACCAGCGCCAGATTGACGGTGAACTCGTCGCGGCCGGCGACGAATTCCTTGGTGCCGTCGAGCGGATCGATCAGGAAGAAGCTGTCTTCACAAGGCAGCTTCGCCAGTTGAACGCGCTCCTCGGACAATGACGGTATGTTCGGGGCCAGCCACGCGAGGCCGTCGGCGATGATGCGGTCGGCGGCGAGATCGGCTTCCGTCACCGGCGATCCGTCGATCTTGCCGTCGACCTTCATGGCGGAGCGGTTGACGGTCAGGATGGCGGCGCCGGCCCGGATCACCAGACCGGTCAATGGCTCGATCAGCGCCGCGGCGGCGTCGCCATCGATCCGCTGCGGAATTGCCTCATTCATAAGCGGCACTCATTTGCTGTTCGTGTCTCCCTTGACCTTCGCCGCCCCGTGCTGGCAGCACCCGCCTGCGCAGTGTATCAAGCCACCGAGCATGCGTGATCTGTAACTGTCCGCCAGGAATTTGGGACTGCGCGGCTTTCCAGGAAAAATGATGTCTGGCACTTCGTCTCCCGGCCTGCCCCGACGCCCTCGAACTGGCCGCGCTGTTGTGTTCGCGGGTCTGTCACGATCTCATCAGCCCGGTTGGCGCCATCGTCAATGGGCTTGAGGTCCTCGACGACAATCCCAAGCCCGAAGATCGCGAATTCGCACTCGATCTGATCCGCAAGAGCGCCAAGACCGCCTCGGCGCGGTTGCAGTTCTGCCGGCTGGCGTTTGGCGCGGCAGGCTCGTCGGGTGCACAGATCGATCTCGGCGACGCCCAGACCATGGCGCGCGGCCACATCGAGGACGGCAAGATCACCATCAGCTGGAATTTGCCGCGGCTGTTGCTGCCGAAGAACCGCGTCAAGCTGCTTTTGAACATGCTTGTGATCGCGCAGCAGACCATACCGCGCGGCGGTACGCTGACCATCGACCCGATCGGCGACGGCGAGACGATGAGCTTTCGCGTCACCGCAGCCGGGTTGAACGCGCGCGTGCCGCAAGAACATTGCCGACCTCGCTGAGAGCGAGTTCGACTGCCACCGTCGATGCGCATGCGGTGCAGCCTTATTATACGCGGCTATTGGCGCAGGCCTGCGGGCTTGCCGTGACGCTCGCGCCCGACGGGGAAAAGGTGGTCGTGTCGGGCCTGCGCGTGAGCGCGAGCCGCGGCGCCATCATGGTTAACCAGAGGTGGATAACCGGCGGCCGGATTCATTGGTGCCGTCTTATCTCTTTGTTGAGCCCGTTCTTTTCCATTTGCTCAACCAATATTAAACGGTTTGCATAGAAGCTGGCCAGGTTCCGTAAGGCACGTCGATGTCGCGTGCCGGTGGGTGCGAAGGCCAGTTTCATGGATGATTTATTGCGGGAGTTCCTGACCGAGACCAGCGAGAGCCTGGACACGGTCGATAATCAGCTGGTGCGGTTCGAGCAGGACCCGAACAACGCCAAGATTCCTGGATAACATCTTCCGCCTGGTGCACACCATCAAGGGCACCTGCGGCTTCCTCGGCCTGCCGAGGCTGGAAGCGCTCGCCCACGCCGGCGAGACGCTGATGGGCAAATTCCGCGACGGCATGCCGGTCACCGCCGAGGCCGTCACCCTGATCCTGTCCTCGATCGACCGCATCAAGGAGATTCTGGCGGGCTTAGAGGCCACCGAGAACGAGCCCGAAGGCAGCGATGAGGATCTCATCGTCAAGCTGCACGACATGGTCGAGCACGGCATGGCAGCCATGCCGGGTCAGCGGCTCGCAGCCGACCCCGTCGGTCGCCGCACCGCCGGTTGTCAGCGCCGGCTGCGCTGGTCGCGTCAGCGTCAGGGCACGCTGGTGGAGCAGGTGCTGGAACGCCCCTTGCGTCCCGGCGAAGTCTCGCTCGATGAACTCGAGCGCGCCTTCCGCGAGACCGCAACCGAAGTACGCGCCCGCCCCGGTGGCTGCGCCTCGCGCCGGCAAGCCACGCGCCGGAAGCCGCGCGGCCGTCGCCAGGGAAGCCCAAGGCAAAACCCGCCCGCAAGGCTGTCCGCCGAGGTCGCCGACGTCCAGGAAGCCGACAAAATCGCCAACCAGTCGATCCGCGTCAACGTGGACACGCTGGAGCATCTGATGACCATGGTCTCCGAGCTGGTGCTGACCCGCAACCAGCTTCTGGAGATCTCCCGCCGCAACGAGGACACCGAGTTCAAGGTGCCGCTGCAGCGGCTCTCCAACGTCACCGCCGAGCTGCAGGAAGGCGTCATGAAGACGCGGATGCAGCCGATCGGCAATGCCTGGCAGAAGCTGCCGCGCATCGTCCGCGACCTCTCCGGCGAACTCGGCAAGCAGATCGAACTGGAGATGCACGGCGCCGACACCGAGCTCGACCGCCAGGTGCTCGACCTGATCAAGGACCCGTTGACGCACATGGTGCGCAACTCCGCCGATCACGGCCTGGAGACCCCGGCCGAGCGCGCCGCCTGCCGGCAAGCCCGAGCAGGGCACCATCCGGCTGTCCGCCTATCACGAGGGCGGCCACATCATCATCTGCATCGCCGACAATGGCCGCGGGCTCAACACCGAGCGGATCAAGGCCAAGGCGGTCGCATGCGGGCTCGTCTCCGAGGCTGAACTGGAGAAGATGACCGAAGCCCAGATCCACAAGTTCATCTTCGCGCCGGGCTTCTCGACGGCGGCCACCGTCACCTCGGTCTCCGGCCGCGGCGTCGGCATGGACGTGGTGCGCACCAATATCGACCAGATCGGCGGCACCATCGACATCAAGTCGGTGGCCGGCGAGGGCTCCATCCGTCACCATCAAGATCCCGCTGACCTTGGCCATCGTCTCGGCCCTGATCGTGGAAGCCGGCGGCGACCGCTTTGCGATCCCCCAGCTGTCGGTGGTCGAACTGGTGCGGGCGCGGGCCAACTCCGAACACCGCATCGAGCGCATCAAGGACACCGCCGTCCTGCGGCTGCGCAACAAGCTGTTGCCGCTGATGCACCTGAAGAAGCTGTTGAAGATCGACGACGGCTCCTCCTCCGACCCCGAGAACGGCTTTATCGTGGTGACCCAGGTCGGCAGCCAGACTTTCGGCATCGTGGTCGACGGCGTGTTCCACACCGAGGAAATCGTGGTCAAGCCGATGTCGACCAAACTGCGGCACATCGACATGTTCTCCGGCAACACCATCCTGGGCGATGGCGCCGTGATCATGATCATCGACCCCAACGGCATTGCCAAAGCGCTCGGCGCCTCCGGCTCCTCCGCCACGAGATGGCGGACGAGCATGCGCGGCGCATGCGTCGTCCGGCGAACAGCTGACCTCGCTGCTGGTGTTCCGCGCCGGCACCGACCAGCCCAAGGCGGTGCCGCTCGGCCTCGTCACCCGGCTGGAGGAGATCGCCACCGACAAGATCGAACTCTCTAACGGCCGCTACATGGTGCAGTACCGCGAGCAGCTGATGCCGCTGGTGCAGATGACCGGGGTCAACGTCCAGACCTCGGGCGCGCAGCCGATCCTGGTGTTCGCCGACGACGGCCGCTCGATGGGGCTCGTGGTCGACGAGATCATCGACATCGTCGAGGAGCGGCTGCACATCGAGGTCGCGGGCTCCAGGACGGCATTCTCGGCTCGGCCGTGATCAAGGGCCAGGCCACCGAGGTGATCGACGTCGGCCACTTCCTGCCGATGGCGTTCGCCGACTGGTTCTCGCGCAAGGAGATGCGGCCCTCGAGTCAGCCCAATCGGTGCTGCTGGTCGACGACAGTGCCTTCTTCCGCAACATGCTGGCCCCGGTGCTCAAGGCCGCCGGCTACCGGGTGCGGGTCGCCCCCAATGCGCAGGAGGGCCTCTCCGCGCTGCGCTCGGGACAGACCTTCGACGTGGTGCTGACCGACATCGAGATGCCCGACATGAACGGCTTCGAATTCGCTGAAACGATCCGCGCCGACCAGCACCTGAGTTCGCTGCCGATCATCGCGCTGTCCTCGATGGTGTCGCCGGCGGCGATCGAGCGCGGGCGGCAGGCCGGCTTCCACGATTACGTCGCCAAGTTCGACCGTCCCGGCCTGATCGCGGCGCTGAAGGAACAGACCGCCGAGATCAAGCGCGCGGCATAAACAAGTTTAGCCGGGCATGAACAAGCTCAGCCCTTGCACAAGGATTAGACCATGACAACCAAGACCGAGACCATCGAAGGCACTGTCGCCGAATACGTCACCGCCGTGATCGGCGGGCAATTGTTCGGCCTGCCGATCTCGCGCGTCCAGGACGTGTTCATGCCGGAACGGCTGACCCGGGTGCCGCTGTCGTCGGCCGAGATCGCCGGCGTGCTCAATCTGCGCGGCCGCATCGTCACCGTGGTCGACATGCGCGCCCGGCTCGGCCTGCCGAAGGCCGACGACGGCAAGCCGCCGATGGCGGTTGGCGTCGACCTGCGCGGCGAGTCCTACGGCCTCTGATCGACCAGATCGGCGAGGTCTTGAAGCTCCCTGACGACGGCCGCGAGGAAAACCCCGTCAACCTCGATCCCCGCATGGCCAAGCTCGCCGGCGGCGTCCATCGCCTCGACGGCCAGCTCATGGTCGTCCTCGACGTCGATCGCGTCCTCGAAATCGTGCCTGACTTGAAGGCGGCATAAGAAGCCAAGTGCAAGCGTAGACAAACTTGAAATGGAAACGTCCCCTCTGAGGGATAGGTGGCAGTAGAGGCCGAAAATGAGAACATGTCTGGTCGTCGATGATTCAAGCGTCATTCGAAAGGTCGCACGCCGTATCCTGGAAGGTCTTGATTTCCAGATCGTCGAAGCCGAGGACGGCGCGAAAGCGCTTGACGCGCTGCAAGCGCGCCATGCCCGAGGCGGTTCTGCCTCGACTGGAACATGCCGGTGATGGACGGCTACGAATTCCTCGGCAATCTGCGCCGCATGCCCGGCGGCGACGCGCCCAAGGTGGTGTTCTGCACCACCGAGAACGACGTCGCGCACATCGCGCGCGCGCTGCATGCCGGCGCCAACGAATACATCATGAAGCCGTTCGACAAGGACATCGTCACGGCGAAGTTCCAGGAAGTCGGCCTGACTCTGATTCTGTTCAGACGATCCGGCGGCTCGACGGCCCTCGGCGTTATCTTGGTAATTGTGCCGCTTGAGCCGTTCCTGGTGAAGTAATGAGTGTTGCGTTGACGAGTAGCTCCGGCCCCGACTTCGACACGGCAGGAAAAGCTGCGCGTGATGGTGGTCGATGACTCAGTCGTCATCCGCGGGATGATCTCACGCTGGATCGGAGCCGAACCGGACATGGAGGTCACGGCCTCCTTGCGCACGGGACTGGACGCCGTCAACCAGCTCGAGCGTATCAACTCCCGATGTCGCCGTGCTCGATATCGAAATGCCGGAGCTCGACGGCATCTCGGCGCTGCCGAAATTGCTGGCGAAGAAACGCGACCTCATCATCATCATGGCCTCGACGCTGACCCGCCGCAACGCGGAGATCAGCTTCAAGGCGCTTTCGCTCGGCGCATCCGATTACATTCCAAAGCCCGAAAGCACGCGTGAGGCGTCCGCGGCGGAAACCTTCCGCCACGATCTGATCCAGAAGATCCGTCACCTCGGCGCCAAGCTCCGCCGCTCTAGCCCACGCCCCCGCGCATGGGAGCCCGCCGCTCGCCCCGGTCCACGACCGGCCACGTGACGCCTGTGCGCCAATCGGCGCCGGTTGGCCCAATCCGCGCTGATGCGCCGCCCGTTCAGCACGCTGGCGCCGCGGGTGCTCCTGATCGGGTCGTCGACCGGCGGTCCGCAAGCCCTGATGTCGCTCGGTCACCGAAATCGGCCCCGTGATCGACCGTTTCCCCGTTCTGATCACGCAGCACATGCCGCCGACCTTCACGACGATTCTCGCCGAGCATCTGGCGCGTTCCAGCCGCCGGCCGGCGCATGAGGCCGTGGACGGCGAGATCGTCAAGGCCGGCCGGATCTATCTCGCGCCGGGCGGCCGCCATATGCGCGTCGTGCGCCACGGCGCCGAGGCTGCGATTGCGCTCGACGACGGGCCGCCGGTGAACTTCTGCAAACCCGCGGTCGACCCGTTGTTCACCTCCGCGATCGATGTCTGGCAGGGCGGCATCATGTCGGTGATTCTGACCGGCATGGGCTCCGACGGTATGCGCGGCGGCAAGGATATCGCTGCGGCCGGCGGCAGCGTGATGGCCCAGGACGAAGCGACAAGCGTGGTGTGGGGTATGCCGGGCGCGCCGCCAATGCCGGCATTTGCGCTGCAGTATCTGCCGCTCAATCAGATCGGCGCCGAAACTGGTTCGTTTGTTTTCGGAGATCGTTCGTGACGCCTCTGGACTATGAGTATTCTGCGTAAGCTTCTGAAAGAGCGTTCCGGCCTCGACCTGTCCGCCGACAAGCAGTACCTGGTCGAAAGCCGGCTGTTGCCGCTGGCGCGCAGGGCTGAGCCTGCGCTGGCATTCGCCGAATCTCGTTGCAGAAGATGAAGGGCGGCGCCGAGCCGCTGACGGCGGAGGTGGTCGAGGCAATGACCACCAACGAGACCTTCTTCTTCCGCGACAAGATCCCGTTCGATCATCTGCGCAGAGACGGTCCTGCCGGCGCTGGTGCAGGCGCGCGCGGCGCGCCGTTCCCTGCGCATCTGGTGCGCAGCTTCCTCCACCGGGCAGGAACCGTATTCGATCGCGATGTGCCTGAAGGAAGCAGGTCACCTGTGTTGCGGGCTGGCGGATCGAGATCGTCGCGACCGACCTTTCCGCAGGAAGTGCTGGAGAAATCCAAGGCCGGCATCTATCAGCCAGTTCGAGGTGCAGCGCGGCTTGCCGATCCAGATGCTGGTCAAATATTTCACGCAGAATCGGCGAAATCTGGCAGCTCAATGTCCGAAATCCGCAGCATGGTGCAGCATCGCCAGTTGAACCTGCTGCAGGACTTCTCCCACCTCGGCATGTTCGACGTGATCTTCTGCCGCAACGTCCTGATCTATTTCGACCAGGACACCAAGGCCAACATCTTCCAACGCATCTCACGGATGCTCGAGCCCGATGGCGTACTGGCGCTGGGCGCGGCCGAATCCGTGGTCGGAATCACCAACGCCTTCAAGCCCGTACCCGAACGGCGTGGACTTTATCGCACGAACACGGCGCCGGCTGCGCTGCCCGGGTGTCACGACCCTGGTGCCGCAAACGCTGGAAGGCGGTCGCTTCGGCGCGCTGATCCGCACAGCCTTGTCTATAGAATCGCGTGCGGCACGAACCGCGACGTATTGCCGGTGATCGGGTTTTCGTCCTCGCGGATCGATAGTCCGCACGGCGTGTGATCGACCAGCCAGCTGCCGAGCACCGGCGTATTGATCGGAAAAATTCGGCAGCGGCGCCAAGCGCCTGGCGGATAAATCCTTCCGCGCCGTACGGGCCTTCCTGCTCGACCAGCGTGGTGCCGGCGCTGACCAGCGCGACATTGGCGCCTTCGCGCGAATAGAGCGGCTTGCGCACGAAGCGAGCGCCGAGCCTGGCCGCGTTCGGATCGTCCTCGAAATAGGCCGGCAGCAGATTGGGATGGCTCGGGAAACATCTCCCATAGCAGCGGCAGAATGCCCTTGTTGGAAAGGATCGCTTTCCACGGCGGCTCGATCCAGCGCGTCGGCGCATTCTGCGAGCTGCGCGCCGAACGCGTCGTGAAACATCCATTCCCAGGGATAGAGCTTGAACGCGAGTTCGATCGCGCGGTCGTCGAGATCGACGAAGCTGCCGTCGTCGCGCAAGCCCGATGTCCTCGATGTCGATCAGTGTGGTCTGCAAGCCCGGCCTGCCGTCGCGGTGTCCTCGAGATAGGCCAGCGTGCCGGCATCCTCGGTACTTTCGGTCATGCCGGCGAGATGCAGGTGGCTGCGCGCCGCCGAGCTTTCTTCCAGGCGTCGATCAGGCCGCTCATGGATCGAATTGAACTGGTCGGCGCGCTTCGGGATGATGCTGCCGTTCGATCGCCTGTTCGAGCCAGGTCCACTGAAACACCGCCGCCTCGAAAATCGAGGTCGGGGTGTCCGCGTTGTATTCGCAGCAGCTTTGGCCGGACTGCGTCCGTCATAAGCTCGAGGTCGAGCCGGCCGTAGAGGCTGCCGCTCGTCGTGGTGCCAGCTCTCGGAGATCAGCGGGCCAGAAGGCCTTCCGGTATCTTCAGCCGGCGCAGATAGTTTTCATCGTCGACCGCGTTGCCGACCAGTTCGAGGCACATCGCGTCGATCTCGCCGGTCGGCGCCTCGATCTCGTGTTCGATCTCGTCCAGCGAGAACGCGTAATAGGCGCGCTCGTCCCAATAGCGCTCGCCGTCGATGGTGTGGAAATCGAACCCGGCGCTTTCGGCGGTCGCGCGCCAGTCGCTGCGTTCAGGGCAGACAATGCGCTGGAATGACATAGAGCATGATCGGAAAAGTGGAAACCGGTTTTCCGTAAAGGCAAGCGCGGAGCGTTTTGCCCGGAGCATCGTGCCGACAAGAAGATAAACGTGTCTGAACAGGCGGCGCTGGATCAGGCGCCAGCCTCCGCCATGCCCGTGACCGTGACCATGGCCGTGGAATCGATGCGGTCGCCGCCGAAGCCGCCATATGTCGCGGGGCAACTCTGAATGAGGCGTCCATCCGGGCCGAGCGTTCGATATAGCACGCGTCCGGGACCGCAATCGATACGCGGCACCAAGCCCATCGATACCGCGCCGACCGTCGCGGTGCCCATCATGGTCAAGATGACACGGCGAGAACGTTTCATGCGATCACCTGCACTCACACACTCGAAGAGCTCGGCCAAGCCTCGGCATTCAAGCCTCGGCATTCGAGCTTTGGCATTCAGGCTCGCATTGAGGCAGACTTGCGTTCTGCACACAAGCCAAAGCCAGCCGTTTCACAGGATCGTGCGGGGACGCGGGCCGGGTGGTCTCAGTCGTCAGCCGCCGCCGGAAAATGCGACGTGAACGCGTGCGCGAACGAGCCGAATCCACCGCGCGTCACGCCGCTTGAGCCGGAATCGGACGACGTGCCTGACGAGGAAATGGCTCGATGGGAATCGCCGCTGAAGAAGTTGCTGCGCGACGACGATCCGCCCGATGAGCCGTGGCTGCTGCCGGATGAGGATCCGCGGGGAGGGCATTCGGCCCCGGTTTGCAGTCCCGACGGCGCCGCCATCCCCGGCCGGTTCGGTTCGCAGTTCTCGCCTGGCATCAGCGCATAGGCGCCACCGCCAACGGCAAAGGTGCCCATCAGAAGCAGTGCCACATGGTGGGAGCGCTTCGCCGGCGCCGACGATTGGACCGCAACCGGCCTTCGCGTCCCGAACTCCCGTGTCTGGTATTCTCTGCCATGATCAATAGATCATCGAGGCGGCGTTGAGCGCGCCGGCGGCGAGCGATGCAAGCCCGAGCCAGATCGCGGCTGCGGAGTTCGCCGGCCGCGATCCGCGCCGACAGGTTCGGCACCGGGATCTTGACGATAAAATAGACGGCGATCTGGACGATAAGCGCGATCGACGCTCCAGATCAGGCAATCCCACGACATTCGCGGAGTGGGCGATGGCGCTGACCACCGGCAGCACGAAACCGAGCAGGCTGAGGCCGAGTGGCGATCGCGGCCGCCGGCATCGTTGTCGCGGATCAGCTGGAACTCGTCGTGCGGCGTGACCCGGGTATAGACGAAGAGGTAGGCGACGACGGCGACAAGGGCCGTGCAGAAGTAGACCAGGAACGCCGGCAGTCCGGCCAGTGATTGCAGGATCATTGAAAGGCGCGCCCCCAGCGTGTTTTCGAGCGAAGCATGCCCTCGGACTTGATCCGGGGGTGGATACCGGTTCGCGTGAAGAAAACACGTCAAAACAACGAAGATGGAGCCTCGGTTCGGATCGATCAGAACCGAAAAGCGCTCTCCTCCAACCGCAAGGTTGCACGATCCCTCTGCCGGCGCACGCGCGAAGGGCCGGTTTCAATCCACAAACAAAAACCCCGCCATTTGCGGCGGGGTCCAGTCGGGAGGAGTGAGCCTGACGGGCTCGCCGTAAACCCGTGATCAGGCGGGAATGCGCTCTTCGACCTCGTGCGGCTCGCGCAGCACGTAGCCGCGGCCCCACACGGTTTCGATGAAGTTGCGGCCTTCGGAGGCGTTGGCGAGCTTCTTGCGCAGCTTGCAGATGAAGACGTCGATGATCTTCAGCTCGGGCTCGTCCATGCCGCCATAGAGATGGTTGAGGAACATTTCCTTGGTCGAGGGTGGTGCCCTTGCGGAGCGAGAGCAGCTCCAGCATCTGGTATTCCTTGCCGGTCAGATGCACGCGCTGGCCGCCGACCTCGACCGTCTTGGTGTCGAGATTGACCACGAGATCGCCGGTCTGGATCACCGACTGGGCGTGGCCCTTGGAACGGCGCACGATCGCATGGATGCGGGCGACCAGTTCGTCCTTGTGGAAGGGCTTGGTCATGTAGTCGTCGGCGCCGACGCCGAGACCCTTGACCTTGTCCTCGATGCCGGCGAGGCCGGAGAGGATCAGAATGGGTGTCTTGATCTTCGAGACCCGAAGCTGCTTGAGCACGTCGTAACCGGACATGTCGGGCAGGTTCAGGTCGAGAAGGATAATGTCGTAATCGTAGAGTTTTCCGAGATCGACGCCCTCTTCTCCGAGGTCCGTCGTATAGACGTTGAAACTTCGGATTTGAGCATCAGTTCGATCGACTGCGCGACGGCGCTGTCATCTTCAATCAGCAATACGCGCATGCCAGTCCCCTCTAGTCGCCGCTCCGGGCGTCAGGTCGGCCGCACTTGCGGCACTCAAAACGCCTTTGAACAACTGATTCGGATCCTGACGACATATGGTTAACAAAATCTGATTCCAGTCCGCAAGCTCTATCAGTGCAATTTTTATCGAATCGCCCTAAGATGTTGCGTAGAAGCAGCTTTTCGTATCCGGTCTCGTTCAGGTTCCACATTAAGAGTCGGGCCTAACCGACTCTCGCGACTCGCACCTTCATTCTGATGGTCGAGCGCGTTTCAGTCACCCAAAGACAGTGACGTAATGATTAACGATGCGGGTAAACACGAGGTTAAGGAACGGCCCTAACGCGTGGAAACTTAAGGTTTTCGCAATGAAGGCGCTCGCCGAACAGATCAGCGACATCGACGGCGTCAATATCTATGGCCGCGTCGTCGGCGTGCGCGGCCTGATGGTCGAGATCGCAGGCCCCATCTCACGCGATGTCGGTCGGCGCCCGCATCGTGATCGAGACCGGCGGCAACCGATTCATCCCATCGCGAGGTCATCGGCTTCACCGGCAACAATGCGGTGGTGATGCCGTTCGCCGGCCTCGAGGGTGTCAGGCGCGGCTGCCGCGCGGTCATCGCCAACGCCGCGAGTCAGGTGCGGCCGTCGGCCATTATGGCTCGGTCGCGTCATCAATGCGATGGGCGAGCCGATCGACGGCAAGGGCCGTTGCCGCAAGGCGCCTCGCCGATGCCCTATCGCAACTCGCCGCCGCCGGCGCATTCGCGCAGGCGCGTCGGTCGCGCCGCTCGATCTCGGCGTGCGGGCGCTCAATACCTTTCTGACCTGCTGCCGCGGCCAGCGGCTCGGCATCTTCGCCGGCTCCGGCGTCGGCAAGTCGGTGCTGTTGTCGATGCTGGCGCGCAATGTCGACGCCGATATCACGGTGATCGGCCTCGTCGGCGAACGCGGCCGCGAGGTGCAGGAATTCCTGCAGGACGACCTCGGCGACGAGGGGCTGGCGCGCTCGGTGGTGGTGGTGGCCACCTCGGACGAGCCCGCCCTGATGCGGCGGCAGGCGGCTTATTTGACGCTGGCGATCGCCGAATACTTCCGCGACGAAGACAAGGACGTGCTGTGCCTGATGGATTCGGTGACGCGCTTTGCGATGGCCCAGCGCGAAATCGGCCTGTCGGCGGGCGAGCCGCCGACCGCCAAGGGCTACACGCCGACCGTGTTCACCGAACTGCCGAAGCTGCTTGAGCGGGCCGGTCCGGGCATGGGCGACGGCACCATCACCGGCATCTTCACGGTGCTGGTGGATGGCGACGACCACAATGAGCCGATCGCGGACGCGGTCCGAGGCATCCTGGACGGCCATATCGTGATGCAGCGATGCGATCGCCGAGCGCGGTCGTTATCCGGCGATCAACATTCTCAAGTCGGTGTCCCGCACCATGCCGAAGTCGGCCGATCCGGCCTATCTGCCGATCATCACCCGGGCGCGTCAGGTCATGGCGACCTATGCCGACATGGAGGAACTGATCCGGCTCGGGGCCTATCGCGCGGGTTCCAGCGCCGAGGTCGACGAGGCGATCCGGCCTGCATGAACCGCTGGAGGGCTTTCTGCGCCAGGCCAAGGACGAAGTGACCGGTCTGAATGAGGGTTACCGGCAGCTTGAGCGAATCCTCGGCAGTTTGGAAACGGAACGCTAACTTTGTCAGGCCATCATCCCGCCGCATAGTGTAGCGATGCCGGTGGCGCCCTGCGGGGATGCCGGCGCTGTCCCGCGTTCAAATCGGGACTTCTGGGGAGTACGAGTCGATGAAGTCACGTGAAACGCTGATCCGCCTGAAGAAGTTTCAGGTCGACGAAAAGCGCCGAAGGGTCGCCCAGATCGAAGGCATGATCGCCGACTTCCAGCGCATGTCGGTCGATCTGGAGCGCGAAATCCAGTACCGAGCAGGAGCGCGCCGGGATCAACGATCCCACGCACTTCGCCTATCCGACCTATGCCAAGGCCGCGATCCAGCGCCGGGAGAACCTGACCCGCTCCGCCGACGAACTGCGGATCCAGCTCGAGGACGCCAAGAGCCTGCTGGGCGAAGCGTTCGAGGAACTCAAGAAGGTCGAGCTGCTGGACGAGCGCGATCAGGCCCGCGAGCGGGCCGAAGAAAGCGCCCGCGAACAGGCCGATCTCGACAGCATCGGCCTGATGCGCGCCCGCATCGGGGCCATCGCCTGAGGCTTTCCGCTGTCATCCTGCAGCATCAACGAAAACCCGGGCCGTGAGGTCGGGTTTTCATTTGAATGATCCACAGGCCGGCCATCCCCGACTTGGTGCACCAGTTTGACGCAGGCTATGATGCGGCATGTTAGAGCTGCCACCCAAGCGGCGCGTACAGGATGTTGCGATGACCCAGTCTGATAGCGCGGCAAGCGCCGAACCCCGCGAATTGGTTCGGTTGTCGACCGACGCGTTGCGCGAATCTTCGCGATCGCGAGCGGACCCGCTACGAAGCGATCAAGGCGCGCGCCACGCCGTTCAATCTCGGCGCGCGGCAAGCCCGCGACCGAGCAGGTTGCGCTTGCCAACCAATTGCTGACGGCAGTCGCCACACCGGAGCAGTGCTGGACCGAAGACGGCAACGATTGCCGGAACTATTACGGTAGCCCGCAAGGACTGATCGAGGTCCGCCGGCTGTTCGCGCCAATGCTCTGGCGCGCCGCCCGAACAGGTACTGGTCGCCAACAATTCGAGTCTGGCGCTGATGCACGACGCGGTGGTCTATGCCCTGCTGACCGGGGCGCGCGAGTGGCGCCGCGCCATGGCGCGATCAGCGCCGCCCGATCAGGTTTCTGTGTCCCTCGCCTGGTTACGACCGCCATTTCCAGATCTGCGAGCAATACGGGATCGAGATGATCGCCGTGCCGCTGACCGGGGCCGGCCCGGACATGGACGAGGTCGAGCGGTTAGCCGCTGATCCCGGCGGTCAAGGGCATGTGGTGCGTTCCCAAATACAGCAACCCGACCGGGGAAACCTATTCGTCCGAGACAGTCGCGAGGCTGGCGCGGATGCGCGCTGCCGGCGACTTCCGGCTGTTCTGGGATAATGCCTATGCGGTTCATGACCTGACCGGCACGTCCGACCGGCTCGACAATGTGCTTGACGCTTGCGCCGCCGCCGGCAGCCCGGACCGGGCGCTGGTGTTCGGCTCGACCTCGAAGATCACTTTCGCGCAGGCTGGTCTCGGCATGCTCGCGACGTCGGCCGCCAATATGCGCTGGTTCGTCTCGCGCCAGTCGACACGTACGATCGGGCCGGACAAGCTCAACCAGCTGCGCCATGTCCTGGTTCTGCGTGACGATGCCGGGATCATCAGCGCATATGGACGCAGCAGCGCCGTCTGCTCGAGCCGAAATTCGCGGCGGTGCAGGAAGTATTCGAGGCCCGGCTCGGCGGCACCGGAGTCGCGGCCTGGACCCAGCCCGCGCGGCGGCTATTTCGTGAGCCTTGACGTGCTCGACGCCTGCGCCCAGCGCGTCGTGGCGCTGGCCAAGGCAGCCGGCATCGAGATGGTGCCGGCGGGCCGCACCCTTCCCTATGGTCGCGATCCGCGCGACCGCAATATCCGTATCGCGCCCTCCGTTCCCGCCGGCGGACGAGGTCCGTGCGGCGGTCGATGCGCTCGCCACCTGCGTTCTCGTCGCCACCTGCGAACGCCTGCTCGCCGATCGCGGCGTTAATGCGTGATACGACTTCATGCGAGTCCGGTATGCGACGGCCCTGGCGTCGCTGGAATGGTCCTCTGGACGAGAACCATCGAGGGGCTGCCGAGGGCCGGGGTTGTCTCAATCAATCCACAGGCCGGCCATCACTGGCTTGGTGACCCGGTCTGGCGCAAGGTATGATACGACAGGATCTGGTTTGCCGCTCCGGTATGGCAAAAGCGATGGGGGCATCGCGATTTCTGGGGACGCTGAATGCTGACGCCAGCAGAGCTGGTCTGGCTGATTGCCGCGGTTGCGAAGGGGGATGAGGCCGCTTTTGAGCGCCTTTACGCCGCCACGCGCGCGAAACTCTTCGGCGTGGTGCTCCGTATCTTGCGGCGACAGGATCTCGCGGAGGAGGTGATTCAGGAGGCTTACGTCAAGATCTGGAACAGTGCCGGGCAGTTCAATCCCGGCCTGTCGTCACCGATCACGTGGATGGCGTCGATCGCCCGAAACCGGGCCATCGACGTCGTGCGCAAACGCACCGAAGTTCTCGATCGAAGAGGAGCCGGCGGCCATGGAAGTGGCTGCCGACACCCCAGATCCGCTGGCGCGCCGGGAGATGACGGAAGAGTTGAAGCGGTTGCTGGAGTGCGTTGGCCGCCTGGAGCCGGATCGGCAAAAGCTCGTGCTGCTGGCCTATTACAACGGCTGGAGCCGCGAGCAGCTGGCGGCGAAGTTCGAGACGCCGGTGAATACGGTGAAGACCGTGGCTGCGCCGCAGCATGATGGATATCCGGGAGTGTCTTGGGACTTGTCTAGGATGATGGCCTACAGCGAAGACCATATCGCGCTCGCCGCGGAATATGCCCTCGGCACCCTCGATGCCGATGAGCGGGCGCAGGTCGAGACCATGATGTCCGTCGACAAGGACTTCACGGCGATCGTCGATGCGTGGGAGCACAAGCTCGGCGTCTTGAACCAGATGGTCGGGTCGGTCGAGCCGCGGCCGAGGTCTGGGACAAGATCAGAGACCGCGGTAGGGACATTCCGAACCGCAGGCGCCGCTGGTGCTTCCGCAAGCGCCGCCGCCGGCTGCGCCTGAGGTCAAGCCGAGCCTGCCGCGGTGGTGGACACCTCCAACGTCGTCCGATTGTCCGCGCCAGGCCCGGCGCTGGCGCAATGTTGCGACGCTTCACCACGGCGATCGCGGCGGCACTGGTCGCGATGATCGCGGTCGGGGTCTATCAGCCGGATTTACTTCCCGATGGCGTTCGTCCGAAACCGCGCGTGCAGGTGGTTGAGGTCAAGACCCCGCCGTGTCGGCGACGCCGTCCGGCGCAGTACGTCGCCGTGTTGCAGAAGGACGGCGGGTCGCCCGCGTTCATTCTCACGGTCGACGGCGCAACCAGGAATTTCACCGTTCGCAAGGTGCGGCGCGGCCCCGAGCCCGGCAAGAGCTTCGAGCTCTGGCTGATCTCCGACAAGCTGCAGCGACCGCGCTCGCTGGGCGTGATCGGTGGCAGCGACTTCACCGCGCGTCCGGTGCTTGTCGTCTTACGACACCGACACCATCAACACCGCGACCTATGCGGTGACCGTCGAGCAGGCCGGCGGATCGCCTGACGGCAAGCCGCACTCGGCGCCCGTCTTTACCGGCAAGCTGATCGAGAGCGTGCCGCCGGCGCGCTTCCGCCGCCTCGCGCGATCGAGTTGTACGCTCCCGCGGCGGTGGGTCGATTTGCGGCAAAGCGGGTGTGGGGATCGTCTCCAGAGATCGCAATTACGACCCGCAAGGTCGCTCGAGCGACTTCGGTTGCGCGCCGCAAGTTGCCAGGCACACAAAGAAAAACGCCCGTGGGGAGCGGGCGTTTTCGGTAGTCGACTTGGGGTAGTTGGGGTCTTCTACATACTCCACGTGGCGACTTTGGGGGGCTGCTAAAGAGGCCGCGTGAATTCGTAAAATCCTTTGTTAGCGGACCGTGGATGTGCTCGAACTCGTGATCGTCACAGCCTTGCCGGCCTTCATGACGCGCGCGGTCTGGCTATATCCTTCGTCCGAATTGGTGCGTGCCGAGATGCCGAAGCCCGCCACCGCGATGCCAGCAACGAGTGCGACGACCACGATCTTGATGATGCGTCGTGCGATCCGCGCTGTAGATCAGTGGTTCATCGAAGTCGCTCCTGCCGTCCTACTGCCTCTTGCGGATTGGTCGGTTTCGTCCGCTGGCAGGTTCAACATCTCATGGCAGGAAACGTAGGGATTCGCGCGTTTGGTTCCAAGAGGCGATCACAAGGCAGTGAAAAGACTTGATCTGCCGCGATTGGCTTGGCCATCCAGAACATTCCGAAATCGAAAATAGTTTAATTATTACAGTGGTTGTAATATTTACGCCCATCTTGTGCCGCAAAAGGCGCAGAAATCATCGCCTGTGCCGATAAATCGTTTGCCTGTGGCGAAAAAGTCCCGCCGCTCAGCGCGTCGATTTTGCCCGCCGTCAGACGCTTCCGACCGTCTTCAGCCGCGCGCGCGGATGGATTTCCGCCTGCGACAGCACCGTGGTTTGCGACCTGGAAACGCTCCACCAGCGAGCGGACGAAGGGCCGGATCGCCGCCGAGGTGACCAGCACCGGCGCCTCGCCTTCGCGGGCGGCCTGTTCGAAGCGGTCGCGCACCGAGGTCATGAACTCGGACAGCTTGGAAGGCTGCATCGCGAGGCTGCGTTCCTCGCCCTGGCCGATCGATCGACTCGGCGAACGCCTGCTCCCATTTCGCCGACAGCGCGATCAGCGGCAGGTAGCCGTTGTGCGATGTGTTCTGGCGCGCAGATCTGCCGCGCCAGCCGCGCGCGAACGTGCTCGACCATGCGTCGGCGGGGTTGCGCGAGAACGCCAGCGCGTCGGCGATGCCTTCGAGAATGGTCGAGAGATCGCGGATCGAGATGCGCTCGGCCAGCAGCAGCTGCAGCACGCGCTGGATGCCCGACATCGGTGACCTGCGCTCGGCACGATGTCCTTGACCAGTTCGCCCTGCTCCTTCGGCAGATCCTTCAGGAGCTTCTGCACCTCGCCATAGGACAGCAGATCCGACATGTTGTTCTTGAGCAGCTCGGTCAGATGGGTCGACAGCACGGTCGCGGCATCGACCACCGTGTAGCCCTTCAGGATGGCTTCCTCCTTCAGCGCGGCATCGACCCAGGTGGCGGGCAGGCCGAAGGTCGGCTCGATGGTGTGGATGCCGGGCACGCCGACCTGGTTGCCGGCGGGGTCCATGACCATGAACTGGTTCGGCCAGATCTTGCCCGGTGCCGGCGTCGACTTCCTTGATCTTGATGATGTAGGTGTTGGCCTCGAGCTGCACATTGTCGAGGATGCGCACCGCCGGCATCACAAAGCCCATCTCGACCGCGAGCGAGCGGCGCAGCGCCTTGATCTGCTCGGTCAGGCGGTCGGTGCCGTCGGGCGCGTTGACCAGCGGCAGCAGCGCGTAGCCGAGTTCGATCTTGAGATCGTCGATCTTCAGCGCGGTCGCGATCGGCTCTTCCGCCGCGGCGCTGGCGGCCGCCGCCGCGGTGCCGCCGCCTCGGCTGGCTTCGCGCCGCCGTGGCAGCGCGGTTGCGCTTGCGCGCCGTACAGCGCCAGCGCCGCGGCGCCGCCGCCCAGCGCCAGGAACGGGAGCATCGGAATGCCCGGCAGCAGCGCCAGCACCAGCATCACGCCGGCCGACATGCCGAGCGCCTGCGGATAGCCGGAGAGCTGCCTCGATCAGCGCCTTGTCGGCGGCGCCGGTGACGCCGGCCTTCGAGACCAGCAGGCCCGCCGCGGTCGGAGACGATCAGCGCCGGCACCTGCGTGACCAGGCCGTCGCCGACGGTCAGCAGCGTGTAGGTGCGCGCGGCCTCGCCGAAACCGCAGGCCCTGCTGGGCGACGCCGATGATGATGCCGCCGATGATGTTGATGAACACGACCAGCAGGCCCGCGACCGCGTCGCCGCGCACGAATTTCGAGGCGCCGTCCATGGCGCCGAAGAAGCCGCTTTCGTCTTCCAGCGCCTTGCGGCGCTCTTTGGCGGCTCTTCTCGTCGATCAGGCCGGCGGACAGATCGGCGTCGATCGCCATCTGCTTGCCCGGCATCGCGTCGAGGTGGAAGCGCGCCGCGACTTCGGCGATGCGGCCCGAACCCTTGGTGATGACGACGAAGTTCACGATCACCAGAATCGCGAACACGATAATTCCGATCACGAAATTGCCGCTCATCACGAAATTGCCGAACGCCTCGATGACGTGGCCGGCGGCGGCGGTGCCCTCATGCCCGTGCGACAGGATCAGCCGGGTCGAGGCGAGGTTGAGCGACAGCCGCAGCATGGTCGAGATCAGCAGGATGGTCGGGAACGACGAGAATTCGAGCGGCGCCTGGATGAACAGCGACGGTCATCAGGATCAGGATCGACAGCGTGATCGAGATCGCCAGGAACAGGTCGAGCACGATCGAGGGCAGCGGCAGGATCAGCACGACCAGAATGGTCAGGATGCCGAACGCCAGCGCGAGATCGCCGCGCTTTAAGATGTCGCCGATTTCGCTGAGGCTCGGAAATCCGCCGCCCGCCGCCCGCGCCTGACCCGCCGTGACGTCGACCATGGTTGCCGCTTCCCCCGCGCGACTGCCGCTCGCGGGCGCCAAACGTCTGCGCGGCGGCCGAAGGACCACCGGTTCGAAAGTGAGGCACCGCACTGGCGTCCACGGGGATTCCTCCCGTTCTACGCGACCGACGACACTCGACTTCACTGGGCAAATTTTGCCCGGTGTATGGTTAGCAAAGAGTTAATTTTCCGGCCCGTTTGGGGTGGCGTTTCCAGCCACTCGGTCCAGGACCGTCATTGCCGAGCAAAGCGACGAAGCAATCACATCTTTCCTTGCCGGGGAGAGATGGATTGCTTCGCTCAGCTCGCAATGACGGTGTCCTAGTCGCAAGACACACCTCCGCGATCCCGCGGCCCAATGCCCGGGTTCTGAAAAACCGTCCTCCCTTCAAAAATGGAGGGAGCAGAGATGCCGAGGTGCGCGCTGCCGCGCGGTCTCATGTGCGAAGTGCACAAAAGTACAACACGAGCATACAGGTTCAGCCGAAACACTCCGGCATTCCCTGCGCAATGGCTTCACGAGCATGCCGTGCTCTCCCCGGCGACGAATTCGTCTTGTCACCGTCGTCGGCGGATTGAAGGCTTTGCGAAGCCCGGTCGGGCTCGAAACACCTCCGCCGACTTGACACCAGCAACGGGTGCCAGGACCACACGGTTTTGCCGTACGCTTCAACGTCGTTCGTCTTGCGCGCCAGCGATCGCTCACGGGCTTAAAGCCCGCCCTGCGACCACAATGCGCGCGCAACGCTGCCGCGTCCACCGCATCCCATCCCAACGTCCGTGACGATCGCGATACGCCCCTCGTTGAGGGAATGAGACGGCGAGGGATATAGCGGTGAGTCGGGGAGGCGCGAAGAGGGATATTTTCTCACGAAGGGATTGACAGGAATTTGCTGATTTGCCCGTCGGGCGAAGGACATTGAATTGGTTCAGGAAAATCGCTTGGCTGCCTCACTGGCCACGTTTCGGAATTGTTCCGGATTATGATCCGCGGCCTCTTTCGTTACCCGCGAGATCGCCAACAATCGTCTGCTTAGCGCTGGCCGCCGATCACGTCATGGTGAGCTGGAGGGCGATGGTTTTTGTCGGCTGGTTCACAGCCGCTACTGGCCAGATCGCGGCATGATCCATCTCGCGGTGCCGGCGTGATTTCTCCCGGCGCCGCTTCCTCCCGAACCTTCACCCCGTCAAGAGTGGCGGGGTGTTTTTCGAGCCGACGCTCCGAGCTATCAGGATGCCGTCGCCCGCATCGCGATGATGAAGGCGCTGCACCCGGACCGAAGGCTGCGCCCGTGCCGCGCCAGGACCGTCGTCCAGCGCGGAACGCCATGGATCAGAAGCCGCTTAGCTTTTAATCGGTTGCTACGCGCTGGTTCGAGCTGATTTGCCCAACGGGCAAAGGGCGAAAAATTACCGCAGTGGGACTCACTCGGTTTGCTGGAGAAGAAACTCTTCATCAAGCAAGCCGATGTCTATGGCGCTTACCTCGCTTACGCCGACGATGAGATCGGTCGGCTCATCCAGGCGGTCGAAGACCTCGGAGAGCTTAACAACACCCTGATCATCTACATCGGCGGTGACAACGGCGCGAGTGCCGAAGGCATGCTTCAGCGGCACGCCGAACGAGTTCACCACTTTCAATGGCGTCGCCGTGCCGGTGAAGGCTCAGTATCTCTGGTATCCGTTCTGGGGCTCGGACAAGACCTTCCCGCATTTTGCTGCGCCGTGGGCGTGGGCGATGGACACCCCGTTCAAGTGGGTGAAGCAGGTGCCGTCGCACTTCGGCGGGACCGCCCAGGGCGTGGTCATGTCCTGGCCTGGCCATATCAACGACGTCGGAGGCATCCGCCGCCAGTTCCACCATGTCATCGACATTGCCCCGACCATCCTCGAAGCGACCGGCATTTCGCAACCCGATACGATCGACGGTATCAAGCAGAGCCCCATGGAAGGGGTGAGTATGGCGTACACATGGGACAAGGCGAACGCCAACGCCAAGACGACCGCACACGACCCAATATTTCGAGATGCTCGGCAATCGCTCCATCTATCACGACGGATGGGTGGCGGCCACGACGCCGATCACGCTTCCCTGGGAGCTGAGCAGCGCGCCACCGCCGGATGTGATCACGGGATACAAGTGGGAGCTTTATAACGTCCAGGAGGATCCCACCCAGTTCGACGATCTGGCCGCCAAGATGCCGGAGAAGGTCAAGGAGATGCAGGCCCTCTTCGATGCCGAGGCGAAGAAGTACAACGTGCTGCCGCTCGATAACACGACGCTCCTGCGCTGGAATACGCCGCGCCCGAGCCTGACGGCGGGGCAGACGGTCTTCACCTATTCAGGCGAACTGACCGGCGTGCCGGCCAGCGCCGCGCCGAGCATCCTCAACAAGTCCTACACCATCACTGCCGAAGTCGAGATTCCGCGGGCGGTGCGGAAGGCATGATCGTCACCGAAGGCGGACGCTTCGGCGGCTATGGCCTGTTTCTGAGCAAGGGTGTGGCGGACATTCGACGTGGCAAGCCGGTGTTCCTCTACAACCTGCTCAACCTCAAGCGCACGATCTGGTCCGGGCCCGAGTTGGGCGCGGGCAAGCACACCATCGTCTTCGACTTCAAGTCCGGATGGACCGGGTCTCGGCAAGGGCGGCACAGGCGTGCTCTCCGTGGACGGCAAGGAAGTGGCCAGGAAATCCATCGAACACGGCACGCCGATCACCTTCCCGGAGGACGAGACCTTCGACGTCGGCCAGGACACCCGCACCGGGGTCGCGCTGCTCGAGTATCGCTACGATCCTCCGTTCAAGTTCACCGGCAAGATCAACAAGCTGACGTTCAAGCTCGAACCGGAGGTCAAGGATCCGGCGCAAGCCAAGGCAGAACTCGGACCTACGCCAGCGCCAGAGCCGGATCCTATTGAGACTTCGAAGGCCAAAAAACAGGCACGAATGCCGGGAAACGATGAAAGGCGCGCTGGCATTCGCTGCCGTTAGGCGAGGCGGTCTGGGATTGGCATTGCTGATCGTTCCGTCGCTGGTCGGGCAGCTATTGCCGGGTAAGCAACTTGCCGGCGTCGCCATTCCCGTTACGCGCGTGTGCGGGATCGCCCTGATTGCTCTGGGTATCGCCTGCTGGCCGGGTCCGCCGCTCGCCGGCTCGCCACGTTTCGGAATTGTTCTCGATCCGATGGACTGGTCCCATCCGCCTCCGGTACTGGCCTGTTTCGACCCACTAGTGGCCTGGTTTGAAATGGGCGTGCTATTTTGATTTTTGGAACCCCGTCCCGGGCCGCCCGGTTTATCCTCGGGGCACGAGACCCCTGGTGCTGTCATGTGGACGCTGGTGGCATTGGTAACCGCAGCCGTATTGATCCCGACAATCGTACTTGGCCTCTTCCAACTTGCAGCATTGAAGCGGCCCAAAGACGACTGCCCCCGCCTCAGGCCGACAAATGGGCGGCATCGCAAGAACTACAGACACCGAAGTAGGAGCGCGTGGAACACAAGGGCATCCAGTACACTGTCGTATAGACAGCCAACCCAACTCGGCTGGCGATGGACGGTTGAACTTGCTTCGCCCTTTAAGAATATAGAACTGGCGACCAGGCAAAGGCCCGAAGCTGTAAGAAAGGCATTGGCGGTCATCAACAACTTCGTCCTACCGTTGGCCCCGAGGACGTAAGGCCGCCTCCAGTTGGCGGCCTCTTCCACTTCGCTTTTTCAAGAACGTTTCATTGCGTTGATGATTTCGATCATCTTATCGGCGTCCTCTTGCGCCGCGAGGTCGAAGGTTCCGCTGATCCTCCCGGGACCAAACGTAATTCTAAACGGCTTAGAGGCGGCAGCGGCACTGCCGGAGCGACAGAGCGGAACATTTCGGCCAATGGCGACCGTGCGACCGATTCCGCGATAGGGTCTTAGCGCCGATCGGCCCGACGGTCCGCGCAAGGCGCGGCCGATGACGAGCCCCGGCGCAATGCGCCATTTGTCTTTGGCCGGACGGCGGATTGCGCTGTTGCCGGTGCGCGGCGCTGGCTAGCCTGTTCCGGGAATGCGGACATGCAAGCGGTGTTAATCCGCGAGGGGAGGATTCAACATGCACAACAACACGCTCGTTTCACTCTTGATCGCGGCTGTCACCACCGGCCTTACCGGCACTGCTGCAGGCGCAGGCCCAGACAACGCCGCCGGCACCGGAAGCCGCGCACGCCGCTGTTCGCGACCACCAAGGTCGAAGGCACCGATAATGTCTATGTCTTCCGCTATCAGAACCATCAGGCGATGTTCGTGGTCACGCCTGCCGGCGTGATCGCCACCGATCCGATCAGCTACGGCCGTCCGCAGGCGGCGGAGACCTATCTCGCCGAGATCAAGCAAGATCACGGACAAGCGCCGATCAAATACCTGATCTACAGCCACCACCATTATGATCACATCGCCGGCGGCAAGCTCGTTCAAGGAGGCCGGCGCCGTCGTGATCGCGCACCAAGCGCGCCAAGGAGCGGCTGGCGGCGCTGAAAAACGCCGATGTCGTCATTCCGACCAGGTCGTCGACGGAAAAGCGCACCGATCAAGCTCGGCGGCACCACGCTCGAGCTCGTCTACACCGGGCGCAACCATTCCGACTCCTCGCTCGTGATGTTCCTGCCCAAGGAGAAGATCCTGTTCGCGGTCGACTTCAATTCGCTCGGCGCGGTGCCCTCGCGGCTCGCGATCAACGATTCCTATCCGGTCGAGTGGGAGGCCTCGCTCAAGCGCACGCTGGCGCTGGACTGGGAGCGCCAGATCCCCGGCCATCCGGGCCCGGCGGCCGGCTCGGCACCAGGAAGGACATGGAGCAGCAGCTCGCCTTCATGACCGACCTGTCGACCGAGGTCAAAAAGGCGTCTGATGCCGGCAAATGCTTCGATCCGGCGACGAAGGAAGTGCGGCTGCCGCAATATGCGACGTTGCCAGGCTACGAGACAGAACATCGAATGGAACACCCACCGCTGGTGCGGCTACTGGGGGCGAGGTATCTGAGGCGGCCGGCGATAACGTCTCGACGCATCTGGAAACCGCCGCCTTCAAATCGCCCCGCTTGATGGGTCACCCTTCAAGTTGTGTTAGCCTGACATCCTTCCGGCCTGAGAAGCCGTGGCCGCAAACAATGGCGAGACGCTATGCCCGATTTGACGAAGCGACCTGCCATCCTCGCGGCCGTCCTGCTGCTGGCCCTGGTCGTGGCGGGGAGCCATCCCGGCTGGTGCGCAGACCCTGAAAGCCGTCAAGGAGCGCGGCACGCTCAATTGCGGCGTCAGCCAGGGGTTGCTGGGCTTCTCCAGCATGGACGACAAGAACGTCTGGACCGGCTTCGACGTCGATATTTGCCGCGCCGTGGCGGCGGCGATTTTCGGCGATCCCGCCAAGGTGACGTTCATGCCGCTCGATGCGGCCGCCCGCTTTGCCGGCGCTGCAGTCGAACCAGATCGACGTGTTGTCGCGCAACTCGACATGGACGATGTCACGGGAAAGTTCGCTCGGCCTGATGTTCGCCGGCGTCGCCTATTACGACGGCCAGGGCTTTCTGTTGCGCCGGGATGCCGGGATCGATACCGCCTTGCAGCTTGGCGGCAAGACGGTTTGCACCCAGACCGGCACGACCACCGAACTGAACCTGTCGGATTACTTCCGCGCCAACGACATGGCGCTGAAGGTTCTGGCGCTCGGCACCGCGGAAGAGAGCCGGAAGGCCTATGACGATCGCAAATGCGACGTGCTGACGAGCGACGTTTCGCAGCTCTACGCCGAGCGCCTCAAGCTGGCCGCGCCCGACAGCCACATCATCCTGCCGGAAGTCATTTCGAAGGAGCCGCTCGGGCCGGCGGTGCGGCAAGGTGACGACCAGTGGTTCCAACCTGGTCAAGTGGACGCTCTATTCATTGATCAATGCCGAGGAGCTGGGCGTCAAATCGGCGACGATCGACGATGCGGTGAAATCTGCCCAACCCCAATATCCGGCGCCTGGTCGGCACCGAAGGTGAATTTGGCGAGCAATTGGGCCTTGCGAAAGACTGGGCCGCGCGCGCCGTCCGCGCGGTCGGCAATTACGGAGAGATCTATGAAAGAAACGTTGGAACGCAGTCCAGGCTCAGCATCCCGCGCGGACTGAATGCGCTCTGGACCCAGGGCGGCATTCAGTACGCGCCTCCCATCAGGTAGTTCTTCGGGGGTCAGACCATGACCGTGGATTATTATTCGCTGCTGACGAAAGCGGTTGCAGGCAAGGACGCGGTCGCGCGCGACCGGATCTACAAGGACGCCTTCAGCCTCATCACGAAGTCCCATCTCACGCGCGAGGCCGCCGCATCGCGCGCCGCCGCGCTCGAAGACGCGGTCCGGCGGATCGAGGATGACATCGCCGCCGAGGAAACGCGCGCAGGCGATGCCGCAACAATCAACGAAGTGTTGTCGACGGGCAGGAACTGGAAGCCGCTCGCCATCGGCGCCGGCGCGCTCGCGGTCGTCATCGCCGTGTCGGCCTTGCTCTACGCATATGTCGCAACCAAAGGCCCCGGCATCGTCGCAGCCGTCGTGACGGCGTCATCGCCAAAGGCGCCGCGCGGGCGCGAAGACGTCGTCATGGCGGACCTGAAGGCCGGCGTCGATGGCGGCTCTTCCGGCGAAGGCCTGCCGTTTGCGCTGCAGCGGCAGAGTGGTGTTTTACCGCACCACCGTCGTTCCCGGATCGATCGTGGTCGATCGGGAAAACCGCTTTCTCTATCTGATCGATGGCAACAATTCCGCGCGCCGCTACGGGATCGGGATTGCGCAGGAGTGCCTGAAGGGAGGCAGCTTCTTTCGGGTCACGAACAAGCTGAATGGCCGGACTGGCGGCCTTCGGGCGCGAACACCAAGGACGCCGACGCGTTGCTGCTGGGGCGGCCGGCCGTCCCGGCAGTTCGCTGGGCGCGCGCGCGCTGTTGCTGGACAAGCCGGGGCTGCTCATTCACGGCACGAATTCGCCCAAGACCATCGGCCATCTCGTCGCTTCCGGATGCATCCGGCTCGTGAACGACGACGTCGAGGATTTGTACCGGCGCGTTTCCGTGGAAACGCGGGTCGTCTTTGTCAGCTAGCCGAAGGCGTATTGCTGGCAGGACACACTTCGAAGACAGCCCCCAGGGCCTGTCAACAGGCCTTCAGGACTCGCCGGAAGGCATGTCCAGGATTTTGTATCTCTGTGACCAACATCACAGGGGCCGGTCGTGTATACTGCAAGCCAAATGAGGGGTTCTGATGCGAAAGGTCCTCTACATCTTTGGACTGCTTTCCGACGCCGACGTTCAATGGATCGCGAAGACGGGAGTTCTCAAACGGCTCCGCGACGGCGATGTCGTGATCCACGAAGGCGAGCAAACCGACTCGCTGATATTTATTCTGGAGGGAGAACTCGCAGTCTCCAATCTGGCGCTCGGACAATTTGCAAGAATGGGCGTTGGCGAGATCGTCGGTGAGGTCTCGCTTGTCGATCTCGCTGCCGGCGTCCGCCACCGTTACAGCCAGGGGCGAGGGATTGGCGCTTTTCCTGGACAAGGAAATGCTGATGGCGAAGCTTGCCGCCGACAACGGGTTCGGCAGCCGCTTCTACCGGGCGCTCGCGGTGTTTCTCGCCGATCGCCTTCGCGAAGCGCGCCGCTCGCCCGGCAACCGATCGATGGGTGAAGCCGATATCGCGGACGACGAACTCGACGTCGGCATCCTCGATCGCGTGTCGAACGCCGGAGACCGGTTCAGTCAGATGCTGAAAACCCTGGGCAGCCAGAGACCTTCGGCTTAGAGCGTGATGGGTTTGGGTCAGCGCAGGTGGGCCTCACTCGCCCGCTTGCGGGGAGAGGTCGACGCGAAGCGTCGGGTGAGGGGTACAGGTCTGCCCCACTCGCATCAGAGTTTGCGGAGAGATGCCCCTCACCCCGACCTCTGAAGAGCGAGCTTTGCTCGTCCCGACCCGCAAGGGCGGGGCGAGGGAGAAGAAGCAAGCGGACGAGGTTACCCCGGGCACTTCAACGACCGCGCGATTTGGTCCGGCGCAGGGCTTCGGTGCATCGGTTGCATCCGCGGTCGATCGCTTCGGTGTTGGCGCCAGCGAGCGCCCGCGCCCGCGCATAATCGCTGGCGGCCTTTCGCCATTGGCGTCTCGCCTCAAACACCCTTGCGCGATTGCACAGGATCGCAGCGTCTTCAGCGGAGCGCCAGAGCGCGCGTGAGGTCGTGGATGGCACCGCTGACGTCGCCACGCCTGAAGGCAATGATGGCCCGGTTCGCCCACGGATCGGCCAAATTCGGGTCGGCTTCGATCGATCGGGCGAATGCATCGGAGGCCGCGTCATGATGGCCCAGCCGCATCTCGATCAGCCCCTGCGTGCAGAGAGCGCGGGCGTCGTTGGGCTGGTATTGAATGGCATGTTTGATTTCGTCGCAAGCTTGCGAGAGATCGCGCGCGTTCACACAACAGGATCGCACGGTTCAATCGCGCGTCGGCGTAGTCCGGTTGCAAGACAATGACCCGTCCGTAAGCTGCTATCGCCTCGTCATTTCGATTTGAGGAGACAAGCGTCTGCGCCCCGATTGAAATGCGCCTCCGTATGCGCCGGCTCCCACCGGATCGCGGCATCATAGTCGCTCAGCGCTGCCTCATGACGGCCCGCCCGCTGATGGATGAGGCCTCGATCGAACCAGGCGGCGCTGTCGCCCGGCTGCTGCGACAATAGCGTGGTCAAATGACCGATTGCGAGGTCTGGGCGGCCGGTCGCGACCTCCAGGCGGGCCATATTGTGCAGTAAAATGGCGCTCTCGGTGCGATACAGAATCCGGCGCGTCGCGCGCCATCAGCGCGAGGGCTTCAACCAGGTTTTGCCGGGCGACGTCCACGCGGCCCTTCGCGCATCTCCACCAGCGCGGGCGTATTCAGGAGGAATGTCGGCGTTGACGGCCCGCGTCGGCGAAGGCGGCGTGGCGTCGGTAAATTCCCGCGACTTTTCAATCCAGGATTTCGCGGCATCATAATCCCGGCGCGATCGCTCGTAGAGGCGGGCGTTCAGGATGGCCATGGCGTAGGTGGCGTGGGCCAGCAGCGCGGAGTCCACGCTGTGCGCCAGAAGATCCTCACAGAGGGTGGCGACTTCATCGTAGCGGCCAAGCAGCAACAGCGCGAACAGCATGTTCCAGGTCAGGTCACCATAGCTCTTGCCCCGCGGCGTGCCGGCCAGCATCCGTCGCCCGCGGACAGACCAATCCAGTGCCGCGTCGTAACAGGCCATGTCGAGACAGGACCGCGAAGCGGCCAGCAGCGTTTCGGCATCCCCGCCTGCCTGCTCGTGGTGAAAAGGTATGGCACCGAGCGCGAGCGAGGGTTCGCCCAAATCAGCAAGCGACGCGGCGCGGGCGAGGTGCATCGCGTTGCCGCGCCGCTGCCGGCGCCCGGCGATAGACATGCTCGGCAAGCAGGCGAGGGTGCGGTGCCGTCGGCGTTCACGTGCTCCCGCGCCAGCGTGTCCCGGTCGGCGGCAGAGAGGTTGGCGATGAAATCGTCAGGAACGTGTTCGAGCGCGCGCACGCGCGGAGGAACTGCCAAGCCTTGACCGTGTCTGGAAAGATCGTGCCACGACGAACTCCGCCGTCCTTGCTCAGGCCACCAGGCTGTGAACCACGCCGCCCAAACCCGCGGAGCTTTCGAGGCGCCCGTCTTTTTGCCGCCGCCGCTTTGCATGGTGTCCAAGCGCGCCGGCGAGCAGCGGCGTCAGACAAATCGGACGCGGTGCAAATGCAAAGACGCAAGGTTGTCCGGATCGGCGCGGCGCAACAGCGTGGCGATGAATTCCTGATCGGCGTGATCGGCGTGATCCACGTTCGTGAAGACCACCGTGCTGCGGCGTCCCTCGAAACAGCCGAGGATGAAATCGGCGGCGCCGTTGGCGATCTGACGCATCCATGATGCGGGATTGCCTTCGCGCGAAACCACCGATGCCTGACGGACATCCGTCGGCACCTCGACGCATCGCCCGATCTCGGGCGCCGCCAGCAGCAACGTCACAAGATGGGTGGCAACGAGCTCCGGGCGCGCTGTGGGCGGCGTCTTCGATGAGCGCCCGTATCAACCCGCCGGCTGCGGTAAACGGGCCTCGCCGGTTGCGACGGGCGTCAACCAGCAGGCGCGCCGCAGCGGGCGTCACCGTGCATCTCTGCATCGGCGCAGCACGGCGACACCACCCAATCGTGGCAAGCGATCGGTCGTTTCATGTTACGCCGCCCCGGCGCGATCGGAGTGGCACAGCTTCGAATGGATCAGCGCGTCAGAGCTTGCTGATGCAGACCGGATCGGCCGCCACAGCAGGGTGGTTTGCCGCGAGCCCGCCAGCCACCTGCTGCAAATCGTCGTCCTGCAACTCCGGCGCGCCGGGCTTTTTTGGAATCTTGCTTGATCTTGTTTTCGTTGCCAGCAATTTTCTTGGTCATGGCATCCTCATACGTGCGAAAAAAGCGCCTGGCGCGCAGCACATCAACTGGAGGTCGCTCAAAAGAGACAACATTTTCGAGTCTTCGGCCCGATAAGTCAATATGCGCAGGCGGCGCGCGCTGTCTCGATGGCCTCATCAAAGCCGTCAACGAACGGTGATTTGGATCACAGAACAACCAGGATTTTTGTGCCGCGCGCAAACCGGAATTGCCCTTTTCCGCCACAAGCGCTACTCTATTTCGGTACTGGCATGCTGAATTTGGCCCCATCCAATTTGAGAGGTCCTCGCGAGTGAGCCCAAGTCCGACAACAGCCCTGCATCCACACCCGATCAATTGGTCAGTTCCGGCATCACTGCGGCCGACGAACTTTCGGATCAGCAAATCGAGGGTGTCGCCGGCGGGACCGAGCAATCAACGTGGACGTGACCGTCAACAAGGCAAAAACGGGCCGACAAGGCCTTCCAGGCGCATGGACGGTTACATAAGGGGATAATGGCGGCGTTGGTCGTTGGTTCGGCGCGCCTTCCTGGCGCGAACCGCGCGCGGTCGATCGGAACGATCAAAGGCCGAATTGCGCCAACCGTGAACGGCGAGGAAGTCCCGCCATGAGGGCCCAGCGCGTCAACCGTCAGGGGCTGTGCCAGCATCTCGCGTACAGCGTCATTGATAAAGATATGCGTGCCAAAAGGCATCGCGAGATAGGCGATCTCTTCGGGTCCATTCAATCGACCCAAAACCGCAGTGTTGAAGCTTGTCACCGGAGCAGGGACAGGCTCCGCTGGCTGCATCTGCCCAGCCGCGCACAAGGCAAGGGCGCTGGCCACCCGGCATCTGCGTCGGCAATACCACGCTGTTGCGCGATTTCGCCGAGGGTTGCAGGTCCTGACGCAAGCGCAGCCACGATGTCGCGTGATGCGGCGTTGTCGAATGAGATGCGGCCCGCCGGTGCTGCCATGACGTACGCGACCCTGGATGGCTGGCGCGTCAGGCCCAAAGGCGCTGGCGAGCATCAGCCGGCGTTGATCGTCCCCTCCGAGCATGTGCGCACCGCGAGCAAAGACGTCTCTGCGAAAAGCCTGATCGATGAAAAAATCGCGCAGAAGCTCGCGCAGATTGGGGTCGGCGATATCGGCGGAGTCGCTGCGCGGGCGGCTCGCTTCAAGACAAAACTATCGTAGTTTTCGACCAGCGTTGCCGATCCGACCGGTTCGAGCCCCGATAAGGGCCATATCGGCGCGCACATCGGTGACGCTTAGCGGCTCCCAGTGCGGCGCCAAAAGCTCATGGGCGAGATAGGTCGCAGCATAATTGTCCTTTGCCTGATTGATGCGGGCGAGCATGGGACTCGTCGCGAGTGCCTGAACCTCAAGTCGCGCACCGAATGAACGATCTTCAGGGCAGCGGCCACGCGCTCGATGCTGTTGCCGTCGAAGCTCTCGCCGAGTGCACGCACGAGCCGCTGCAGCGGAAGGTCGGCGGCACGGCCGGGCAGGGCGTTGTAGCTGAGGTAGACGAGCCCGTCCGGCTTGAGGTGAAGGTCGATGAAGGACCGGAGATCGGCACGAACCTGTGCGTTCACCCACGTATACACTCGACGCACCACGATATAATCAAATCGTGGCAGTTTGAGATCGGCGACCGCGCCGAAATCAATCGCATGAAATGTGGCGTTGGGGAGTTTAGCCTCAGTTGCCAGGCACCGGGCGTGATCGATGTGGGCCGGCATCATGTCGATGCCATAAAACTCGCCGGCGGGATGCATCGCCGCCAGCATGACTGCCGTCACGCCCCTGGCCGCAGCCCAGATCGCACCAGGAAAAACCGCTTTGCCGTGCCGGTGGCGCCACGCCCGAGAGAATGGCGACATGGTCCAGCCAAGCGGGCGCCAGCTCAGGTATGAGCATGCGCACATACGGAACATCCAACGCGCCGCAGTCGGATCCGGGCGATGCTGTTGCCATAAGGGTCCCTTGCGATCAAAACGAGATTTTGCCAAGAATTTTCGCTGGCGCAATGGTGACATTCCGGTTGGCATCCCGTGGTCTGGCGAAGGTCCCACCGCCTGTCGTCCATACTGGTCATGACGGCCGTCGCATATTGCGTGCATTGGTCCAAGCAACGGGATGGCGTACTTGCTTCTTCAACCCGCATAGGAGGCTTCGCGTGACAGGCAGTTTGGCGCTGGTTTGGCCGGCGATAGCGGCCGCTTTTCTGGCCTCGCTGGTCGAAGCGGTCGAAGCGCTGACGATCGTGCTGGCGGTCGCGATCGTTCGCGGCTGGCGGCCGGCAGGCGCTTGGCGTCCTCGCGGGTCTGGCGGTGCTGGTGCTCATTGTTATCGCGCTCGGGCCTCTGCTCGATCATGTGCCGCTGCACCTCTTGCAGCTCGTCATTGGCATCCTGCTCCTGCTGTTCGGCATGCGGTGGCTGCGAAAGGCGATCCTGCGCGCGGCGGGCGTCATCCCGCTCCACGATGAGGCGGCGGCGTTCGCGGCCGAGACCGCGGAACTGCGCGAACAGGCACGCCGCAGCGAGGCGCGGCTCGACTGGATCGCGGCTATCACGACCTTCAAGGCGGTCCTTCTCGAAGGACTTGAAGTGGTGTTCATCGTGATTGCGGTGGGTGCCGGTCGCGGAATGCTCGTTCCCGCCAGCGCCGGCGCGGTAGCGGCGTGTCTCGGCGTTCGCTGTTGTCGGCCTCGCCGTGCATCGGCCGCTGGCGCGGGTTCCGGAAAACACACTCAAGTTCGCCGTTGGCGTCATGCTGTCCGCGTTCGGCGTGTTCTGGACCGGGGAAGGACTTGGGGTGGTCTGGCCGGGCGAGGATCTCGCGATCGTCGCATTTGCGGCGATGTTTCTGGCCGTCGGCGCCGCGGCCGTCCTGCTGCGCGCGCCGGCCGAGAGCGGAGGTGCTGTCACTGACCGACGCCGTTGCGGGAGCTGGCCGGGCTGTTCGTCGACGACGGCGCCGCTGGCGCTTGGCGATCATCGCGGTCGTCGTCCTCGCGGGGGTGCGGCCATGCTGAGCCCGGCCGTTCCATTGATGGCTGGCGCTATCCTGCTGTTCGGGTGTCTCGGTGCGCTTGTCCTGAGTGTGACAAGATCAAACCGCCGGTGATCTGACCGTACCGGTTCGAAAAATCGTGCGGCCCTCGCCGGAATGTCAGATGAACCGTCGAGCGGTCGATCGCGACATAGGACAACACCCTGACCAACGCCGCTATGGCTGGAAGCGCAAATGCCAGAATGAAATCGAGTCCCGCACCCGATGCGGAGGTGCTTCGTTCGGGCGTGACACTGGCGCAGTTGCAGGAGATCCTCGAGGCTGCGCGCTTCCCGATGCGACGCGGGAGCGCGGTCCATCAAGTTTTGCCAGGTGCAAGGATGCGGGGCAGCGATCATTGGTTTATTCCTGAGCGCCGCGTTGGCGCAACGTGCGTCAGCCTATGACGCGTACGACCCGGCCAATTGCAATGGAGCCGATTGGGACGGCAAGGGCACCATGATCGTTTCGAAGGTGACGGCGAAGCTGCGCGTCAACTTCATCAAGAGCCCCTACGACGACGATTTTACGGCTGCGGCCTGTCCGGCGGCGACCGCGGCCTGTCAGAGAAAGACCTACCTCGTGACGGATGACCTCGTGCTTGGTGGAAGGACGCGAGGCGATTTTCACTTTGCGTCTCCCTACCAGTCGCCGCTGGCGAAAAAGCAGATTTGGGCGAACGGCTGGCTGCCGAGCGCGGCGCTGACGCCGGTCACCCCGGCTGCCGTCGCCGAAGACGTCAGATTGATCGGCACCTGGTACCATCCCGGCGGCAGCATCGAAATCGGGACCGGCGATGGCGGCAAGTTGCGCGTTGAAGGCGAGATGACCCTTCCGACCGCGCGCGATGTTCATGACGGTGACATCAAGGCGCAGCTGGCGCCGCAGGGCGATACGCTCGCCTTCGCCGACGAGGGCTACGGAGAAGATGCAGGTGCGGATGCAGCGCATTGGCCCGTGGCTGATGGTCGTGGACAATGCCGGCTGCGGCGGGGCAGGGGTAAGCTTCACCGGATTCTATCACCGCGAAGAAGTAAGCGTCGATCAGCCCGACGCTCCGGGAAGGCGGTCGATGACGGGCCCTTGTTCGGGCCCACCTCGGTACGCGCGCCTCAGAGATTTGAAATCTGCAAGAGCCTGCGGTCGCCGATCCAGGTTCTGGCAAGGTCAGCCTCGGCCTTGCGGGCCGCGGCTGTGTTGCCGCGTGACTTATGCAGTTCCGCCAGTCCGTAGTACGACCAGCCGTTGGATGGCGCCCGGCTGAGCGCACGCTGGAACTGCCGCTCCGCCTCGGCGTAGCGGCCAGCCTGCAGCAGGGCAGCGGCAAGAGACTGCCGGATCGGATAGTACCAATAGGGTGGCTCGGTGTAGGGCAGCGCGTCCTGCAACGCAGCCGCCTGCTCGAACCGCACGACGGCGGTGCGGTTGTCGCCTTTGGCCTGGGCCACGCGCGCCATGATCATTGTGCGCGCGATGCGAAGCACCTCCTGCGCCGGGACGTTTGATTCCTTCAGCAGCTTGAAGTCCGCGGTGCGCTCCAGCGTCTCGATTGCATTGGCCGCCGCCGCCGCGCCGCGAAGTCACGGCGCGCCGCCAGCGCAACGCCGCGCGTGTAGAGCCACATCGCCTTGACATAAGGGATCGCGTCGCCGGGATCGGGCAGTGCCAGGATGGTCTCGGGCGTGCTGAACTGCGCGTGCGCGAAATAAGGCGCCGCCTTGACGGGCTGCACCATCGCAATACCACGGGCAGCCTCGTCGGGAATGAGCTCGCTCAGCTTCTCCGCGGCGGCGATCACGGTCTGGCCGTCGCCGGCCATCTGCGCCGACGCCATCACGAAGTGCACGTTATGCGGATAATAGCCGAGCCGATAGACGCCCATCGGCGCGTTGGTGTCGGCCAGGTATTTTTCATCGACCTTGACCGCAGTCTTGTTGTCTTCCAGCGCGTCGAGATAGCGGCCGACCCGATAGTAGATGTGGCTCGGCATGTGCACGAGATGGCCGGCACCGGGGATCGCGCCGCGCAACCGGTCGGCATAGGGCTCGGCGCGCTTGGGCCGGTCCGACGCCTCGACGGCATGGATGTAGAAGTGAATGGCACCGGGATGGTTCGGATTGCGAGCCAGCACGCGCTCCAGTGTCGGCACGATTGGCACGCTCTGCGGGTTGGGTTCGCGGCCGCCCGGCTTCCAGTAGTTCCACGGGCTGAGATCCATGACCGCCTCGGCATAGAGCGTGGCGATTTCGTCGTCGTCGGAAAACTGCGCTGCAACCTTCGCCATTTCGGCCGCGTAGGCTGCGTCGAACGGCGCGCGGGCGGCCTTCGGATCGCTGCCGTAGCGCGCCGCGAGAGCGCCGATCAGCGCCTGCTCGCGTGGGCTTGCCTTGCCGGCAAGCGCCTTCGCCTTCTGCGCGGCAGCGTAGGCGGGCGCGACCGCGTCCTCCTGCATCGGAAGATTGATGTTGGGACCGAGCACCAGCGCCTCGCCCCAGAAGCACATGGCGCAGTCGGGATCGAGCTTCTGCGCCGTGCGGAACGCGCGCTGCGCCTCGCCGTGATTGAACGCGTAGGCGAGACGCAGGCCCTGATCGAAATAAGCCTGTGCGCGCTCGTTCGCGGTCGTGATCTTGTAAGTGATGGAGCCGAGGCCGGTCCACAGCGGCGGCTCGGTTTCCGCGAATGCCGGCGCGGAGCTGGCTGCGCTCATCTCGGCGCGTGGCACTTCGGTCTGTGCCAGGCGAAGCATCATGTTCGGCAAGCCGGTTGCGGCCGGCGTGTGGCAGACCGGAAAATCCGGGTCCGGCGAATGGCAGCGATATGTCCGGCGGCGGTTGCGCCCGCACCCGCGAGGGTAACGATGTTTCCGGCCAGCAGCGTCGCCAGTGCAGCGCCGCCGAGTGCCGCAGCGCCCGCGGAAACCAGTAGCCCTTGTGATCGCGTGAATGGTGATCGCGAGAATGTCGCCATGTCGTCCTCCAAAATCGAGCGGATAAAATCTGCCGAATCTGAGATGCCAACGGGTCGCACTGAACTGGAGCCAAGAAGACCCCCTGCACACGAATTTTCGAGACCTTTCCGGACTTTCTGCAAGGACAATTCTCTCCCGAATCGCACATAACGCAGCCCGTCGTTCGGGTCTGAATCAATGGTCTGGAAAGTTATCGTGGGGCGGCCTGTCTGTATCGACGACGTTGATTCCGTGCCAATCCCAAGGGGAGTTTCCGATGCGCATTCCGGCTTTGGCGATCTTGACCGTCGTGACGGTTTTGGCCGCGGCACCGGGTCAGGCCGCAGACCTATAATCGGAAATATCCAGTCTGACCTATCACATCGGCGGGGCCGCATTAAATGCGTTTATGACACGCTGGAGCAGTGCAATGCGTCAGCGCTGGGCGGCGGCCAGTGCGTCGACAATCCATTTTTGCCGGCGCGCGAGAAGGTGCGACACCAAATTATCCGCGCCAGGGCCGTGTCTACTAGCGCGGACAGCGCCGTTTCGGTTTTGATCCCAAGCGGATTTTCCGCGGTTAATTGATCGCCGGCATGCTTTGATATCTCGAAGCCGATCTCCAGGGATTTCCGGGAACAACCCCTCCACATCTGCATGCCCAATATCGCGGCATGCGTGCTTTTGACCTCTAGGCAGAAGCCTAGGAAGTTGCGCCGGCCGTGGTATATTTCTTCTGAACTCACCTCGCGATTCCGAACTGTTCGTGCCCGACTCGCGTCGGGCATGGATCCGGCTTGCCGTGGCCGTGCTGATCGGCTCGCTCGGCAGCGTCGGCATGTGGTCGGTGGTGGTCGCGCTGCCGGTGGTGCAGACCGAATTCGGCGCCAGCCGGGGCACCGCCTCGCTGGCCTTTACGCTGGTCATGCTCGGCTTCGGTTCCGGCGGCGTGCTGACCGGCAAGATCACCGACCGCTACGGCATCGTCACCGCGATCGGGCTCGGCATCGGCATTTTGGGCCTGGGCTATATCGGCGCGGGTATGTCGCCGTCGATCTGGTCAGTTCATCCTGGTTCATTTCGCCATCGGGCTGTCCTCGTCGGCGACCTTCGGCCCGCTGATGGCGGAGGCCTCGCACTGGTTCGACCGCTACCGGGGGCTGGCGGTCGCGATCGCCGCCAGCGGCAATTACATCGGCGGCGCGATCTGGCCGCCGCTGGTCAATTTCGGCATCCAGACGCTACGGCTGGCGCACCACGCCATATCGCTGATCGGCATCTTCACGGCGGTCGCGATGACGCTGGCGCTGATCGGGCTTGCGGATGCTGATGGGGGCGGCGACGCGGCGCAGCCACGTCAACGCGCCGCCGCCGCGCGTCGATCTGCGGCTCTCCACCAATGCGCTGACCGCGATCCTGGCGCTCGCCAGCATCGCCTGCTGCGTGGCGATGTCGATGCCGCAGGTTCACATCGTCGCCTATTGCGGCGATCTCGGCTATGGCGTGGCGCGCGGCGCCGAGATGCTGTCGCTGATGCTGGGTTTTGGCATCATCAGCCGGATCGGTTCGGGCTTTCTGGCCGACAGGATCGGCGGCATCCGCACGCTGCTGATCGGCTCGGTCGCGCAGGGCACGGCGCTGTTGTTCTATCTGTTCTTCGACGGCCTGACCTCGCTCTACATCATCTCCGCGATGTTCGGACTGTTCCAGGGCGGCATCGTGCCGAGCTACGCCATCATCGTGCGCGAGGCGATGCCGGCCTCGGAAGCCGCGACCCGCGTCGGCATCGTGATCTTCGCTTCCGTGTTCGGCATGTCGTTCGGCGGCTGGATCTCCGGCGTGATCTTCGACGCCACCGGCTCCTACGCGGCGGCGTTCGCCAACGGCGTTGGCGTGGAACGCGCTCAACATCGCCATCATGCTGTTGCTGCTGATGCGCGCGCGGCAGCGGCTGGCGATGGCGTAGAATACATTCGCGGAAGAACTACGCCGCCTGGCCCGCCTTCAACAGCGAGCACCCGGTGATCTTGAAGCTGCCGTCGGGCTGCTGCTCCAGCGTATAGAGCGCCTCCCAGGCTTCGCCATTGGCGTCGACGATGCGGACGCGCTGCGCGACCTGGCCAGTCGGCGGCGCGCGCCTCGCCGAATTCGAAACTCTTGTGGCGATAGACCGGCGGATAGCTCGTTCGCGACCATCATCATGAAGATGTCGGCGCTCCGGAAAAATCTGCTTGATCGCTGGCGCCGCATAGGAATAGGCCGCCGCGGTGTCGTCACGGCCGAAGGCTTGCTCCTGCGAGCGGATCACGTCTTTGCGCGGCGGCGACGTCGTCGACCGCGGAGGCGGGCGATCCAAGCCCGATCAGGAATGCGATCAGCAGAACCAAGGCGCGCATGCAAATGCCTCCACGATCGAGGTCGCTGCCACGGTGTAGTCGATGCAAAATTTATACCCGCCGGCAGGCGGTTGAAAGTGGCTATTCGCCGGCAGCCAGGCGCCGCTGTCCGGAGGCTGTCAAGCCGAGTTCGCCGAGCCGCCGTACCGCGTAACCCAGACCGACAAGGCGCTCCCAATGCAATTGGGGGATCTCGCCCCTGCGCCTCGCCCCTGCTGACTTCGCGCAGCGAGGCGAACCTCGTCGGCGCTCAGGGCAGGGCGGTGGTCGCCCGGCGCGATCTCGTCGGTCCAAACCTTGAAGCTCGCCAAGCAATACGTAACTGAACGAAGTATTACC
>ERZ1370068.11335-contig-9958_pt1 | contig 50827 bp, 69 predicted proteins | sample MGYA00561227_ERZ1370068 | MGnify/ENA primary metagenome ERZ1370068 (study PRJEB38410, sample SAMEA6850437) | metagenome | study: Metagenomic assessment of the ecological functions of the soil: analysis of the soil microbiota associated with the... | reverse complement strand
ATTACGTATTGCTCAACGGCGACTTCGCACTACAGTCGCGCGCAAGTCCACGGACCGCCTAGTGCGATCGCCAGATGAGGCGCTAGCGGATTTGGCAGTAGACGCGGTCGAGTTGATCAAAAGCGAGCTTTGGCCGATCGGATAGCCTTTGCTTTTACGAGCAAGAATCTATCAGAAGCAGGGAAAGCTCTCGACGATGCGATCAACGACTACACGCAAGCCATTCAACTAGCACCGGATTTTGCCTACCACTACGCGGTGAAACCGTGGTGAAATCTATTTGGAGAAGCAGCAATACGAGAAGGCGTGATTTACCGACTCATTCAGAAGCAACCAGGTTGGACGCCAAGAATCCTTACTTCACCGGGATCGAAGCCAGGCTTATCGCGCGCTGGGACGAAACGATCCCGCCGCGCTGGACGTCAAACAATAGCCGAAACACTTCGAGTTCGACTACGCCGCCACCGGAAGCGCCACCCTCTGACACGAATGTGACTGGGCGACAGTTTCTCGCCGGCGACCTCACCGCGACAAGCAGCGATCAGTTTGCCACAACCGCCTTTACCTGCCGATTGCGAGGGCCACGCATGCATCCGGAACTGTGTAACCGTACAAGTTGAGGTGGATACGAGTAAAGGGGCGTGCGTTAGTAACGGGGCTCATGCGGTGTCTGGTCATCCGCTACTTCAGGCAATCTCTGCATTCAGGCCGCGCGTCAGGCACGATTCGAACTCGAAGAAGTTGTCGGGTCAGGCAGTGAAGATGACCGGGACGATCAGGTATTCGTTTCAACAAGAAACGGCTGCTGGATCCTTCGGTCTTTGACTCGAAACTCCGGAAGAGCCACTTCCTCAACTGCCTCTGTCAACGCCACCCAACTCCTCAGAGCAATTGCCTGATCAATTTCTTCTCGCCACTTCATCCGTTAGATTTCCCTGGTCGTCAAAATGCTTATGAGCGCCGGAGATCATGACTTCAGGTTGGTTCACCGCGTGCATGTTGAGAAACACAAACATCTGTCGCAGGTGATACTGCGCGCGCCCCGTTCCCAGCGTACCGACAGAAGCGCCCATGATGGCAACCGGCTTTTTGTTCCAGCGCACTGTCGCCGTACGGTCTTGATGCCCAATCGATGGCATTCTTCAAAACCCCCGGACGGAATAATTGTGGTCTGGAGTCACAAAAAGAATGGCATCCGCCGCTCGAATGCGCTGTTTTAGCCCGACGACTTGAAGGTGGAGCGGATGTTGCCTCGTCGTCCTGGCACGGCCGGTGCCCTTAATATCGGAAAGTCTCAATCGTAGCGCCCTCGGTACCAGCGCTTGCGCCGCTCCGTGAAGCGCTGCGCGATTAAATGAACCTTCACGCAGGCTGCCGGCGATCCTCGAGTATCACTAGTTCATCGCTCATGTCTGATTCTCTCCCTTGATTTAGACCAGCTGTGACAAACACAGATTCACAGATAGCAGCTTGAGCCACTTCATTTTGTTCGTCATGTTCGCATCCGATTGATCTGTGGCTGATCTTATTTGTTTTTCGTTCCCGGCTAATTCTTTGTACATGTCTTCGACGTTGGGCGTCGCGAAATTCTGAAACGCAAACGCTTTCTGTACTTTTCAGGCAGCTGCAATTGCTGCTTTGCCTGATCAAGACTTAGCCCATCCGCGATCGCTTTCTTTCACACGCGTTCTGGAGGTCGTCAAGATAGTCGCGAAACTCACGAATCTCTTCTGCCGTCGCCACCTCGCCGTGTCCTGGAACGAGCTTGGCAGTCGGATATTTCTGAGCAACGTGTCTAACGAAGGTATCCAGTCGTTTGACTGTTGCATCGACCAGATTCGGCAGAGTCTTTCGCCATCCCATGTCGCCCGTAAACACCACATTTGCGTCCGGCACGCAGGCCAGCACATCACCGCCCGTGTGCCCGGGTAAAGTGAAACAGAACAACCTCGCGTTGCCCAAGATGCAGGTGAACCGTACCGCTCGAAAAGGTGACGGTTGGATTTGCTTAACTTGATCGTCAGCAACGCATCGAAGCGCCTGATCGATCTTTCGAGTTGTGCGCGCTTGTCGGTCTGATCGGCTGGAGTTTCGCCTAACTGCTTGACTGCATCGGCGCGTCTCTTTTGCAGTTCATCGCTCGCGGAAGGAAACGACGATTCTTGGTGGTTTGCCAGGCAATCAAGTTGTCGTGGCCAATGATCGGTATGGAAAGTCCGGCAAATACCTGGTTGCCACCGGTGTGATCGAGGTGGTAGTGAGTGTTGAGTCGGCATACTTGATTGGTTGCTTTGTTTCCACCCCAATGGCGTCGATCAACTCTTCAATGGCGACCGAGTAAAGAAAGTGTCAACCACTAACACTCCTTCATCACCAACAACGAAGCCGGAGTTTCCAGATGCGAGTCCTCCAGACTTTGCGATTGCTCCGTAGACTCCGTCAGCCACTTTGGTGAGGGTGAAGTCGTCTTGTGCCCTGAACGAAGGTTGATTGTTTGAACTGACTCTCGAAGTTGAGGTTAGTGCGAGTACGCAGGAAGATTCCCAACGCGCAGGTAATTGTTTTCATGTTTTCCTCGTTGGTAGCGGTGGCTGTGTTTGATAACACATCCGGGTCAGTCAAGCGCGAGTTAGGTAAATGAAACTTTGAATGGCTCTGCGGCTCTGTCGCTTCCCGTGGAAAGCCTCTGGCTTTCCGTCAAGCTCAGGCGACTCTTTTGGCGGCGTTGCCGCCGAGGCGCAGCCTCTCCTTCCAGCGGCGAACGGAAAGCCAGAGAAGCTTTCACACGGAGGCGGCAGAGCCGCAAATCAAAATCATAGTCTTTGAACCGTCTAATGGCCTTTGAACCACGTCTACTTGCGGAGTTATAGTGATCTCCCCAATCCCCAAAAGGTAAATCAACCATGTCCTCTTGGAGGTTGCTGTGAACTTCTTGCGCCAACCGCGCCTAATTTTCCTGGGCGTATTTCTTCTTCTGAGCATTCGATCGCTGGTTATGTCTTCATGCACCACAACTCCGCCCGGCACGTCCGTAGGCAAGGGCACTGCTGATGAGGCCGCGAAGTTTATGTCCGACGTTGAAAACGTCTGATGACACTCAGCATCAAATCCGGCCGCGCCGATTGGGTGAAAAGCACCATACATAACCGACGACACAGAGTCGCTCGCGGCCGACGCAAACAGGCGATCTCATCGCCGCGACGACCGAGTTTGCCGAACAGTCGAAACGTTTTGATGGCGTCGATCTTCCAGCCGATCTGCAACGCAAATGAAGTTGCTCGCTGTCGCCTTACGCTGCCTGGCACCTACAGATCCCGCTGAGCGTGAGGAGTTGACCAAGATTGCCGCATCGATGGAAGGCGATTACGGTAAAGGTAAATACTGTCCCGAAGGCGACAAAGGAAAGTGTCTTAGTCTTTCGATCTCGGAAGACGTCATGACGAATAGTCGCGATCCTGAAGAGTTGAAGAAGGCATGGCTCGGTTGGCATCAGATCGCTGTGCCTATCCGCAAAGACTACGTGCGCTTTATCGAATTGAGTAACAAGGGCGCCAAGGAAATGGGTTTCAAAGACACTGGCGCAATGTGGCGCAGAAGTACGACATGGAGCCCGACGCATTCGCCGCTGAGATGGAGCGTCTCCGGCAGGGCAAGTGAAGCCACTTTACGATTCGCTTTACACCTACACTCGTCACAAGCTTTCTGAGAAATATGGCAAAAGATATCGTTCCTGAAGACAAACCGATTCCCGCTCACTTCCTGCTCGGAAACATGGGGCCCACCAACCTGGGGCAACGTCCACCCGATCCTTGCGCCGGCAACGTCCGGATCGTGCGCTACGACTTTCAACGGCAGTTGACTCTCCGCGCGCGTGAACACCGATGCCACCAGCCAGTGCGCTGCGCTGTGGCGAAGGCTTCTTCACGTCACTCGGCTTTGAACAATTGCCGCCAACCTTCTGGGATCGCTCATCGTTTTGCCAAACCCGTCGACCGCATTACGATGTTGCGTTTTGCTCACGCCAGCGCCTGGGACATCGACTCTTTGAAAAAGATGTGCGCCTCGGAAGATGCATCAACATTAACGTAGCGAGAAGATTTCTTAGTGTTGTTGCATCGCTGAGTTGGGCCACAACCATTACCAGATGGGGCATACGCCGGGCAGCCGTTTCTTTTTCCGCGATAGCGCGAACGACGATGCGCTTCCATGAAGCCATCTGGCGACACCGATAGCTTTGTCAGTCACTCCTCCGCATCTCAAGCAAACTGGGCTTAGCCGATAGGCGTCCCGGAGCCGAGCGCGGACATTGGCTTCCTGCTCAACCGCGCACTCGCGACAAAGTGGCGTTCCTGCCGTTTCGGCCACCCGGTGGATCAATGGCGCTGGAAAGCAGCCTCGGGCGAAACTCGAACCCGAGGATTACAACAAGGCATGGTGGAGCCGCGCAGCGAGAAGTGTACCGTGGGGAGTCGCTCGACCAACTCCGCGTAGCGAGTCAGAGACTCGACCGCTGGCGCCGCATCACGTACCGCAAACACACCGTAAGCGCGTTACTTTCGGCAGCGATCTCTCTCAGTTCCAGTTTCATCGGGCGTTGTGTCGCGAGGCGGATTTAACGTCCGCCAGTATCAGTGCGCTCGATTCTATGGCAAACAAGAAGGCGGGAGACAAGCTGCACGCAAATGCTCGCGATGGGTTTAAGCAAACCGTGGCCTGAAGCGCTGAAGGCGATGACCGGTGAAGACGTGGCGATGGACGCAACCGCGCCCATTGATCGGCTTCGCTCCAATGGAAGACCTGCTTGGATGAACAGAACGGGAAGAAGCCGCCAGGATTGTAGATTGCCGATTTCGCCGGGGTCGCCGATTTGAATCGTCTAGCGATTCAAAGCCGGGCACTCGACTCACAGTGGCTCTGGCAGAGCAACGTCGACAATGCCGCAGACTCCCTAAAGAGTTTGCGGCATTGTTGCTGTTGTATTGATGGGTTAGTTAACCGGGCCAGCGGCCGTTTCCATCGGCCATTGTTACCACGTCTGTTGTTGTAGCCGCAACGTAACGCTGGTAGCCCTCGCGGTATCCCTGAACAAACGCATCACGGAACACTTGCTTAGTACTGGCCCCTGTTTCCGTAGGGACCCGCCGCAGCCGACAGTCGTCCGTCCCAGCCCAGAAATGCGAACGCTGCGGGCTGCAATCTCCGGACCACGTTGAGCGTCGGAAGCACCCGTGCTCAGCCCGTTTCTGTAACCCCTGTTCGCGAGCAATTTGCAGGCGTTGTTATAGCCGTTGCGATCGTTTCGGTAACGGTCGTAAATGTTCCGGATAACGATCCTGCCCGATAACCGCCCGGATACTGTGCTTGTGCCGTGGAGCTTCGCGATCGACGCAATTGCCAACAGCATGAACACCGCCATTAAGTAAACTCACCTATTTTTCACTGAGGCACTCCACTCTTGTTCGATACCTCCCCGACGGCACTCCCGGCAAGCTGCCGTGCCCGTCTGAAAGTCCTCGAAAACCTTGAAAACCGGTGAATTGCTCCGGCAGGTTGCTGACATCGATTTCGCGCGTTCGACATGCCGACATCAGTAGGAAAGGCAAATCAGCCGCAGATACTCACTGCGGATGGACGCAGTCTCAGCGTCGCACAAGAAAGTCTGAAATCCCACTAGCGGCAAGTTGGTGGATTGTCTGGCTAACCTACAAGGCACAGGTTTAATACTCGCCAAGACGCTCTGCGCGGAGAACTCAGCGAGACTTGCCGGGCTAGCTCTTCAGGTCGACTTGATCGATCCACTGACTGCCGTCGGTGGGATTCGTCGATTCACTGCGCTTGTCGTAGGCTGTGTAGGTCGAACTTGAACCATCCACCAACCGCCGTTGGTGGATTCAGATACTCTTCAAACTCGCTCCGTGCACCGCCGTGCGGCGGATTCCCGACTACGTGCTAGGTCCGATCGGAGCCGCAACAGCTTCCTGATTGATCGGCGTCTTGCTGCGGAAATCTGCGGCTGCTAACTTTATGCAGGTCGTTGTAGGTAGGATCCTCAACCGCGGCAACGCCAAGCTTTCTCACCAGCGCCGCCTCGGCTTCCATCTCCAATGTCCTGACTCAACTCAACAATGAACCGAGTCTCGCCCTGACTCCAACGCAGCGATGGGCGCTCCTATCCCCGATGGCAGAACGCGATCCGCCGGTGCGCGGTGATGCGGTTCCCAGAGTGATGATTCCGACGTGACGTTCAGTGGATCCGCGGCACCCCCCATCCGCAACCAAAACCTTCCCCGCCGGACCCTGGCGCGCACGAATCGTCCCTCAGCATTCCCACCAGCACCAGGCAATGCGAACTGCTCACCGGAAATCCCAGCGACAAATCGTCCACCCCGAATCTCACCGCGTGCTTCAAGTCGATGGTAAACACGTGCAACAGGACACGCCGGGAATCGATATCCCTTCTCGCGCTCGAGCAGGCGTTTGAACACCACGCCGCGTAGCGCTTCAACAATGGTCCCATCGCAGACGCCTTCCTTCCGTCGTCTCAGAATCGAAGGTCTTCTGGCTCGAAGTCGAGCTTGGCTCAGGCTCGCTGCTGGCTCTTTGCAGTAGAATCGGACCAACGACCGGCGCTAGCCATGTCGTAAACAGGCTGACTGCAGCTTTCTTCTGGCTGCGGCCCTGGCCCTCCTTGCCGCTCGGGAGTTAACAAAGCACGCAAAGCCACTAAAACTGTCCTGAGACGACCACTCCATTCGGCCACCAGTTCTGCCATGAGCGACTCTCTCACCGTACCCCGCAGTACTTTCGAAGTTTTCGACGATGTCCGGGGTAAAAAACGAAGCACCCCTACGGATGGTAGATACGCGCAAACAATCTTGCGTCGTCGTCGAGAAGTCGGCTTCTTTCAAGTTTGACGACGAGGAAGGAAACACAGAACTCCAAAGCTCTGTACATTCTTCCGACGCAGAAGCGCAATCGGCGTAGCCTGGACGGGAAGACGCTCCTCCGCGCGGGCGATCGTTATCCGAACCCGTGCGTAATGGTGGCGTGAGTCTGGCCCAGACAATCTTCACCTGGATAAACAAAGCGCATCGAGCCGCTTGAAGGATCGTACTCAACCAGCCCCACTCCGGCAACAGTTCACCTCTCCAGGCGGCCGCCGGTGCTTCTTCAAAACCTTCAAGCTGTTCGATGATTGCTCTGCACGCCTCCGGCCTACCATCTGGCGCTCGGGCAGCCAGCCGCGGCAGGTGCCAACACGAATCGAACAAAGTCTGCGCTTCGAGACCGGGCCTCGATCTCCTGGCGCAGACGATTGAGCGTGTAACTGGGAATGCGAGCCAGCAGACGGCGCGCGGTCCTATCCAGTCTCCGGTCGCTCCCGGAGAAAAGAGATCTCTGCGAATGTGACAAACCCTTCTGCTTCCAATCTAAGAGAGCGGTTGCTCGATGTCCAGTTTGGTTAGTCCCGGACGCTGTTCGACTCGGTCGCTCGCAACAGCCACCGGACCCAAACCCTCAAGTCGTCCCCGTACCATTTCAACCAGCGCATCTTCAAACTTGCACCGCATCGCGAGACGCTTTCCGGAGCGGCGATCTGTGGTTCGAGCTTCTGGCGTCGGCGTAAATGACGCTGAGTTGGGAAGACGTTCGGCTGCGATCCAGAGACTAGGGCAGCTTTCAGATAGCCCATGTGATCTGAAAGGTCTGTGCCACACGCCAAGACCGCTGCTCGCTTGTCGCTTTGCAACTCCGCAAAGAACAGTCTGCCACGAGGCGCCTTCTTGTTCCGTTATGAATCCGAGTTCAACTAAAGCATCGTGAAGTTCGTCGGCATTCCGGGGCTCCGGCCAAACCCATCACGCACTCGATCGATGGCGGCTTGATCTAGTTTACCCATGTCGCTCTCGCTTGCTGGATCCAGCCAGCGGCGCTGAAAACTGCACGTGTTCGACGTTCTTCCAGCGGAGCATCGTCGAGATATGCGCGTAAGGTCTGGCGTTCAAAATTTCCCGCGAGCGGCGAAGCTTCAATCACGTCTCGCGCAAACAAGTAGTTCTCATTTCGTTCGATGGACGTTAGTAACTTCTCAAGACCATCGACATCCATTGCTTCTTCAAGACAGTCTTTTACAGTTCGATCGACCAGCGGATGTGAAGGTATCTCGCGCTCACCGCCACCAAGATTTTCTGCACACGCAACCCTGATCCGGAAAGATTGCGGTCAGAAGATCCTCGGCATCCATGCGTTGCAATTGAGCAGGAATCTTCTTGCCACCGCGACGTCGCAGCACCGCACAGAGACCGCGTCACATTCCAACGCCAGCGGATATTCCACATCGGAGCATCGAGCAACGCCTGGCAAAGAAGCTGGCGAACGGTTTTGAATTTGAGATAATGAAAGACTTCGTCAAGCGGAAAACTATGTGTTGGCCCAAGCGACAACACGATGGCATCCTCAGTTGCGGCAGCCTGAAGTTCAAAGTTGAACTTCCGACAGAAGCGTTTGCGAAGCGCGAGTCCCCAGGCCCTGTTTATTCGACTTCCAAACGGGGAATGCAGGACCAGCTGCATGCTGCCACTGTCATCGAAGAATCGTTCGAGAACGAGATTGCTCCTGCGAAGGCATCACTCCCAGGACGATCTTCGCGCCCGGCAAGGTATTCAACGATCTGTTCACGGCTGCGCTACGCGAGACCCAACTTCGTCAGTTAACCAGCTAATGGCAGTGTCGAGTTTGACGTGAGCCGTCAGTTTGCGTTCTTCGTTTAAGTCTTCAACTGGCTCACTGACTTCGGCTGTCGTAACTCGCGCAGCGACCTCTTCGCGCAAGCGGGAGATCGGACACAGACAATTCCTCTGTACGCGCCGGCGCTTCGCCCAACCAAAACGGAATCGAAGGTGGCTGACCGTGTGCATCCTCAACTCGCACTTTGCCTTGTTCGACCCTCAGCACACGCCATGAAGCGTTTCCCAGTTGGAAAATGTCGCCCTGGAGACTTTCGATGGCGAAGGTCTTCATTCACCGAACCAATTACGAGTTCGCTTGGTTCAAGCACAACTGCATAATCGGCCGTGTCTGGAATTGCGCCGCCCGAAGTGATCGCGAGCTAGTCGTGCACCTCTGCGACCACGCAGACGTTGGTTTACGGCATCGTGATGAAGGTGAAGTGGAACGCCGGCCTCGCTTGGTGGAGAACCCTTCAGCCAACATGCGCACAATGGAATCAAACTGTTCTCGCTCAAGATTGCGATAAGGATATGCGCTGACGAATGGTTTCGGAAAGAGTTCGTCTTCGGTCCACTCTTCCGCCCCCACCGCTGCCAACGATCTGCTGAGCAAGAATATCGAGTGGTCGTTCAGGGATTTCAAGGTGATCAAGTTCGCCACGGCGTACCGCATCGACGATTGCGACGCACTCAACGAGTTCATCTCCGACAGTGGAAAGATTCGACCTTTCGGGAAGCCCGCTACGGTGTGATTTGAGCGCCCTGACTCGTTGCAGGAAACTCGCAATCGAACGAGTTGAGCCTAACTGGCAAACAAGATTCACGTCGCCGATGTCGATACCCAGTTCGAGTGATGCAGTCGCAACCAGGGCGCTGAGTTCGCCGGCTTTGAGTCGTTGTTCAGCGACCAGTCGTTGTTCGCGAGCGAGACTTCCGTGGTGCGCGGCGATGTTCTCATCGCCAATCCGTTCACCGAGATGGCGAGCAACTCGTTCAGCAAGGCGCCTGGTGTTTACAAAAACCAGTGTGGTGTGGTGCTGGCGAATCAGTTCTGCGAGACGATCGTAGACCTCGTTCCAAACTTCGCCCGACATGACGGGCTTCGAGAGGTGACCCGGAAGTTCAATCGCCAGATCAAGTTGTCGTTTGTGACCGCTATCAATGATGGCGCAGTTGGGAACATTATCTGCGCCAATGTTTTCCGTCCCGACAAGGAAGCGTGCGACTTCTTCGATGGGACGTTGAGTTGCAGACAGCCCGATTCGTACCAGGCGAGAATTTCGGATTTCGAGTTTCGATTTGGACTTTCGTCTGAGCCGTCGCCATTTCCGAAAGTAAGAAGACTCTGAGATCTGAGATCTGAGATTTGAGATTCTTTTTCGGAGTGCTGACGAACCAGTTGCTCAAGGCGTTCGATCGAGAGCGCAAGATGAGAACCGCGCTTGTCGCCCACCACCGCATGGATTTCGTCGAGAATTAGTGTGCGAGCGGTTTCCAGCATTCGTCGCCCACCTTCGCTCGTGAGCAGGATGTAGAGCGATTCAGGAGTCGTGACAACAATGTGAGGCGGACGCTTAGTCATCGCCGTCCGTTCGGCCGCAGGAGTGTCACCGGTACGTACAAGGGTGCGAATGTTAATGTCGGGCAGCCCCATCGCCTTCAACTCAGCTTGAATGCCTACGAGCGGGAGTTGCAAATTTCGCTGAACGTCGTTGCTTAGTGCTTTCAAAGGCGAGACGTAAATGACATGGGTTGTATTGTCGAGTTGTCCCTGGACACCGAGTCGGACGAGGTCGTCGATGGCTGAAAGGAAAGCCGCGAGCGTTTTACCTGAACCGGTTGGCGCTGCGATCAAAGTGTGGCGCTGCGCTTTTGATTTGCGGCCAGGCTTGCAGTTGCGGCTCCGTTGCCGCGGGAAAGGTGCGCGCAAACCAGCGTGATACCGCTGGATGAAAATCTCCGGATTCATAAGGGACGGGTATTATACTTCCGCCGCCCAGAATTTGCATAGCTGAATCACAAGCCCAGCGGTGAAACACGGCGTAGGGAGACGGAGATGCGGTGATGACGCGAGACACGTGAGCTTGTCGCGGTCGTACCACGACGCGGTTGATGTCCGATGACTTTAGAGCTCTGCAAAAGTCGTGCGACGGCGATGAGGTCAAAGTGGAAGCTCTTCTGATCGGAGCGCGTCTGCGTCCGCCCCACGCGTAATTCCGCCCAGCATAGTGAGCCCTAAAAAAAGTAGTAGTCTTTATTCCAAGCTGAGCGGACGTAGACGGCCGCTGCTCCGACAGAAGAGCGTAACCGTGGACGTGACGTACAAGCTCAAAGCATATCGGACATCAACCGCGTTTGTGGTACTGAGCCTCATGAGCACAACGAGACTAAACTTTAAGAACGTTATCAAGAAGCTCAAGGCTCATTACGGTGAGCCAGCCTCCCCAAGACTACCGATCCTTTCGAGCTCATCATCCTTGAGGGCATCGCGTACCTCGTCGACGACGCACGCCGCGAAAAAGCTTTCGACTTACTCCGCGATACGGTCGGCCTTCGACCTATCGACATCCTGAACGCGACAAGCGAACAGCTCGATCAAGCAACCAAAGTAGGAGGCGTCAGTCCGCAACAACGATCCACAAGACTTAAAGAGTGCGCACTGATCGCCGTGAACGAGTTTGGAGGAGACTTGCGAACGGTGTTGAAGCCGCCTTTCGCCAAAGCGATAAAGGCGCTGAAACAGTTTCCAGGATTCGGCGAACCGGGAGCGGAAAGATTCTGCTCTTCACGAAGACCCATCCAGTCCTTGCACTGGATTCGAATGGGCTTCGAGTGTTGTTAAGACTGGGCTTTGGTTCAGAGAAGAAGAACTATTCTGCGAGTTACAAATCGGCGCGAGAGGCAATCGCAGATCAGCTGAGCGACAACTGCGATGAACTGATCGAAACCCACCAACTCCTGCGTCAACACGGCAAGACGATCTGCAAGACGAACAAGCCGCGCTGCGATCAGTGCCCGGTCAGCACAGTCTGCAATTTCTATCTCAGTCAATAGCGATCAAATAGCTATCGCCACGCGCCGAGAATTGCGCCCATCACTACGAACGCTACGATCATGTAACCGCCATTGATCGCGATGTAAGCCCCACGACTTGTTCTCGAAAACACCAATGATGGCGATTGCCATCGCGACCCAGCCAACGCCGGTGAGTGCTCCCGCGGCTATTCCCCAGCTGACGTTCGTGCCCGGCAGCAGCCAAAAACATCGAGAGGTTCAACGACATCACCAGCGCGAAGATGAATGACCAGCCAAACATTCGAGCTTTGCTGAATGTGGCGACGTCTGATTCTGAAAAGTTGTTTGATCGCATCCAGGCTTTTGCCGAAGAGCAATGGTGAATACCACAAACCGCCGAGTACGAATCGTCGACAAAGCAGCAGCTAATACAGCGAAGTAGTTGATTTTTGAAAAATCCACGGGGGTCTCCTTTGGTTTGAAGTAATAACAACCCACCTTCTTACCAAAGGCATCCAATCGCTGTATTGTAAAAAATTAACCTGTGACGATTATGAGGTACTGACTGAGTCAATCGGCACAAAGTCGAGAAACCGCCGCGTCTCGCGCTGCGTCAGGTAAGGTGGAGGGATTGACTCCGGAGAAAGTGTGGAACTCTTTGATGAAGTGAGCTTGATCGTAATAACCGCACTCATATGCGATCGACGTCCACTCGATCTGTTTTGCATTGCTCGATCGTTTTTAAGACCTTGTGAAACTTAGCTACTCTCGCAAAGCTTTTCGGTCGCAAGCCTACGACTTTCTCAAACTGTGAAATCAAGTGCTTCTGCGTGATGCCGATTTGATTCGCCAGATCCCGGATCGCCAGAAACTGCGGCGAGTGTTGCAGCTTATGAACGGCAAAGGCGATGGCCCTGTTTGGTTCCAAACTGCGTTTCACTTGTTCCATCAGAAACGCTTCGAACCGCAAAAGTTTTCCTTCGGGTGAGTCGATTTCCAAAAGTTGATCGCGAATGTCGTAAAGCAACCTGCCCCAGATCAAATCGAGTTCGGTTACCGCTTCGCTTAGTTCTGAAATTGGAAACCCGAAGAATGGATACGCGCCGCCTGGCTCAAAGCGATATGCCAATCATGTGAACGTTGTCGGTTCCGATAACGATGTATCGAGTCCGCTCACCAGAGATCCAGGCCTTATTTACGGTGTGGTACTTCTCGGTAGAGATTTCATCGGCAAAAATCTTTTGGGCCACGTGTCGAGATCGATGATTAACTCGATGGCGCCATCGGGCAAGATCTTCTCACGGGAGTGCGGAGCGTAGTGTCCATCGTAGTACCAGATGTTCTCTAACGAATTGAGACAAGGGGAACGTGGGGAAGTGTAGTTTGTACAGCACGAGCTTGATTCGTCATTCAAACTGCTTACGAAAGTCTTCAAACTGTTTCTTGAGTGACTCTACTTCTGTACTCAAAGCCTCGACCTTTGTTCCAGCTTTTCAATCTGCTCACTGCCTGAGCGCCTCGGTGCGGGTTGAGTTCGCCTCGGCCTCGGCGTAGGCTTCGACATCAACCTCGCCCGAGAGTAAGTGAACAAAGCGCACTTCCTTCTGGCCTGCTTGCTGCGGCAGGCGAACAACGAGCGGCTCGTCGCGCGTAATTAGAGCCATTCAAAGTTTGCTCAACTTCTTCGGAGACCGGAAAACTCATGAAGCCTTGAAGCACTTCCGCGCAACTCACCTGGCGTCCGTGCTCCGCGCAACATCAGGACGCACATTACCGCGACCTCGGCGTGGTTTAGACGCATAACTTCAGGCATTACGTGTTTGTACTTTGGGACGCGACTCGTGCTGCCATAGAAAACGTAAGTTAGGTTCTTCTCGCGCAGTGTTTCGAGGGCAGTGGGCAACCTGATCGTCGTTGTAGGAAGTAACTGGATGACGATTGTTCTTTTGATTGCAAGCAAGGGTCAGGGCATTGAGAGTCAACGGGTAATACTCTGGAGTAGTCACTTGCTTCTCAACCAGTGCTCCTAAGCACGCGAATTTCGATATCAGTCAGAATAGTCGCCATAGGAATGATCGTTACCCTTTAGTGACGCCCATAATTTTCGGGCGCGTCTTCTGGGACCGCAGGCGTCCTCGCCTGCTCTTTTCTAACCAGTAGTGCCTCTAATCGCGAAGAAGGCAGGCGAGGGCGGTCCCAGAAGAGCACAGCCCTATTTCACAGCGGTACTACTAAAGTGATTCGCCAAGACCAATCGTAATTCGTCAATCTCTTCGTAGGCTTGCAATGTTACCCTTCGCACCCGGCGATCATTGCCGAAAGCGATGGTGTAATTGAGGGTCGATACAAACAGAGCACTCGCTTACCCCACTCGGTTGCTTTACCGATCTCAAAACCAACACCAAGACTTGGCCTGGTTACCTCGGCGACCAGGTAATCACAACTCTTCAACCAATCAAGATCGCGATCGTATATGTCCTCTGTCCGGAAGATCCTCGCCGGTGATTGCGAGTCTCAGAGCTGCCAATGTGCTCGGTCAGTACGTCGCCGTAAGCTGCCAACAAGCCGATTATTTCTCGGTACAAATACCAATCATCTCGTCCACCGCGAATTGAACCTGCGAAAATGAGATCTTCATAGCGAAGCGCGCCGATAACATGCGCTTAGTTCCGACGAGTTCGGCGTCTTGGTTTAGCTACCGGTTTCTTTGTTGAAGTCTCGGCTGGTTTCGCTTCCGTTTGCGGTGATGGTTTCGCTTGCGTTTGCTCGCGAAGCATCGTTGCCACCACTTGTTCCGGCACATCCGCTTCCCAAACGATCTCGTTTTCCTTCGGCGTCATCTTGATACCCTTCAACACCGCCTGGACGCTCCTTGTCCGGGATCGAGTCGATGGCAGGTTGCAGAACACTTGCGAGTAGCCCGTTGATAATCTTGGCCGTGTCAGGGTTATCGGTGTTCATTGCTCCACGCAGATTGAAGTTCGTGCCGTCCATTGTGATTGCCGCGTAGAAATCGCCGAAGCGCGTAGAGGCAGCTTTCACGCTTCGTAGTTTGGGTCCCCATCATCCCGAAGCTTTTGGCGAAAGCGGTCAACGGAGAACCCGCCACACTTACCAACGCATTGGGATCTCGAAGCAGTGAATTCAGGACTTCTGAACTAATTCGTCCGTTGCCTTCCGATGCATCCACCGCTGCCTTCACGTAGTCTGACGTTTCCTACTACGAGCGTATTTGAGTTGAGTGCCACGGCACCCATTTCGACAAACGACTTCAGCAACAGGTTTTTTTGCGCTGCTTCAGCGATTGGATCAATCTTCATGATGGTCAACGTCTTGGAACCGTATTTCTCAGCACGGGCGTTGTCCTGCAGGAAGGCGCCAGCTAACGACAGCATCGAATCGGCACTGGAAGTCGCCGCTCAACTACGGCCAAAAGATCTGGCGGTACAAAACTCAAATCAGCGGCTGGCTTGTGAAATCTGATCGCGACAGCAACGACATCGATACTTGCAGGATCGACACCGAGGTTCTTTTTGAATATCTACGAAGCTGGCTCGCAACTTCGCGAGTTCTGTTGGACTGATCACCTTTGGCGCGGCGTCGTTAAGAATCCTTTGCGGACTCGCGTAAATGATGGTGTCGGCCTCGGGTAGTGACGAGAGCACGGTCGTGGGCTGACTGTGGGGAACTGCTGTGTGCCGATAGTGTTTGTGAGGACTGTGCTTGCGAAACTGACACAAGCAGCAGAATCGTGGCGACTGTTCCAAGCCACAGTGTTCCAAGGGACAATCTCTTTTGAGCAACGTTCATTTGAGTGCCTCCTGACGTAGTGTCAGGTAATACTCGCATGAAAACAGGAGCGGCCGCATTAGAAAAGGTTGGGTCTTTGGACTTTGGTCTTAGGTCTTTGTTCTACCGCGAAGCAGTTCTGACCTAAAGCCTACGGTTGCCGCGCTTGGAGGCTACCCTGAGGAGGGTTGAATTGATCTGGGCAACCCCGACGTATCGGGGTAGCGCCAGGTAGGAACCTCATTCTGGGAACCAGAAGTGGCAGCCATGAAAGTCGAAAGTCTCAAATCACTTCTAAAGCTTTCCTTTGTGTAAAACCATCTCTGACGTTTCCTGTATTCAAGTGTCGACATGGGTTCAAACAGCAAAACGTGACATTCTTCTTCCGCGACCGGGCAGTGTTCGACTCCGCGCGGGACGATGATCATTTCGCCTTCTTCGATCCACGTTTGCTGGTTCGCGTGTGTTGTCATCTCGATAATCCATTCTGAACCGGCCCTTGATTACCATGAAGAGCTCATCTTCATCGTGTGTGATGGTGCCATGTGAACGGCCCTTCAAACTTGACCAGCTTCACGTATTGTCCGTTCAGTTCACCGGCGATTCGTGGATTCCAGTGATCGTTGATTTGAGCGAGCTTTTCTTGAAGATTGAGTTTTTGCATTGTGTATGTCCGATATGCTTTAGCTTGTCGTCTAACTACACAAAAATCCGCCGCGTGAACCGATGTTTGGCACTTAGTTCCTGCGATTCGTGACATCTGTCCTGCTCTGTAGTTCGTCTCACTCGATGTCAACGGCTGACTAGGTAGCTGAGCGCAGCATATCGGACACTCATGATCCTACTGCATCACCTTATCCGGCGGCTGTCGCAGGTTGCGTGTCATTTACGTGGATACCGTCAGACGCCGACTCGATATAGAGATGCCGGCCGGGCCGCTCGCTCTGGTTTGTCTGGATCAGCATTGCAGGAGTACGACCCTTCCGGTGCGCCAGAGTTTTTGGGTGTGACATTGCACGTCACGCACGTAATCCCTAACCGGCTTGTCGCCGTTATAGCGAACGTCCAGGAATCCGCCATCAGTCAACTGCTTGAGCGTCCCGTATTCGCCACTATTCGTCAGACTGTAGGTTCGCTGAGCCAGGCGAAATAGCATGCAAAGCTGCAAGCGCGGCGGTGTTCGTCCGCTCCGTGCGACGCTTTGCTGTAAGCCACTCGTGTACGATCTGGCAACCGTTCAACGATGACGAGGAATACAAACAGGATGATCAGTGTCGACCTGCGAACCATGGGAGTCTCCTTATATTAGGGTTTGAATGCTTCCAAACATCGCACTCGTACAACACCCTCATTGTAGCTCGTAATTTCTATTTCTCCTGAGGCTAAGTTTCCTCTGCGCTTCTCTAAGTTTCTGTAGTCCTTGAAATGATTGCGCGGCTTTGCCGCCTCCCGTGCGGAAAGCCTCTGGCTTTCCGTCAAGCCAGCAATTCTTTGGCGGCTAAGCCGCCGAGGCGAAACTTTCCAAGAGGCGGAAGCAGGAAACCAGGCAAAGCCGCACAATGAAGAAGGTGATTGTTTTAGCCGACCTGGCGATAGCGGAAACATGTGAGGTTGTGATCGTTCACCATTCCGACTGCCTGCATGAACGAATAGCAGATCGTTGAGCCGACAAATCTGAAACCGCGTTTCGCCAGGTCTTTGCTAAGCGCGTCTGGAGATAGGAGTTGTGGCGTACACCGGCTGTCCGCGTTTACGTTTGATTGGCTTGCCGCTGACAAAGTTCCAGACGTACTTATCAAAGCTGCCAAACTCGCGCCTGACTTCCAAAAACGCGATTGCATTACTGACGGCTGAAGTTGATCTTCAAACGGTTTCTGATAATTCCTTCGTTAGTCAGCAAAGAAGCGATCTTTTGTTCGTCGTACGTGGCGACCTTTTTGAAATTGAAACGATCGAAAGCTTTGCGGTAGTTGTCTCGCTTGCGCAGGATTGTTTCCCAACTCAGTCCAGCCTGCGCGCCTTCAAGAATCAGAAATTCAAACAGAACCTGGTCATCATGCTGTGGCAACCCCCACTCTTCGTCGTGGTAGGCGATCGCATAACGGTGTCTTGGCCCAGTCGCAGCGTTTCACTAATCGTCCGATGAGTGCTTTTAGAGCCTCTTGCAAAAGTCAACTTAGTGGCGATGAAGTCAGTACCGAAACGCGGTAGCGTCGGGTTGTTCCACGAATTGAGCCCAATAATTTCAAGCGCACCCGACGCTACCGCGTTTCGGTACTGACTTCATCGCCACGAGAGTAAGCGAATTTTGCAAGAGGCTCTCTTGCTTGTCGTTTACTCAACCAAAAATCAGCCGCAGATGAACGCAGATAGACACAGATTTAAGAAGGGAGAATTAGAAGCTGGCACTGGTTCTCTTCTGATCAGTGTCATTTGTGTTTATCTGGTCTTAACTATTTAATGTCAACGACAAGCTAAAGCATATCGGACATTAGGTCAGATTAACCGCCGCCCCACTTCGCACCGATTCATATACAGCCTCGACCAGTTTTACAGACATCAGCCCGTCAAATGCAGTTACCAAGCGGTGGTGTGTTGTTCATGATTGCGTCGATGAACGCGCGATCTTCCTGGAGATAGCCCCACTTTTCCTCACGCGAGAGCTGTTGCATCGACTGCTCGGTGAAGTGTCCCGCGATGTTAGTGCTGCAAACAAGTGTTTCCATTTCACGCGTCACCAAAGCGTTGAGTGGTGACAAAACACTTCGACGCGCTCGAACGGAAACAACCAACTGGCATCGGCTGATGAAGCCAGCGTCGCATGTAATCCACTGGCAAACTTCAACAGCACTGAAAAATCGTCAACCTCCGGATATTCATGCGTTGACCCGATCGCCAGCAAGCTATCGATCTCTCCAAACAGAAATCGCATCATGTCGAACATGTGAATTGTGGTCTCAAACAGAAAGCCTCCGGTCACTGACGGGTCTCCGGTCCAGACGGGTTTCAGCAGTTCGCCACGATTCATTTTTATGTGAGCTGAATGCGGTTTATGAGTATCGCGAAGCATCTCGCGTAGTGTCGCGTAGACGGGAGCAAATCCTGCGATTGTGTCCAACCTGAAAAACTCCAGTGCAGGTCCTGGCTGCTTTCGAAGACCAATTGCGCATCACCAACTGTCGTTGCGAGTGGCTTCTCACAAAGACATGTTTACCCGCTTCGGCTGCGGCGATCGCGAGTGGAACGTGTTTGGTGTTTGGCGTTGTGATGTAAACCGCGTCGCACGATTCGAATGACTTCTTCTGCTGACGCGGCAACAGTGGCAGCCTGACATGAGCGCGCGATCTGCGTTCCGCGCAACCGGCAACGACATCGTGAACTGAACAGAGTTCCACGCGTTCGTCGTTCGCAAGTATTCCCGCGTGGACACCGGCTATGTAGCCAGCGCCAATAATGCCGATTCTTATTTTGGTCATTTGGTCTTAGTTGTCGTTAGCCGCATTTGTGGACGCCGGCGCAACGCTTTCGAAGTACTTTCTTTGTAGCCTCGTGTGCATCGCGGGCAAGCTCGAGCGGATCCATCTCCCAGTATTCCGGCCGGAAGATCTCGATACTTGCCACCCGGTCATAACCAATCCGACCGAACGCTCCGATCATTGCGCGTAGAGGAAGAATTCCCGAGACCGGGTAGTAGGCGATGACTGTCGTTCAACTCTTCACGAGGACGATCCTCGGCATCGTTGATGTGAAAGACTGCCAGCAACCTGGGATCGAGTGCCTCGATCATGTCGATAGTCGACCCGCCGGCGTAAAAGTGAAAACTGTCGATCACTAACCCAAGGTTGTTGCGATTGGCGGTGCGAACGATCTCGTGGGCGAGATCGAGAGTTTGCACCGTGCAGTCAGTCTGGCCCAGGAATTCGAAATGCGAGTGCGACGCCGTGTTGGTCCGCAATGTCACAGAGTTCATTGAGGACACGCACCGATTCATCGATCACTTCCGCTCGTGTTGCCCCGGATTCAGGTATCCGACCCGGTACGACGACGATCCATGGACAACCGATCTCTAGAAGCAATCCGACTCAGAGTCTCGCACTGTTGCTTGATTGATTCATACGCCTGGGCGAGTCGCGGAAGGTGATGTGCTCGATCGAGTTGATGCTCAAGGGTTGAAGATTGTGTTGCGCGAACAGGGCCTTCAAGATCCGCGGGCGTATTGTTCTTCAGAAACTCTCGGAGCTTTGAAGCCCAGATTTCCAGATACTCGAAGCCTGCCGCTTGCAGCCACACGCAGATCGGTGGCGAGATCGGCTCGCATAGTTGTGGCGCCATTGAGTGCTAGTTTCATCAGTGATTGTGCGAGGATAGCATGAGAATTTCGAATTTCGGATTGCGCGATTTCCGATAGCTTGAATTGTCTCAGGTACCTCTGTGCCCTCTGTGCCTGTGAGCCAATATTAGCAACTCGTTCAACCACAGAGACACAGAGGGCACAGAGGTAGCACAGACGATTCCAAATCGTCGCTACTCAGCTCTCCTGCGGTTTGACTTACCATGGCCAGTAGTTGTAAAAGCGTGGTGGCTTCCGAGACAACTGAATGACATCCCTTATCAATCCCGGTCCGTAGATCGGGATATTGATTTTCAGCAAGAAAAGGAGACGACAATGGCCTTACGATTAGGAGATATCGCCCCGGATTTCACAGCCGACACCACTGAAGGTCCAATCAACTTTCACGAATGGATTGGCGACAGTTGGGCGGTGCTGTTTTCACATCCGAAGGATTTCACACCCGTGTGTACGACTGAGCTTGGCTATGTTGCCAAGTCAAAGCCGGAGTTTGACAAGAGAGGTGTGAAAGTGATTGGTCTCAGCGTTGATCGCCACCGATTCTCACAAGCGCTGGGCGGAAGACATCAAGGAGACCCAGGGCACCGCTTTGAATTTCCCAGTGATTGCCGACCCGGATCACAAGGTCGCTGAACTCTACGACATGATCCATCCCGAGATCAGTGATGTGTTCACCGTGCGTTCTGTGTTTTGTGATTGGCCCAGACAAGAAGGTCAAACTCTCGATCACTTATCCAGCAAGCACCGGTCGAAACTTCGACGAGATTCTGCGTGTGATCGATTCACTCCAATTGACCGCCAAGTACAGTGTGGCGACTCCGGTGAATTGGAAAGATGGTGACGACGTGATCATCGTGCCGTCGCTGTCAGACGAAGCTGCGAAAGAGAAGTTTCCGGCTGGGTGGCAGGCTCCGAAGCCGTATCTGAGAATTACGAAGCAACCGAATAAGACAGGCGCAGTTCAGACACAGCAGCGAAGACGCGCGTAAGAGACTAACGCAGATCTAAAAGATCAAAGAGCGCAGGCTGTAATCGCCTGCGCTCTTTTTGTCTAAAGTGAAGACGTTCAAACCGGGCGTCTCTCTTGAGTGCGGTGCCTTGTCACCGCTTTGTTATATGGCGTCCTACGTTAGTATCGCTCTACCAAAGCGGTGACGAGGCACCGCACTCCAGAAGGCAAGCCTAATGATGTTAGACTCGAATTTCAACAAGATTAGACAAACGAGAATTTGAATCCGTGTTGCCTGTCTCTCGATCGAAGAAATGGAACTTTTCGGTGGTGAAGCTCAACCAAACCTTGCTCTCCAGCTTCCGCTCGAAACTCTGCAGGTGCGCTGAGCGATCAATCTGTTCTCACCAACCGTCAGAAAGCACGAATGTTTCATTGCCCATTAACTCGGTTAACGTAGACAGTTGCAGGTATCGCGCCATTCTGCTGGTCGTGATTGATCTGGACATGTTCCGGTCGGACACCTAGAACCACTTGCTTGGTGTCCATGATCGCTTAGTTGATTTAGACGGTTCAGCTCGATTGAGATTTCTCGACTCGACAAACCGTCCACTTACTGATTTCGCCCTTCGACGAAATTCATACTCGGACTTCCGACAAACTCCGCTACAAATCGATTCGCTGGGTCGTTCGTAGATATTCATCGGCGTATCAAACTGTTGGAGCTGATCCCTTTCGCATTACCGCCACACGATGGGCCAGAGTCATTGCTTCAGCTTGATCGTGTGTTACGTAGATCGTGGTCGTTGCCAGTTGATGTTGAAGCCGCTTCAGCTCGCCGCGCATCTGAACGCGCAGCCGAGCGTCGAGATTTGAAAGCGGCTCATCCATCAGGTAAGCCCGTGGTTCGCGAACGATTGCTCGCGCCAGTGCGACGACGCTGACGCTCGCCGCCGGAAAGTTGCCGCGGCTTGCGAGCCGAGCAAAGGCTCAATCTCGAGCAAGCGTGGCGACTCGTTCCGTACCCGCCCATCGACTGGCTTGCTTGTCCAGTTTTCTGACACGCAAGGGATAGCCGATGTTCTCCGCGATTGTCATGTGTGGGATAGAGGGCGTAACTTGAAACACCATCGCCAGGTCGCGGTGCTGTGTCGGCACATCGTTGATGCGCTCGTCGTTGATCAGAATGTCGCCGGAGGTCGCGGTTTCCGAGCCCGGCAAGCATGCGTAGCGTTGTAGTTTTGCCGCAGCCAGATGGACCCAAGCAGCACAACGAACTCTCCGTCGCCGATCGTCGAGCGATAGATCATCAACGACTATGGTGTTGCCGAAGTGTTTGGTTACGTTTTTGAAAGGTAGACTGACATTAGAAGTGGCACAGACTTCAGTCCGTGTAGATAGCCCTCCTTTGAGTTCCAGGTAACTTCCAGCTCTCACGTTAAGGGCTTTATACAATCCGACCCTCGACGAATCCTTTCACTGGCGGACGAGAATTCCCATTCGTCGGCACTCCGCACCAGTCCTGCCTTTAACTGGATTGTTTTCGATGTAAGCCACGACTCTATCGAATTCCTGCTGATTCCTAACCCAATGATCGAATGATTCATCTTGCCAGAAGCTCATTCCTGTACGTCCTAAGATCTTATTCGCCTCTCTTGCTGTGTAACCCTTAATGCGTTTTGTGATTGCCTCAAATGGAATTGGTTCTAGATTTTGAAGATCGTTGGGTCTCTTTGGCTTCAGTAGCGCATGGCAGTGGTTCGACATCAAACAGTACGACCACAGTTTGTACATTGAACTGTATTTCGTAAGGAGGGCTTGCTGGACAATGGTCTCGCAATTTCGGGAAGCTTCAACCAGGTTGGTCCACTCGAAGCCTTATCTAACATCGAGTCAAAGGCTGCAAAGTCTAGCTTTCGGTTTCGTAACTCCCAGTCAATCGGGTCTGTATTGGCAGGTATTGTTGGGATCTGAGCTGTGAACGCAGAAGCTTGAGCTGTTGGACACAACTTTCGAGGCAACGATCCGAATAGTCGCCAAGTCACGAATATTGTGGCGCCGCGCGGGAACCAGTGAGAGAAGGTTACGTCTGTAGAAGAATTGATTTCGCATTCTAGGTGAGAAGAAAGCGCAATGAACATGTCACTGAAGATTTTCATTTGTAAAGAGTGGCCTGTAAAGAGTGGCACAGACTTCAGTCTGTGAGCATCTACAATTCTGTTACCTATAACAAATGTGGACTTTCAAAACCCGACTCTATTGAATCTAAAGTCACACAGACTGAAGTCTGTGCCACTTACTAGCCCTTCACTGCTCCCAACGATAATCCGCGCACCAAATACTTCTGCACTGCCAGCGCAAACACCAGTATCGGTACAATCGCTACTGCACCCGCCGCGCTCATCACTCCCCACTTGATCTCATACTGTGTCACGCGTCCGGCAATTCCTACCGGCAATGTCATCGCACGCATCTGTCTGGGTTAACACCAGCGCAAACAGAAACTCGTTCCACGAAACGATCAAACAGAACACGGCTGTGGCTGCTAGGCCGGGTGCGACCAACGGCAACACGACTCGCCACAAAGCTCCGAGCCGCGAATCGCCGTCGACCAAGCGCTGCTTCTTCGAGATCTCTTGGCAGTTCAGCGAAGAAACCCCGCATCATCCACACAACAAATGGAAGATTGAAAGCGGTATAGACGATAACGAGTGCGAGGCGCTTGTGTTAAGTAAACGCAGATCGCGCATCATCAAGAACAAGTGGCACCGCCGGTGACGATCGCCGGAAACATTCGCGTCGACAAGAATCCAGAGCGACAGTTTGTTGTCGAGGTTGTAAGGCAGTCGAAAACGCGCGAGGGAGTAAGCTGCGAGCGTTCCGATGACTAAGCGCGCTGGTAGTCGACGCAATCGAGACAACTGGCGCTGGTAATCAAGTATTGACCAAAACGAGCTGAGTAACAAACGCATCGACGTAGTGCTCGATGGTTGGTGTAAAACAAGAGCCACGCCGGTGGACTGGCAAACTGATCGACTTCGCGTTTTCAAAGAGATCGTCAGCATCCAGTAGACTGGAGCAACAAAGAAGCAACACAGCGACTACAAGCAGAAGTAGATATTTGCCGGCTCGTTTCATCAGCGGTCTCCTTTGTTTTGCAAAAGCCGGATGTAGATAGTGCTAATCACATTAGTCAGTGCCAGCAGCACAAACGACATAGCGGCAGCGTAACCAAAGTCGAAGAAGCGAAACGCTGTGCGATAGATGTAGAGACTGATTGTTTCCGTTGCGAAGCCCGGCCCACCTTCGGTAAGAATGAAAATCTGATCGAAGACGCGTAGCAGATCCATCGTGCGCAGCAAGAAGCGCGATGAGAATTGCCGGTTTGAGGAGTGGCAAGCGTCACATACCGAAATGTTTGCCAGCGGCTTGATCCGTCAATCAGCGCCGCCTCGTAAGGCTCCTGCGGAATTGCTTGCAAGCCTGCGAGCAAAACCAGAAAGACAAAAGGTGTCCATTGCCAAACGTCGACCACGATCACCGACAAGCAACGCCAGGCGTGGAGACGCGGTCCACGTCAGGCTTTCGGTGTTTATGCCAAAGTTCTTAAGCGTTCCGTTGATGGCGCCAAAGTTCGGGTTCAGCATCAACCGCCAAACCACTCCGACGACAACAGTCGGCAAGCATCATGGGTACAAGCAGCGTTGCGCGAAAGAAGCCGCGACCGCGCATCTGAGCTGTTCAGCAACAAGGCGCGAGGCCGAGGCCAATCGAAAACTCCGAGAACCAGCGCAGCAGCTGCGAACACAAAAGTGTGGGCCATGGCGGTGAGGAAGAAACTGTCGGAGGCAAGCCGCGCGAAGTTTCCGAGACGTCCACTTGACTTCCATCCGCAGTCTCTCGTCTGAAGACTGATCGTGATCGAGTAGATGAGCGGATAGATTGATAGGGAAAGCAGCACCGCCATGTGCGGTGTCAGTCAAGACGAGATGGAAAGACGAGTGCGCGTCTACTGGCCGCGCTGAATAATCTTTTCGATTTCGGCATTCGCCTGATTCATCGCCTCTTCGGGCGACAGTTCGCCACTGTTCGCCTTTGGACAAGAAAGATTCCAAAACGCATTCTCGATCTCGTTCCACTGCGGTGTGCGCGGACGCGGGCGCGAAGTCTCTAACGATTTCAACTGCGCAGGATATGCAGGGAAACTTCGAGACCAAGCTTCAGATCTTGAAACAGCGACTTTGCGTGTTGGAGGGTTGCCACGCTGTGCTGACAGTTTCATCTGTTCCGCACTCGTGGCCCAAAGCAGGAAGTCCATCGCGGCCTCAGCGTTGCGCGAATCCTTTGGAATTGCGATTAGCCAGTTACCGATTTCAGCCTGGCCGGTTCTAGTTGCTCCCGGTAGGGTTGTGAAAGCCATCTTGCCGATCACCTTTGACTTTGCCGGATCACTGAACGAGCCGATCCATGCGGGCCAGTTAATTGACATCGCCGCTGTACCTTGCAATAGATGTGCGCCAACCTCGTCAGCATTGAAGCTTGCATAACCTGGCGGTGAGTACTTTGCCAAGCTCGAGCATGAACTTCAGCGCGGCAACTCCTTCCGGAGTGTTTACTGTTGGCTTTCCTGAAGCGTCGAACATCTCGCCACCGAAGGCCCAGAAGATTGGCATGAAGTCGGCGACCGCCGCATTGCCTTGCGCCGCACGCATCACGTAGCCGTAAGTCTTTCCGCCTTCGTTTTCTTTCTCCTGGATTGTTTTCGCGGCCGCGAGAACGTCGTCCCAACTCAACTGGTTCTTTCAAACTGTACTTCTCAAAAAGGTCCTTGCGATAGAAGAACAATTGCGAGTTGCCGACATAAGGAAGTGCATAGAGCGCAGCCTGTTTGATATGGATTCCGGCAAAGCGCGACTGAGGTGTCTACGAAATCTGTGTCTGGTCCATTCTGACCGCGTTTTTGAAGCAGTGGAGATAGATCAGTCAGAAACTGTTTGCGTCGCGAAGCGTGGGAAACCACGGATCGTCAAGCATAATCAGATCGTAGGCACCGGTGTGTGCGTTGAGGTCTATCAATTCTTTCTCGAAGAGATTTGGCGTAAGGGAAACTCCGCGATATTGAATGTGGACGCCGGTCTGTTTCTCGTAGTCGAGGGCGGCTTGCTTGAGCGCATCGCCTTCGACGCCGGAGTTTACGGCAAGGGTTAACTGTTTAGAGTTTGATTGCTGGCCCGTGCGACAACTTGAGACTAGAACGACCAGGACCAGAAAGACCCGCCGCTGAGAGATGCGCTCGATTGATTTGCATGAGTCGATTCTTAGAGTTCAAATGTCTTTTCCCAGAGCAACTCAAATACCAGGAGTGAAAGCTTTGCATTACGCGGCGTAGGATAACACGCCGCTTAGGACCGGTTTCGACAGAGTATGCAGTAACCCTTTAGTGACGCGCTGAATTTCAACAAGCGTCCTCTTCTGGGACCGCAGGCGTCCTCGCCTCACACCTAGCAACTAAGGTGCTCTAGTGTTAACAAGCAGGCGAGGACGCCTGCTAGTCCCCAGAAGCGCGCCCTGAAATTCGATGTAGCTACTGAAAGGGTTTCGGCGGATGGCGACGATGTCCGATATGCTTTAGCTTGTCGTGAACCTTCGACCAGAGGCTGCTATTGTTGGTTTGCGACAAGCTAAAGCATATCGGACATTGAGACTAGGACTTCAAACTATGCGACAAATCGTAACGACCAGCACGGGTGGGATCGAAGTAATGAAAGTCGAGCAACGTCCAGATCCCAGTGCCTGCTCCCGGTGAAGTGATCATTCGTGTACGAGCAGCCGGCTTGAACTTTGCAGACATTCTTGCGCGACAGGGTTTGTATCCTGATTCGCCACCAAGCCGTGCGTGGTGGGTTATGAAGTTAGCGGGGTGGTTGAACAACTCGGCGCAGGGGTTAACTCTGAACTGGCTGGTAAATCGATTGTTGCACTGACGAGGTTTGGTGGTCAGTCGGAGTTGATTGCAGTGAAGGCGACACAGATGTTTGAGAAGCCCGACTCGTTGACGTTCGAACAGGGCGCTGCAATTCCCGTCAACTACCTAACCGCTTACGCTTTGCTCGTGGTGATGGGTTCACTGCACGAAGGTGAATCGGTGTTGATACACAATGCAGGCGGTGGCGTGGGTCTAGCCGCCCTCGACATTGCCAAGAAGATCGGGCGCGGTGACTTTCGGTACTTCCAGTCCTTCAAAACATGCATTCTTAGCCAAACGTGGACTCGATCATGCGATTGGATTATCGAGGCAAAGATTGGTTGCCAGTTTGAAGGAACTCACCAACGGACTAGGCGTTGACTTGGTGATCGATCCGATTGGTGGCGGCCATTGAGGAAAAGCTACGCGGCACTTCGACATACCGGACGCCTGGGAATGTTTGAGTGTCGACAGCGTCAGCAACAGGAATTGCGGGGAAGTTGAACCTTCAAGGTTGCGATTCAGACACCGTGGTTTCATCCGTTTCCGATGATCAACAAGAACCGCGGGGTGTTTGGGCTAAATCTCGGGCACATGTGGCACGAGCCGGACAAGGTTGCGGTGTGGATGCGAGATATTCTTGCGGGGCGTTGATGAAGAATGGGTTCGGCCTTACGTCGATCGAACGTTTGCGTTTGAAGAGATCGGCGCCGCGCATCGGTATTTGAGGAGAGGAAGAACACCGGAAAGTGATACTTGTACCGTAGGAATGTTTAGCCGCAGAGGAACGCAGCATCCAGAAAAGAAAGTTAGGGAGAGACTCGGCCTTGCCGCGATCCTATCTTTGCCTGCGAAGCAGGCGTGAGCGTAAAGCCTGGGCGTGGAGCCCCAGGGATCCTCGTATCACGATCCAGAGCCCGCGGAGAGCGGGCGAGAGCCTTTTATTTCGGAATTCTTTCGCCGCTCACGCGGGCTTGCTTATCAAACCTCAGTTCCCTCGCTCTCGCCCCAGGCTCATGCTCACGCCCGCTTCGCAGGCTAAAGAGAAGAGTTCCGCATCCAATCTCTTGCTTGATCCCAATGTTTGATTTTGAGGCAAAGCCAGGAGACTCCCAATCTTCTTTTCTAATCGGTGGAAATCTGCGGCTAAGTTTTTTAGTCGTCGTGCGAGAGGCGTTTGGCAAGTACGAACGAGATGACGGTTGAGTAGACCAGGCCAAACAGCATGCTGAGAACGACAAGTCCAGCGAATGCTTGCAGGATATAAACCCATTTCGGCACGCCGACGCCTACCTCAGCGCCCATCCATTTCGTGCCGATGATCAAAAGCACTCCAACGAAGAACAGCGCGCCGAAGTGACGGCGTAGACGAACGAGATCGAGACGCCCTGTTTAAGGCATGTTTTGAAAGTCGGCTTTGTACGTTGTTCGCGTTCGAGTGCTTTGAGGCCGAGAAAATGCAAGTGAACTGGAAGAATATTGAAGAAACGTGAACGCCCCAAAACTGTGAACGATCGATTGGGGGTTGGGTACGAGCGCGTGGGCGATTATTGTCCACAACATCACGCCCACTGTGATTGGCATGCCGAATCTAATTGCGAGTTTCATGGAGTGACTTTGTAAACCAGTTCAGTGTTGAGGACAAGTTGTTGGACGTTCTTCCTGTGTCGTCTGGTTTCCGCGATGTCCGGTAAACTGTAGTTTGTCGCGTTGCCGAGCGCGGCGGGCCAGAGTTGACAACGACAGACTACAGTTTATCGGACATCAGAGGAGGCACAGAGGATCACTTGGCCCAGAACGGGCAGTCTTACATATGAAGTAGAGAAGCTGGCGTCCAATTTGAAGTCTCGTTTGACAGTGGTCGCCGGATCAGAGAACCATTGGCCTAAGGGAACGTCGCGTTCGTCGCGATCAAACCACCACCCCAAGGAGGCCGGGCCATGTTGACTCCGCCAACTGGATCCAAGGAACGCGCATCCCACCTTCGCCGAGTTTAATTGCCTTCTCCGCGCTGCTGTTGCCATTAAGACTCGTTGATATCTTGATCTCGCCGTAATCGAAAGTCACCCCAAACGTCGAATTCGTTTCACCTTTCGCTTTCGCCCAAAGCGTGGAAAGCGAAACCAAGTCATAGCCCACCGATTTGTCGCACGGTGTCGTTTCAAGATCCCGGCACACCTTGTCTTCTTTTGTGTGGGATCGACTGCGCGGCCGTCGAAGACGTAGCGCAGAAAGTCTTTGCTTCGCGACCTGTTTCTTGTCGCCGGTAAAAGCCTCGATGCCGTGGCCCTTTGGTTCGATATAAGAGAACGGGTCTTTGATCTTCGAGTTTACGATCGGCGAGCCCTCGCCCGTTTCGTAGTGGCCAAAATTGTTGTGGTGCAGAGCCTCCACAAACACAACGCGCGCTCCGCTCAGGGCGCTTCCGTCCTTCTTTACCACGACGAGTGCGCCTTCCATATCGTTCTCGCGAGCCAGGCAGCTTTCATCAGCGAGACCGGTCGGATCATACTGGCCACCGGCTTTTGCGCCTTCGCGAATCAGTTCGCTCAGTATCGCGCCTTTCTTCTCGCCACCCTTGTAATCGCGTGGATGAAAACTCCGTAGTGAATGAAGTAGTGCGTCGACGTTTCTGGAGACGGAATAGTAGATGTAGGCCTTCAGTGGGAAGTCTGTGTTGCCGGCACGTTATTCCAATTGTTGTCGCCCTCGCCAGTCGCCGTCGAAATCGAAGTTTGTGATGTAGTCGCTGCGAGGCTTATCGCCGAGAGCCTGGTAGAAGATCGGTGCGAAGCGCGCGGCGACTTCAAGCTCACGATTGTCCTTTTGGGCTGAGACAGAGTGCGTGAGTACGAGTGATTCGGCGCAGATTATGAGCGCGATGGCCAGGAGTCGGGGACACTCATTTTCAAAATCCTTTGGGAATCAATTTTCAGGTTGGGAAGAACGAGTAAGGAAGTGCGGTTTACCCCCGCTCTTCTGTTAATCCAAGAAGTGCCAAATCAAAAGAGCGGGGTAAACCGCCCTTCCGTACTTGTTCTCCCAACCTGAAAAAACTGACCGTCAACAGGACGTCCACGTGATGAGGTCAGTCCGCGTAGTGTTACTGACCTCAATTTTCTACTCCCATGCTGGCGTCGCGTTGCCTTGCGCATCGTGCCAATACGGTGCCCAGTGCTAACGTCAGAAACTTCACTGAAATGTTTGTCTTCGTCGGCTTCAGACTGACCTTGCCGAGCTCCTCTGTTTGCGGATCGAATGACCGCTCCAGTTTTTCTGTTTCAGCCTTAAACTCCGCATCCAGATCGGCAAGCTTTTGAGCAATCGCCTCGACGTTGTCTTGCGCTCGGTCGACGTCTTTCGCTTCTTTCATCGATCTACCAACTCCACGCACTGCTGTCGTCGCGCGCCCGAGCGTGCTGAGACTCACTGTCTTGCGTCCCATGAACGACGAAAGCAGCGTTGCGCCAAATGAAATCGCAGTTTGTAGCTTTTGACCCTTCGCCTGTTCAGCTTCACGCGCAACTGCTTGTTCCGCTCGTCGCTTTCGCTCGTTGAGTTGCTCCATCTTCGGCGCATATTTCTGCCGCAACTTTCTCCACCGCCTCGTCACGCTCTTCACGCGCAAACTGCTGGAGTCTGACGCGAAAATCTCGCCTGCTCTCACCCGGGTTCGACGCAATGTCCGAGGCTTGACTTTCAAGCAACTCCAGTCGTTGATTGCGATAGATCCAGTTTGCGAGGTCTTTCTTCCATGCTTCGTAGCTTTTGGCTTTGCCCGTAGCTGCGGGAGCATCAGCGAAGCTCGCCTGCTCCTGAGGCTCGCCTTCAAGATCTTCGACTAGGCATATCGGCAGGCGTATGCATTCGCCCAATCAACATTGACTGGTCCGTCTGTGATTGCCGTCAACAGCGTCAGACTTTGCGTTAGATCAACCTTGTCTGTGTTGCTGTAATGAACTTCCGCCTCACCCAACAGCATTGGATGGTAAGAAAGCGTTGCATTGTTAGAGCCGGAAGAGCGGACGGGCACAAAGTACTGCGTGACATCGGGTGGTAGCACGGGCCGCTGGTTCTGAATTGTAGGAGCAGATGCAGGGGCAGGAGCAGGAGCAGCGGCAAAAGTTGCAACAGCGGGAGATCCTTTCAACGGATCCATCAGCGCTTTGATTTGAACTCGCGTCAGTGGCCCGCGAAGGTACGACATCGCCCAACGTGTTTCGAAGACTTCCGGCGCGTCGTCGTGTGTGTTGTTCAAAAGGAAAATGCGATTGCTGAGACCTGCCAGAAGCTGTTCCATCTCCTGGCTATCAAACTTCTGTCCGGTGCCTGCGGCAATTCCCTCGAGCCTCTTCGATGACGCGAGCTTTGTCGCGTTCAGTTTGCAGCCGGCCAATGAACCATGTACCGGTGTTTGAGAGACCTTTGTAATCAAGATCAACTGGATTCTGGGTAACGAGCACAACTCCGAGACCGAAAGCGCGTCCCTGTTTGAGCAAAGTGAGCAACGGCAACTTCGATGGCGGATTCGCGACTGGCGGAAGTAACCAAAATCTCGTCCATGTACAGAATCGCGCGCAGACTCGTTGTTCCGGATTGCGTGCGCATCCAGCCGAGTACTTGATTCAGCAACAACGACACAAAGAACATTCGTTCCGCGTCAGCAAGGTGAGCAATTGAGAAGATAGCGAGACGTGGCTTGCCGTTTTCTGTGTGCAGGATGCGTTGAATGTCGAGCGACTCACCTTCCATCCAACTTGCGAAGCTTGGCGACGCCAACAAGTTGTTCAAAGCCATCGCCAGCTCGAAAACGATCTTTCGAGGGGAAGAACGAATCGAGATCCATCACGCCAACCTTTGTCATTGGCGGCGTTTGAATCTTCTGAATCAGTCCGGCGATGTCGAGGTCGCGGCCTGCCAACCATTCCTGGTTAAGAATGTTTGAAATGAGTATGTGCTCGCGGCTGCGAATTGGATCCGCTTCGATTCCGAGCAGGCCGAGCAGACTCGTCGCGGTAGTGTTGATTCGTTCACTCAGCAATTCATCGTCGTCGCGAATTGCGGGTGGTGGAGCAACAAACGATTTGAGAATTGAAACTGGGACTCCGGCGTTGCTTCCCGGTGTGTAGATGCGAAAGTCTGCGGCATCGCGCAGGCGTTTGATGCGGTCGCCGTCCTGGCCCCAACTTGCCAAACCCTTCTGCCAAAGATCTGCTTGTTGTGCGGCGAACTCTGCTGTCGAGAGGCCTTTCTTCTGCGCGTCTTCTTCGTTGATCCATGGTTGGAAGTCTTCTGGCGCGAGATTTGGAGAAAGTAAGTAAAAGGTTACTGAGGTCACCTTTGGGATCGATGATGATGGCTGGAATACCGTCGATGGCCGCCTCTTCAAGGAGTCCAATACAGAGTCCGGTTTTACCGCTGCCAGTCATTCCTACACAGACTGCGTGAGTGACTAGATCTTTCGAGTCGTAGAGAAGAAGTCCTTCCTTTGCTTGTTTTGTTTTCAGGTCGTAGGGACGACCCAGATAGAACGCCCCGAGCTTTTCGAGAAGTCCTGCATGATAATCGCCTCGTTGAAGAAGAACTTAGAGGTTTGAACTTTGTACTTGTTCCCTACTGCAAAGCTGTCTGTTGTCGAATGGATTCTCTTTGGCGTGTCGGTTTGAACGGGCGCGCTCTCTCTGGGACCGCAGGCGTCACCCGCGCCTGCACACCTCGCCACTTTGAAACCCTGCACTGTAGCGTTGGCAGGCGGGGACGCCTGCGGTCCCAGAAGAGCGCGCCCTGTTCAAACCAGAGCGTCACTAGAGGAACCATTCCGAGCACAAAGCTCACGCTCTTTCTTGGTGCCACTTGATTCTCGTATACGCAATCCAGAAACCCATGTCGTTCTGCGTTTCGCTGCGACGCACTGCCTGGTAGTGCTGCCATCATCGCGATGTCGCATCCTTGCTGGGCTCCATAGCGAAGTCGCGCTTCCAGTAGCGCGAGTTGAGCGCCTTGTCGTCGCGCCGTTGGGATCGTACTCGCTCCGGCTAACAGCGCCACGCCTTCATGAATCGTCAGCATGCCAGTCGCAATTGGTTGGTCGTCGAGTTCAGCCAGGAATGACGGCGACTTGGAACAAGCGTGTACCTTTCCCATGTCGCGTAGAAAATCACTTAACTCGGTGAACTCGCTCCAACCTTCAAAAGCAATATCGGACCACAGCGCCTTGTCGTTTTCACCCGTGACTCGTACTTTCACATTCCCGTTTGGCGATGCCGACAAAACAACATCCGGACTTATTGGACGAAAGAGGACGCTCGTGAATTCAATCGGCTGGTAGCCGCGCTCGTTCAGGAGCGCAAACGTCGTTGGATCCGCCAATGGCGACACTTCATGAAAGATGTCTGCGCCACGTTGCTTGAAGAAGGCTTCAACCCGATCCGAGACGTTCACTGGTTAACGGATGAAACATTCCCAAGCCAAACGTTTGACTGATTGGCGACGTTGGACCGTCAAACATCGCATAGGTCCCGTCGACGTCAATCCACGCTGCGCCACTATCAGGAAAGGCCTGGGCTGCGCGCTTCGACAAACGCCGCGTTGCCGTGCGCCTCGGTCCGTTCAAGCCGCGCGGGCAAGTGCGAGATCTGCGTGAATGGGTACGGTTGGTTGTTCATAAGCGATGAAAACAATCATCCACACATTAAGATTACCTCAGATTGCTTTGAGATAAAGCTACGGCCTCGACTGTTCTAAGAAAAATCTCTGTAATCTGCGGATTCTGTGGATCGGTCCTCTAAAGTATTCCTTGATTCTCGCCGACCTCTGCACCTCAAAGAGGCGCCATTCACCAACACCCGGCAATGAGTGCACACCTCGATCTTCAAACGCGATTCCTGAGCCGGCCACCAGATCCTTCACACGTACGCGAGACCAATATTTCACCAGTCTTAGCTTCGTTTGCCACACAGGCGCCAACCTGCGTTGCCATGCCTTCTACTTTGCCGTCAACGATCTCGCATTCGCCAGTGTGCAAGCCAGCTCGCATTTCCACACCCAATCGCGAAGCGTATTCGACGATTGCTACCGCGCACCGTATCGCTCTTGCCGGCCCATCGAAGATTGCTAAAGGACGATCGCCCACCATGTCTATTTCACGACCACGAAACCAGTTGATCTCTTTGGCAATCTGAATTGCGCAGGCGTCGCAGCAAGTCGTCCCAACTTCCGTTGTCTTTCGCGTCAACAATTCGTGTGGAACAGAACGGTCGCCAGCACCGTGTCAGGCTCGAGACTGTGACGGACGCCAGTCAGAAACTCTTCCACTTCATCGAGTATCCCATCTTGATCACCAACGAACGAAGGTGATCGTTTCCCGGCAGTTCGACAAACTTTGAACCAGGAATACAGTCTGCCACAAAGCGGCCTTCTTCAACTTTTCAAACAGAGGTCACCTGTTCGGTGAATGCACCAGCGATGGCACGCGAATCGTCGGCAAGACGCTCGTCGCACATCAATCTCTGCATTCATTTGGGTCAAAGCCACCGCTGCACCTGACTCGCACCCATCCGCAAATAAGTCGGCCCACCAGTCACGAAACTTCGGATCGTTAGCAACACTTGGCGCTCTCTCTTCGACCCCAACTGGCTCGCCCCATTGCTCGCGCATCTCTTCAAAGAAATGCTGTCGCTGTTCAGTGGTTGGCGCCCATGGGTATTCGTCGTCGCAAATGCGCTTGGCGTGGTGCCAATCATTACCAAGCGCCAACGTCTTCTCCGGATAGGTTGCAGCAAACAGACTGCACATTGGCCCACCTTCAGAAACACCAACGAGCGCAGCCTTCTCGAGCCGACAGCTTCCATCACCGTGCGCACATCATCCATTCGTTGTTCGAGCGTTGGCAGTTCGGTGAATGGGTACGCGATCGGAAAGTCCTGTTCCGCGCTTGTCGAAAAGAATCAGCCGCGAGAACGATGCAAGCCGCATTAGGAACCTGGCAAAACTTGGTTCACGCCAGAAGTACTCCATGTGTGAAACCCAACCCATCACGAAGACGAGGTCGAGTGGTGCATCGCCAATCACCTGATAAGCGATGTTGACGTCACCACTGCGTGCGTACCGAGTTTCCGGCAGGTGGTCTGGCGTGGATTCAAAGTCTTGTGTGGCTGGCGGAGAGTGGCACGGGGCCCGAGGGCCAGCGGCGTTCGTCAATCTCCTCTCAACAACGATTCGACCTCGCGTTCGTTCGCGAACGACCACTGCAGGGCGCCTCCTCCCAATCCTCGCCGCGAACAGATCGGCCACGAAACGATAACCGCGCTTCGGTACCGTTTGAATGTAGTCCTGGCCGCCGGTGACTTTGGCTCCAGCGCTTTCCGGAGAATCGAAACGTTCTGGGCCAGGCTGTTGTCTTCCACGAAGCTATCCGGCCAGATTCTTTCGATCAGCTCCTGTTTGCCCAGCACGTGGTTGCTGTTCTCTACCGTAGCAGGAGAAGGGTGTCGAAGACTTCGGGGTGACGGGACGGCGCCGTCCTCACCAAACAACACTCGCTCGGTGACGTCTATCCTAAACACTCCAAACAAGTAAAAGCGCTTGTCCTGTCGATTCCGCATGGCTCTCAGAACTCTTTGAAAAGAATCTCAGAGGGAATTCAGAGCTTTCTAACGACTCTGATGGAGGTCGGGAGCTATTGTCCAATCCGTCGACGCTAAGTCGCTGTCCACATCCCGAAAGTGGCAATCATTCTAAACACAATCTGTAGACAGAGAATAGGCAAACAACCCTCAAAACGGGATATGAAACGTCGAACTGAAATCTTTGTTGAAACTGAACGCCTCGTCGTGATGGCTCGAGGGCTTGGCAGGAAAAGAGAACCGCAGTGGTGCGATAGCTGCGACGAAGGCGTCGATATGATGACGACTGATCACGCCGCGATAGCTGCACACGTAACTTCACGCACAATTTTCAGATGGGCAGAATCCGCCGGGTTCACAGTACCGAGACGCCGGATGGATTGCTGCTCATCTGTCCTAACTCACTACCTCTCTAACTAAAGGAACACTCGAATTCGGTGGGCCTCGCCATCACCGACAAGCACGGACCCGTTTTGTCGACGAAGATTCCGTGAGGCCTGTTTAATCTACAGCGCAGTGGATCAGTCTCAGGGCCGTCGCCTTTCGCCTGTTCCAAGCACTGTGGTAATGATTCCCGTCTTCAGGTCGATCCGTCTGATCGCGTGGTTCTCAGTATCGACCACAAACAAGCTGTGATCTTTTTGAGTAGGCGAGTCCTTTCGGCCCAGCAAACTTGGCTTTGATCGCAGGGCCATTGTCGCCTGAATACTCCTTGTTCGCCTGTTCCAGCCACGAGGTAGATCTTTTTGCTTTGGATCGATACGATAGATTGCATTGCCCTCGCGTAACGCCAGGTAGAGATTTCCTTTGCATCGAGATCAATGGTGCGCGGGCCATTGAGCGGCGTCCCGCAAGCGGAGCGCCGTCCCGTGTTGGTTTCCTTTCACCATTGCCGGCGTATGTCTCATAATTATTCCGGTCTTAGGATCGACACGCCGGATGGTTCCCGACGTCGCAGATGAACAAGTTGTCCTGGGCGTCAAAAGCGATACTGTGCGGAGATCGCAATTGAGCTTTATTGCCGATCCACCGTCACCACTGAAGCCCGCCACGCCTGTTCCCGCGATTGTCATTATCACGCGTGTCTTCATGTCTACTTTTCACCGTGTGATTGTCGCGCTCGACGATGAAGAGATCACCCTGGTGTTGAACCGAGTTCGTGGAGTATGTTTAGTGAAGCGTCTGTGGCGCTGCCGTCGCCAGCGTATCCGCGCTGACCACTTCCCGCTATGGTGGTCATCTTCCTCGTTTTTAAATCCAAACGACGAATGCGTTGATTATCGAGATCGCAAAAGCAGAGGCCGCGCTATCCGGACCAATCACCAGGCCGTAAGGATTGTTTACCTGTTGGTCGGAGAAACCCGGCGTTCCGTTGCCGGCGATTGTTGAAACGATTCTGTGCTGGAGCTGTCGCCGCGAAAGAAAAAATGAGACCAGAAAGGAGAAGTATAGTGTTCAGAATTTTCACATTAATCTTGAGAGATCTTCGTAACTTTCAGATTTCTGTGCCCTGCGTTAACTTTTGATCTATCTCTATTAACGCAGAGGGCACAGGTCGCAGAGGACACAGAGAGTCCATGCTATTCTGGAATCTTCTTAATCGCAGTAATGATTTCGCCACCTACCTGTTTCGAACAACCGTGAAGTTGATTTTGTCGCCGACTTTAAGGTTGTCGAGGAGTGAAGCTCTTCTCAACAGACCATTCCATTTCCATCGCCGGCATTAGATCCCACGGATATCTTCAGTGATCGATTTCAATCCAACCTTCTTTTCGATTGATCAATTTGACCACGCCTTTAGCCCGGATAAGGCTTTCCGATCACAGGAGGCGGTGGCTGCTCGATGGGCTTCAGGTTCTGTGGAGTCGCGCAGACGGCGCGGCTGTTGATCGTCGAACGACACCTTCTGTTTGCATGAAACAGAAAGAGAGACGAGACGAGACTAGAGAAATAAGAATGCGTATTTTTGAATGTGCATTGTATTAGTCGCTTTACTAACTCAATCCAAACTGTTTTGATGTTAACAAACTCTCTGATACCAAACTCAGCCAACTCACGTCCATACCCTGAGTTCTTGATCCCACCAAAGGTAAACGTGGATCAGACGCTACCATGCCATTGATAAAAACGCTGCCCGCCTCGAGCTCTTCAATGAATCGTGACTGCTCACTTGCGTCGTTTGTCCAGGCCGCAGAACCTAGCCCGAACGATGTCGCATTCGCGATCGAAATGGCTTCGTCGATGTTGTCTCGCTCGAAAGAGCATAGCCACTGGACCAAAGATCTCTTCGCACGAAACCGGCGTCGACAGGTTGATATTATCCAGCACGGTTGGTTCGTAAAAGTTTCCCGGTCGATCAGGTCTATGACCGCCAGTCAAGACTCGAGCACCGCTATCAATCGCTTTCTTGAACTTGCTCGGCCAGGTCATTAACGATTTGAGGTGTTGCCAGAGGACCGATGTCAGTCGTCTCCTCCATCGGATCGCCAATCTTCAGAGCTTTCATGTCCTGTACAAACTTCGCGGAGAACTCGTCATAGATCTTCTTGGCGATGATGAAACGCTTGGCAGCGATACACGACTGTCCGTTGTTGATAGTTCGCGCCTTCACTGGCGGTCTCAACCGCCTTGTTCAGATCAGCCGAGGGCATCACGATGAACGGATCGCTGCCGCCGAGTTCGAGAACAGTTTTCTTGATCTGTTTACCTGCGGTGGCCGCCACACTTCTTCCCGCTGGTTCGCTGCCCGTCAACGTTGCTGCTACGACTCTCGTGTCGTTGAGGATTGCTTCGACTGCTTCTGATCCGATGAGCAGAGTTTGAAAGGTACCTTCGGGAAAACCAGCGCGTCGAAAAACGTCTTCGATGGCGAGCGCACATTGTGGAACGTTTGACGCATGTTTTAGTAAGCCAACATTTCCGGCCATCAATGCTGGAGCCGCGAAACGAAACACCTGCCAGAATGGAAAATTCCACGGCATCACTGGCGAGTACCGGACCGAGTGGTTGAAAGCGGACGTAGCTCTTCGTTGCATTGGTTTCGACTAGCTGATCAGCAAGATGCTTCTGGGCGTTTTCAGCGTAGTAACGACAAACCAGCGCACGCTTCTCAGCTTCGAGCAATCGCGGCTTTGAGTGGCTTGCCCATCTCGGTTGTCATGATCGTTCCCAGCTTGACGCTTCTCAGTATCAAGAATGTCAGCGCCTTCGACATCATCTCAGCGCGCTGTTCGAATGATGTGTGACGGTAGGTCTTGAATGTGTCTCTTGCCAGTTGAAGCTTGTGTCCTCTATCTGATCGTTGGTCAGTGCCTCAAAAGTTTTCAGAGTCTCTGCCTGTGCGCTGGATTGATCGATGCTATTCCCATGTCTTCTATAGTTACCCTTCGATAGCTTCTTCGGCAAATGGGTGACGCGTCCCGGTGGATTGAACAAGCTGGGAAGGGGGCAGAAGCTGGAGCGTCATCGAATTGTGGTCTGAGCGTGCCCGCTCGAGTCGCCCTATGAAAAAGCGTAGCTGTTTGCAAGTGAATCTCAGCGGGGGCACGCTCGGGTCACATTTGTCGAGGCGTCAAAGTCCGCTGCACCCTTCCATCGATCAACCCTCAGGCATTCACTCTTTGCGGAGGTTGCTGCTAAAGGGTAACGTAATCCTAACGATGCCGAAACAGCAGAAACCACAACTCGACAAATTTGCGATCGCTTCCGCCTTGCAGGAGATCGCATCGCTGATGGATATCAAGGGTGGAAAGTACCGGTTCAAAGCTAAGGCTTACAGTGCTGGTGCGCGTGCCATTCAAAGCGTCACAAACCTCGATCAGCTCGTCGCACAGGATCGGTTGACGTCGCTTCCGCGAATTGGAGATGCGCTCGCTTCGCAGATCAAACAGCTGTACCTAACTGGTGAGTCATCCGTTCTGCAGGAACTCAAAACGGAGTTTCCAGTCGGTACCGCTGAATTGAGCGCTGTGCCGGGATTAAGTATTGCCAAGGTCAAACAGCTACAGGATGAGTTGGGGATCAAGTCCGTCGAAGAATTGAGAGCGGCGGCTGAGCAGGGAAGACTAAAAGACTTGAAGGGCTTTGGCGCCAAGACCGAGCGGCGTTTGCCGAGTCAATCGAGAGCGAGAAAACTAAACCAAAACGACGACTGCACATTAATCATGCCTGGAATACCAGGCGAGCGACTCGTTGAATTTGTGAACGGTTTGGATGGTGTGATTGAAGCCAGCTTAACGGGTTCGTTGCGTCGTCGAGAAGAAACGATTGATCGTGTCGATGTTCTGGCCAGCACGAAGAAGCCGGCGGATTTGTTCAAAGCAGTTTCTTCGTTTTCCAATGATCATTTCGAGCGACATCAATGGTGCTAGTTGCAGAGCGGAACTTGTCGACGGTGCATCGGTATCGTTTACGAGCTGTTGAGCCTGACGACTTTGCGATGATGTTGTTGGCGACAACGGGTTCGGACGCACACGTTCAGAGATTGACCCAGTATGCGTCTGACAAAAGATCAGCTTTCGCCGTCCCCGACTGGCAAAGGCTCAAACCGTGCGCCTCGCGGCGAAGGGAGATCTACAGTCGCTTGCGGATGCAGTATGTGCCGCCAGAGTTGCGTGAGGATCAGGGTCGAAATAGAGGCTGCATTGGCTGGCGAAGCTACCAGAAGATCTTCTGGAACTGTCAGACATCAAAGGCATGATTCATTGCCACACCACTTACTCGGACGGCAAACATAGTCTGGAGCAAATGGTGACAGCCGCTGAGTCGATGGGAATGAAGTACATCACGATCACAGACCACTCGCCGACAGCGTTCTATGCGAATGGCGTCACTGAGGATCGTTTGAAACGACAGTGGGACGAGATTGACGAGTTGCAGGAACGAGTGAAGATCAAAATTTTGCGTGGGACAGAGTCAGACATAATTCAAAGTGGAAAGCTCGACTACCCGGATCGCATCCTTGAAAAGTTTGATGTGATTGTTGCCAGCATTCATTCGCGTTACAAGATGGATAAGGCAAAAATGACGGAGCGGATAGTAACGGCGATGCGTCAACCTGTCTTCAAGATCTGGGGACACGCGCTTGGTCGTCTTGTTACAACGCCGGCCTGCATTTGAGTGTGATGTGGAGCGCGTGTTGGATGTAATCGCTGAATCGAAAGCCGCGATTGGAAGTGAACGGAAGTCCTTACCGTCTCGACCTGGAACCGCGTTTGGTGCGCGAGGCTCTGAAGAGAAAAATTAAGTTTGTAATTTCAGTTGATGCGCATTCGACGGCAGAGCTGGACTACATTAAGTACGGGGTGGCGATGGCTCGACGTGGGTGGTTAAGAAAGGGTGAAGTGTTGAATACCCTTGCCGCGAATGAATTTGCAAAAGCGGTCAGGCCGAATCTCATGAGTCGATTGTGAAGTCATTCCCAAATCGCAAGGCATTTCATTCCACCAAAAATAAATCTCTGTTCCGATTAGATAGATGCCTATGATTATTAAGACCAGTTCCGCCTATTACGCCGACAACGTCTCGGCTTTTTGCGATGATCTCTGACCGGACGCCAAAAAGCTCTGAGATAGGCGCGATCCAATTTTCGGCCTGTTTCAGTAATGCTGGACAACAGAAGGATGACGCCACCAACTAGCAAACAAGTCCCGATTGCTCCACAGTTGTCCATCGCTCAGTTCCCGTCTCTCCTTTATTCAGCTATTTTACTAAACACAAGCAGGTATCCGTTCGGATCCTTCACTTCAAACTCCCAGGCCCCATACGGTTGTTGACGTAGCGGCTTGACGATAGTGACGTCGTCTTTGATTCCTTCGTACAGTTCTTTCACTTGCGACGTCCGAATGTACGCGTCCCACACACCGCCGGGCCGGTTAGCGTAGATATCAGGTCGCTGATAATCCTCAACTCGCTGCAGCATGATCTCGATGTTGTCGCGAAATAAGATCGCGAAGACGAATGGTTCATGCTCGGGAAATGGATCACTCAAAATCCCAGCTTGGTTCTGGTACCAGTCCATCGTTGCGCCAACATCTGCGACCGCAAACACCGGAACTATCGATTGGTGCTCAGGCTTCTTATCCGACTTAAGGAGCGGTGTTGTTGAATTCATGAGCTAATTGTTTTCGCACGCCGGTGGTAAACGCGGATGCTTTGATTCGTAAGTTTTGATTTCCTCTTGAAAGACGGTTTGACGCTTTTTCGCGAATTGAATCGTCACCGATGAAGTTGGCGCTGCTCTGTTTGTGAGGTGAAACGAGCTCGTGAGCCGTTTCGCAGCCGTCTTAACTTTGTTCCCAGGTTGTTTTCAGTGTCGACAACATAAACTGTTGTTTCCTGCTTAGTTGGTACGAGGGTGCGAAACGAAATACCAGCTTCATCAAGTAAACGACTAATCTCATCAAAAGCACGGAAGCCGCTTTGAAGGATGAACGATGAAAAGTCGTGCGCTGCCCCTGGCGCGAGGGTGGAAGTAGAGCACGGCCTTTTGATTGGCGTCGCGACCGAGTCGTGACATCAGGTAGCGCATCGTCGGCTCATCTGTTTTAGCGCGAAGAAGAATCGAATGCTCAGCGCCGTCACTCCACTGAGCCTAGCGCTCGGTTGGTTGCTGATCGGGCTTCTGATCGTACATCGCAAGCTACTGATTTGTTTGAGCAGGGCCCATTTCTTCCGCTGACCGCAAGCCTTGAACTGCCTCGTCAAGTTTTAGCCCTTCACGGGTGTTCGGAGAAACAAAACCATAGTTGAGAGATTGTTGTGCCCATGCTGAAGCGCAGCAAAGAAAAATGAGAACAACTGAAATTTGAAGTTTTCTGATTGAGGTCATTTTGCTTTCGACAGTTTCTTAGGCTGCCACGGTAATCGGCCAAGCCCGGAGTGTTTCCTAATCTCTTCCACGCGCTTTTCAAAAGTCGCGAGCCTTGCTGGGCTCGATTGGTTTGTTTCGAACTTTCAGTCGCGTAGCCCAGTGATCCCACGTCTCGAGGAGCCTGGCATGAAATCCTGATTCAGTGTGAAACTGCTCGGAGTGGATCAGCAGTTTGAGTTCCAGTTCGCGCGCAGCGTCGCCTGTCTTTTCTCCAAACTCCTTACCCAGTTTACCCGTGATTAAAGAGCCTTCTTGGTCGAGCTTTCGCAGGAGGAGTGTGGCTGGCGTCGACAGTTGCCGGGTTTGCCATTCATCGCGAGCCCTTCCAACCGCGATTAAGTTTGACCAAAGAGAGCGATGAACAAATGTGACTTTGCCGGCTACAAGTTTTGTGACCGTAACATCCGGATGATCGGAAAGCATTTCGCTTACTGCGAAGATTTTTGGTCCAGCCGGATCACCCCACCATGAACCTTTGATTTTTCTGGCGTCACCAATCCACAGAGCGTCAGGGATCTCTGTACCTCTCAGTAAGGAGCAGCCCAGCGTCCTCCAAAATCTTCATTGCTCGGCTGAAGTTTTTTGTTTGCATTTGCTGTCATTTCGCGGCTCGGTATCTTACAATGCGCCCCACCTAAAAACCTCATACTCTAAGGAGAAAACCTCATGCAACGAAGAACTCTCACCGAGTTAGCTAGTAACCCTGGATCGACTGGCCGATCAGCCCGAAGCGGGACTCGTCGCGCGGTCGAGGCGGCCCTTCACGGCGACGATCACGTCGTCGGCGAGCTTGTGCCCCTGTTCGGCCAGCGAGCGCGGGAACACGGTCACCTCGATCGACGCTTCGAGGTCCTCGAGCACGAACACCGCCATCTGGTCGCCCTTCTTGGTGAACTTGCCGGCCAGCCCGGTGATGACGCCGCCGACGTAGCACCATCGCGCCGTCCTCGAGGTCGCGTCGGCTCGGCGATCGACCGCTCGACCTTGCGCCGCAGCGCCGCCTCGACGCCGAACAGCGGGTGGTCGGACACGTAGAGGCCCGAGCATCTCCTTCTCGCAGCTGCAGCCGATCGGCCTTGTCGAACTCGATGTCGGGGACGGCGAGCCGCTCGTCGAACCGCGGCTGCGCCAGCCTGTCGGCATCGCACCGCCGAGTCGCCGAACAGGCTCATCACGCCCTGATCGCGCTCGCGGCGGCGCATCAGCGTGGTGTCGATGATCTGCTCGAACACCGCCAGCAGGCCCGCCGCGGATGGCCCAGACGAGTCGAACGCCCCGGCCTTGATCAGCGACTCGACCGTGCGCTTGTTGAGCACCGGCTCCGGGACCCGCTCGGCGAAGTCGTGGAAGCTCGGAGCACGGACCGTTGTCGTCGCGCTCGACGAGCAGCAGCTCCGACGAGGCCCTCGCCGACGTTGCGGACCGCCGACAGCCCGAACGTGATCGCGCCGGGAGCTGCCGACGGCAGGCGTGACGCCGCCAGGGACCGTCGTCGGCGAGGAGCGCCGCGAAGTCGGTGACCGACCGGTTGATGTCGGGGTGAGCACCTTGATGCCCAGCGCCCGGCATCGGACGATGTAGATCGCCGCGCCTGTCGAGGTTGCTCTTGACGCTGCGTCAGCAGCAGGCGAAGTACTCGACCGGGTAGTGCGCCTTGAGGTAGGCGGTCTGGTAGGCGATCGAGGCCGTAGCCGTAGGTGTGGCTCTTGTTGAAGGCGTAGTCGGCGAACGGCTCGATGATGTCGAACAGCGTGCTTGCCGAGCGCTGCGCCGTAGCCGGTGCGCTCGCAGCCGGCCTCGAACTGACTCGCGCTCGGCGGCGATCAGCTCGCGGATCTTCTTGCCGCACGCCTTGCGCAGGTTGTCGGCTTCGGCGAGCGAGTAGCCGGCGAACTTCTGGGCCACCCGCATCACGCTCTCCTGGTAGATCATCAGCCCGTAGGTGTCGCCGAGCAGCTCCTCCAGCGTCGGCGGTGGAGGTACTCGATCGGCTTGCGGCCGTTCTTGCGGTCGGCGTAGTCGTTGTGCATGTTGGCCGCCATCGGCCCCGGCCGGTACAGCGCGATCGACGGCGACGACGTCGTCGAAGCTGGTCGGGGCCAGCGAGCTGCATCAGGGCCCGCATCGGCGGCGCCCTCGAGCTGGAACACGCCGATGCGTGTCGCCCGCGCTGCAGCAGCTCGAACGTGGCGTCGTCGTCGAGGGCGATGGCGTCGATGTCGAAGTCGGGGTCCGTGCGGCGCGCGGATCATCGCCGACGGTGTCGGTGATGACGTCGAGGTTGCGCAGGCCGAGGAAGTCCATCTTCAGCAGCCCGAGCTCCTCGACGCCGTGCATCTCGTACTGCGTGACGACCGGGGCGTCTTCGGGGTTGCTGCCCGGTCTCGGGCTTGCGCTGGATCGGCAGGTACGTGGTGAGCGGTTCCTTGGTGATCACCACCGCGGCGGCGTGGATGCCGTCGCTGCGCTTCAGGCCCTCGAGGCCCTTGGCGACGTCGACGACCTGCTTGACGTCGGGGTCGGTGTCGTACATGGCCCGCAGCTCGGCCGCCGCCTTGTAGCCGTCGGCGTACTTCGGGATGCTGCTCGAAGCAGTACTTCAGCGGCGTGTCGCGACCCATCACGAGCGGCGGCATCGCCTTGGCGATCTGGTCGCCGACGGCGTACGGGTAGCCCAGCACGCGGGCCGCGTCGCGCACCGCTGCGGGCCTTGATGGTGCCGAACGTGATGATCTGGGCGACGTGGTCGCGGCCGTAGCGTCTCGGCGGCGTAGCGGATCATCTCGTCCGCGGTAGCGGGAGTCGAAGTCCATGTCGATGTCGGGCATCGAGATGCGGCTCGGGTTGAGGAAGCGCTCGAACAGCAGGTCGTAGCTGGATCGGGTCGAGGTCGGTGATCCGCAGGCAGTAGGCGACGGCGCAGCCGGCCGCCGACCCGCGGCCCGGCCCGACGCGGATGCCGACGTCGCGGGCGTGCTTGATGAGGTCCCACACGATCAGGAAGTACGACGCGAAGCCCATGTCGTTGATGACCTGCAGCTCGTACGCGAGCCGCTCGACGACCGCAGGCGGCAGGTCGTCGCCCCAGCGCTCGCCTGGCACCGGCCCACGTGAGGTGGTCGAGGTACGTCGCGGTCGTCGGCGAAGCCCTCGGGCAGCGGGAAGTCGGGCAGCTGCGGGCTTGCCGAACTCGATGTCGACGTCGGCCCGCTCGGCGATCCACAGCGTGTTGTCGCACGCCTCCGGCACATCGCGGAACAGGTAGCGCATCTCGTCGGCGGTCTTGAGGTAGTGCTCGTGGCCCTCGAACTTGAAGCGCTTCGGGTCGCTGAGAGCGTCGCGCCGGTCTGCACGCACAGCAGGGCGTCGTGGGCCTCGTGGTCTTCGCGGTGGGTGTAGTGGGAGTCGTTGGTGGCCAGCAGCGGGCGCCCGATGCTTGCGGGCGATCTCGAGCAGCTGCGGGTTGGTCTCGCGCTGCGCGGCGAGCCCGTGGTCCTGCAGCTCGACGAAGAGGTTGTCCGCGCCGAAGATGTCCTGCAGCCGGCCGGCCTTCTCAGAGCGCCGCCTTGTCGTCGCCGTGCAGCAGCGACTGCAGGCACGTGACCGCCGAGGCAGCCGGTGGTGGCGATCAGACCCTCGTGGTAGCTCGCGAGGCAGCTCCCAGTCCATCCGCGGCTTGTAGTAGTAGCCCTCGAGGAACGCCAGGCTGGCGAGCTGGATGAGGTTGCGGTAGCCGGTCGTCGTTCTCGGCCAGCAGGGTGAGGTGGTAGTAGAGCTTCTTGCCACCCTCGGTGTCGCCGCCGGAGTCGTCGACGCGGCCCCGCCGGGCGGGCGCTCGCTGCGGCGGTCGTGGGCCATGTAGGCCTCGGTGCCGATGATCGGCTTGATCGCCCTGCGTCCGGCACTCCTTGTAGAACTCGAGCGACGCCGTACATGTTGCCGTGGTCGGTGATGCCGAGCGCCGGCTGCCCGTCGGCGACCGCCTTGGCCACCAGCTCGTCGAGCCGGGCCGCGCCGTCGAGCATCGAGAACTCGGTGTGGACGTGGAGGTGTGTGAACGAATCCGCCACGGACGTGTCCGGAATCGCTGGTCGATGAATGTACATCCGTGTGATTGCACTGCCGATGACGCGGGTGCACGCCGACGACGCCGTACCACGTACAGCCGGACTCGCTAAAGGTACGTGCCGGGGCGGTCCGCCGGCGTCGGGCGCCTGGACCTGGCGGCGCCGCGGGTCGCCGCCGACGCTCCCGGTAGGCTGGCGCATCTGCTCGAGCTGCTGGCGGGCCGCCAGCTGCTGGGCGAACAGCGTCGCCTGGATCCCGTGGAACAGCCCCTCGGAGCCAGCCGACGAGCTGCGCCTGGGCGACACGGATCTCGCCGTCGGACGGCACCATCGCCAGTCCTGGAACGGCAGCGCCAGCGTATGTGCAGCTCCTGCCTGCAGGTCGGGCGACAGCGCCTCGGACAGCTCGACGATCGAGCGCTCGTAGATCTCGGCCGAGCCGCTCGCGGCTGGCCTCGTCGAGCGGCGCCGGCGCGTACCTCTTCGAGCAGCATGCTTCACCATCGAGCCGATGCGCATCACCTTGGCCCGGCTGCGGTGACCGTCTCGGTCACCTCGGGGCGTCTCGCCGGGCCGTGCTGTCGGTCGACCAGTCGCCGTGCTCGATCTCGCAACGGCGCTGTGCTCGGCGACCGGTGTCGGGTTCCGGCCGCGTCACTCATCGGTCGCTCGGCTGGCATTCCTCGTTCATTCGGCATCAGCGGCGCGAGACACGCGACGGGCACGAGGACGATCTCAGCCGATGGTCAGTGACCCGTGACGGCAGACCAGCTCGATACGGACCGGAGTCCGGCCGGATCGTACGAAGCTGCACCGGTTGGCGGGCGACGAGCGCGACGTCGCCGAGCCGGCGTCGCCACCGGCGGCGGCGACGGCGCGAACCAGTCGCTTCGTCGATCATCTGCTGCGCGGGTCACGACCCAGGCCTCGTCGCCGTGGCAGCCTCGGCGCGGTGCGGCCAGCAGGTCGTCGGCAGCCCCCGGCCGGGCGTGCAGCCAGCGAAACCGGCCCTCGCCCGACTGGGCTGCGAACCAGGTCGACAGCAGCTCGTCGCGGGGCGAACGATCGTTCGCGGCCGACCGTGCACCTGACCGTGGTCGGCGGTGATCGAGCAGCACGGCACCGGGCGGCAGTTGCATCGCCAGCGACGTCGGCGACGAGGTCGGTCGGCCGAGCGCAGCTCGGCGTCGTAGTAGTCGCCGAAGCCCGCGCTCGTGGGCGATCTTGTCGATGCCGTCGTAGTAGGCGCAGACGACGGCTCGCCGGCCCGTGAGCTGCTGGCGCGACCTCGACCGGCGACGCTCGACGCCGCCCGCCACCCGACCGACTCGCGACCCCGCGCAGGTGGGCGCTCGGTGAACGCCGGACCGCTGCAGCTCGGCCTTGGCTGACCACCGGCGGATCGCTCGCCCAGGAACGGCGAGAACGGCTGGACGTCGGCGCGGCGGCGTGCGAGCGGCGCGCGATCGCCGCGCTCGATCGCACCACCGCAGCACGTTGAGGATCTCGCCGCCGATCATCATCCGGTAGCCGATCAGACCGTGCTCGGCCGGGCGTAGGCCCGGTGGCGATCGAGCGTGGCGCCGTGGCCGTCGTGCGACGGGGCCACGGTGCGTGATCGGGCCGCCCTCCATCGCGGCCAGCGTCGGCATCGTGCGCCGCGCTGGTCTGCGAGCTGCTCCCAGCCGAGGCCGTCGAGCACCAGCAGCACGACTTGGCGTGCGTCGCGCACCGGTGCCGGCATCCACGCCGGCGAGTCGGCGCCACCGTCCGGTGCCGAGCAGCGCCGGCACGATGGCGCGCACGTTCGCACCGGCGTAGTCGGGGATCATCGGACCGGGTCGCTCGTCTCACGGGAGCCCAGTCCACCACCCTGCACGGCGAGGCGCGAGCCGTGATGCCATCGGTCGCGAAGCCGTGTACCGATGGACCGTCGATGACGACGTGTCTCCACCCGAGGCGACTACGCCTGCTCGGGCCCTGCTGTCGTTGGCGCTGCACGTCGACGAGGCGGACCCGACGTCGGTGCAGCGACATCGCCGAGCGCACAGCGACTCCCCCAGCCCTACCTCGAGCAGATCCTGCTCGCGCTGAAAGCGCCGGGCTGGTGCAGTCGAAGCGTGGCGTCGGCGGCGGCTACGTACTCGCTCGCGGCCCCGGCCGACATCCGCCTCGGCCGAGATCCTCTCGGCGGTCGACGGGCCGATCACGCCTCGGCGACTTCGGCGAGCCGCACCAGGACGGCGCGTGCGACCACGAGGGTCAGTGCGTGCTGCTGGCGATCTGGAAGATCGGCCGGCGAGCAGATGCGGCGACATGCTCGAGGCGCTTCACCCTCGCCGAGTCGCGCATGGCGCGGCACGCCGTGGCCGCTGCCGCGTCGCCGCCGTGGCCCGAAGCCCGACTGCAGGACGGCCTCGGCTACGTTCGGGCAGGCCGTCGAGCTGCGCGCGTCAGCTCGTCGGGCAGCGGCGACGGTCGAACGACAGCTCGGTGGCTGTCGGAGATGACGGACGGCGAGTGTCGGCCGCGTGCAGGAACGGCCGCGGCGACGACATCCCGTGACGGATCCGCCGTACGTGCCGTCGCCGACCACGGGTGGCCGATGCAGCGGCGAGGTGGACCCGGATCTGGTGCGTGCGTCCGGATCTCGAGGCGGCACTCACGAGCTCGGCGCGCGAGCCGGCGTGGTCGTAGCTCGGACAGCACCTGTGCCGGTGCGCGGGCCGGACTTGCCGTCGACCACGACGGCCATCCGCATCGGATCGCGATGATCCCGACCGATCGGAGCGTCGATGACGCCGTTCGGCGGCTTGCGAGGTGGCCCCACACGAGCGTGCGGTAGCGCGCGCCTCGACGTCGACGCTGGCGAGCGCGCAGACCAGCGACTGATAGCGCCGGGCCGATGCGGGCGACCACCATCAGGCCCTGAGTGCCGACGTCGAGGCGATGGACGATGCCCGGCCGCATCGGGTTCGCCGACGTCGGCGACGTCCGGATACCTGCGGCAGCAGCCCGTTGACGAGCGTTCCCGCCGGGTTGCCGTGCCCGGGGTGCACGACGCAGGCCGGCCGGCTTGTCGACCACGATCACGTGCTCGTCGTCGTGGACGACAGTCGAACTCGACGCTCGGGATCGGCGCCGGCGGCAGGCCGTTGCGGCAGCGTTGCCTCGTCGACGTCGACGACTCTGGCCCGAGTTGCAGGCGCACCTTGCCGCGACGTGCTGACCTGCCGTCGACCATCGGCGACCCCCCGGCTGCGACGAGCGCCGCGGCGTCGGCGCGACTGGCGTCGGTGACCAGAGCTGACCGACGCGGTCGAGTCGCTCTCCGGCGCAGCGCCGGCGCGGATCTCCGTCGCGGATCATGCCGGCGTCCGTGCTCGTCGATGCCGAGCGACTGACAGCAGGTCAGCGAACAGCGCCCGCCGATGGTCGATCGCCATGTCGGCGACGTTGAAGATCGGGAACCACTGGAAGTCGATGAAGTCGACGACCGACCGCGTGCAGCCAGCTCGTCTTCACGGAACATGCGGTCGGCGAGGTTGCCGAGTCGCTCCGCCGGCGACGAGACCGACCGCGACACGGGTGACAGCCGGCTGGTCAGAGCCGGCTGCCACGCCAGCCAGCAGGATCGACGATGACCAGGGCGACGATCGCCGATGAACGGCCCGATGCCCTGCGCCCGCGAGAACGCCATGCCGCTGTTGCGGCGTGAGGTTCCACTGCAGGGTCCAGCACGACGTGGATGCGGTCCGCCGTCGGTGAGCGCGCCAGCGCCCACCGCTTCGTGAGCTGATCGATCACCACGACCGACGGCGATCGCCGCGGTCAGGGCCAGTGCGATGCTCGCGATGCGAGCGATCGTCGCGGGCCAGCATCGACTCTCGTCGGGCCGGCAGCGACGTCCGACGACTGCGTCCGCTCGCGTCATCGGCGGCCGATCCCGCCGACCTTCTCCTCGACGAGCATCGGTCGCCCACGGGATGGCTTCGAGGCGCTCGCGCGGGATCGGCCGGCCGGACACGGTCGGAGTAGCCGTAGCGTGCCGCGTGCGTCGAGCCGGTCTGAGGGCGGCGTCGATGTCGGCGATCGTCTGGCGCGCCTGGGCCGACAGCGTCGAGGTCGCGCTCGCGCTCGACGACCATCGTGTCGCCTTCGCCCGCCCTCGTCGTCGAACTGGACGTCGCCCATCTCGTCGTCGATCAACAGTTGGCTTCATCCTCGAGCCGGACGGCTTGGCCGGTGAGCGTGGCGCTCGCGATCAGCAGCCCCCTGCTGGTGAGAACTTGGCGTCGAAGTCCTTGGTGGCGATGCCGTCTTTGGTCTTGCCATGAACGGGCGACATCGTGGGTGCTGGAGGAGCCGGGGGGCCGCCTTCTTAGCGACGGCCTTGACCGCCGCGGGCGCAGCCTTGGGGAGCCGGTTCGGCAGAGCGCCTTGACGGCCCGCCTTAGCAATGCGTAA
>ERZ1370068.3016-contig-2143_pt1 | contig 50839 bp, 70 predicted proteins | sample MGYA00561227_ERZ1370068 | MGnify/ENA primary metagenome ERZ1370068 (study PRJEB38410, sample SAMEA6850437) | metagenome | study: Metagenomic assessment of the ecological functions of the soil: analysis of the soil microbiota associated with the... | reverse complement strand
GCTCATGGTGCCGTCTTTGGTTGCGTAGTTGAAACCGAAACGCGGACCGAAGTTATTTTTGTCTCGACCTCTGGTTCCATGAAGGAACGGCAGCACGATTGGATTGATCTGATCGACACGACTCACGTTCTTCACGTCTGTGTCGAGTTCGTAACGTAACCCGAGATTCAACGTGAGCTGTGGACGCACGCGCCAGTCGTCTTGAATAAATCCGGCGATATAGGTGCTGTCGGCATCGGGGATCAGAAGAGGCTGGGTTGGTTTCGCACTGCGCAGAGTAACTGCAAACAATAAATCGTTGTCGTCGACCTTGTTATCGTGGTTTCGATCGAAGTCTGGAAAGTCTTCAATCAGCTCGATACGACCAGCCTGGAAAACACGCAGATCGAAATCAGCGTCCACTCTTTGAATTTCGCCACCAACATTGATTGAGTGATTGCCACGCACCATCGAAAGCGTATCGCTGAATTGCAGGCGGCGCTGCTTGGTCCCTGCGGAACGCGAAACGAAGGCACCATCCTGAATGCTAGGGAAGGTTAGTTGTGGCCCCGGGGTCACAGGCTCGATGTCGTTGAAGAACGTGCTGTGAACTCAGATTGAAGCTATTCACGTCAACCGGTGACAGCACGTGCGTGTAATTAGTCAGAAATGAATGGGTGTTGTTTACGCTGGCTTGACGTTGCGAAGCAGAGCCAATGGCGCGATCGAGAAAGTACTTGCCGCAACATCGTCTTCCCCGTTGCAGCGAGTAACGAGCAGTAAAGGTGGTCAGCCGAAGTCGGCTGCCAATCCACTCGTTCCGTACTCAACAAATCATTTAGCGGAGCCGCAGCAAAGGTTCGGTTGATGGTTCTCGCTTGCCAAATTGCGAGCGAGCCGACCAACGCAGCCCCGTCCTGATTTCTGTACTCCATCGACGCGAAGAACCAGAGCGACATCCTTCTTAATCGGTCCACCAAACGTTAAAGCAAACTGCTCGCGATCGAAGGGCGGAGTCTCCCCTAAACCTCGATCGAATGTTGCTGGCAGCCCTTGTAGATTGTGATCGCGGAAGAAGAAACGACGCTGAACCCGTGTAGTAGTTTGTGCCAGCTTTTTGTGACGATGTTAATTAACGGACGAGCCCGGAACGACCTGAGCTGTGCTGAAAAGCGGTTCGTCGCAATTTGAAACTCCTGCACGGCATCCTGGGAGACGTTTTGTACTGCACCGCCTACCACATCGTCGTTGTTGTCTCGCACCATCGACCGTAACGTTGCCACCGCGTCCTAGTTGACCCGCTGAGGAAATGACGACTGTGTTTGTCTTCGTCGGATCAAAGTTTGGCGCCGGCAGAATTGCCGGGGATTAATCAACGCCATCTCAAGGAAGTTGCGCCCGTTGAGCGGTAGACGCTGAACTTCAAAATCGCGAATCACACCATCGACCACCGAGTTAGTTGTATCCACCAATTCATAATTGAACTGGCGATCGAGCGTGACGGTTTCTCCACAGTCAGCGTAACGGCGATATCGAGAGTTGTAGTTTGGCCGACTTGAAGATCAACATCCGGCAATGTCTTTTCAGCGAAGCCCGTGGCGGCAACTTTGACTGAATAACTACCGGCCGCCGTGGTTTGTAATCACAAACACACCGTTGTCGTTGCTGGTGGCCCTCTGGTGACTGAAGTGTCTTTGAATTTTACCGACACTTTTGCGCCGGCAACGAGCGCGCCATTTTGGATCCTTGATCGTTCCGGAGAGATTCGTTGTGGCAGCTTGCTGGGAAAAGACAGTGGATCCAGTACAAAACAGAATGAGGATAAGTAGTAGTCTCAACGGACGTGGGCGTTCATTCGGTAATGACATCGTTTAGATCATCTCCGGTGCCTGACGTTAGAGTTTCAGGAGTACTAAAGCGTTATGCGGTTGTCGTTGTTAGAAAAACAGTATCAACAAGAAACCTTACGCAAAGCTGATAGAACAGACGCGAACGACTTTCAGAATAAGTTAAAAGAAGAAGCCTAAATGGAGGTTTATCCCGAGGTGGTAATGATTAGGCCATTCAAGGTTGTCTTGGTCTGCAACAGTTAGGAAGGAACCTTGAATCGCCCCCATCTCGGGACCATTTTCGTTGTCTGCAACGTGGGCAAAAGTACCACCGGGGCGGCTTCCCGTCACGAGACTGTTGATTGATGCTGATCTCAACCTTTAGTTGGAGGTCCGATAGGCTTTAGCTTGTCGTTGGGTCGAGGTAGCGCTACCCTGAGAGTTTCGAACAAGCTTTAAGAATTTCTCGCAAAAGGCAGGACCAGAAGAAAAGGATTGAAATCCGAACAGTTGGGAAGGGCGGTTACCCCCGCTGGCCTAATAAAAGAGACTACCTCGAGGTTGTTTTCGGCTGGCCAGTGGGGGTAAACCGCCCTTCCCAACTGTTCTCATTATTCTGGCCCTACTTCAAATGAACGATACCGCGTTGGAGTGGCGGTGGTGGCAGCCTGTGTTCTGTCAGAAACACCAAGCTTACTGAGGATATTGTTGATGTGGCTTTTTACCGTTGCTTCGCTAATGGTGAGGTGGGTTCCAATCTCTTTGTTGCTTTTACCAGCAACGATTTGCTGGAGAACTTCCAGCTCCCTTCCCGTCAGGTCAGATCCGCTCATGCGTTCTGCCAATCTTTCAGCGACGACCGAGGGAATTCGTCGCGAACCCGCATGGACTTTTCTAATCGCTTCTTCGAGGTCTTCGAAGAACACGTCCTTCAATAGATAACCTTGCGCTCCTGCTTGCAGAGACCGATAAATGTCTTCATCCCCGTCGTAAGTGGTAAGAACGATGATCCTGGCACCGGGAAATTCGCGGCGGATTGCGGCAATTGCTTCAACTCCACTCAGCACCGGCATCCGCAAATCAATCAACATGATGTCCGGTTTGTGTTCGCGGTAGAGGTCGATTGCCTGCTGACCGTTGGTGCCCTCAGCAATTACTTCCATATCCACGACTGTATTTATCAACGACACAAATCCCTGTCGCACAACCGCCTGGTCGTCAATCACAACAATGCGAATCTTGTTATCGCTCATTCGATCTCTTTCGTTTGTAATCGGTACGTCAATCAGAACTTCAGTACCAGTGTCTCAGCTGAGCTGACTATCTTAAAGGTTCCGCCGATTCGTCTGCGCTCGCTCTCGCATGCCAACGAGACCGAAGTGTCCATTCTGATTGACTACCTGACGGATCAAATCCCCGCCCATCGTCTCGCACGCTGAGTTGAACTCGATTGATATCGAACGTGAGGTTAACGACAACGTGTTCCGGATTCGCATGGGCCAGGGCATTGTTAATTGCTTCCTGGGCAATACGCAACAAGTTGTCTTCAACCGGACGAGGTAAGTTGTCTGAAAACACCGCCGACCTGTACCTGGGCCTCGACGTTACGCTCCGCCGTTAACCGCTGTGCAGTCTCCTTCAACGCAGTTGGCAAATCAGAGTTATCGAGCGCCTGTGATCGCAAGTCCCAAACGTAACGCCGCGCTTCGGCAATTCCATGGCGAATCAGCAGGCGCACACGATCCAAATGACTCTTCGCGACTTCGGCACCTGGCGGCATCGTACGCGCGACTACTTCGAGTTGAACTGAGATACCGAGTAACTCCTGCGCCAGGTTGTCGTGAATCTCTCGCGCGATGCGAGTTCTTTCTACAAGCACGGCATCAAACTGCGCTTTCATTCTTCTGACGCGTAACTTGTAGGCCTGCCAAACGAGAAACGCAAGCAACAATATCAAAAGAGCATAGAACCAGTACGTTTGATAGAAGTGCGGTTGAAGATAAAACTGAAAAGGCTGCTCCCTCCTGATTCCAAACACCGTCGTTGTTTGCGGCAATCACTCGGAACGTGTATTTGCCGGGCCGGAGGTTTGTATACGACGCAGTTCGCTTTGTGCCGGCATCAATCCAATCCGGATCAAATCCTTCCAGCTTGTATTTGAACTTTACTTTGTCAGGCGCTACGAAACTCAATGCGGTGTAATAAAACTCCAGCCGCGTTGTCGCGGGTGAAAATTGCACGTTGCCGTTTCGCCGCTAACGGTTGATCGTCAATTCGAATCTGTTCAATCGCAACCGGCGGAACTTCACGGTTGAACTGCGTATTCCCCGGGTCGATCATCGCTAATGCCCTTTGATGGTTGAGAACCACAGTTTGCCGTCGCTGCCTCTCCAACCAGCGGGATAGCCACCACCGCTACATTCACGCGTCAGCATTCCGTCTGACGTTCCATAGGTAGTCGGGTTCAGGTATTGAAGCTTGCCATCCGCAAAATCATTCAACTCGCTGAGGCCAACTTTTGAGATGCCTCTTGGTGAACTAAACCAAAGATTGTGTTGCGCATCTTCCAGGATCCGATAGATGACGTTATCCAATAGGCCGTTACGGGTTGTGTACGAAGTTATCCGTCCGTTCTGAAGTCGATTTAGACCACCGCCGTTTGTGCCGATCCAAATGTTATGCGCGGAATCTTCGTGAAGAGACGTAATCACTTCACTCGACAGTCCGTTCTTCGAAGTGTAGTTGGTAAACTTTCCGGACTTGAATTCACTCAGGCCCGCTCGAGTTCCGACCCACAAAGTATGGTTGGAGTCTTCAAAGATCGATCCGATAAAATCACTTGGCAAACCGTCGTGTGTACTAAAGATCGTAAACTCGCCGTTCCGGATTCGATTCAGTCCATTACGCGTCCCAACCCAAACACTTCCCTCGCTGTCGACATATATTGAGCGAATGAGATCACTCGAGAGACCCTCGGCGACGGTGAATGTCTTGAAAGTGCCGCCCGCAAACTGATTCAGGCCATCAGGGGTACCAATCCACATCGTTCCCTTTGTCGTCGCCATACAACGAAAGCACTACATTGCTCACTAAACCGTCTTTTGTCGTGAAGTTTGTAACCTTGCCGTCCCTCAGGACGCTTAATCCGGAGCCGCTGGTTCCAATCCAAACAGCACCAGACTTGTCCTGGTAGACAGATTTGATCAGATCACTTGCCAAGCCCTGGCGAGTCGTAAGCGTAGTAAACTTTTTGTCGCGTAACAGATTCAGACCACCAGCCTCGGTGCCTATCCATAAGCTCCCTTCGCGATCTTCAAACGATGCCAGAACAAGATTGCTCGCCAGTCCCTCAGCGACAGTCAACTCCGGCTGATCGCTAAACCTCAATCTCGCCAGGCCATTGTTTGTGCTAATCCAGATACAACCTTGCTTGTCCGCAAAGAGATGGTTCACGTGATTGTCTGGTAAGCCATTCGCCGTGGTGAAGGTGAACGACTGTGCTTGATCATAAGTGACCACTCCGCTATCCGTTCCAAACCAAATGCGACCTGCATGATCTTGAAGAATCGAGTTGACACTTCGTCCCGTCATTTCTTTCAAGCGGCTCGGAGTCGACCTTCATGTCTACGTTGACTCGCCTGACACCAACGGCGCTACCAACCCACAAGGCACCGTTACTATCCACAAAAAGCGATTGAATGTCGGCAGCACCAACTGAAAATGCTGAGATGGAATTATTGACGTAACGAGCAAGTCCTGACGAAGTCGCAATCCAGATCGTGCCGTTTGGCGCCTCGGCGATCGGACCCAGCGCTGTTGTCAGGAAGACCTTCATTTGTGGTGAATGAAGTAAACTTTCCACCTTGCATTCGCACCAGGCCGTACGACGTACTGATCCATAATGCTCCGTTGCGATCTTCCAGCAACGCGCGGATATCGTTGCTTTTGAGTTGGGGTGTGTTCTCTTTGTCGAAGACGACAAAGCCGGTGCCATTGAACTTCGCCAGGCCTTCCTGGGTGCCAATCCAAATGATAACCATCACGAGTTTGCACAACAGCCTGCACCGTGTTTTGCGGCAGTCCGTTCTCTGTCAACCAAACCTGGGTGCCAAATTCCGTTAGAGCTTTATGAGGATCGAGCGCATATGCTGTTGAAACGAGGCACGGCAGAGCGATCATCACGATCGCTAGAAGGTTTAACTTTGACTGCCCCTTTAACATTTTAGGAAAGTAGTGTAATTAACTCAGGTACTCAATGTTGAATCGACAACGCTCTATCAAGACTATGAAAACATTCAAGTTTCAACCTGTCCTTCTCGTCCTTTTAGTGACATTAGCTGGCGTGGTCTCTGCAACACCAGCACGTTGGAAAGCGGCCACATCGCAGGAACTACGTAAACTAATCCCGACTCGCGCGCCAGTAGTTAAGGAGAATATCGAGACCGAATTTCGTACTGCCTCCGGAGTAACGGACGGAAAAGGAAAATTCATCGCCGGAGTAGTTATGATAACTGCGGGCTACGCAGCCGAAGGTAAGTACTCCCATTTTTTTGTGACACAAGTCGAGTTGCAACTGGGCGATATTACCCTTCAGCCGGGTGAATATGTCTTCGGCTACCAGAGAGGCCAACAGTGAAACAATCCGCGTCACATTCTACAAGGCCTCAAGCGGCGATTCCGTCGGGGACGTCGAAGCTCACGTCAACCGCAAAAAGAATCTCGTTACTTCACTGTTGATAAGCCCGGCAGTTCACGGTAAAGGAACGATACAGGTTGGTCGATTTCTTTTGACTACAAAGTCTCCGAGTGAGACTAAGTCCCAAAGTGGCGCGCCGGACTTGAAAATTCAAGGTATCTAACGAAGAATTGCTTCGCAGTTTCCTTCATTTCGTCTCGACAAGGGAAAAACCAACATGAAAGCCTGTCTGTTTCTTTTGATAGCTGCGCTCTGCGTGCTCAGCTTTTGTCCGGTTATACAACAAACTTTAAGCGCCACCGCTCCGGCCGTGCAACCCTGTCGCTGACGATGTGGAAGATAGCGACGCGTTCTTCCAACGAGCAACCACTCGACCCGCCCAAAAGAAAGACTATTCACGCGAAGTCTCGGCCCTGCTCGCGCGTATGACGCTCGAAGAAAAGTCGGACAGATGACTCAACTCGAGATCGGAATGATTACCAAGGGCGAAGGCGACAACATTCAAATCGACGCGGAGAAACTTGAGAAAGCAGTTGTGAAATATGGCTCTGGTTCAATTCTTAACGTGAAGGACCAGGCGTTAACTATCGCTAAGTGGCACGAGATCATTGGCGCGATTCAAACAGCAAGTCAGCGAACACGTCTAAAGATTCCGGTCATCTATGGCATCGATTCAATCCACGGCGCCAGCTACATTCAGGGTTCAACTCTTTTCCCGCAGGAAATTGGAATGGCGGCCACCTGGAATCCCGTACTGATGGAAAAAGGCGCACGAAGTGACCGCGGCCGAAACGCGCGCAGCCGGAATCCCCTGGACCTTCTCACCTGTGCTTGATCTGGGTCGCCAACCACTCTGGCCACGCTTCTGGGAAACCTTTGGCGAGGATCCTTATCTCGCGAAAGTCATGGGTGCGGCGTTCGTGCGTGGAGTTGAAGGTGATGATGTTTCTTCTTCAAAGAGCGTCGCAACTTCTTTGAAGCATTACGTTGGTTACAGTTTTCCGCTGACGGGCCGAGATCGCACACCTGCATGGATTCCGGAGAACTACATGCGCGAATACTTTCTGCCGCCGTTTGCTGCGGCAGTCAAAGCTGGTGCGCGCACCATCATGGTCAACTCGGCGGAGGTCAATGGCAGTTCCCGGACACGTCAATCATCATCTCCTTACCAGAGGTTCTTCGCAACGAGTTAGGCTTTGATGGATTCGTAGTTTCAGACTGGCAGGACATCAAGAAACTTGTGACTGAATGGCGCGTCGCTGCCGACGAAAAAGAGGCGACACGACAATCAGTGATGGCGGGCATCGACATGAGCATGGTGCCGCAGGATTACAGTTTCAGCGATCTCCTGATAGAGCTCGTCAAAGAAAACAAGGTACCGATGTCGAGAATTGACGAGGCTGTCTCGCGCATTCTGCTCGTCAAATACCAACTCGGATTGTTCGATCACCCGATGCCTGATGCTTCGTTAAAGGCAAACTTTGCTACGGCCGGCTCACGCGCGATTGCTTTGGAAGCAGCACGCGAATCTCTGACGTTGTTGAAGAATGAAGGTTCGACTCTTCCTCTGACTACAGGTCAGAAAATACTCGTCACGGGGCCTACCGCCGATAGCCTGATCTCGCTAAACAACGGATTGGACCTACGTCTGGCAAGGCAACAACGCTCGCGCTTTATCCGAAGGATCGACCGACCGTTTTAGGAGCGATACGAGCGAAGGCCGGCGACAAAGTGACTTACGTCCCTGGTGTTTCTTTCGACAAAGAGATCGACATCGAAGCGGCGGTTAAGGCTGCAGCTTCGGCTGATGTAGTCGTCGTTTGTATCGGTGAATCGTCATACACAGAGACGCCGGGAAACATCACTGACCTAACGCTGAGCGAACCACAGTTAAGATTGGCGGAGCGTATTCAAGCAACAGGAAAGCCCGTGGTGTTGGTATTAGTTGAGGGACGCCCGCGAGTAATCAATCGCATTGTTGATGGAGCAAAGGGAATTCTGCTGGCTTACAACCCGAGCAATGAAGGTGGTAGCGCAATCGCCGATGTTTTGTTTGGCGACTACAACCCGAACGGCAAACTCCCGTGCAGCTATCCACGAACACCAAACGGTCTCATCACCTACGATCACAAACTCTTTCGAAACGGAAAACACGAGCTACGGCAACACCGCGTTTAGTCCGCAGTTTGAATTCGGCACTGGCCTTAGTTACACAACCTTTGGCTACAGCAATCTGCAAGTCAGTCCAAAAAGTGCGGGCATGAACGGTGAAGTGAAAGTCAGCGTGTCCGTAACCAATAAAGGACAGCGGGCGGGCAAAGAGACGGTGATTGTTTACGTTAGAGATATGGTTGCGACGCTTTCGCCTCCAGGAAAGCGTGTGCGTCGCTTTGCGAAGATTTCGCTCGAACCGGGACAGAGTCGTACGTTGACGTTCACGCTGCGGACGGAAGACTTGTCCTACATTGGCATGAATAACAAACCGGTGCTGGAAGCTGGCGAATTTGAAGTGCTGGTCGGCGGTCTTAGCGAGAAGTTCAGTATTAAATAGCTGGGACTCTATGCGGCTGTGCCGCCTTCCACGTGCGGAAAGCCTCCGGCTTTCCGTTCGTTCCCTAGCAAAGGAGAGGCTTCGCCTCGGGCGGCCTAGCCGCTAAAAGAGTTGCTGACTTGCCGGAAAGCCAGAGGCTTTCCGACTGAAGGCGGCAAAGCCGCAAAACTAATTGATTGCCAACGCATAGGACTCACGATGTCTGGGAAGACTCGGAGACACAGAGATGCAAGGAATTAACTCCTCTTATTGAGACACACTCAATATCAACGGATACACAATGAAACATTCCAAACTCCTACTAGTATTTCTCGTCACACTTCTTCGTCGCACCAACTCTTGGCGAAGTAAGCCTGCCCGCGATCATTGGCGACAACATGGTCCTCCAGCAGGACAAGAAAGTCCGCATCTGGGGTTGGGCAGATCCAAAGAACGCGTCAACGTTGTCGTCGGTTCTCAGAACGCAAGCACGGTTGCTGACGATAAGGGTCACTGGGAAACGATGATCGGTCCATTGAAAGCAGGTGGACCGTTGGAGATGACGATCAGTGGAACGAACACACTTACGATCAAGAACATACTTGTCGGCGAAGTCTGGGTTTGTTCTGGACAGTCCAACATGGAATGGCCGCTCATCAACGCGAAGAACGGCGCTGAGACAGTTGCTCAAGCGAACTATCCGGAGATTCGTCTCTTCACCGTTCAGAAAGCAACTTCTGATTCAGCACTGGACGACGTGAAGGGCCGTTGGGTCGTAACCTCTCCTGACAACGCCGGTCAGTTCTCTGCCGTCGGCTACTTCTTCGGCCGTGAGCTAAATCAAAAACTCAAAGTGCCTGTCGGCTTGATTCACACTTCGTGGGGTGGGACTCCAGCCGAAGCGTGGACCAGCCATGAAATGCTTAGCAACGACACCCGAGTTGAAACCGATTCTCGGATCGCTACCAGGAAAGCCTGAAGGATCTCCCGCAACGTCAACAAGAGTTTCAGCGACGCTTGGCGGACTGGATTCACAAGAATCTTTACGAGGACACGGGCAACAAAGGTGAGCCGCTCGGTTATGCAGCGCCGCAAACAAACACCTCCGACTGGTCGAGCATGAAACTCCCACAGTTTTTTGAAACCGCCGGACTGAAGATGGATGGCTCAATTTGGTTTCGCAAAGAGGTTGAAATACCCGCAGCCTGGGTCGGGAAACCACTCGAGCTCAGTCTCGGCGCAATCGATGATTACGATACGACTTACTTCAACGGAACTAAGGTCGGCGGAATTGGCAGCGAAACACCGAACAGCTATATGGTTCAGCGCCGTTACACCGTTCCCGCTGAACTCGTGAAGGCTGGTCGAAACGTTGTCGCCGTAAGTGATCTTCGATAGCGCCGGCGAAGGCGGCTTTGGCGTCGGCAAAATGGCACTCGGCCCAGTTGGAGGTGTTGAGCCAGACGATTCCACTGGCTGGTTCGTGGAGTTACAAGATCGAAGCTGAGTTAACTCCAAAGAGTCCCGACTGGGGTTCGCGTCCAGAAGAGCCGCTGGCCCAACAAATCAGAACAGTCCAAGCGTTCTTTACAACGCGATGATCGCGCCATCACGCCGCTGACGATTCGAGGCGCAATTTGGTACCAGGGCGAGAGCAACGCCGGGCGCTGCTATCAGTATCGAACCTTGTTTCCATCGATGATTCGTAACTGGCGCACTTCGTGGGGCGAAGGCGACTTTCCTTTTACTTCGTCCAGTTAGCAAACTGGCAACCCGTCAAAAGATCAACCAGGTGAAAGCGAATGGGCTGAACTTCGCGAAGCTCAAACCATGACGTTGAGAGAACCGCAGACCGGGATGGCAGTGATAATCGACATTGGCGACACTAAAGACATTCATCCCCGAAACAAGACTCGACGTCGGACATCGACTCGCGCTGTGGGCACTAGCTAACACATACGATCAGAAGATCGAGTACTCGGGACCGCTGTTTCAGTTCTGTCTCAATGGAAGGGGACAAGATCCGCGTGAAGTTCAAACATACTGCAGGTGGCTTAAAGACATCTGACGGTGAGCGCTCAAAAGGTTTCGCTATTGCGGGTGAGGATCACAAGTTTGTTTGGGCCGAAGCAAAGATCGATGGTGACTCGATTGTGTTGTGGAGCAAAGATGTTGCGAAGCCGGTCGCCGTTCGCTATGCGTGGGCGGACAGTCCGTCTGCAATCTCTTCAACAAGATCGATCTCCCAGCGTCACCGTTTAGAACTGATGACTGGCCGGGAGTGACCGTCAATAAGAAGTGAACCTGACTTGCGGCTTAGTCGCTACTCGTGCGGAAAGCCTCTGGCTTTCCGTTCGCTACTTCTAAAAAGGGAGGCTATGCCTCGAGCGGCTTAGCCGCCAAAAGAATTGCACTCTTGACGAAAAGCCATAGGCTTTCCGCACGGAAGCGGCAAAGCCGCATAACCGTCACAAGGATTTCTTTACGCTACGCGCACGCTTCTTGAATTCGCCAAACCAAAGAACCGCACGTCCGAGGCCTTCACTTCCAGACTAAAGCGTCGCTCGCCAGTTTTGTCTTCCCACTGTTTTGGTTTGAGTCTTCCGGCAACGTAAACGGCGCTTCCTTCTTGAGACTTCGCGCGCAAATTACTGCTCGCTCTCCCCACACAGTTACCCGAAACCACGTAGGTGAACTCGTCACGGCGCCCTTCTTATCCCGAGACGTTTCATTGACAGCGAGATTGAAGTTACAAACTGTCGCGCCATCAGATAGCCGACGTAGTTCGGGCTCGCGACCCACATTCCCAACCATGGTGATCTTGTTGAATGACATAAACGCCTCCTTCACGCGCAGAATAAAACTCTAAAAACGACTTCGCAAGAGTATCGGGAGCAATGCGTTTTGCGCTATGCCGCCTCCCGGGCGGAAAGCCGCAAAACAATGGATTGCCGACGCAAACGATTCACGATTTTCTAAGACTCACCGGGCCGCTATCGTCACTGATGCCGGCGCCAATCCATCTGCAGTTGCTTTCAAAGTGATCGCTCCTGCACTACCTTTCGATTGGATGATCGCCATCGCTAGTCCATGAAACGCCTTTCGGTGACTGGCTTTGAACGACTCATGACTAATCTCGTTTCCGTTATCAACTCCAGCGACGAATCCAGGACCCGAAAGCGTAAAGTTAACGAGGTTGTCAGCCCGTGGAACAACGACGCCATTTTTATCAACAACCTTGACGGTCACAAACGAAAGATCTGTGCCATCGGCTTGGATGATCTTTCGATCCGGAACCAACACCAACTTCGCTGCTTCACCTGCGGTCGAGACTTCTGTGGTCAGTTCCACCTTGCCGTTTCTGACGCGAGACCGCCTTCAATACTCCCGGCTCAAACGGCACGCGCCACGACACATGTAGATCATCACCAGTCTTTCGTTTCGTACCCAACGACTTACCGTTCAAGAACAATTCGACCTCGTCGCTGTTGAAGTAAGCCCAGACATCAACCATCTCACCCTGCTTCCAATTCCAATGCGGAAGCGAGATGAAGCACCGGTTTACTCGTCCACTCGCTCTGGTACATGTAGTAAGTGTCTTTCGGGAACCCGGCGAGATCGATGATGCCGAAATAGGAACTGATCGCCGGCCAGGGATAAGGAGTCGGCTCACCGATGTAGTCCCAACCGGTCCAGATAAACATGCCCGAAATGAAATCGTACTTCTTGATCAACTTCCATGTTTCCTCGTGCGTCGAGCCCCATGGAGTACTGCAGTTGTCGTAAGCCGAGCAGGAGAAGTCAGCGTTGCCATCCTTAAGAGGTTCATCCCATTTTGCTGGCCAGCGCCGAATCTTGTCAGAAGGCATGTCGTAACTTCCGCGAGTGGCAAGGGCCGAAGTTGTCTCCGTGTAGATCAAGCGGGCGGTTGGGAAACATCTGGGGAAACTTGTGCATCTCCGCGTGCGCGTAGTTTGTTCCCACCAGGTCAAGATTGCCCGCAGTTATCAAAGTGTTGTCGGTTGAGACAAAGTTGCAGGCAGCGGTGATCGGGCGAGTTTGATCCAAGTTCTTCACGATGCTCACCAGTTCTTTGCTGATGATGCCCGCTTCCGGATGGCTCCCCCATTGTTCCGCAACCTCATTCCCGATGCTCCAGATGATCACACTTGGATGGTTTCGATCGCGCAGAATCAAGGTCTTCCAGATCGCGTTTGTGCCATTCATCCCAGTCGAGGTGATAGTCAAACTTCGTCTTCTCTTTCTTCCAGATATCGAAGGCTTCATCCATTACGATGAAACCCATCTTGTCCGCCAGTTCCAACAACTCGGGCGCCGGTGGATTGTGCGAGGTTCGAATGCCATTGACACCCATCGCCTTCAACATCTCGAGCTGGCGCTCAAGGCCGCGCGTGTTTACGGCGGAGCCGAGTGCACCCAAGTCGTGGTGATCACAAACGCCGCGAATCTTTACCGGCTTGCCGTTAAGGAAGAAACCTTTCTTGATGTCGAAGTTGAAATAGCGAACGCCAAAGGAGTTTCGTAGCGATCGACGATGCGACCACTCAGTCTAACTGAGCGAGACAGCTTTGTAGAGATACGGGTGTTCGTCTGACCAGAGTGTCGGATTTGATAGCGACAGCTTCCGGCTCACAGTAGCAGGATTAAGCTTCGCCAATCAGCTTGCATGGCAACGTCGCGAGCAACCTGGCGACCGGCCGCATCGTAAATTTCCGTCACAACTTCAATCAGGGCATCCTGACTCGATTTGATTACGAACTGAAGTTTCAATAGCAACTGTCGCTGACCGATCGGTGACCTCAGGCGTACTGATCCATGTTCCCCAATGATCGACATGTATTTCGTTGACCGTTGAGAGCCAAACGTTGCGATAAATTCCCGAGCCTGAGTACCAGCGTGAGTTTGGCTGTTGCGAGTTATCAACCTTAACTGCAATCACGTTTGGCTTGTTGCCGAAATTGAGAAAGCGAGTTAGTTCGTACTGGAATGAACTATAACCATAGGGCCGCTTACCCAGATAGTGCCCGTTAATCCAAACCTCGCTGTTTCGATAGACTCCGTCAAAATCGATGAAGACGAGTTTACCTTTGCAGTCGCTGGCACAGTGAACGTTTTTCGGTACCAGCCAATCCCACCGTTGAGCGCACCACCGCCAGTCCCCGCTGGACTCTTTTCATCGAACGCACCTTCGATGCTCCAGTCGTGAGGAAGATTGAGTTTGCGCCAACTGGAGTCGTCGAGATCTATGCGTTGACCATCGGAAACATCACCCAGATGGAAGCGCCAGTCTTGATTGAATGTAACGGTGTTTTGTGGACGCGGATTCGCGGCAGCTTGAATAGCCAGTAATGTAACGAATGCAAATAACAACAGAGTTCGATTCAAGATTTGGCGACCTCTCATTCTTAGCGGGCTTCAGCCCGGTGTCCGATATGCTTTAGAGTCCTTGCAGAAACAGAACAAGTTAGGAAGGGCGGTTTACCCCCGCTGGCCTCAATTGAGTGCTACACCCAGGTTCGTTTAGCCAGGCCAGCGGGGGTAAACCGCCCTTCCCAACTTGTTCTGAATCTCTATGCCTTTCGCTTGCCTGAGGCTCTTTAGCTTGTCGTCGTCGAGTTTGAGCGAGCGTTGGTTTTGCGAAGAGCCACAGTGAGATCGAAACATCAAACCGAATAGCGCGACGCCCCTCCCACTTCACCTCACTTCAATTGTCCGTCTCAGCTTCACATCCGCCGACGACGCACCAATCATTATCTCGATCCTGCCAGGCTCAACCACAAACCGATGCGCATCAACATTCCAATAAGCCAGCTGGTCCGCACTTAACTCAATCGTGACGTGTCGTGTCTCTCCAGCCTTCATAGCTATCCGCTTAAATCCTTTGAGCTCTTTTAGTGGCCTCGCAGACCTTGGAGTCCAGATGCTTCACGTAAAGCTGAACAACTTCTTCACCCGATCGCTTGCCCGTATTGGTCAAATCAAAACTCAGAGTTAGCTTTCCATTCGATCGCAGCGACGGCAGAACTCGCTCGAAGATTCGCGTACGCAAAGTTCGTATAACTCAAACCATAGCCGAACGGGTAAAGCGGCTCGCCTTTGAAGTACATGTAAGTCCGCCCGTTGCGAATGTTGTAATCCATCATTGGCGGCAACTGGCTGAGTTCCTTCGGCCACGTTTGAACAAGTCGACCCGCAGGGTTGTAGTCTCCGAAGATCACGTCGGCGAGTGCATTTCCTTCTTCCTGACTGTTGTGAGTCAAGTGAAGAATCGCCGGAACATTACTGCTGCGTCCAATTGATAGCGTATGGAAAACTGGAAATGAGTACGACGATCGTCTTCGGATTAGCTGCGTAGACTTGCCTGATCAACTCTTCCTGTTCGAGATCGATCGACTGACGATCTACAGCTTCTCTTCCCTCGCTCGGCACAGACACTTTGGCCCAATTGGTCTCGTTGTTTCCATTCGGATGATTGCCGACACAAACAATCGCCACATCGGATTCTCGCGCCGACCTTCACGGCTGCATCATTGTCATTGTTCTCAGCGAAGCGAACTTTAACACTTGAACCAACGGCGTTCTTGATGCCCTCGACTGGCGTGACACGATAAGGCGGGGTGCCACTGTACCAATCAAGATAGACTTCGTTTCCGCGCGGCCCAATTACCGCGATCGACTTTGTCGTCGTCTTGTTAAGCGGCAACAAGCCCGACGGAGTTTTTCAAAAGCACTATCGACTTCTGTGTTACCAGACGCGCAAGTGCTTTGTTCTTTTCGCTCAACCATGGATCTTCCGACCTCCGAACCAATGCTTGAATAAGGAACTTGCGCCGGAGGATCCCAAAGACCGAGCTTGATCATCACTCTGAAGTTGCCCTTCAAAGCCAAGTCAATATCCGCTTCAGTCAGTAGACCCTTTTGCAGCGCTCTTTTACAGGGTCGCGATATCTATCCAAAAACTGTCCAATGCCGGCCTTCACCGAAGAGGCGGCGGCGTGTTCAAGGTCCGGTGAATACTTGTTTGACGTAACCAGATTCGTCATCGCACCTGCGTCAGTACAAATGATTCCGTCTTGTCCCCATTCTTTCCGAGTCACGTTCTCAAGAACGGGATGAACTGTCATCGGAACGCCATTCATCAAATTGTAGGACGCCATGAAAGGCGCGCGAGCCGCCTTGAATCACTCCCATTCGGAACGGCGCGGAGTAGTACTCTCTAAACAGGCGCTCATCAAAGTCCGACGATGTTTTATCGCGATCGTTTTCATTACTGTTCGCGAGAAAGTGTTTCATCAGCGCGGCGGAGCGCCAGTACTTCGGGTCGTCGCCTTGCAGTCCCTTGACGAACGCCACAACCATTTCACCGTTGAAGTAAGCATCTTCGCCGTAACACTCTTCTGTTCGACCCCAGCGCGGATCTCTTCCCAGATCAGCGTTTGGTGAGCGGAATAACAATTCCACCCTGGTTGTATTTGCTGCTTTGAAAAACGTAGCGCGCTTCATAGCCTTCAACTTCGGCCGCGCGACGGATCAGATCCGGTATCCCACGTTTCACCCAATCCAATTCCTTGAGGAAATGTAGTCGACGGAACAACCTTCGGCCTGTCCCCACTTCCCCGGTCCACCTTGAGCAAGACCGTGGATACCTCTCAACATGTGATGAGCCTTTGACGCCAAGTCGGGGCACACTCTTGGGTTTGTACCGAGACAGGAAATCTTCCTCGTCAATAGTCATCAGTGAGAGCAGATTATTGATTCTCTCCTCAGGCGGCAGTGATGGATTTTGGAAAGGATACTGACTCTGAAGGTGCGCGATAGTGAGCGTTGACTCGCGCGTGGAAGCAATGGCCAGTAACTAACAGGCAAAGGCCCAAAACTCAAACCTCTCCATCTCAGCTCGACGGCTCATAGGTTAAGCTTAGAGAGAGTGACCGAATAGAGTGATCTGAAACCATGCGATCATCTTCGTGTGTCTAACGCTGCCATTCTGCGCGCGAATGAATTAAAGCTGCTGATTTCGCTCGCTGATCGGCGAAGCCATGCCGCAAGTTTACGCACGATGAGATCAGTATGCGGGAGTTGTTCCAGTTCTCCAGCCAATTCATTTTGGTAGTCGGAACTTATGTCGCCGATCATCCGCAGGTTGTACGTGTCGTCTTTCTTAAACTCGAGCAGGTTCGCTGTTAATTCAAGAAAGCCAAGCAGGACGGGTATCAACTCATCCCGATTGCCTTCAAGGTAGACACGAAGGAAACGCGGAATGTCTTTATTATCATCATTCGTTTCGACATCGTTGGCGTGGCCTTCGTTCACAATCGCGCGATGTACTAAATCAAAGTGCTCTCGCGACCATTCCGCATCTGGTAATCCAAACTCGATTTCTGCCAGTCACCCTGACGCTTCTCGAACAGCGAGCTGCAAGAACCCTGGCCCTGATTCACGCTCCAAAAACAGGACTGAACCGCGTCCATTTTGAAGAAGAAAACCTTTAAGAATCGTTCGGTTTCGAGAGACGCAGACCTGATAAGCGATGGCGTGGCGGTTGAAGTAGACGCAACAAACCGACAGCCACCAGAGTCAGTAATGCGATTCCAACGATGAGCCACAGCCAAAACACGCTTAATAAAAACAAGCTATCAACTAAGCCAGTGAGACATCTACTACTTATTCGCTGGTAGGTTCGACCAACCCTGACCTTCAGTAACCTTAACGTATTTATTGATCGGTACGTCGGACAGCTTATCTATCTGCGCCACTCGGCCATTTGATTTGAATACTGTCGATTTTCGTAGCCTTAGCCAATACCAAGTATCTCTCGCGGGTCATGTGAAGATAGATAGCTGCCACCTGCGGTTTTCAAACGCGAACGTTTCACACCAGCAACTTCCCACGTGATTGTTGCACCGACGGCGCCAGCATTGCTCTTGGTTGCGACAAGTTGGAGCCCAACCCAGTTGTTGCGATTGCCTCCTTCATTTTCGAAGCAAGATCGGGGCTGCGCCATTGTTGATGATCAGCACATCGAGATCACCGTCATTGTCATAATCACCAACTGATAGGCCACGCGCCGGCCAATCCTTCGTGAAGGCTGTCCCGACGTTGCGCTTACGTCTCTTATACTTGCCATTGACGTTCTCAAACATTAACAAGCGGTTCTTTGTACTTCACCTTTAGCGATTGAATTTCAATCATGTCATCGGGATGACCATTTGCAAGAATCAGATCGGGATCACCGTCGTTATCGTAATCAAAGAACTTCAAGCCCCATCCGCTCTAATAATCGAGTTGCCTGTCCGATTTCGCCAGGTTTATCGACGAAGGTAAGGTCTTTCTGATTCTGGTAGAGACTGAACAGCTCCTGGTCGATATTTGCTACAAAGAGATCTTGCCAACCGTCGCCGTCGAAGTCGGCGGCATCCACTCCCATTCCTGAGCGAGGCGCGCCCGAGTCACTGTAGGCAACTCCCGATAACAAGCCCTCGTCCTGGAATTTTCCTTTGCCTTTATTTACGAAGAGGAAATTTGGGCAAGGGTATCGTTTGCGACAAACAGGTCGGTTAAGCCGTCATTGTTGACATCGGTAGCAACCACGCCGAACGATTTACCTTGCGAGGCAGCAATGCCCGAAACCTGACTTACATCCGAAAACTTTCCGCAGCCGTCATTGTGAAACAGGTAGCTGGGCCGCGGCTTGAAGACGCGCGGTACGCAGCAGTAACGACGGCCAATACGGTTGTCGCCACAGAAGATCGTACCGTTGCTACTGTAATCAACGAAGCTGGAGACGAAACAGATCTAGCTTCGGCATCGTTGTCGTAATCAAAACCAGACTCGCGCAGGTGGACCAGTTTAGAGCCGCTACGCCGGCTTGATCCGTTACATCCGGTGAACGTGCCGTTGCCGTTGTTGTGGAATCAGAACATTGCGACCGTAGTTAGTGACGTACAAATCCTGCCGACCGTCACCGTCGATAATCACCCGCGGCCGCTCCCATCCCGAAGTGTCCCATTTTTCCGCAAGCTACTCCGGCTTTCTCCGTTACATCGGTAAAGGTTCCATCATGGTTATTCCGATAGAGCGCGTTTCTGATCGGCGTCTTGGGCTTAAAGAACTCTGAGGGCCCACTATTAACGAGATAAACATCCATCCATCCATCATTATCAAAATCAAAGAACAAACCACCGCCGCCGCATGTCTCTGGGCAGATGACGCGCCTCGGAATGTCCGTTGTCATGCACCCAGGTGATCTTCGATTCCGACGCCGGAACTTCAACGAATACAGGCTTGGCATCCGACTGTTGAGCTGAACGTTGTTTCGCTTCAGAGACACTATTGTGTACGCGTTATGTCAGCAATGGCGGCCGTCGTTATCAACAGTAGGATTACGAGGAAGGATCTCATCATGCTCATTTAGTTGGGATACTTTCTCACCAGGCTTAACTATGCGGATAAAGTGATCAGTAAACTTAAAATGCTGTGACTTTATTTCGACTTTGGGCATATGGCAGGACACACAATCCTTGGTCGCTACAGGACAACTGGGCGAACTGCCCGCGGCAGCCGGTTGTCCCTTGAGAGCATGGCACGCGAGGCACTCGTGAATCGTAGTAACGCAGCGTCTTCTCTTAAGGGTTCATGCGGGTTGTGACAAGCCGTGCATCGTGATATTCCGATCGTCTGAATAACATTTGCTGTGAAAGATACGAAACGGTTGAAAGCGCACGTTGTCGACACTCCATGGCTTGCAACAACGAGCTACTCGTCGTTGCCCCTGTGACATAACGACGCACAAAAAGTTTGAGTTTGTTCGTCACCACTTAGCCGCCCTCGGACTAAATATAGATTGTATCCTGGTTCACCGGCCTTCACTGCCGCGACGTGTGGAACACCGGGTCCATGACAACTCGCAACGAATGCCATGGGCAAGCTTATCAAGTTGGAGTTGTTGGCCGTTGGTGGCTCCTAGCGAATGACAACTAAAGCAACTCACCACTTCATTTTGTGACATCAAACGACCGAACGCCTCATCGAGCGACGCTGGAACTCCACGCGGTGAACCTGATCGTAAAGTCCAGTCCCTTTATTTCCTTGTAGAAGCTCATTCGGCTTTCGTAGAAGTTTCCGTCACGCTGCAGGACATACGTCTGGCCCATTCTGCCCTGACCAACCGCATACTGAATCGGCACCGAGATCGTGTTCTTTCCATCGGTAACAGAATAGAAACTCCTGCTTGCCATCGCGCTTTATTTCATACGTATAAGGCCCGAGTTGCAGAGTTAGTTTCGATTCTCCGGTTAGAACTTTCGACTCAGCAATCGGTTCCATCCGCCAGGGCCATCCCGGTCCGCGCAAAAGGACCGGAAGCCCTCTTGTGACACTCGCTGCAGGCCTGATCTCCGATGAACTCCGTACCTGCGGCAATGCGACGTGGGTTCCATTTTTGACGCATGCTGACCTGGCCGCTAACGAGCGTCGGCCCAAGGGTAACAATCAACACCGCCAGCGCACACTAATGTGATGGCAGTCAGTATTAGAGCAGAACTTTGCACCGTAGAGTCATTACCGGGTTTCAGTTTCGTTATTCTGGATTTGGTTTTGCGTGTATCGGCGGAGGGAGCAATACCAGTTTTGGCAGCGTCAACCTGTTGACTGTACTTTTCCCGCAACTTCCTAAAGAGCTCGCGTTCGCGACCTGCATCTTGTTTACGACCCGCGCGCGTGTACGACTCGAGCCAATGCAAAGTGCATTTCGGGAATATCAGGCGCTAATCGAACACCTTCTTCCAACTCTTTATAGCTCGATCAATCTGATCAAGTTCAAGCAGTACGCGACCTAGAACATTCCGCGCCGGGTACATTTTTGGCGCAAGCTGCACGGCGCGCTCCGCCAAAGGAAGCGCATCGTTGTATTGGTCGCGCTTTTAGGTACTCAAAAGCCATCTGCACCATCGCCGGTTGATGCTGGGGGTCTAGCTCGAGTGCTCGCTGAAGTTCTTTAAGGGCCAGGTCGGCGTCCTGCGACAATTGAAAGACTCCAAACGAATAATGCACATTAGCGTCGTTGGGATACTTGCTAAGCAGGGTATCGAACGCCTTACGCGCCTCATCTAGTCGTCGAGCCCCCATGGCGAGGCCCGCTTGTCCAGCAATCAACACTTCCTCGCGCTTTTCAGCCGGTACTTCGTTTGGCAGAAACGGCGTCCGTAGCATAACCAGCCCGAATGCCTCGACTATCTTCGGACTGTTATTATCACTGCGTAAAAACTCTATAAGTACCTGGAATGCAATCTCAAACTGCTCAAAGCGAATGTAGAGAAGCGCCGTGTGATACCTAACGACCGATTCGAGTTCCTGGTTACCATCCAAACCAATAGATCTGGCGCGCTGCAACGAGATCACGGCGGGTTCATACTCGCGAGTCTGAAACTGACACAAACCCAACATTCCCCACGCCGGGCCACGCTTAGGATCCAGGGCCACTAAATTACTGAAGGCATCTCGCGCCGGAGCGTAAAGATCCTTTTCGTACAAGATTGCGCCTAGGTACCACCAACCCTCGGCCACTTTGGGCGAATGCTTATTGGCTCGTTGCAAGACTCAATTGCCTCGTCCAAGCGATTTGCAATTCGAGCTTCATCGCCAAGCTTTACGGCTTTGTCGAACTCGGCGTCCTGTTGCGAGATGGCTTTCGCGTTGGCAGGTGCGTCGCTTTGCTTTCGAGGTTGACTGCCCGGATGTAATCACCGTGCAACCCAACAAAAGGGCCGACGGTAAGATCAACGAAATGAGTGCATTCTTCATTGAGGCAGTCAAGGAATCTATCGCCTCTCCCAGGTTTGGTTGTGATGATTCTCTGAGATTGTCAGGTGGCTTTATTGGCGCGCCTTGATCACTATTATCCTGAGCGCCTGGTTGTTTGGCCTGTTGCTCAGTCGCCAATTTCTGCACCGCGGCTTTTTCGCGGTCACCATCCTCTTTTCGATTTAGCCGGTAGTAAACAGATGCCAACAGCACGCGAGCCTCGGAGAACTCAGGGAATTCCTTTGCCACGGTTTCCAGCAAAGGCAAGGCATCTTTAGGTCTACCCAAAGAAGTGTAAACCGCGGCCACATGGTAAGCGAGCATACTGGTCGCGAGGTCTCAGGTGAACTGCGCGTGACAAATACTGCAAGAGCCTCTTCAAACTCCTTGTCCTGTCGGAGCAGCACGCCAAGGAAAAGGTTGCCGTCAAAATCATTTTGGTTTTGATCCAGCGCGCTCGAAACACCGTCTTGGCTTTGACGGTATCTCCCATCCTCATGAGCGCTCGTCCGTACCACGCATTCAGCGTCGGTAGGCTCGGATCTAACTGAATAGCTCGCTCAAACTCCCTGATAGCGCCGTGCCCATCATCGGCGAGAAGCAGGATCGATCCGAGCAACAAATGAGCCTGGGCCGAATCGTCATCATGGAATACTCGGTCAATCAATAACTGCCCCTGGTTCAACTGACCGTCGCCGATGAGTGCGCTGCCTAACAAAAATGCGACGGTGCGATTTTTGGGATCCGCATCAGCGAGAGGAGTCAGCGACTCGATCACTTTCTTGTAGTCGCCTGTTCGAACCTGGCAGTCAGCAAGGAGCAAAACGGCATTGGGGCGCTGCGGTTGATCTGAAGCGACAGTAGCAAGGAATCTTTTGAACTCCTCAGCGGCTTCTGGAAACAAGGCGGCTTTGTAGTAAGCAACCGCCAGGTTGAAACGAATGGTGTCGTTGCGAACGTCAAGAGTGAGTGCTTGTTTGTATTGAGCAATCGCATCTTCATAACGACCAAGTCTCGAATATGCGGCGCCGAGATTCGATCGCACGTCAACTCTTTCAGGGTGCTGGGCGAGAATCGACTGGTAGCCTCGTATTGCACCTTCGAGATCTCCAGATTGGTGCAATTGAGTCGCGCGTGCAAAGGCATCCTCAACGGAATCAGAGCGGGTTTGCGCAACTACAGCGACAGCGAGTGCGCAGATCGCACCGACCAGAACTATCACTAGCAGGAGGCATTTCTTTTTTACCATTATTACTTTCAGCAGACAGGGCAACGCTTGCGAAAAGTATACACCAGTGACGTCTTTGATTTCCAAAGTAGCCAACCTAAACGAAATAATCTCATGTGTTTGCAACTACCACCCACTTGGTTTTGCCTATAAAGGCAACTATACTTCGGTGTATCCCACGTCCTCATAGAACGCGCTCTTGGAGAGTCGGTCGCGACTGCCGCTGATTCATAATCGATCAAAGCGTGGCTACTGACTGGGAAGCAGTTGTCAAGTTTAAGGAGACGAAGTAATGAAAAAGATATTGAGCCTGCTTCTAACGGTTGGATTGAGTCTTTCCGCCATCCAGGGCACAAGCGGACAAACACCCCAGGGTCAGGATGATGTAATTCGTGTTCGCACCAATGAAGTTAAACTTGACGTGAGTCGTCAAGCGACAAAGAAGGGCCGCCCAGTCAAAGATCTGAGCTGCAGCTGATTTTGAGATTTTGGAAGATGGTGTCAAGTCAGAAAATCGCGTCGTCTCGCTTCGTGAATCGCGAAAGTTCGCCTGAGTGCCAGACACCGGCCACTCGCAGGTCCTGAGCGAAAACGAAAGCAACTCGCTTCTGGCGCCAGTGACCACACCACCTCCAGCGAAACGTACATCTCCAGGAATCACTGCCCTCGTATTTGATCGACTCTCGCCGGAAGCTCGTTCCTTGGCGAAGAAAGCAGGAGCGTCGCTTATGCGCAGGGAAGGAATGGCTAGCGGCGACTTCACCGGAGTGTTTCGAATCGATCAAGTCGTTAATTCCTCTGCAGCAATTCACTGATAACTCGGAGTTAGTCAAAGCGGCAATTGATAATGCAACCAGTGCTACCGGTTCAACTTATGCATCCGGCGCTCAACGAATGCGCTGATATCGCGGACCGGAGCGCCGTTTTGAATCAACAGCTAGATCTCCGTGCAACCGCAGGTGGTGCCGGTGGCGGTCGACAGCGTGCGGCGCGCAGCCAGGCCAAGCCGCGGGCGCTGCCGGTCTGGAGCAAACACTCATCCAGATGGAGATCGAACATAATCCAGTCGTTTGAAGCCTTGGAACGACGACCAGCAAGGCTTTGCTACCATCAATGGGTTGCTCGCTGTGATCAATCTGATGCGCAATCTTCCCGGGCGAAAAACTATCATCTTCTTCTCAGAAGGCCTCTGTGATGCCGACTTCGGTGCAGGCGAAATTTCCTGCTGTAATCAGGCGCCGCCAATCGCGCCAATGTCGCCATTTATGCGATTGATGCGGGCGGCCTGCGCACTGCAGAGCAGCGCAGCCGAATCAGCCAAGAGAACTCAACTCACTTGCGTGCGCAAACGCCTCAACCAACAGAGTCGGGCAGGTGATCGGATTGGAACTAGTCCCTGCTATGAAGGTGCCTCGAACGGAACCGAAGAACTGCTGCGTTTCGATCCGCGAAGTGGTCTCGGCTCGCTCTGCCGATCAGACTGGCGGATTTCTGATTCATGACACGAACGATCTTCTTGATCAGACGCTGCGCCGCATTAACGATGACATGCACGGTTATTACATGGTCACTTACATTCCCCAGAAATGATGATTACAATGGAAAGTTTCGTCAGGATCAGCGTGAAGCTGAACCATTCCAATCTCGAAGTGCAGACACGCAAGGGCTATCTATGCGCGTTGAATCCGTAGGTCAGCTTCCCGGTGCTCGAATTACCGAGGCACCGGCTATCGCCGCCGCGCGACATGCGAGCACAAGTTCGCCGTCGTTTTCATTTAACGGTTCTGCTCTGAGTTTTCCCGTCCCGAATCGACCGGGCCTGTCATCTCATACTTGGCTGAGGCTCCGCTTTCTGCGCTTTCATTTGCACCCAGCAGTGACAATAAGACTTACAGTGCGGACTTTTCAGTCGTTGCATTGGTCAGGTGATCAAGCGTGATCAGGTCGTCCAGAAAACTGTAGCCAACACTATCCGCTAACACGGACCGACTTGAGTCAGCTCGCCGAGGCGAAGAAAGCGCGACGTGCTCTTTTACCGCGAAGCACAACTTCCGCGCGGGCAATTACACGCGTGGAACTCACATCGCTTATGACGGATCATCGGGAAAGCGTGTAGTGTCGAAACACTGCCCTCGAGATTCCGGGCGTCAGACGAAACGAAACCGCGACTTGAGCAGTGTGGCTATTCTTAAGAGCGCGCGCGAGAAGTTGACCGACCCGAGGAACAAAAGCGTGACCAACCGTTTCGCCTTGGTGGAGTTGTTGGTCTATCCGAACCTGGGTGAGCCAATTTCCGAGTCGGCAACTCAAACAACTGGCCTCTCTCTGACCGCCTGGCCCGCTAAAGGATCGACTGGCACACTCGCAGCTGACTCATGGAGATTTCGGCAGAACAATCGTTCCGTGGGAAAAACCTCTGGTCAACTTCCAGCCGCAGACGAACAGGGACAGATTAAGCGTGCGCAGTGCCTTTCCGCTGATAAGTTCCAACCAGGAATCTATGAACTAAAGATGACTGTCGGAGACGACAAGAACAGCGTCAGCCGCTCGACACGTTTCACCGTTGCGCCGTAAGACGACCTGTCCGATATTTTAGCTTGTCGGCTAGCGAAACCAGCCGACAAGCTAAAGAGCCTCTTGCAAAACTCGCATTCGTCCCTGGCTTAGCCGGGATCTGAGCCACATGAGGACCGTTTCAACGGTTTCCGCAGTTCCAGTGCTTCAATAAACCGTTGGAAACGGTTAACGCTTTCCGGTGCCACTAACCCCAAGCCGAAAGCTTGGGGAGAATGGAAGGTGAGTTTCGGACAACAGGCCTTTAGCTGGTCTACCGAATAAACTATAAGTCAGACCAGCGACAAGCTGAAGCATATCGACAACTATTCGCAGATAGCTGATCGTCTACGATAAAGAACAAAAGCCGCGATCGCTTATAGCACAGCGTATGGCTTTTGATTTTCGCTTGCAGAAGCCAGATTATGAAATTCAGTTTAGGACACATGCATTCGTTAGACTGAATGTTTGTCTCCGATCGTGGCACTGCGCTGCTGAAGTTACCTTATTGCCCGTTCGCCTGATCTTTAAGTCTCTTCCTCAAGCTCGCCTGCGCCTCATTTACAAACTCGCCCCTAGGAGCTTCATCGAGATAAGCGCGAACAGCGCGCGATGCTTCCGCCACATCTCCACGGCTCACGTAGATGCTGCGCCAGATGATAATGCGCAGCAATACACTCGTTGCCCCCCATTACCAAAGATCTAGTCAACTCTCTTCGGCTGAAGCCAGGTCACCTGCTTTCAGCAGTCGCAACACCAAGCCATAGGCGCGCCACGGGCGGGTACTGTCAATAGCAATCGCCTGATTCAACTCAGAGATGGCGGCAACGTAATCTCTTCGCTCGATGCGAACGAGTCCAGAGATTATATTTCTGCATTGAAGTTCTTGGGATCATTCTGCGATGACTGCTTGAAAATTCTTCCTCGGCCTCGTCAATCTGTTTGAGTTTGAGAAATCTGGGCCCCAAGATCATTACGAGCAGCGAGATACTCCGGATAGATTGACAGCGCCTGCTGAAAATGTGTCGCCGCATTCTTCACCTCTCCCTTGGCAACTAACTTCAATCCGAGTCGATATTCCTTTCTAGCCGCGTCGGGAACGGACTGTCGCAATTCCGCAACTGAAACTACTCTAGTGTTATTGTGATCGAGTACGGAGATTTCTTTTCCCGCAGCTGGAGATTAAGTTCTGACGTTAGATCCACGTCCGAGCGCAATCTTTTGCTCAACTGGCTCGAACTCTTCAACCTCGGCTATAACGTAATACATCCCCTCGCCTGCTATCGAATCGGAATTCGCCATGCTTGCTCGTATAGCTGGTGGAAAGAACCATCTGAAGCATTCCTCAACGTAATTCTTGACGTATCGCTCCGCTGAAAATCCGGAAGGTAACGATACGCGTCCTTGAATCACGGCATTGTTTGTATCCGCCGATCTGTACTTGGCGTCAACCTCGACTTGAGTCCTGAGCTCCGTGAGATATTCCGACGCACACTGCCAGAAGGAATACTGCTCCAAGGCAGGATTGAACTTTCGTAATCATGAGCGCCTCCTTGAATCAAATAATACCTCGCTCTTCGAAGCAAACCTAGGTTGATTGCTCTAGCGTTATCAGCGATCCGTGAAAGCAACGGATAACTTCATGTTCTCTTGGCCGAGCTTTCAAATTGGTTTGTGCACGCCTGAATGAGCGCTGAAGCTCATAGCCTCGACCAGTCAGCGAGATGATGGTTACGCGCCGGCGTAGCGCGTTGCATGAACGCATCGGCAAATGCGGGCAGAGCCACGCCTCATCAGGCGGCAAAGCGCGTTGGTTAGACGCGCCCTTCGTTGCAGCCTAAGCCGCGCACGCAAAACAGACTGACTCTTCGTTCTCTTCGCAAGAACTATTACAGCACCAGGAGCGAAGCGACTGGTAGCGCAGGAGGAGACACCCGATGTAAAGAAGTACTACTACTCTCTGTTCGAGCTGTTCAGTGAGCGTAAGCCATTGACCGTAGATGCAAAGCGGCGCGAGTAGCGATTAGTCGCCACTCGCGCCGGATGTAATGATCCTACCTCTTAGCCGTTGTGCTTAGAAGTAGAACTTGAACGCGAATTCCACTATTCGGCGACCATGCTTGTTCACGATCTTACCAAAATTGTCCTTCGTGGTTTGATCGTAGTGGAAGCCACCGGCGGGATCGCAGACATTGTCTCACGGTTCCGCCGGTTCCATTCGGCACGCCATTCCTTGTGCACCTTGCAGACCGTGTTGAGCGTCAGATAGATGTCACTTGCAACCCAAACCCGCCGGTCGGGCTGATTTGATGTTGGATAGGCCTGGTTGAAAATATTGAAGAACCCGGTTCCGAACTGGAACTTCTTCGACTCACTGAAATTGAAATTCTTGAAGAATGAGACGTCGAAGTTACCCGGCTCGGAGCTCTCAGATGAGAACGGAGGCTGAGACGGTCCGGTGTTCGGGAAACTTGGAATCTTTAGCTGACTGAGATCAAACAACTTGTCTCCAACTTTGCCGCCACCTGATACAGAAGGATTACCAAGATACTGAGGCGTGACAGCTCCAACGCTCTGTCCCTGGACGTTGAACGCGTCGCTGCCGAACCATGCGTACCGCCTGACCAGCTGAGTTATATCGCCACTAAATCTGCAGCCGAATTGGCGTACCACGTTTGGAACGTGGTGATGCCGGACATCTGCCAGCCATTGAAGCACGGCGTCGGTGAACTTGTTCTCCAAATCGCCGTGGGCGAACTTAGGAAATGTGTAGTTGTACGACGCGTTAAATACATGCGTGCGATCGAAAGGCAGGACGCCACCAGCTTCTGCCACGCGTGTCAATTGGATCGGCCTCACGCTGATCCGTCCGGTCTCGTTTGTAGCGACTGTACCTAATCCCTTAGCAAACGTGTACGGTTAAGAAGTACTGGAGGTTCTTGCCCGATTGATGGCTCAAAGTGTCGCCTGAAGCGAGTGATAGGTCGATGTTCCAGTAAACTGATACAGACCAACCGTAGTGTAGGCACTGAGAACGGCCTGGAATGTTTTGAGCACTTGCGCCAGTCGATCGCTGCAGCGCGGTTGACCGGGACTGCAAAGTTCGATGGATTTGCGCTGGTCGGAGCTAGCGTCCCGCTCAGCAATGTGCCGATAGCGGATTAATGTTTATTGATCGTTGCTGCGGCAGAGTGCCTTCCTGGAGTACCCACATAAGCAACCGACAGAATGTTGTTACCAGGTAAGCGCTTCTCTACTGTAAGACTCTATGTTCGCAACACGGGGAACTTCGTTCGATTTGAGGTCCTTCGAACTCGCGTTGACGTTCGCTAAGGCAAACGGATCAATCTGGCCCAAGTTGCTGAAATTAAGACCTCCAGATCCGCTCAGCGCTTGGCCCAGGGCGTATCAACTGTCGCCGCATAGGTGTTGGGCATCTGACCCGCTGGAGTAGTAGTCATAGTTTCCCTGAACACGATTGTAGAAAAGACCAGCGCCGGCACGAATCACCCAATCGCCCTTACCGCCAATATCCCATGCGGCATTCAAGCGCGGCATCCATGAGATACCGGGATTGTCCAGCACACCCTTAGGAATCTGATTGGTAGCTGCGAGCTTAAATCCGTTTGGCGTGTTCCTGTCCTTACCTGATGAAGATTCCCTGGCTCTTGTTGTAAGCGCGATGGATCGAACAATACACCTAGCCCGTTTCGTTCGAAGTTCTGCGGGAAGTAATCCGATTCGCAACCCGGCTTCTATCAGTAACGTTCGGCCGGACCTTCCAACTGTCCTGAGCGTAGCCCTCATAGTTGTAATAGCCGGAAGAAATCCTGGAGTCGATCTGTTGCTTGCGTGAACTCAATAGGGTGCCCAGTGTACAAGTCTCCAAAATTGTTACCGGTGGCGTTAGCCTGACCCCACTGTGGCCGTGATTATGTCTGTATCGTGGTTGGATTGCTGCGTTTTGTTGGCCTGCTCGAAGAACCGCGCCAAACTTCAGCGTGTGATGTATTATAAACTTTGGATAAATTATCAGTGACGGAGTAACTGCTATAGGGTGAAGAGATTGGAAATCCATACGCCGAAAAAGCTCGCCGGCCCCCAGGCGTCAGAACGCTGATCGGCACATAGCTGATTGTTACCAATGAAAGTTCACTCCACCGCAGTTATTGCACACAGCTCGAATTAGCCTTGCCCTGAAAACCGACCTTGTCAGCGGCGGTCAAGCCCTAAACCCGCGTAGGTTACCTTGCTGGGATCTTGCAAAATCGTAGTAAAGACCAAGCTTGCTTCCGGCAAACAAAACTTCATTCGGTCATCGTGGGATTGATGATATTGGTCAAATTCACGACCACGGACTTACCAGTGTTTGTACTGGTCAGCTTACCCGGGAGTTTCATACGACTGCCGAATCCCACCACAAGGCCTCGCGGGAACCCCTGCTCTTCGTATTCGCGTGCCAGCTTGACGTAGAGCTTCGTCTTGTCGCTGATGTTGTAGTCGAAACGCATTTGAGTCTGGTTTCGATCATTTGGGCCTCAGAACGCTGTAAACGTAATTATGTCCGGCGGCATCGCTGAAGTTCGGCTGGGGATAAAGATTAAGCAGCGCCGCCCAAGATTGCTTTTGCATGGCACCAGGTTTCCGCCAGGCGCCAAGTCATCTGGTTTGCATGGTTCCCACACCGCAGCCGACGCCGGTTAGGACCAAACGCCGAAGCCGCTGAAGTCGCCCTGGCGCTGCTTCAAAGTAGGTAACGTTAAACGAGCGAACGAGCCTTCGATCTACTCGCTGGTAGTAGTACTCAAATCCAAAGAGAAGAAGAGCTTGTCGCGATTCTTATTGAAGCTGGTTCCAGGGATGATCACTGGGACCGCCGATGTTGCCGCCTGGATAGTTGTACTTGCTCAGCGGTCGCTTCACACCATTGATGCTGTTGGAGCGATCGTTGGCCTGCAAAGTTGTAGTTGCGAACGTAGTCGTAAACCGATCCGTGAAAGTCGTCGACTGCCGCCTTTTGTAGTCGCGCTGATCTGCACGGCGCTGCGTGCCGTGCCCAGCCGCGTAGTTACTCGTCTGGACCTTAACTTCCTGCACCATGTCAGGTTCGCAGTGATGACGGTTCCGTTGTTGGAGCCGAAAGTCAATCATGCGCGCGCCGTCGATCTGGCACATTGTTTTGTTCGCCGCGGAGACCATTAACGTGGATACGCGCTGTGTTGGCATTAGCACCACCGCCGAACGCAACCTGCTCGAGTGCTGTGCCGTCAGGTGCGACTACACCCGGAAGAATTCGTAACAGCTCAAGCGAACTGCGGCTAATGATTGAGAGATTATCAATCTGGCTCGCGCTGATCACATTCTCTCTTGCACCGGTTTCGGTTTGCAGTTGATCGGTGCCAGCCGTGATCGTCACGGTCTTCGCTTGGCAGACCAACCTCCGCCGTTATTTCGACGGGAGCGCGTGGTGCTCGTCTCCACTGCATCGACGTGCGTCTCGACGGATCTTGAAGCCCGGAGCCTCGATATCGAACCGTGTATTCGCCGGGCGACCAAAGCGGCGAAGACATAAGCTCCGTCATCGCTGCGTTGTTGTCTTTACGCTCTTCTTTTGTTCTCTCATTTGTGGCCAGTCACCGTGGCGCTGTGAATGATTGCGGCCTTGCGGATCTGCAACTGTTCCACGCAGGGTGGCGCTTCCAGTGTGTTTGCCCAAACACCGTGTTGAGCACTGGCAACGAAGACCAGGCAAATGACCATGCAAATGAGTTGTGAGTACTGAGTGGGAGTTATTGCGATGACTGCTTGGATACATGTCCTTAGCTACCTCCCTTTCCGTCTCCTTCACGAGCGGAAAGAACTTGAACAGCTGGATGAATTCAATCACTAGAGCAGATTGTGGAGACTACCTAACTGAAAACCGGAAGAACTTGAAAACACAGAGGCTGTAGAGTGTATTTACAGAACCAATGTAAGGGCAGCCTCTAGCTAACTAAAGCAGTGACTTAAACTGAAAAATTAGAACTTTTTGGGTTTGTTGCAAGACCAGACAAAAGCCTTAGTACTACCAGCAAAACTCTTTGTCAAGATGTTTTTTGAAATACTATTCAAAGATTTCTGTTTGGTTCTTGGTACAGACCGAGACTGTTGCAGAGTCCAATTTTCTGAATAAGCAATGCGAATGCCGAGCGATGATGACGACCCTGCGCGATAGTACCTGTTAACGGTAACACTCAATAAATAATGCACTCGACTATTTCGCTCCGTGATCGAACAAAACGAGTTTGCATCGGAAAATTTGGGTGGCCTCCTAATTTCTGGATGTCACGCAGGCACTACCGATGCAAACTTTCCTGCTAAAACTAAACTAAGCGCACCCAGCAAACGCGTGTCTGAACCCAACGTCGACGCAAACGCGACTGAGGAAGGTAAGCCACGACAAATACTGTTCTTGTCAATCGCGTTGTGCGAAGCTCATCAGCGATCAACGGCCACGCTCGAGCAATCTCTCCGCCAAGGATTACAGCTTCCAGGACTCAGATCCTTTCGTCAGGTTAGAGATTCCCAAGCCAAGATAATAAGCAGTCTCAACAAGTGACTCACTTCGCAGCTTCGTTTCCCTTTGAATGCGAGATCGATAAGTTGAGTAAACGTGATGTCTTCACTCGTGGTAGGCTGTCAGCTTCGAATAACGAGCCAGTGCGGCGCGCTCGGATGCAAACGCTTCCCAGCATTCATCACTGCCTGCAGCACAAGCGACGGGTGCGCCTTTTCCAATCGTCATGTGACCAAACTCGCCTGCGCCACCAACCATTCCGTGATACACCTGACCGTCAAAAATTATTCCAGTACCGAGTCCTTCCTCAACGAGCACAAGAATGAAGTCACGCACGTCGCGAATCTCCGGACGGCCAAGCCAGAGCTCCGCCAATGCAGCGGCGTTCGCGTCGTTATCTACTCTTACCGGCATGCCGGTAGCTTTCGCGAGTTCGTCAGCGATGGACCAATCGCGCCACTTGAAATGCGGAATAAACAACGCGGTTCCAGTCTCCAGCATCGACAAGCCCGGTAAACTGATCCCAATTCCTTCAATAGCTGGTTCGCTCACAATGAAGTTTTGAATGGCAGTTAGCTATTCGTTCGAAAGTAATTTCAAATCAGGATCAGTGGGAAAAGCTTCGCGACGCAGCACGCGGCCAACTAGATCACCTGTTGCAACCGTCGTCTGTGGCTGTGCCGACGTCGACGCCGATAGCAATACATCCAGCGGCTCGCAGTTTGAGCAGAAGTCGGCGGCCTTCCACCCGGTAGATTCGCCTTCAATTTCGTAGATCGAGACCCTGGTTCTTAAGTTTCTTCGACAATCGAGTGAAACGGTTGAACGTTGCAGCGCTGTTTCATGGGAAATCTCCAGCCCTTGAGATGGGCTCCTTTTCGCGTACATAATTGAGAACTATCTGTCGATTGATGTGGCGAATCGTATCTGATCGTGCGACGTTCGCCTTCTTGAGATTTATTCGTCGCAAGGTTTTGTCCAATCAAAGAAGACCGGATCTAACTCACTCCGGATGTACTAGTAGTGCTGATTGTGGCTAGTGTGGGTTGACTAGAGTTGACTCTTCAAGCGCTGAGAGTAAGAGCCTTGAACCGGAAAGCGTCAAGGCATCGATTCTCAAGCGCAGCCGATCGCTGGTCACCCCAATACCATCTGTTTTATCGCACATACATGGATTGACATGTAGTGCACAATAGAGCAGCGAGCATTAATTGCTTTGTGTGGGACCTCTCTTTACCTCTTTGCCAAAGGAGAAAACATAATGAGCCTTAAATTTACTACGATTGGTTTCATTTTGTTCGGGCTAGTGATCGGAACATCTGGGTGGTCTGCGGCTCGCCAAACTGGGCTCAGCAACCGACCGCACCAGCTCAGTCAAACGCTGGTGATGAAAGCAAGTTCGTGTATGCTGGACTTTGAGAGGTTTAGAGAATGGCAGAGTGGTTAGCGTAATAACGGTGGCCTAATTCAGCTTTTCACTGGACAAGAATCCACTCCGGTTCAGTTCAAAGGCCAGGCCAATGCTTCACCCGGCGCTCCTGAAATTGCCAGAGCCAAAGGCGACGAGAAAATCACTTCGCTTCCTTTGATTATACGCTGCTAGGACCCAATCAATGGGCTAACGTTACACTTGAAATTCAAGGACACCCTACCGAAAACCGACAAACCGCTGCCGATGATATGAGTGCGTTATAAAAAGTCTGTCTCTTCAACTTTACAGTGACTGGCGTAGACTCTGTTCGGGTGGAATTCATTAGTCACGGACACGGTGTAAAACTGGATGCAGGTTTTCCTCAAATCACCTCTGAGAATAAAACCTGGCCTCAACACTTATGTGATTCCGCTCAAGAATCTACAACAGCCTTCATGGGTACAGGACAGAGTAAGCACTAAAGATGTGCTGAAAGAACTTAACCGCCAGTAAGCATTAGCACCTACTGCAATCAATGTACGCCACAGAGTGGAACCGTTGCGGTAGACAATCTTGTCTTCCAAAAATAACTAAACTATTTACCTGAAGACTTCGCCAGTTCATCGATCCGTTTTTCCAATCGACTGCAGACATCGTCGTTAATCCATCTAACTCGTCTGCGGCAACTACGAGTTTCTTAACTGCTCTCAACAACCGGAAATTCCAGCGCGGCTTTTGGTTTGGCTATTTCCTGAAGACTCGCAAGTCTTGCTGTTCTCCAACCGTTAGGCGGGTGACTTTTCCGACGATATACGACAAAGCCTCAAGTCCAATTGTCCCCAGGTTACCGAGATCGCCAGCCAATGGTTTGGCCTCACGAAGCGCTGGTGATCGGTCAATGAGGACAGCTCAGTGATGGTTCCGCGTCTCGCCATTCGGTCAGCGTTAATCCCACAAAAAGTTGCGTTCAATTGAAATCGCGGTGCGTCAGCAATGAAACCATCAACCACTCTGGCAAATTGACGAGACGCGGCGCTGTCCGGTCTGGCAGCATCGACCGAAGCCTGTTAAGGGGGTCAGCATTGTTTGCCGGTCTTTGTTGACCGCGACGATACTCCTTCACCGGTTCAACAATTGAAGCAAGTAACTTCAGCGGTGCGATCTCCTGAGCTTCCCGCCATCCGTCGCTAGCTAACACGTCGACATTTCTTTCGTGAGTTAAGCCCAACTCTTCCAGCTGGAGACTAATCACCGCCAGCCGTCGATACATGTCGTCAACGTCTCTCACGGACTCTCGGTGACCAAAGCCGTTCAGCAATTGCAGCCGTTCGTGGCCAGATGCGGGAATCAATAGTCTCAGGCGAAACCCACTCTCCCCACATCGTTGCTTCACCACCCGAGAATATGTTTCTGCTCATCGGCACTAAGCGTGGTATCGGCTAGGAATCGGATCGACAACATAGTGCTGTGAAGTCGGATAACTGAGGTCGATGTAGTAACCATTCGAAAGAATGCCGTCGTATCCTTTCCTGCGCTGCATCAGCCAGGGCGGCAGAGTCCACGCCACGAATGAATGACAGCATTCTTCGGTAACTCCGGCTGAAGAATCTCATCCCACGCCAATCATTTTCTTTTTCGTGCTTCTCAGAATCTTGAGTACTCGGTTGATTGAAGTAAGCCTGTAGCGCGTGGTTATCCTTGATTCCTTTCTCCTTCATGAAAGCCTGGATCTTTGGATTGCGATCCCACTGCTTACCTTCGTTCTCGTCTCCACCAATGTGCATGTAGGCATCAGGAAAAAGCGAAGCCATCTCGCCAAGGAAGATGTCGAGAAACTTGTAGACTTCCGTCGCTGCGTGGGATCAACGCCGGTTCAAAAATTCCGGCGCCGCGTTCAATTGTTGTAAGGACCCGGAGCACTACCCAGTTCAGGGTGTCAGCCTAACCAGCTGGTGCTGTGACCCTGGGATATCGAACTCCGGAACTACGCGAATACCTACGTTCGGCGCGCATAGTCGATGATCTCTCTGATTTGATCCTGAGTGTAGTAACAGACCATCCGACCCCAACTGATGCAACCTTGGAAACTTCTTACTCTCAGACTCTAAAGCCCTGGTCTTCCAGTAAGGTGCCAATGAAACACATTCGGCTTTCACCGCCGCCATCGCATCAAGATTTCTTTTCAACACCTCGGGCGGTTGCGTAATGCCTGCCAGACATCGATTAGCAAACCACGCCAACGAAAACGTGGTTGGTCTTGAATCCTGACTGCTGGAAAGAAGTAGCCATCTCGATCAGCTGACAACAATTGAAGCAATGTTTCCAAGCCTCGAAGCGCCCACTACAGTTGGCGCCGTGAGTCGCACTTTCTGATCGGCAACCTCAAGTTGATAGCTCTCGTCTTCGTCCAAAGAAGGGGTGACTTGTCCGAGCGGTCGCGCATTGAATCTCAAACCTGCAGTTGCTGCACTCGTTGCGAGCCCGGTTGCGAGAGTCAGCCCCGTTCTACCTTGAAGACGGTTAGAAAGCGACCTACGGCTGACTGCAACCTCGCGTCAGAAGCGCCAGTAGTTGCGACTTGGAACAGTGCTGGTCACATTCAATCGCCCGTCAAGAAACTGAACGAGACGACGGTACAGGCATCAGGTTATGCTGGTATGTCATGCGCGACTGTTGTTGCAGTTATAAGCGGGGCAAAAGCGACGAGAGACTCCCAAGGCGAACAGTTTTAGTGTTTTCATCTTTGAAGCGATCTCATTCTCACCATGGATGGCGAGAGGTGTTGACTGAAACTTTTATGTGAGGAACGTTCATTTTATGAGCAACCACCGAGAAACGCAGGTTGCTCATTCGCCTCATCACTGAACCTTACGGAGGTCACGCCAGGTGATTAGTTTGACGTTATTCTCATCAAGCAATTTGCGGAAGACATCGCTCGTTAAGAACTGAAAGATCACGTTCTCTCAACGCCGCTCCCAGTTTGGATGATCGAGGATATTGCCTTCATCTCCGCATCGTCAAAAGCGATGTATACGACAAACTCGTAGTGACTCAGGTCGCAAATTCTTTACTGCCTCCGTGGTAATACTTAGCCCAGCCGTCGCTTGCTGCCGACGTGTCAATACTATCCGATGTGGTCAAGCACGACGTCGTCGGGTTGCAATAACCGGGCAAGTAAGTCAGTCGCGTAAACCATTCTTTCGACATTCTCACCGGAAGCTTGTTTTCCCTCGCCACCTTGAGAAACAGCGCGCGAACAGTTCTTTGCTTTGATGCCAGTGCCCATGTGAGAATCGAGGTGCGTCAGTTTTATTCCCAGTCTCGCTGCTCGATCGATCTGGTCGATTCATGTTTCCAAATTCCAACCTCCTGGCCTGGCGCGCTGCGGCCTCACTTTCAGTCAAATAAAGGTAGCCATTCATCCAGCAGTGATGACACACGATCCGCTGGGTGACAACTGGTCCCCAACGATAGTTCTTCCATTCGCTCGTCAGTGTAAGATGTAAGCCCAGGTCCGCTTGCGGATTGGCTTTCGCATACGCTGCAATCTCAGGTACCCAGGAACAGCGGAATCATAGATGCTGCCCGATTTCACAAGACCGGTCGCGAACGCCTTGATCGATGCCTCGTTGACTGAATGCGCTACGCCGAGATCATCTGCGTGGACGATCAGTAACTTCGCGTCAGCGAGGCAACCCAGACGTTCGGCAATTGTCTTGGGTTGGGCAGGAAGGAGTTTGTGACTGACTTGTGTGACTGACAGTGCGTACACCGCAATCGTTAGCAATAAGACAGAGATCAGTTAAGGTATCTTCCAATCATGAGTTATCTCTACACAGATAAAAGAAGATCATCCGCTTACGCAGCGCGGCTCGGCGCGGGGCAAGTAAAATCTGACGTCGCGTTCTCTGATGCAGAACCACGGCGAAGCGACTACGCCAGGAGTAGTCGCCTGGTACATAATGTTCTTCTCACTCGTCGATGTGCGTCCAGCTTCCCTGGTTCTGTAATAATTCTCACCACGAAACAAGTTACTGATCTTCACGGGTGTAAACCTAAAGCCTTGACGACGAGGTTCGATCAGCAGTGGGCTCACCGTTCACTATGGTCACGACGCCAAAGCCACCGGCGTAGTCCCACATCGTCCAACCAATTCCATACTTCTCCGGCGTAGTGCCGCATGTCTTTTATCCAAACCGCACGGTCAGCCGGCAGCGCGAAGCGTCGGAACGCGCCGAATTCACTACAGGTCAAAAACACATGTCTCTTCGCCGCCCCAGCGCACGCGGCAACTCCGATTTCATGGTCTATGCGCCAGCGTTCCAGCCTGATTCACCATACTGCTGCAGAACGTAACGAGCCGGCTCGTCTTTGACGGTATCCAGTATCGCGTCACATCCGTCGCGAGGATTGCAGGGATAAGGCACCTTCTGAAAATAGGCAGGTTATTCCCCGGCCCAGGTCGCGCCTTGATGTGTAAAGGTGAACGGTTCGTAAAAATGAAAGTTGTAGATGATATTCGGATCAGAGTAAGCCTGGCAGCGAAAGCAGTTCGTAAGGCCCGACCATCTATGACCACTGACAATGATTGTGTGTTCTGGCGCTCCGGATCGAATGGCTGCAATTAGTTTTGCTTGAATCCCGTACCAACGGTAGGGATCCTCGACCATCGGTTCGTTGATGACTTCCAGGAAAACCCGCTCCGGATCGCGCGTGGAAAGATGCTTCGCCAGGAGGTCCAGAACTTTGCAAACGCTTCAACATGTCGATCTTCCTTATTGAGTCGAATCTTAAACTCATCCGACGGGTGTATATCGACAATCACTGCAAGGTTTTGTGCGGGGATCACGTCGAGCGCCGCATCCAAATACTTCAGATACTCCTGGTTGAGCTTTGACGGATCATCCCACTTGTTGAACAGCGGCGCCGGCTCAATCGTAAAGCGCACATGATCAAAACCGAGACTTTTATCAGCGCGATGTCTTTGGCTGTAGTAGCCGTTTCGGAGATGAGTACGCGAATAGTTCTGTTGCTGGCGGCCTGCGCAAACCAACTGACTCAAATTAATGCCGTGACGAAGCCTGGCGGCGCGTGCGGCGAGCGTGTTACCGCCGGCTGTGCATTTTGAATCGTTGGGACAACACGGATTCTGAGCTGTTGACACTGCGGCAAGGAAACGGATATCATCGCCGCGAGCATGAAAGCGACAGTCAGTCTTGGCACGTGCGCGCTCCTTTGTGACAGGCGTCAATTTCTAACGCAAGATCTAGCGCAAGCTGCAGACTTGTTACCTCGGCACAATTAGAGATAGAAGTTGAATCGTGCGTTTACGTTATCCCTGTGGTTAATTCTGCCACTGCTCCTCGTGACCGTTACTACCGTTAAGTCACAATCAGACCCGCCATGCGACGTGCATACTTTACAACGGGTTCCTATCGAGACTGGTTGGCAATTCCGAGAAGCAGGCAAAGAGACCTGGTACCCTGCAACTTAGTTCCGGTTCCGTTCATACTGATCTTTTGCAGAATAAAGTAATCGACGATCGTTCTATCGCGACAACGAGGCGAAGCAGCAATGGATCGGCAAAACGAACTGGGAGTATCGCACAACCTTTCAAGTCACCGACGCACTTACTTCGCACAACAAGAACCGAACTGGTGTTCGAAGGACTCGATACATACGCCGATGTCTATCTCAACGAAAACCAGTTCTAAAAGCCGACAATATGTTCCGGACATGGCGTGTGAACTGTGCGGAGAGTTACTGACAAAAGGCAGCAACACTTTCGCGGATTTCACTCGGTTCACCAATTAACGAGATCCTCCCGCTCATGACAAAGATGAATTACCGAGTTGCCGGCTGAGGCAACGACCAGAACGAGAAAACTGCCTCATACTCGGCCCACCAGTACCAGATGCTGGGACTGGGGACCGCGGTTGGTGACCGAGCGGCATCTGGCGTCCAGGTGTTTTGGAAGCTTGGGATTCCGCGTATACTGGATCTCCATTGGGCGAGAACCGGGTAACAAAGAAACAGGCGGCGCTCACGGCTCAAGCGGAGCATCGTCACGCCGCAGTGACACTGATGCTGAACTCATCATCGAGGATGTTGGCCACAAGTCTGTCGCTGCGAAACAATCAATCAAATTGTCGCCCCGGAGCAAATCATTTCAACCTGAACTTCTCTGTCGCGAAACCGGCGCTTTGCGGCCAAATGGTTTGGGCGCTCATCCTTTAGTACAAGTACAAGGCTCGCCTCGTAATCGGAAACAAGATTGCCAATGAAAGAGTCGTGAGTGTTGGATTGCGTTCACTCGGGTGCGCCAGAGAACGATTCGTGGGGGAAGAGTTTTACGTTCATCATCAACGGCGTCCCGATTTTCGCAAAGGCGCAAACTGGATTCCTGCTGATAGCTTTCAACTCGAATCAGCAAAGAGAGATATCGCTGGCTGCTGAAGTCTGCGCGTGGACGCCAGAACATGAACATGTTGCGCGTGTGGGGTGGAGAGCATCTGCGAGACCGATGAGTTCTACAGACATCTGCGACGAGCTGGAATACTCGTGTGGCAGGACTTTCATGTTTCGCCTGCAGCATGTATCCGGGCAATCAAAATTTCTGGATAGTGTACGTGCGGAAGCCGAAGATAACGTGCGGCGCGTCGTGCAGAACCCATCCGAGCATCGCGATCTGGTCTGAGCAACAATGGAATCGAGGGTGCATTGATGGTTCAGCTGGGGTTGGCAAGAAGAACTCTCGCCGCAAACTCTCTGGAGACTGATTGCAAAAATCTTTCAAGTTGTGTTCTGAGAGAAGTCTGACGAGACCGCTGGATCGCATCGGCTCGTTACTGGCCCAGTTCGCCGCACGGCGGAGGTCTGCCGGACGATTTGGAACTCGTTAAGAGTGGTGACGATCCACTCTACTGAAGGTTTGGCATGCAGAAGCTGCGCCATTTCACCCGATTACCAAAAAAAAGAATTTCCACGGTTCGCTGAGTGAGTACACGGCTTTCTGATCATTTTCACTCCGGCATGAGACAGTGATCGAGTCGTATGCCACTGCCGCAGATAGGGAGATTCAATCTCCTGTGATGATCGGCACTTACCAGCGTCGTGCATCCTCGTGGCAATCAGCTCATCAGAGATACATGCTGCGCGAGTACCAGGCTTCGCCGAAGGAATTTCAGAATCGTTTCTTTTGCGTTAGCCAGGTGTTGCCGGCAGGAAGGAATCAAGGTCGGTGCTGAACATCTGCCGGCGAATTATGCGCCGCGTAACATGGGCTCCGCTTGCTGGCAACTCTGACGGTTGTTGGCCACAGTGGCGTCGTCGTCCGCCATCTGATTGCCCCGGTCGCTGGAAAGCTGCTTCCGATACTGTGCCGAGCGCTTCTACGCTACCAGTGTTGGTGAGTCCAGTCGTTGAAGCGGAGAATCTGAAACACTACTACCACTGGGTTTCGGATCCACTGACTCAGCCAGGCAAGAGGCCCATCTCAAGGTCGAACTGAGGGAGCGTCAGAAGGAGACGAAAAACTGGCCTAGCACGAGGAAAGATCTAGATCGTCACACCACGCTGCAAAAGCCAGACGTACTTAAGCATGCAATTAAAGGCTCTGTTGTGATGGTCGAGACACTTTTAGAATAGTAATTAGTCACCTGCTGCAGAATTTATGGCCTTTGTGGCGACCAGCATTGATTTCCGAACAGTGCTTTATTTGCAGACCACTTTCAAAAGCCTTTTGTTACTAACAGCTTTCAAATCAACTTTTGATGCCAGCTTGAAGTTCGAAGTGGGTACAGTAGCTTTGACGAAAGTAGCCAGCTGGCGAGTCAGTTTACCTTTCAACTAAGACTGATGGCTTTTTTTTCAGACCAACCACTCGATGACTTGTTCCAAGACAAACCAGTCGAGAAGTTTGATTCTACACCTTTGCCGTTTCATATGGTGGCGAGTTTCGCAACCGGTTCGGGTGTTGATCTTAAAGATGCGTTTGCGTTGGCGGCGAAGCTGCGCAACAAATCGATAGACTATACGCAGATTACGCAGATGTCCGGTAAACACCAGCTTGTCGGTGAAGTGTTTCAGTCTTTTTGCCGATAAAACGGAACCGAATCTTTCCGATACCATTATGGCTCAACTTACTGTCGGACACATCTGCGTCATCTGACGGACATCTTCCCGCGTCTTCAGTCGAGGAAGCAGCTGGAAAATGATCCACTACAACTGCAACGTTCTCGACGCGCAATATTGCCTTCGAACCAGTCCTCTTCTCTGCCGCCTGCACAGTGTCTTCGCCGTTGCTCGGGGATCACTGCTCGATGTAACCAGGTTGCTCAAAGATAAGAACGTTTACACTGCATCAGCGAAGCGTAACGAAGAACTTTGATGCATGACAGGCCTGGGAACTTTCTCTTTAAATACCCAGGTCGTCTCTTTGCGGCGACACTATGGATTTGGCAAGATCGATGTCGGCTTCGCGCGCGCGGACGTGCCACGCTGATTTTCTGGCTCGGAATACGATCAGGATCCTTCATTGCCCTTCTCGATTTCATTTTATCAGCCCGCGCACCGTGCACGATTGAGATTGTATGCGGCGTGGCATGCCGTTTGCTGCGATGGTTCGTCGTTGATGCTCTGCCAGGACCAGTTCCTGCGGCAACTCCTGGAAAGTGGACCAGTAAACCCCACGAGGCGTTATCTGGAGCGCATTTCTGGTGGGGAGTGCGCATCATCAAACAACCTGGCGCTGATGTTGCGGTTCTGCGACAGAGTCAGGACTGGCTGCTGGAAACCCAGAACATTGGTGACCCGGCAACATTCATCACGCCGATTCCTTTTCCTTCGTCCGTCGATCGATGACTGAAGCGCGGCAAATCGCCGGCTACGTTTATGCGTGATGAAAAAAAGAATATTTGGCTGTGGGATCATTCTTTGCCCTGAAACAAAGCGCGGTTCTTTCCACGTCAATCTTTACACGCGGGACGGGATGGGAACTCAGAACGAATACGTGCTGACCCATTCCGTCTTCTGAGCATAACGGCTATGGAATGTTTTGTTTCACATACGGCGCCTGCTGATCCTTTGACTTCGGCTTAAATGCTACGACACAATGTTTATTCTGGGGACGAAAACCTCGATCTCTTCCATCTTCCTGCGGTGACCAAAGGACATTTTCTTCGACGATGCACAGCTCTGACTGGACGCAGCCCGGTTCCACCTTTAGTCCTTCGGTTTCTGGATGGAGGCGAAGCCATATCTGCGTACTAACCTCGAAAGACTGCAGATCAGACGCCAGCCGCATGGTTCGAGCACACAAGTTCAACGGACGTAATTCACCTCGACACCGGCTGGTTTGAAACTGACTAGCGGTAGCTACACGGGTTTTCTTTGTCAGTTCAGCGATGATAATCACGGCAGAAAGGAAAATTAACTAACGGATCTAAACCCCAGCGAAGGTTTCACGTGGGCCTCACTGGCAAAACACCTGCCCACCACTTAGAACAATCTGGAAGGAAGTGGACGTGTCGAAGGGTTACGAAGTTAAGAACAGAAGAATTAATTGATTTTGCCATTTGAAGTGCGACGCTCGACGTCACCAATCCTCGGCTATTTAAGCTGGTACCAGGATATTACTCGTGCCAGCGATTCCGTTGGCCGATCTGATCCGCTACTGTCTACCTGGCTCGAGGAACACCATGGGTGAGATAGCGAGTCCGCTAATTGACGAGCAGATCACGTGCTGCCGGTCTCAAGCGTGTCGTCAGTCCAGCGCGTGCCCGGGCAGCCACGTGCAGCATCCGAGATAGATCCGCGCAGCTGCCATGCGCTCGACCGGATCAAGATGGACAATGTCTGTCGCTGGATCACTCCCGGACGAAAGTCCGCTTCGGTCAGTCGAGATTGTCCCAACTGCTCTGGCGTTTCGGTCGGCACGGTCTCTGAGGATCTTCCCCATCGTCTCTCGATCTCCACAGGGATGCCCCGGTCATATCTCTAGCACCTGGTCGAGAATACGATAGATATTTTCCCGTAACTTCGAAGCGGTTACGGGCATGGTTTGCGCTCACCTTTGGTGTCGCGCATTGCTGCCCAGACAGAATTATACGGCTAAAGGCGTGCGTGACACCGCAAAGAAGAAGAACCAAGCACGATTTACGAAAGGCTGCACACCGACTCGGCGCTGGCTGACGGAGCCCCAGGCCTGCTGCTGAGACTTCATGCGCTCTCTGCGAGCAGGGCTCTGGCCTCTCGGAGATCAGCGGTGTCAAAGCCTTCGGTGAACCACTGGTACACATCTGCCAGCAACTGGTGGGCAGCCTCGCGCTTACCCTGCCGCTGCCAGAGCCGACTCAGGCTCATTGCCGCTCGCAGTTCGAGGGACTTTGCCTGCTGGCAGCGAGCGATGTCGAGGGCGTGCTGATAACAGACTTCGGCCTCCGCAGTATGCTCTGCTGAGCATCGCCAACAGCAACTCGCCTTGCAGGCGATGCAGCTCCGCTTCCCACCACCGCTCCTCAGTTGTGTTCACCAAGGTCAATGCCTCTTTGAGGACAGTCAGCCCTTCTTGCCCCTGTCCTTCTTGCCAATATGCCTCGGCCAACTGCGCCAGATACCATGGTCGCGTCAACTCCGCCCCGTGGCATGCCAGGCAGCCATGCCCTGGCATATCTGTTGACGCCCCTCCGCGGCCCGTCCCTGTGCGGACCAGGCCCATCCCCGCAGGACGGTTCCCTGCGCCAACCACTGAGGAATCCTTTGCTCAGTCGCAAAGGCAATGGATGCTTCAGCCCGCTCTTGGGCTTGCGGTCCTTCACGACGGAACATACGCACGAGCGCTGTGTGGTTCAGGGCAAAGGCGAGCGTAAAGATGTGCGCTAAGGCGCGCGGCCTGGGTGAGTGCATCATCGATGGTGTGCAGCGCTTGATCTGGATACCCAAGCAACCAGAGGACCCAGCCCGCAAAGAGACGGCACACGATGCCAGAGTCAGCCCCATAGCGCAATGCCAAGGCACGGTGCTGCTGCGGATCGTAGAGTGCCATGCCTTGTTCGAGGTCACGGCGCGCAGCGGTCAGCTCACCCAGGAAGAGCAGGGTTGTCCCTAAGGCTCGATGGACCTCCACCAGGAGCGCGGAGTTGGGCGCGCACCGCGCCAGATCCATAAGTTCCTCCCCACGTGCGTGCGCTGTGCGCAACTCGGCCCAGACTAAATGACAATTCCACACACCTCGCAATGCCAAGAAGTGGAGCGAAGATTCCACTGCCGTGCTGGCATAACTCTTGAGCTCGGAGGGAGGCGTGTTTGGCTTCCATCCCCACTCGAAGACGGGACTTGCTCTATCAGCGCTCCAGCGACTTATCACTCTAGCCTGTGTTCGCTGCCTCGACCTGGGCAACTCCTCAATGTGGGCTAACACGGTCTCAAAGAGGTCTGGAAAGTTCCGTCTGAAAAATCGCGAGGCCGGTGTGGTGCCCATCTGAGGCCCGACAATCGAAGTTGTAGAGCAGGGTCCAGACTGGAGAGCGGCGCTGAGGTAATCCCCGGTGATTGTGATGCATCTGAGAGAGTAGCCGTTTCGTCCTTCGATTGCCGAGGAGGCCCGCTGAGAACGCCTGAGTCATGTTCAGCCGCCCAGGCGAGCCAACTCTCAAGCACATCGGGATGGAGCTGTTGGGTGACAGGGTGCGCGTCAAAGCGGTTTGCACCGCCTCCAAAGCTTGCCTGAGCTTGGCTTTGCGTCGCGGGCAAGACGTGCGTGACACAGCCTCACGCCAATAGTGGAGTGGGAGCAACACCTGTTCGATCCCACTCGTCCACTGCGGCGTCAGGGTGATGTTGTTCTCCATCCTGCCACACCCCTGCCACCACAGATCGACCAGAGCAGAGAGGTCAGCGAGCTGCCGACGGACCTTGTCCAGGGCCTTCTTTTTGACCGGCAACCCGTTCGTTGCCATCAACGCTTCGATGGCGTCGATTTCAGCTTGCAGCTGGCCTTCCACCTCGTGGGCGGCTTGCGGTGTCGAGTCGGCCTACCCGCCAGGGATGCACGATGAGCGAAACCGCCTCGAGGTGGAGCCGATAGGCGCCGTGAACGCGTTCCCAGCGGCTCACTTCGGCTTCACGCGCCACGAGCGCCACCCTCGCCAGTGCAGTCTCAGTCCCACCTGGATCGCCCGTCTGAGTTTGGCGAGGTGCTCCTGAGCTTGACTCAGGGCCTGACGAGCTTGTCGTAGGCGGGAGCCAATGGCCAACGCATAGCTTTTGACCAGCGCATGGATGAGGTGAAATACGTCCGGGATGCTCAGGCAACCCAGGCCCGTTTTGGCCAGTTTGATCAGCGCCTGAGCCCGGTCACTCACGAGAGAGCGCACCGGGGCGCCCAGTGTTTTGAGGCGCGCTTTGACCACCGCCTGCCAGGTGTCATAGGTCCCGATCCGGCGCGACCTCTTCGACCAGCAAGGAGCCGCTGGCCAAGTCCATCAACACCAGCATCAGGCGGGACAAGAAGGTTTCATCCACGGCCCCGATGATCGGCTTCACCTCCCCCTCGGCAATCCCCTCGCGCTCCCAAGTCGCGGTCGTCTCACGGATCGCGTGCTCCAACGTTTGCATCAGAGATCGTAAGGTGCTGGGCGAACAGCCCACCTGCGTCTCGAGGCGCAGGTGGGTGAAAAACTCGCTGAGGCTGTCTGCTCCCACACCGCGTTTGAGGCCAAACGTATACAGGGTCGCCACCACCAGACGGGTGAGCCAACGGCGACCGGCTGCGGTTTGCCCACCACGCGGATTCCGAGAGCGGTCTCGGCGCGCGATGGCCTGTTTGAGACGATGGACGCTGCTCTTGGAAAGCCCGGTCTGATGAGCGACGTGTCGAAGACTCTGTTTGGCATTCACACAAAACGCGTTGAAAACTCGATGGCTTTTGGCCCAAAATCCCATGTCGTCGATCCGTTCTCTGAAGGAAGGCTGAAATCTTGGTGGAATTCAGCTGTTCAGCGTACGGGATCGACGACAAATTGTCCCGCCATAGGTGGATGGCCGTGTTTCATCGGGAGACGCGCCCAGCCTTTGGTGGCCAAATCAACGGCTCGCCCCGAGCCAGTTGCGGCAAACGATATCTTTGTGCCTGGTTACCCAGATTGAGCTCTCTCCTTCGAGCTGCGTCGATGATAACTTTCTAACCTTGTGAAGGCTGATAGCCTCCACGTGCGGGAAGCACGCTCTAAAGTGGCCCAGCCCAGCTGTGTGCCTGGGGATAGCCTGGGCGTACAATCTCACCTCCAGTAGCCACAGTGCACTTCCCAGCCTTTTTTGGTTTCAGTTAACTAATTTTATTAACGGCAAACCATGAGCACCTCGAGCAAAATCTGCTGATGGATCCTGCATTTAAAAGTTCATAACGGCTTGCCGGCTGTGCACACGCCACCTCCTGGGGTGGGACGGTAAACCGAAGGTATAGGTCTGTTCTGGGACAAGGCGGGTTTCATAAAGAGGGTACTCAAACAGCCTCCACCAGTGCCTGAGCATTTCTCCAACGGGGTATCATCAGGGATCTCCAGCTGATGCTTTGGAGGTAATGAAACCTCGGCTGATCCACGGCTGCTGCCTGCAGAGACCTTCCGCGGCGGGAGGAGTACTTCCGGTCAATGCGCGCTGCTAGCACCGCCTGTGGACCGTATCCGGTATGGGCGCATTTGCATAGCGGCTCCCGCCTCACACCGCCAGGCCAGCTCATCAAGAAAAGGATTGCGCCACTCGGCACGGCTTGTAGTAGCCTGCCGAATCTCTGTCTGAATGGGCTGCATCTGCGCTGCGGACTGAACCACCGTGAGACTCTCATGCGGCAAGAGCCGCGGAAGTGGCCTGGTGAAGGCGGACACCTCAACTCAGGCGCGGTAATCTGGTCGATGGAAGTCACCAGCTTCAGCAATGCCATGCACGGTCGGCAACTCCGCTCGACTACAGCGCGGGTGATTGTGGCTGCAACTCCCTCCTCAGGAGGTCGCCGTCATTGTCGCGCCCTCGGCACTTCTGGGGCGCGTCGTGGCCGTGGGGATTCAGGCGCTGGGGCGCTCAGCCCCCGTTGAGGACCTTTCATCCCGGTGGCCCCATCCATGACAAACCACGATTTCGCCGTGTTCACGCGGCCTGGGGCGCGCTTGCGATCCGACCCGCCTCCTGGTCGCCAGCACGTCAAACTTCGGGGCGCCCTTGGCCCAGCCCGACATGCCACCCGGGCGCATCCTGTCGCTCGATCTCCCGCACTACGATACCCCTGGTCATCCCCCGCTTTTTCGCCAGCGGCGGCGTGGGCGAGCCACTGCCCTGGAGGCTGCGATGCAGCTCACTCACGGCCAATAGTCCACGCCTTTGTCAATAGATTAGGCAATCCGCAGGCGGTGACGGGTGCTGCTGGCCCCAGTGTCAGACCCGCGCGGGATTTCACTGAACAATGCCTTCGGTCGTCCGTGGTTCGCCAACGCTCCAGCCGGGGCTGCACAGGGCAGGAGTTGAAGTCGGTGGTTGATCCTGATGGCCGGCCATTCGCCGGCGCACGCTCACCAGGCCGCTGGTGGCGTCTTCGCTGGCACTCTGGCAAACCGGCAGGCACAGCAGATGCTGCGGCGCGCTCACGTATGGCGCGGTGGGGAACGCCCTGCTGAGGAAATCGCCCGATGGCAGCGGGCGGGCAGGTCTTTGCCGTGGCACTGGCCGATGGCAGCCTCGTCCAGGTACACGTTGAGCTGGCGTGGATGGTCTGCAGCACCAGCAGGCACCATTGGTTCCCTGGACGACGCAGAGCACGTCACTGGGAACACGCCGCCCGTGACGCGTGCGGTATGGCCTTCAACTGGGTGCCTGACCGCATCCTGTATGCTGACGGATCCTGTGCACCACGCGGTGGCGGTCACTGACGCTGGTGGACGACAGGGCATTTTCCGCCTCCAGCGGGTGCTCCATCTGTGTGAATACCGATCTCAATGTCCCTGTCGACGTGGCCCCAGCCGTGCCAGAGATCGCTAATCCCGGCTTTGCGAGCAGTACCACCCCTGGCGGGCGGATCGGATCTCTACGTGGCGAACCGCGGTAATGGCACCATTGTCCGACTGCAGCAAGACGGCACGGTGGTCGCAGTGCGGCAGGCCAGGCGGTGCCAGGACTCGGACCCTGGGGACCGACCGGTCTCAATGGCATTGCTGTTTCGCCTGATGCGACGCGCCTGTGGGTGACGGTGAGTGGCGCTCTGCCCGAGTTCCCGCATGCAGACGGTATCATCGATGGAACTCCCAGCCTTTGGGGCACCTGTGGTGAGCCGCAATTAGGGCTAGACGTGTGGGAGAGTGCCACGATGACCACTGTCCGGAAGCCCTATGTCCCTTCGTGAAAACACTCGCTGTAGGAGTCACCGTGGCATTGCTTGGTCTCGACGGTGTGGCCCGTCTTAGGGCGTCTGGGGATGACACGTGCCGCTGGCCTACCAGGTGCGGAGAGTGCACGCACCTGGTAGCCCGGGGAGAGAGGCTCTTTGCGTCAGATTTCACGCCTGAACGCGGTCTGGGCCCGCTCTTTAATGGCACTTCGTGTCTGACCTGCCACAACACGCCCAGTGCTGGCGGTATGCGGGTCAATGGACGCAGCGACGAGTGCTACGCGTAGGCCGGCTACACCAGACAGGTTTTGACCCCCTCGTGGGTCAGGAGTGGCCCGATGGTGCAGACAGTGGCTGCACTCCCCGAGTGAGCGGAACTTCAGACCAGCCAGTAGCGGCTTGGCGCCAGGAATCCCGGCCGGTGTGGAGCCTGACCTCAGCGGCGTCGCGAACACCCCACCGCTTTCGGGAGTGGCCTTATTGATGCTCTGCACTGATTACGACGCGATCCTGCATTGGTGCGCCGTGCCGCGTGGCCACGGCGGCGTGACGCGGCAGCCCCGCCCCGACTCAGTGCAGCGACGCGCACCGTGGGGCGTGACAGGTCGGACGCTTCGGCTGCGGAACAGACGACCGCGCAGCCCCGCTGCCGAGTTCGCCGCCAATTTGCCTCGGCGAGCTTTTGCTATCGACCACGAGGCGCGACGCCCGCTGGCGCTTCTTACAGATCGCCAGCAGAGACACGGAGTATGAACCAAAGCGTGGAAAGGAAAAACGCCAGTGCGGAGCTTACCAAGCCAACATCTCACTAATTCACACTCTCCCCCAGGCAACGGGTACGTATGGCTGACCGGCAGCATATCCCGGGGACAGCTTCGGCCGCCACCTCTGGTCGGGCTGGTGTGCCCACTGGGCGCCCGAAGTGCGCCCCGGGTGGGCTCAGCGGACAGGCGGTACTGGAAGCAATGGTTCACTGCTGCATTCCTCCTGGGATGCTGTGGCGAACCTCGCTGGGGTGTGCTCCACTATACCATCCCGGGATTATCGTTCCACGGGTAGCAGATCCTCGAAGGCACGGTGGTGCTGCTTGGGGGCCTCCATGACCTGCCGATTCTGCTAAAAGCCGGTCCCGCAGTTACTCCTCGCCATTGCTGATAGTCGTCTTCGGTCGGTATTACGGCCAGCACACTTATAGGATGGCGGTCGACCTTACCGGCGAAGCTGGCGACCCTGCTGGCGGTGGGGGTGCCATCTGTGGCAACCGCAGCCATGGCAGCCGTGGCGCCGGTCATCGATGCCAAAGCAGAAGATGTTGCCAGTGCTATTGCCATCACGGCAGTGTTGGGGCGGGAGTGGTGCTGCTGTCCCGTTGCTCATCCCGGTCTTCGGCTTCACGTTCATCAATATGGTGTGTTGGCGGGCCGACCATCTACGCTGTGCCGGGCCACTTGCCGCCACCGTTCCAGTCAGTCAGTCATCAGTAGCCAGATCGGTACGCTGGTCAAACTGATCGTGTGCTGGTTGCTAGGGCCTATCATTGTCGTCTTTAGCCTGACCTACCGCCCCGTGGGGGCACGCGCCACCTCGATTCGATCAGACTCAAGTTCGTTCCCTGGTTTATTGCGGGATTCATTGTACTAGCCATGGCGCGCAGTATTGGAATCTTACCTTCCCTGGTTGCAGAGTCCTACCGGTAAATGATCGTTGGAGCGAACCACCGCCGCTATGGCAGCCCTGGGGTTAGAGGTGCAGTTTCAGACCATACTTTTAAATATTTAGGCTGATACTTCATCTGTTGGTGCTCTCGCTGCTCGTCCACACCAGTCTTTACCGGCATCTATACCATACGAAAACATAATATC